>Ga0182012_10006941_pt1 | contig 11421 bp, 12 predicted proteins | sample 612S2SmetaG_FD_120486 | JGI IMG/M metagenome (GOLD analysis project Ga0182012, IMG submission 120486) | Permafrost microbial communities from Stordalen Mire, Sweden - 612S2S metaG | ecosystem: Environmental > Terrestrial > Soil > Wetlands > Permafrost | place: Sweden: Stordalen | collected...
AAGACCAGGAACAGGCCGTAGTCGGTGCCCGCCCCGAGCACCAGGGCGGTGAGCAGCAGCTGCAGCAACGAGGAGATCTCCACTCCGAGATGGGTGGACTCGGCGATGATCGGGCCGGCCAGGGCCAGGGCCAGGGCGGCCGGGGCCAGGGTGATGAGCGGGGCCAGCAGCGAGCGGAAGGCCAGACCCAAGAGGAGCAGGATGAACAGGGCCGAGATCAGCTGGACGTGGTTGGCCGTCTTGTTGCCGGCCCGCTGCTGGTCCACCAGCTCGGGCAGCGGCCCGGTGATGGCCACGTCGAGCCCCGGCGGCAGGGACGTGAACGAGGCCCGGATGGCGGCCACCGCGGCGGCCCCGGCGGGCCCGGCCCCGTCGGTGGCTGAGGAGAAGGCCACCAGGGCGGTCCGGGCCTGGCCGTCCACCGAGACCGACGCGTCGCGCACCGACACCACGTGGGGGGCCCGGCGGGCCGCCGCCTCCAGCCGGGCGAACGCCGCCTGGTCGGCCGGTGTGAGGGGCCCGTCCTGGCGGGCCATCACCAGGGTGCCCAGCTGCTGGTCGCCAGCCAGGAAGGGGGCGGCCAGGGCGGTGGCCTGCACGCTCGGGGCCGAGGGCGGGAGGAAGGCGGCGTTGTCGTTCTTGATGACCCCGCCCAGGCCGGGGAGGAGGGTCACGGCAGCAGCGGTGACGAGCAGCCAGCCGATCACCACCGCCCAGCGGAAGCGCACCGAGAACCGCCCGACGGCGGCGAACACGCCGCTCCCGTCAGTCCCCGACGGCGCGCACGCCGGCCAGCTCGGCCAGGCCGTCGGCGAAGGGTACGGCGGCGGTGAAGCCCAGCTCCCGGGCGGCCCGCTCCGGCGAGGCCACGATGTGGCGGACGTCGCCCAGCCGCCACTGCCCGGTGACCGCCGGCGGCTCAGTGGGCCGCCCGAGGGCCTCCCAGAGCCCGAAGGCCAGGTTGGCCACCGTCCGGGGCTGGCCGCTGGCGATGTTGAACGGGCCCTCCACCGAGGCCGGGGCGAAGAGGGCCAGCACGTTGGCCCGGGCCACGTCGCTCACGTGCACGAAGTCGCGCCGCTGGCCCCCGTCCTCGAACACCCGGGGCGCCTCGCACCGGCGCAGCGCCGCCAGGAACAGGCTGGCCACCCCGGCGTAGGGGGTGTCCTCGGGACACCGGGGGCCGTAGACGTTGTGGTAGCGCAGGGCGATGACCGGGACGGCGCACTGGCGGCCGTACACGGCGCACAGGTGCTCCTGGTGGGCCTTGGTGGCGGCGTAGGTGTTGCGGGGATCGAGGGGGGCGTCCTCGCTCACCGGCTCGGACACCAGGTCGGCCCCGCAGGCCGGGCACGGCGGCTCGAAGGCGCCTGCGGCCAGCCGCTCGGCCGAGCGGGGCAGGGCCCGCACCGGACCGCAGCGCTCGCAACGGTAGGCCCCCTCGCCGTAGACGACCATGGAGCCGGCCACCACCAGGCGGCCGGCGAAGCCGGCGGCGTCGAGGGCGGCCAGGAGCACGGCCGTGCCGACGTCGTTGTCACCGACGTAGTCGGTGACGTCGGCGAAGCGGACCCCGAGCCCCACCCGGGCAGCCTGGTGGCTGACGGCCTCCACCCCGTCGAGCACGCCGGGCCAGAGGCTCTCGTCGCGCACGTCGGCTCGGACGTAGCGGGCCCCGGGGTTGGGGAAGCCGGGATCGGCCCGGTCGACCACCACCACCTCGTGACCCCCGGCCACCAGCTGGTCCACCAGGTGGGAGCCGATGAAGCCCGAGCCCCCGGTCACCAGCACCTTCACCGGCCGGCCCCAGCGACAGGAGCTTGCACGGTCGGCGCGAGGGGAGTCGGACGCCCACGGGTGGCCACCAGCCGAGGGTAACGGGCGCCGGGCCGAGCACGGCCGCGGCCCGGAGGCGAAGTTAGGGTTTCGTAAGCGCTGGACGCCCTGAACCCGCAGGTCAGGTGGGTACCGTGGCCTGCAATGCCCGACGTCGTCCTCCCCGTGCTGAACGAGGCCGCCGCCCTGGGCGCCCTGCTCGACGCCATGCCGGCCGGCTTCCGGCCCGTCGTCGTCGACAACGGCTCGACCGACGGCTCGGCCCAGGTGGCAGCCGAGCACGGTGCGGTGGTGGTCCACGAGCCGGTCCGGGGCTTCGGCTCGGCCTGCTGGGCCGGCCTGCGGGCGGCCACCGACGACCTGGTCTGCTTCATGGACGCCGACGGCTCGTTCGACCCGGCCGACCTGCTGGCCGTGACCGCCCCGGTCGAGGCGGGCGACGTCGACCTGATGCTGGGCGCCCGCCAGGCCGAGCGGGGGGCCTGGCCGCTGCACGCCCGGGTGGCCAACCGGGTCCTCATGGCCGAGGTGCGGCGCCGCACCGGACTCGGCCTGCGGGACCTCGGGCCGATGCGGGCGGCCCGCCGCCAGCCGCTGCTCGACCTCGGCCTGGCCGACCGGCGTTCGGGCTGGCCGCTCGAGATGGTGCTGCGGGCCTACCGGGCCGGCTGGCGGATCGACGAGACGCCCGTCCCCTACCACCCGCGCACCGGGCGCTCCAAGGTGACCGGCACCGTCCGGGGCACCGTCCAGGCGGTGGGCGACATGGCCGCCCTGCTCCGATGACCGCCCCCCACGGCGCCTGGCAGCTGGCGGTCATGGCCAAGGAGCCGGTGCCCGGCCAGGTCAAGACCCGGCTCTGCCCCCCGCTCACCCACCACCAGGCGGCCGAACTGGCCGCCGCCGCCCTGGCCGACACCCTGGCGGCCGGTCTGGCCTCGGGGGCCGGCCGCTGCCTGGTGGTGCTCGACGGCCGGCCGGGACCCTGGCTGCCGGCCGGGGTCGAGGTGGTGGCCCAGCGGGGCGGACCCTTCGGTGAGCGGCTGGCCGGAGCGGTGGCCGACGCCTACGCCGGCTGGGCCGTCCCGGTGGTGGTCATCGGCATGGACACCCCGCAGGTGACCCCGGCGCTGCTCGATGCAGCCGCCGCCCCGCTGCTCGACGGCCGATCGGCCACCACCCTCGGGCCGGCCGACGACGGGGGCTTCTGGGCCCTGGGCACGCTGGCCCCGGTGCCGGCCATGTTCGACGGGGTCCCGATGAGCACCGACCGCACCGGGGCCGAGCAGCGGGCTGCGCTCAACCGCCTGGGCCTCTCGTGCACCGAGCTGGCGGGGCTGCGCGACGTGGACCACGTCGACGACGCGGCGGCCGTGGCCGCCGCTGCGCCCCGCACCCGCTTCGCCGCCGCCTTCGCCGCCGCCTTCGCCAACCTCCAGGCGGTGGCCGGTGGCTGACACCCTGACGGCCACCCACCTGCGGGCCGAGGACGGGCGCATCGTCCACCTCGACGTACGCCGGTGGATGACCCCGGCCGACCCGGTCGACGAGGCCCTCTTGGACCGGGCCGTCGGCCCGGTGCTCGACGTGGGCTGCGGCCCGGGCCGCCACGTCCGGGCCCTGCGGTCCCGGGGCGTCGAGGCGCTCGGCCTCGACGTGTCCCCGACGGCGGTGGCCCTGGCCCGGCGGTGGGGGGCCCGGGTGCTCCAGCACTCGGTCTTCGAGGCCCTGCCGGGCCACGGCCCCTGGCGCTCGGCCCTCCTGCTCGACGGCAGCGTGGGCATCGGCGGGGACCCGGTGGCCCTGCTGGCCCGGGTGGGCGAGCTGCTCCACCACGACGGCAACGTGCTGGTGGAGGCGGAGGGGCCCGGGGTGGCCAGCGAGTCGATGCGGGTGTGCCTCGAGACCCGGCTGCGCACCAGCCCCTGGTTCGCCTGGGCCCGGCTGGCCGCCGACGACGTGGCCGCCGTGGCCGCCCGGGCCGGCTTCGCCCAGGCCGAGGCCTGGGAGGACGGTGGCCGGTACTTCAGCTCGCTGGTGCGCTCGGCGTCCTGACCAGCTTGAGGGCGGGGCGCAGGGCCACGTCGGTGGGCGGGAAGAAGCACTGGTAGCAGTCGAACACCTGGCCCGGGGCGTGGGTGAAGCGGCTGGTCAGCCCGGGGCCGAGGATCCCCTCGTCGCCTCGGTCGTCGAGGTAGACGGTGCGCAGCGCCGGGTCCGCCAGGGTGGCCCGGATGCTGGCCTCGAGGTCGGTGCGGGCCTGGCTCGGACCGGCCCGCAGCACGTCGTGGACGGCCTCGCCCTGGGCCCACGTGCCCTTGCCGGCCATGGTGGCGTACCACGGGTGGTCGAGCACCAGCACCTGGCCCGGGGTGGCGGCCAGGGTGGCGACGAAGCGCCGGCCGACCGCCTGGTCGCCGGCCGTCGGGATGAGGTGGCTCGGGTGGTGGAACAGGTGGACCACCTGCAGCACCACCACGCCGGCCAGGGCGGCGGCCACCACCGAGCGCACCAGGGACCTCGAGCCGGCGGCGGCCCGGCGTAGGGCGTCGTAGCCGAGCGCCCCGAGGAGCGAGAGGGCCAGGTAGGCCGGCTGGAGGACGTCGCGGCCGCCCCCGGCGTGCAGCCGGGAGATCCACGCCGCCCCGAGGAACCCGGCCGCCACGGCCAGCCAGAACGGCCAGTCGGTGCCCCCGGCCCGACGGCGCCACAGCCCGAGGACGGCCCCGAGGCCGCCCAGCAGCACCATCCAGCCGGTCGGCCGGAGCAGGTCGTCAGGGATGAAGCGGTGCCACGACACCCCGTTCACGCCCTGGTGGAGCAGCTCGTGGACGACGTAGTACTGGTACCAGCCGTGGGTGAGCAGGTCCATGAGGACGGTCGAGCCGACCACCGTCACCACCACCGTGGCCAGCGCCGCCAGGCCCACCCGGCGCCGGGTCACCACCAGCAGCACCAGCAGCGGGGCGGCGGCCAGCAGCGCCGTCTGCTTGGTGAAGAACGAGGCGAAGACGAGCAGCCCGACCGCCAGCCCGCCGCGCCAGGTGGCGGCCACCCGGGCCACGGCCACCGCCCCCAGCAGCAGGACCATGAAGAGCGAGTCCACCCGGCCGATGTCGAGCCAGGATCCGCCGACCTCCCAGCTGGCGGCGAACAGGCCGGCGGCCAGCACCCCGGCCACGGCGTCGCCCGTCTCCCGGCGCACCATCGAGAAGAGCAGCCCGAAGCAGCCGAGCGAGGCGACGAAGGACACCAGCCGCAACGGCAGGAAGCTGACCCCGGTCACGTGGGCCAGCAGGCCGCTCACCCAGAAGTAGAGCGGGGTGTAGGGGTAGGGGGTGTAGTGCAGGGTCGGGGCCACGTAGAGCCCCTGGCCGTGGACCACCCGGTTGACGATCTCGACCGAGCCGCCCTCCAGCCACTCGAGCTCGAAGGGGTAGCCCAGCTGGTGGAGGGCCACCCAGAGGTAGACGCAGAGCGGGAAGAGGGCGGCCGCCACCACCACCGCCCGGGCCGCCCACTCCACCGGCGAGCGGTCGCGGTCGCCCCGGGGCGGGGCGCTCAGCCCGGGTTCGAGGACGTCCGTCGCCATGACCACAGGGCCATCAGGGCGCACACCACCCAGACCGCCGCCAGCACGACCAGCAGGTTGTGGGCGTAGTTCCAGGGCAGGCGGCTCGAACCGGCCCGGACGGACTTCCCGAAGCCACCGACCAGGGGGTAGGCGTACAGGCAGAGGGTGGCCGTGGCGATGAGGCCCACCTCGACCGGCACCAGGGCCCACCGGGGGACCACCCGGCGCACGGCCACCGCCACCACCACCAGCACCGGGGCCACCAGGGCGTCGTTCACGATGTTGAGCCCGATGAGCAGCCGGAAGAGGGCCGGCGGGTTGTCCCGGTTGGACAGGATCCCGTGCAGCCCGAAGACGATCACCGCCCACCCGTCCACCAGGCAGGCCCAGAAGAAGGCGCCGTGGTCGTGGGTGGTCGCCTCGGCCGCCGGCGGCTCGGACTCGGGCGGCCGGGGCGGGGGGGCGGTGTCGGCGGTGGTGGTCACAGCACCACCACCTTGTGCACCCACTTGGTCTGGAGGACCCCGGGACGGTCCGGGGCGATCAGGCGCAGCGGGTACCCGTGGTCGAGATCCAGGGCCGCCCCGTTGAGCTCGAGGGCCAGCAGGGTGTCGGGGTGCGAGGCGTGGGCGCTGTCGACCACCGAGCTCGAGTAGAGGCGCGAGCCGTCCTCCAGGGACACCACCTCGACCGGCGACCCGGCCGGGGCGCCCACCAGGGCCAGCAGGGCGGGCAGCGAGATCCCCCGCCAGGCGGCCGCCGCGCTCCAGCCCTCGACGCAGGTGATGGGCAGGCCGGCCGAGCGCTGCGGCAGGGCCCGCAGCTGGTCGAGGGTGAAGGACCGGGGCGAGCGGCAGTTGCCGCTCACCTCCAGCCGGTAGGAGGGGTCGACGGCGCTGGTGGTCACCCCGGCCTCGACGGCGGTCTGGTTGACCGGCAGGCTCTGGGGCCCGACGGTCGGGTTGCGCGGGGCCAGCAGGGCCAGCTTGCGCAGGGGGGCCACCGTCTCGCCGGCCACCACCACCACCAGCAGCCCGGCGGTGGCGAAGAGGGTGGCCAGGAAGCCCCGGCGGCCGAGGCCGGCCGGGCGGGGGGTGGCCAGGCGGGCAGCCACGCCGGCCGGCTCGGGACGGGCTGCCACGCCTTCGGCGCCGGCCTCCTCGTCGTCGCCCTCCTCGTCGGGGTGCGGGCCCCGAGCCAGGGCCGTCCGGGCGGTCGCCGTCTTGGCCCCGATGTGGACGACCAGGGCGCCCACCACCATCCAGGCCGTCCAGAAGTGGGCCGTCGGGAAGAAGAACGGCATCGGCCCGTACCAGTAGTCGATGTTGACCACGCCGGTGAAGAGGAGGAACAGCGAGCCCCCGACCAGCGGGATCAGGCTGAGGCGCTCGAGCGCCTGGGCGATGTCGGCGATGGGCGGCCAGGCGAAGAGCTTGGGCCAAACGGTCCAGAGCTTGGCCAAGAGCAAGGGGATGGTGGCGATGCCGGTGAGGATGTGGACGCCCTCGGTGACCCGGTAGAGGTTGACCGGGGCCACCGGCAGGTGGAACCAGTGGGGCGGGTGCTGGGCCAGGTAGTCCACCAGGCCGGTCAGGAAGCAGACGGTGAAGGCCACCCCGAGGGCGATGCCGAGCACGGCCGCCACCCACTCGTCGTGCAGCGGGCTGGAGAAGCGCCCCGAGACCTTGGCCGACCCCTCCTCCGCCTTCTCGAGCAGCGGGGTGGCTACGGCGGTGGCTCGTCCCTTGGCCCGGGCCAGCGCCCCGGGACGCTCCGGCTCCCCCGGGTCGTCGTGCTCAGGGACCTCGACCACACCTCGACGGTAGCGCCGGCCGGCACGACGGCAGCGGCCCAAGGCTTACGAAAGGCCAACATCGCCTGATCGGGCGGCAGCGCCGCTCACTACGGTGGGCCCATGGCGCTCCAGGCCAAGGTGATCACCGTGTCGGACTCGGTGGCCGCCGGCGCGGCCGAGGACCGGTCCGGGCCGGTGGTGGTCGAGGTGCTGGCGGCTGCCGGCTTCGAGGTGCTCGAGACCCGGGTGGTGCCCGACGGCATCGACGAGGTGGGCTGGGCCCTGCGCGAGGCCGCCTCGGAGTTCGCCGGGCTGGTGCTCACGACCGGCGGCACCGGCTTCGGACCCCGGGACCTGACCCCGGAGGGCACCGGGCGGGTGCTCGAGCGCGCCGCACCGGGCCTGGCCGAGGCCATGCGGGCCACCTCGCCGCTCGGGCGCCTCTCCCGGGGGGTGGCCGGGACGCGCGGCCGATGCCTGGTGTGCAACCTGCCGGGCTCACCGTCGGGGGCCCGGGAGTGCCTCGAAGCGGTGCTCGACGTGCTCCCCCACGCCCTGGGCCTCCTGGCCGGGGACGAGGCCCTCGGCCAGCACCCGGTCTGACCCGCCGCCCGGCGGCGCCGGTGTGAGGCACCTGGCCGGTGGGCATGACGGGGGCATGGCCACCACCACCTCGCAGGGCACCGACCGGGCGGGCGGTCGAAGGAGGCCCCCGGCCCACCGGCGCTCGGTCGTCTGGGCCTCGGCCATCACCGCCCTGGGCGGCCTCCTCTTCGGCTACGACACCGGGGTCGTGTCGGGTGCCCTCCTCTACCTGCACACCAGCTTCGGACCGGTCAGCTCTTTCCAGAAGGAGCTGGTCACCAGCCTCCTGCTGGTGGGCGCGGCCGTCGGCGCCCAGTTCGCCGGGCGGGTGGCCGACCGGGTGGGCCGGCGGCCGGTCATCTTGGCCACCGCCCTGCTGTTCGTGGCCGGCGTGCTCGGTGCGGCTTTCTCGCCCGACCTCGGGGTGTTGGTGGCCATGCGCTTCGTCATCGGCCTGGCCGTGGGCTCGGCCTCGATGACCGTGCCCCTCTACATCGGCGAGCTGGCCCCGCCCCACGTGCGCGGCGCGCTGGTGAGCTTCAACCAGCTGGCCATCACCTCGGGCATCCTGACCGCCTTCCTGGTGGACTACGGCCTCTCGTCGTCGGGCAACTGGCGGCTCATGTTCGGGCTGGCCGCCATCCCCGCCGGGCTGCTCTTCGTGGGCACCCTCTTCCAGCCCGAGAGCCCCCACTGGCTGATCAGCCGGGGCCGCGACGACCAGGCCCGCCAGATCCTCGAGCGCTACCGCGAACCCGACCAGATCGACCAGGAGATGGACGAGGCCCGGCACGTGGCCGAGCACCGGGAGCGCTCGGTGCGCTCCATCCTGGCCCCGAACGTCCGCCCGCTCCTGGTCCTCGGCGTGGCGCTGGCCGTCTTCCAGCAGGTGACCGGCATCAACACCGTCATCTACTACGCCCCCACCCTGCTGCACGGGGCCGGTCTGGGCTCGTCGGCCTCGCTCCTGGCCAACGTGGTCAACGGGGCGGTCAACGTGGGCATGACCCTGGTGGCCATCCGCCTGCTCGACCGGGTGGGGCGCCGGCCGCTCCTGCTCACCGGGACGGCCGGCATGGTGGTCGGCATGGTGGTGGTGGCCGTGACCTTCGCCGTCGGGGGCAGCACCCTGCACGGGGCCACCGCGCTGGTGGCCATCGCCGGGCTGCTCATCTACACCGGCTCCTTCGCCGTCGGCCTCGGGCCGGTCTTCTGGCTGCTGATCGCCGAGATCTACCCCCAGAGCGTCCGGGGGCCGGCCATGAGCGTGGCCACCACGGCCAACTGGCTGGCCAACTTCGTGGTGACCCTCTCCTTCCTCACCCTGCTCAACGCCATCGACCCGGCCGGCACCTTCTTCCTCTTCGCCGCCCTGTCCTTGGTGGCCCTGGCCTTCTTCGCCCGCCGGGTGCCCGAGACCAAGGACCTGAGCCTCGACGAGATCGAGCGCCAGATCGGCGACCGCGGCTCCCGGCGGAGCGCCGAACGGCTGGCGGCGGACCGCCCGACCGGCTGAGCCGGAGCGTCGGCCACCCCCTACCCCTCCGGGCTGGCCGGGCAGGCGTAGGGTGGCACCACCTCTTCTGAGTTGCCCGACCTCCTTCGACCCGTGTGGGAAGCGACAGGCCCCCACCGAAGGTCAGGTCCATGGCCGAAGCCCGCGACACCGCGTCAGCGGCGCTGGCTGCCCTGACCCAGTACTTCGTCGACGAGGAGACCCTGGGCCAGACGCTCGAGCGGGTGTCCCAGCTGGCCTGCCAGGCGGCTCCGGCTGACATGGCCGGCATCACCTTGCTGGTCGAGGGTCGGCCCCGCACCGGCGTCTTCACCGACCCCGAGGCGCCCACCATCGACGAGGCCCAGTACGCCACCGGCCAAGGACCGTGCCTGGACGCCTTCGAGCACGGCGTGGTGAACCGGATCGACGACACGGCCACCGACGCCCGCTGGCCCGAGTTCTGCGCCACCTGCGTGGCCCACGGGGTCCGCTCCACCCTCTCGCTGCCGGTGGCGGCACGGGGCACGCCGGTGGCCGCCCTCAACCTCTACAGCCGCCGGCTCTCGGCCTTCGACGAGGCCACCGTCGAGCGCACCATGGCCTTCGCCGGCCACGCCGCGGTGGTGCTGGCCAACGCCCAGGTCTACTGGGACGCCCGCTCCCTGGGAGAGAACCTCCAACGGGCCATGGCCTCTCGGGCGGTCATCGACTGCGCCATCGGCATCATCATGGCCACCGGCAACCAGAGCCGGGACGACGCCTTCGAGGTGCTGGTGCGGGCCTCCCAGCGAGAGAACCGCAAGCTGCGAGACATCGCCAACGACATGGTGGCCGCCACCGAGCAGCGGGCCGTGGCCCCGCCAGGAGCCCCTGCACCCTCGTGACTCCTGGCCCCTCGTCGGGCGGCCCGGTGGTGCGGAGCCCAGGCCGACGTCGTAGCCCTAGAGTCGGGCCGTGGACGACGAGCCCGCCACCGGGTGCCCGACCTGCCTCGAGCTCCGGGTCGAGGTCGAGCGGCTGCGGGCCCGGCTGGCCCAGGTGGAAGCCGAGCGCGACCGCCTGGTGCAGGCCGCCCTGCGACGCGACTACGAGCGCCCGCCTCACTACTGAGCGGCCGGCCCGTCAGCCTCCCGAGACCGGCGGCAGCACGGCCACCTCGTCGCTCTCGGCCACGGCGGTGGCGTCGTCGGCCGGCTCGCCGTTCACCCAGATGCGGCATGACGCCAGCAGCTCGGTGAAGCCCGGCCCGTAGCGCTGCGAGGCCTTGGCCAGCACCTCGGCCACGCTGCTGCCCGACACCTGGTCGACGCCCGTGCCCGCCGCCTGGCGCACCGGCCCGAAGAGGCGCAGGCGGGCCATCAGCCCCCGATCATCGACATCGACCGGGCCGGACGCAGGAACGACGGGTCGTCGATGCCGTGGCCGGGCCGCTTGCCCCACACCGCCCGCCGCAGCAGCGCGGCCACCTCGGCGTCCCCGCCACCCTGGCGCAGCGCGTCGCGCACCGACAGCTCGTCGCGGGCGAAGAGGCAGTTGCGCACCGCCCCGTCGGCCGTCACCCGCAGGCGGTCGCAGGTGGCGCAGAAGGGCTGGGTGACGCTGGCGATCACCCCCACCTCGCCCCGGCCGTCCAGGTAGCGGTAGCGGGTGGCCGGGGCCGGGTCGCCGGTCATCGGCACCGGCTCGAGCGGCCAGCACCGGGCGATCCGCTCGAGCACCTCGGCCGCCGGCAGCACCAGGGAGCGCTCCCAGGCCTCCTCGGCGTCGAGCGGCATGAACTCGATGAAGCGCACGGTGCGCCGGCGGTCCCGGCCGAAGGCGGCGAAGGCCTCGACCTCCTCGTCGTTCTCCCCGACCACGCCCACCACGTTGACCTTGACCCCGAGCCCGGCCTGCTCGGCGGCATCCATGGCGTCGAGCACCACGCCGAGGTGACCGCGGCGACGGATACGGGCGAAGCGCTCGGGGTCGAGGGAGTCGCAGCTGACGTTCACCCGGTGGAGGCCGGCCGCGGCCAGGGCCGGGGCCAGCGCAGCCAGCCGGGAGCCGTTGGTGGTGAGGGCCACGTCCTCGAAGCCGAGCCCGGCCACCGCCTCGACCACCGCCACCACGTCGGCCCGGAGCAGCGGCTCG
>Ga0182012_10006942_pt1 | contig 11420 bp, 10 predicted proteins | sample 612S2SmetaG_FD_120486 | JGI IMG/M metagenome (GOLD analysis project Ga0182012, IMG submission 120486) | Permafrost microbial communities from Stordalen Mire, Sweden - 612S2S metaG | ecosystem: Environmental > Terrestrial > Soil > Wetlands > Permafrost | place: Sweden: Stordalen | collected...
CGGCTGCAGGTGCTGCGCCTGAGCGCCGAGTCTGCCGGCGTGTCGGCGCCGCCCCAGGCCGCGCAGCCCGTTCCGGCCGCGACCGCTGAGGCCGTGGAGGTGATGGCCCACATCCAGCGTGCTGGCGATGTCGGCGTTCCGCTCGGCACATGGCTCGGCAAGCGTGGCAGCCGCCAGTGGGTCGAGGGGTTCGCGGTCCTGCCGCGCGAGGGTGTGGTGGCCGAGGACATCGAGTACCAGGCGGTGCTGGGCCGCGGCTGGCTGTCCCCCTGGGTCGAGGGCGGCAAGTTCTGCGGCAGCCGCGGCATGGCGCTGCCGCTGCTGGGATTCAAGATTCGGCTGAAGGGAGAGGCGGCGCGCGACTATAGCTGCGTCTACTCCGCGACATTCGTCGATGGCAGCGCGGTCGGCCCGGTCGAGGACGGCGAGGCGTGCGAGGCCGAAAGCCTCGCCGCGCTGGAATCGCTGCTCATCGAGCTGCGGCCGCGCGACGACAGCCCCGCGGCGAAGCCGCAGGGCAAAATTGCCCCGGCGAAGCGGGCGGTCGTCCCCGACAAGGCCGCGCCGCGCCGCCCCCGCTAACGGCGCCCGCCTCGCAACAATCGCCGGCGGCGCGTGTCCGCCGGCCGCCCAGGGTCATTATCGCCAAGGCTGCGGCTTGAAATATTTATTCGTCCATCAGAACTTTCCCGGGCAATACCTGCACCTGACCCGCCACCTGGCCGGGTCGCAGCAGCACGAGATCGTCTTCATCACCGAGCCGAACCGGAACCACATCCACGGCGTGCGCAAGGTGCCGTACCGGCGGCCAGGCGCGCCCTCCGCGGGTACCCACCTGATCGTCCGCGAACTGGACAGCGCGGCACGGCGCGCGGAGCGGGTGACCGCGACCGCCAACAGCCTCAAACAGCTTGGCTTCCGGCCGGACATCATCATCGGCCACCACGGCTGGGGCGAGATGCTGAACCTGCCGGACATCTGGCCCGACGTGCCGATGCTCGGCTATTTTGAGTTTTTCTACCGCGTGCACGAATCGGATGTCGGCTTCGACCCCGAGTTCCCCAGCCCGACCGAGGATTTCCCGCGGATTCGCGCCAAGAATGCCGTCAACCTGCTGGCGCTGAGCCTGGAGCAGCACGGCCAGACGCCGACGGCGTGGCAGCTTTCCACCTACCCGGTCTGGGCGCGGCCGCGGATCGCCTTGCTGCGGGAGGGCGTCGATCTCGATGTCTGCCGCCCTGACCCGAAGCGCCGCCGGCAACCGCTCGCGATCGGCGATCAGACGATCCTGGCAACCGACAAGCTGGTGACCTACGTCTCGCGCGACCTGGAGCCGTATCGCGGCTTCCATGTGATGATGCGTGCGCTGCCGCATCTGCTGCGCGCCCGCAAGGATGTGCGCGTGGTCATGGTGGGCGGGGACGGGGTCAGCTACGGCAACACGCCGGCGAGCGGCACATGGCGTGAGGCGATGCTGCGCGAACTGGGCGACCAGTTCGACGCCAGCCGCGTCATCTTCCCCGGCCGGGTCCCGTACGAGACCTATCTCGCCCTGCTGCAGCGTTCCGACGCGCATGTCTATCTCACCTACCCGTTCGTCGCGTCGTGGTCGCTGCGCGAGGCGCTGGCGGCCGGCTGCGTCGTGATCGGCAGCGATACGCAACCGGTGCGCGAATTCGTCACGCATGACCAGACCGGGCTGCTGGCGTCGTTCTTCGACCCCAAGGGACTGGCCGATACGGTCCTCGGCGTGCTGGAGGACGCCGCGCTGGCACGCCGCCTGCGTGGCAACGCCCGGCGCTATGCGGAGCGCCATCTGTCGGTGGCGGACACCCTTGCCGCCTACCAGGCGAGCATCGCCGCGCTGACCGGCGGCTCCGGCTAGGGCACCGCCCAAAGGGGCGCCCGCCGGACACCTCCAGCCTGGGCTGGTCCCAGGGGTGTCGCGCGTGCTACCCGCCCTCCGATGAAACGTCTGGCGCGGCATCCTCTGGTGCAGCGGGCGCTCGCCTGGGTGCTCGGCCTCTATCTTTCCTTCGCGTTGCGCACGACGCGCTGGACGCTGCACGGCGCGGAGCACATGGCGCCGCATGCCGCGGGGGCTCCGGTGGTGGTGGCGTTCTGGCATGAGCGGCTGCCGCTGATGGCGGTCCTCTGGCAGACCGCCCGCCGGATGCATCCTGCGTCGCCGGCGCGTCCCCACGCGCTGGTCAGTCTGCACCGGGACGGCCGGTTCATCGGCGCGGTCATTCGGCGCCTGGACATCGCGGTGGTGCTCGGCTCGTCGTCGCGCGGCGGCGCGGCGGGACTTCGCCGGCTGCTCGACCTGCTGGCGCACGGCGACCACATTGCCATCACCCCGGATGGGCCGCGCGGGCCGCGGCGGGTGGCGGCGCCCGGCGTGGCGCAAATCGCCGCGCTGTCCGGCTGCCCGGTGCTGCCCTGCGCGGCGCAGACCTCGCGGCGGAAGGTGATGCGAAGCTGGGACCGGATGGTGATCCCGCTGCCGTTCGGCCGTGGCGTGTTGGTCTGCGGCGCGACGATCGCGGTGCCGCAAGCCGATTGGGAGCAAACCCTCCCGGTGATCGCCGCTGCGCTGACGGAGGCGGCCGATCGCGCCGACCGGCTGTGCGCGTGAAGGTGGCAAGCGTGGCCGCCCGGCCGGGAGTGAACGCGCCGGACTTGGATGGGGCGGACTTGAATCGGGCGCGGACATGGCCCAGCGGACGAACCGACCAGGGACGACCCGACCAGGGACGAACGGGCCAAGGGTGAACGAGCAAGGGGTGAGCGGGCTGGGCGTGGCACGGCGAGACATTGGCGGGGCAGGGACAAACGGGCCAAGGGTGAACGAGCAAGGGGTGAGCGGGCTGGGCGTGGCACGGCGAGACACTGGCGGGGCAGGGACGAACGGGCCAAGGGTGAACGAGCAAGGGGTGAGCGGGCTGGGCGTGGCACGGCGAGACACTGGCGGGGCAGGTGCGAGAGGGCCGGAGGACAACGCCCCAAACGCCGGCCCGCCCCTAAACCGGCCGCGGGCGCACGCTCTGGCTCTTGGCTGGGCGGTTGCGACCACCCTTGCCGCGCCGGCGCTGAGACTGATGCTGCTGGCACGGCGGCGGCGCGGCAAGGAACTGTCCGGGCGCCTGGCCGAGCGCCGCGGCATCGATGCCACGGCGCGTCCGCCGGGGCGGTTGCTCTGGCTGCATGCCGCCAGTGTCGGAGAGACCGCGTCGCTGCTGCCCGTGCTCCCTGTGCTGCTGGCCACCGAGGCGGCGCTCACCATCCTGCTCACCACCGGCACCGTCACCGCGGCGGCGCTGCTGGCCCAACGGCTCGATCCAGACACGGCATCCCACGTCCTGCACCGCTTCGTCCCGCTGGATGTGCCCACCTGGGTGGCACGCTTCCTGGACCATTGGCGGCCGGACGCCGCCGGCTTCGTCGAAAGCGAACTCTGGCCCAACCTGCTGGCCGGATGCCATGCGCGCGGCATTCCTGTCGCCCTGGTGAACGCACGCATGTCGCCGCGCAGCCTCGCCCGCTGGCAGCGGGTTCCGGGCTTGGCGCGGCGCATGCTGGGCGGCTTTTCGGCGGTGCAGGCGCGCAGCGCTGCCGACGCGGCCGGGCTGCGGCAATTGGGCGCCGGCCGGATCGCCGCCATCGGCGACCTGAAGGCCGCCGCACCGCCGCTGCCCGCCGACCTGGCGGAACTGGCGCGGCTGCGCACGGCCTTGGCCGGCCGGCCGGTCTGGCTCGCCGCCAGCACCCATCCGGGCGAAGAGGCGCTGGTGTTCGACGCGCACCGCCGGCTTGCGTCCGAATACCCCGGCCTGTTGACCATCGTCGTCCCGCGCCACCCGCAGCGTGGCGCCGCCATCGCAGCGTCCGCGCCCGACCTTGCCATGGCGCGCCGTGCGCTTGGCGAGCCGCCGCCAGCAGCAGGGGTTTGGATCGCCGACACGCTGGACGAGCTCGGCCTGTGGTATCGCCTGACCGCCATCACCTTCATCGGCCGCAGCCTGCTGCCGCCCGGCGGTGGCCAGAACCCGCTTGAGCCGGCGCGGCTCGGCTGCGCCATCGCGGTCGGGCCGCACGTCGCCAATTTCGCCGAGCACGTCGCAGCGCTGCGGGCCGCCGGCGGACTTGACGTGGTCGCGGATTCCACTGCGCTGGCGGACTGGGTGACCGCGTTGCTGCGAGACCCCGCTCGCCGCGCGGCCATGGCCGCGGCGGCGGAGGGCGCGCTGCGGCACGATGCCGGCCTGCCGGGAAGGGTCTCCGAGATGCTGCTCGCGCTGCTGCACGCCAGGCCGGGCTGACCATGCGCCCACCCGGCTTTTGGCGCGCCGGAAGCGGCCCGGCGCTGCCCCGGCTCCTGGCGCCGTTCGCGGCGGTCACGGAGGCGGCCACGGCGCGGCGGGTGGCGCGGCCGGGATGGCGGGCGCCGGTGCCGGTGATCTGTTGCGGCAACGTCACCATGGGGGGTGCCGGCAAGACCACGGTCGCGCTGGACCTCGCCCGGCGTCTTTCGGCGCAAGGCCGGGCGGTGCATGTGCTGTTGCGCGGCTACGGCGGCGCCGCGCGCGAGACGCATCGCGTCGGACCGGGCGACGGCGCCGCGCTGGTCGGCGATGAGGCGCTGCTGCTGGCCGCGGTCGCACCGACCTGGGTCGGCGCCGACCGCGCGGCCAGTGCGCGAGAAGCGATCGCCGCGGGCGCCGAGGTGCTGGTGCTTGACGACGGGTTGCAGAACCCGACGCTGGCGAAGGATCTGTCGCTGCTGGTGATCGATGGCGGCAGCGGGTTCGGCAACGGCAACCTGTTCCCGGCGGGTCCGCTGCGCGAGTCGATCGCGGCCGGTGCGGTGCGCTGCCAGGCTGCGGTGTTGATCGGCGACGACCGGACTGGCGCGTGGACGCGACTACCGCCCCGCCTGCCGGTGTTGCGTGCCCGCCTGGAGCCGGATGCGGGCATGGCTGAGCTCGCCGGACGCCGGGTGGTCGCCTTCGCCGGCATCGGGATGCCGGAGAAGTTCTTCGCCTCGCTCGAACAGGCGGGGGCGGAGTTGGCCGGGCGCATGCCGTTCCCCGACCATCACGCCTATCGCGGCCGGAATCTCCGCCGTGTGCTCGATGCGGCGCAGCGGCTGCGCGCCATCCCGGTCACGACGCCGAAGGATGCCGTGCGGCTGCCCGCCGCGATGCGTGTGCTGGTTCACGTGGCGGGGGTCGGCCTGACCTGGGAGGACCCCGCCATGATCGAGGCATTGCTCGCAGGATTGGTCTGAGCAGGACGCCGCTGCGGCGGCGCGGCGACCCAGCAATGGTGGATGGCTTCGCTTATCCACCCTACCGATCAGTCCCGGCGACTCGGGTCGACCCCAAGGTTACCGATCAGCTGGCTCGGGCCGGCCCATGGCTTGATCGCTTGGCGTTCAATCAGTCCGGTGGCAAGCGCAACACCGGCCGGTTCGGATGCGTATCCAAGACGGTCAAGCAAGCCTTTGAGAACCAACCAGGCGAGGTCGAACAGCGCAACGCTTTTGCCGGACAGTACGATCGTCTTGTCCCAGCGGTAACCGGCAGGGGACGTGGCTATCTGTGCAACCGACGATGCGACCGCTGCGCCCTTGGCCGCAACCTCGGCGAGGCTTTGCGGCCATGTCCCGCCAGCGGCAAACTGGCTGAAAACATCGGCCAGCGTCTCGCGAAGGTATTTGGCATTCTGCGCGAATGCCGTTTCGATCGCGATATCCCAGTCATTGGGCAGCCGGCCGCCAACGATGCTGCCGATCAGGTATCGCGGGACAAATGCGTGCGCGAACGGCGCTGCGCCATCGGCGCAATACTCGAACCCGAAGACTTCCGCCGCAACCAGGCTCGGCAGGCGTGTCAGGCGGTCCCAGCCCAAGCCACCGGCTCCGGTCGTAGACGGCCCCAGACGCACCGCGCGCGGGGCGAACGGGCTTTCGATCTGCGCCGCCGAGGTGATGGGCTTGATCGTTATGACCTCGGTGCGCCGCCGCGACGATCGCACGAAGCGCGCTTCGCCGCCTGGCACCGGCAGATCGAACGCCTCCGGTACCGAGAGCGCGGCGAGCACCCCCGGCAGCGCCGCGAACTTTGCCCAGTCGCGCTCCGCGTCTTGCAGCAAGCCGCCGGAGAATCGCCGTTCGAGGTCGGACGCGACTCTCGCTTCGATCTCGCCGAGGTTGAGGTTGACCGCCCGCAGTCCCGGGCTTGCGCTCAACACCGGCCAGACGAGGAGGCGGGCCAGGGACCCGGGCAGCAACATCGAAACCCTCCCGATCCATCACCAACCAGCGCATGGCGGGTCGGGATCGGTGCGGGCCAGGTAGATCGTGTGCTCGGGGCCATTGCCATCCCGGCCGACGGCTACATCCACACGTCGCCACGTCATGCCGGCCGCGTCCAGGACGTGCTCGAAGCCCGGTGATCGATCGGCCGACCAGACGCCGAGTACGCCGTGTGTCGCAAGCGCGCTTGCTATCAGCTCCAGGCCGACGGCGGAGTAGAGAAACCGGTTCGGTTCATAGAGCACCGCGTCGGGCCCATTATCGACGTCCAATAAAATGGCATCGAAACCGTGCCGGTGGACCGCGAGAACATCGACGACGCTGCCGCTGCGGACCGCAACGCGATGGTCATCAAGCGGGCGAGAGGTGAGGCTGGCCAGCGTACCGCGGTTCCACTCGACCACCGCGGGAAGAAGTTCGGACACGAGGATTCGTGCGTCCGGACCTAGCGAATCGAGCGCTGCCCGAAGCGTGTATCCCATCCCCAGCCCGCCGATGAGAATGCTCGGGGCGTGTCGCACCAACGCCTTGCAGACCAGCCGCCCGAGCATTGCCTCCGACAGCGAGCTTCGATTCGACATGAGTTCCCACCCATTGAACCGGATCTCGAATTCGCCATCGCGCTCGCGCAACGTCATTGCGTCGCCGTTACGCGTCACTGCGTGCGCCAATTCGACCCAATGGCCCATGGACGAGTCTCCCCCGAGAACCGGACGCCCAACATACCATCCACCCGCGGTACGATCACGGCCGCATCGCGAAGCCACTCGCGGCCTGACATCTTGGCCAGGCGCACCCTCGGGTGGCCAAGGCGTCATCGGCGCATGCAAACAGGCAGCGTAGACGAGCGGGTCGCCGTTGGCCGGAGCCCATCACGGCCCCGAACCATCCCGCTGGCGCGTCCGCCCTCCCGCCTGCAACAGGAACTCCAGACGATCGAAGCCGAAATCCAGCACCACGGCCAGCAGCCCGACCAGGATCGCGCCCTGCACCACGTAAGCGATGTTCCCGCCGGCCAGCCCGACGATGATCGGCAGGCCGAGCGTCTTCACCCCGGCGGTCGAGGCAATCGTCGCCGTGCCTGTGTTGACGATCACGCAGGTCCGGATGCCGGCAACGATCGCGCCCGCGGCCAGCGGCAACTCCAGGTGAACCAGCGTCTGGGACCCGGTCATGCCCATGCCGTGCGCGGCCTGTGTCAGCGCGGCCGGCACGGACTCCAACCCGGCGACAGTGTTTTGCGCGACGGGCAGCAGCCCGTACAGCATCAGCGCGATCACCGCGGGTCGCGCGTCGTAACCCAGAATCGGCACCATCAGCGCCAGCACGGCGACCGGCGGGATGGTCTGGCTGGCCGCGAACAGCGTGTCGAACAGGAAGCGGAAGTCGCGCCCGGCGGGCCGCGTGACGAACACCCCCGCCGCAACGCCGACCACCACCGCCAGCCCGCTCGAAACCGCCACCAGCCACACATGGGCGGCCAGCAGCGCCAGGAAGCTGTCCTGGTCGTAGACCGGCCATTGCAGGTCCGGGAACAGGATTGCAAACAGCGGGCGGAGCGATGTCATGCCGGCCGCCAGCGCGACCAGCGCCGCGGCCAGCCAGGGCAGCGGATCGCGCAGGACGCGGCCGATCCTCATGCGCGGATCAGGTCCGTCAGCCTCACCACCCCGAGCGGAACGCCCGCCCCATCGACCACGGCAAGGCAATCGGTGCGGCGCGATACCATCTCCGACAGCGCATGGCGCAATGACACGGACCCGGCGACCGGCGCCCCGGGCGCGATCTCGCCGGCGCGCACGCGAGACGACACCGGCTCGACCGCCAACAGCTTGAGCCCATAGTCATCGCCGCCAAGAAATTCGCGCACGAATGCGGTCGCCGGCATGGTGAGCAGTTCCAGCGGGGTGCCGACCTGCACCAGCCTGCCGCGATCCAGCAGCGCGATGCGGGTGCCAAGCGTCAGCGCCTCGTTCACGTCATGCGTGACGAACATGATCGTCTTGCCGGTGCGCCGGTGGATGCGCAGCAGTTCGGTTTGCAGGACACCTCGGGTGATCGGGTCCAGCGCGCCGAACGGCTCGTCCATCAGCAACACATCCGGATCGGCCGCCAGCGCGCGAGCGACGCCGACACGCTGCTGCTGACCGCCCGACAGTTGGTGCGGGAACCGCTCGGCGATGCGGTCGGGGTCGGGGTCGAGCTGCACCAGGACCAGGAGTTCCCTGATCCGATCGAGGATCTTGGCGCGCGGCCAACCCAGCAGGCGCGGCACGGTGGCGATATTGCGGGCGACGGTCCAGTGCGGGAACAAGCCGACGGACTGGATCGCATAGCCCATGCGGCGGCGCAGCGTCTCCACCTGCATCCGGCCGATATCGTCCCCGTCCAGCCGGATCGTTCCCATCGAGCAGTCTTCAAGCCGGTTGGCCAGCTTCAGCGCGGTGGACTTGCCGCTGCCGGACGCTCCGATCAGCATCAGCATTTCGCCCGGCTGCACCGCGAGTGAAAGCCCATCCACCGCCTTCGTCTCACCGTACAGCTTGGATACGCCGTCGAAGGTGATCATGCGGGCGCCGGCTGACTCGCAGCGGCAAGCGCCTTCATCAGTCCGTCCACCACGATGGCCAGCAGAACGACCGGCACGGCGCCGAGCAACACCAGGTCCAACGCATCGGCGAACAATCCCTGAAACATGATCGCGCCCAGGCCGCCCGCGCCGATCAGCGCGGCGACGCTCGCCAGGCCGACCGCCTGCACCGCGGCGATGCGCACACCGGCCAGGACCAGCGGCAGCGCCAGAGGCGCCTCGACCTGCCACAGCGCCTGCCGCCGGCTCATGCCCATCGCGCGTGCCGCCTCCCGCACGCCGGCTGGCACGCTGGCGAGACCCGCCGCCGTGTTGCGCACGATCGGCAGCAGCGCATACAGCACCAGCGCGATCACGGCCGGCGCCGGCCCCACGCCGCCGATGCCGATCCGGCCGAGCGTTGGCACCGCCTCGGCCAGCCGCGACAACGGGGCGAGCAACAGTCCGAACAGGGCCAGGGACGGAATCGTCTGGACGATGTTCAGCGCCGGAAACACGATCCGCGCCGTGCGCTCCCGCCGGTGCGCCGCGATGCCCAGCGGAATCCCGATCAACGCGGCGGGGATGATGGCGGACACGACCAGCTCGGCGTGCCGCAGCAAAGCCGCCAGGAACGCCGCGCGCTGGCCAACATATTCGCGCATGATCGAAAGCTGGTCGGTGGCTCCGGCGGCGATCAGCACGGCAAGCGGCAGCACCGCCACTGCACCGGCAAGCAGCGCCGGCAGCGCGCGAAGGCGCAACCGGCCGGCCGCGTCCGCCACGGCCAGCAGCGCGCACGCCACCACCAGCCAGTACCCCGCGCCGAGCGACGTGCGCGCCATCGCCGGCGACGACGCGGCGAACGCATCGGCGCACCGGCCGGCGATCCAGCTCAACCCGGCAATCACACCACCCGCTGCGGGCGGCACCAGCCAATACGATGCCGGGCGTCGCAGCACCGGGACGACGGCGAGCACGAGGCCGGACGCTGCAACCAACAGAACCGGCGCCACTGCACCGGACATTTCCGCGGCGCCCCCAAATCCGACTGGCGCCCCGGAGAGCAGCCGGTTCTTCGCATGACCCACGAAGCCAAGCGAGGTCGCGCCCGTGACCGCCACGGCGAGCAACAGCGCCTGCACCGGATTCCATGAAACCTGTGATGATCGCCGGGCGGACCTGCCGGTCAACCCGCAAGCCCCTTGGCCGCCAGATAGTCCTGTGCGACCTGCGCAACGGATTGACCTTCCACCTGGATCTTCTCGTTCAGCGCCCGCAGCACGCCGACATCGAGCGAGCCGAACACCGCCGCCAGGATCGCCGGCACGTCGGGGTATTGCGCCAGCGCTTCCACACGGATCACGGGCGCAGGCTCGAAGGCGATCTGCGCGGCTTCGGCGTCCTGCATGACCACAAGGCTCAGCGCGTCGATTGCACCGTCGGTGGTGTAGGCCATGGCGGCATTGATGCTCGATATGCCCTCGGCTGCCGCGCGGAGCATGGCCGACGTTTCGCCGCCGGCCAACACCAGAAGCTGCTCGTCCCTGAGCTTGAAACCGTACGTCGTTTCGAACGCGGGCAGCGCCGCCGGGCTCTGCACGAACTCCGCCGAGGCCGCGAGACGCACGGTTCCACCCTGCCCGACCCAGCGGGCGAAATCTGCCATCGTGGCAAGACCGTTGGCCGCCGCGACCGAGCCGCGAACGGCGATCGCCCAGGCATTGGTGGCATCGGCCGGGCGCAGCCAGACGATGCCATTCGGCCTGTCGAGATCGCGCACGCGCTGGTAGCCGGCCAGGGGATTCTTCCAGACCGGATCGCTGTCTCGGCGAAAGAAGAAGGCGCCGTTGCCGGTGTACTCCGGATACAGGTCGATCTCGCCGGCAAGCAGTGCGGCGCGCACGATCCGCGTGGTGCCGAGACGCAGCCGATCGGCTGTCGGCACGCCCCTGGCCGCCAGCGTCAGCACCATCATCTGGCCGAGCAGCGCACTCTCGATGTCCAGCTTCGAGCCCACCCGCAACGGCGCTGCGGCCGCCGCGCGGGCCGTCCAGACCGCGGCACCGAGCGACGCGCCCAGCAGGAAGCGGCGCGACAGCGGTGCGCCGCGATTGGTCGTCGCCCGCCCCCGCGTCCCGCCGGCGGCGGGCGCGGGCGCGGGCGCGGGCGACGACCAGCCCTGCATCGGCGCCCCGGTCATACGGCTTCAAGCTGCTCCAGCAGCGTCGGAATCAGCTCCGAAACGGTCGGATGGATTCCCATCTCCCGCTGCAGCAGCGCGACGGGAGCATTGGCGTACATCGCCGTCATGATGACGTGGATCACCTCATCGCCCCCGGTGCCGAGAATCGCCGCGCCAAGAACGCACTGCGTTTCGCGATCCACGACGATCTTCATCAGGCCCTGGGTCTCGCCCTTCTCGATCGCGCGCGCGACCTGGGTCATCGGCAGCCTGCCCACCAGCAAGGGCCTGCCGCGCCGGCGGGCCTCGGTCTCGGTGACGCCGACGCGGCCGAGCGGCGGATCGAC
>Ga0182012_10006943_pt1 | contig 11420 bp, 10 predicted proteins | sample 612S2SmetaG_FD_120486 | JGI IMG/M metagenome (GOLD analysis project Ga0182012, IMG submission 120486) | Permafrost microbial communities from Stordalen Mire, Sweden - 612S2S metaG | ecosystem: Environmental > Terrestrial > Soil > Wetlands > Permafrost | place: Sweden: Stordalen | collected...
GCCCAGACGCAGGCGTTTCGGCGGCGCGGCGTTCACGCGATCAAACCGGCGTGAGGCGTTTGCGACCGTTGCCGCGGCGGTTGGCCAGCGTGGCCTTGCCGATCTCGGTGGCATTGCGGTTAAGAAAACCGTGCTGACGTTTCAGGCGGATTTTCGACGGTTGATACTGGCGTTTCATAAATTCAAATCAAAATGGTTCCCGGCGCAAAAACCGGAGTTTGAGAGGATAGCCATGAAACGGGGAGTGTCAAGACGGGCTTCGGGCTTGGTAGTCACCTAATTTGTAATTTAAAGTTTCAAACTAATTTCTTCTTCGGATTGGCGAGAAATTCGTCAGTGCGGAAATAAAATTCATTTTGACGACATTTTTGTGGAATTAGTGGCAAACGCAAAAAAATCCGGCAAATTTGTAAAACCCCAACTCAAGCTCGCATCAATTTGTCGCGGGATGTGGAAGTTCATTTGGATACTTCCATTTACCACAAGGTTAACAGAACCAGACAAAATTTCGGAATTCGAGGGCAGAAACGCAAAACTCATCTCTAATGCACTGACATCAAATATGTTTTTTGCGCGATATTTTCTTCCCAATCCCCAGTCTGATGTCATCGTCTCCATCATGCTTGCCGGGGCAATAAACTGTAATGAATAGGTTCGGTTTTCACCTCCATTGACCCGGGAGAAACTGTAAGCTCGTAGGGGTAAAAAACTACTAAAAGCATATCGATCTTTTCGAGACTTTGGGTCAAGAATCGCCAAAGAACATACAATTCCGGGATCGCCTAGGACACTGCTTGAACAATCTAAATCAACAGCATTTGTCCCTCTGACCTCAAAAATTACGTTGGCAAAAATATTTCCAATGATTGCGTTATTTGGGGCATTATTAATCGCTGCCAGTTTTGTTTGCCAAAGTTCAATTGCTGTTGAACCGGCATCTGAAATCTCAATGACAATTCCTAGCATTAAAATCACCCAACCTACTTCGCCAAGCTTTTTATGAGGATGTTCCGAACCACCTAAAAATCTTTCATTCAGCCATTCGGCCGTTTTTTCCAAGATTAAGCCCACGAACACTGCAATTCCACCCGCCGTAGCCCAAATCAAAACACTCAGTTGCATTTCTGATGCAGGCGATGTCGCAGTTGCAAAGAAACAGCTCATTTTGTTTTGGTGGATTCGTTAAATATCTGTCGCGCCACCTGCAAAATCCCGACACTGTGATTATTTCACATTCAACTCACGCAAAATCCCAAATTTATCAATGCGTTTGCGCAAGGTGGCGCGGGTGATGCCGAGCATTTTGGCGGCGTGCACTTGGTTATTGTGCGTTTCCTTGAGCGCCTGGATGACGAGTTCGCGTTCGACGGCGGGAATGATTTTCAGTTTGGGATCGCGCTTGGCCCATTGAAACAGCAGACGGGCGAGTGCGGCGGCATCGGTCGCGGTGGCTTCGCCGACGATGTCGCCGCTGGAGGGAACCGGCGTGCCGCTGCTGCTCGCGCCGGAAATTTCCGGCGGCAGATCGCTCAGCAAAATCGCGTCGCTCTTGGCCATGACGTGCGCGCGGCGGATGGCGTTTTCGAGTTCGCGGACGTTGCCGGGCCAGTGATATTTTTCCAGCGCCTTGATGACGCTGGCGGCGATGGATTTGGGCGGGCGCTGCAATTCGCGCGCGAGTTTCTCGACAAAATAATTCACGAGCAGCGGGATGTCATCGCGCCGGTCGCGCAGCGGGGCGATGTGGATGCGGACGACGTTGAGCCGGTAAAACAGATCTTCGCGGAATTGTTTGGCGGCGACGGCGGCCTCCAGCGGCTTGTTGGTGGCGGCGATCACGCGCACGTCCACTTGGATCGGCGAGTTGCCGCCGACGCGCTCGAAGGTGCCGCTTTGCAGCACGCGCAAAATTTTCGTCTGCGTCGGCGGCGTCATGTCACCGATTTCATCCAGGAAAATCGTGCCCTTGTTGCATTGCTCAAATTTGCCGATGCGCTGCGTGGTTGCGCCGGTGAACGAACCTTTTTCGTGGCCGAACAATTCGCTTTCAAGGAGCTGTTCGGGAATCGCCGCGCAGTTTACGGCGAGAAATGGCTGCGCGCTGCGTTCGCTGTGATGATAAATGGCGCGGGCGACGAGTTCCTTGCCGGTGCCGCTTTCGCCGGTGACCAGCGCGGTGGCATCGCTCGCGGCGACCTGGCCGATGAGTTTGAAAACCTGCTGCATCGCGCCGCTGCGGCCGATGATGCCGAGCTCGTAATCTTCGGATTCCAGCAGCGGCTGATAGGAAACCACTTGTTTCATGTCGTTCGCGGCTTTCAACGCGTTGGCGACAATTTCTTTGAACTTCGGAATATCAAACGGCTTGAGCAGATAATCGTAAGCGCCGAGCTTCATCGCCTCGATGGCGGTCTGCGTGGTGCCGTAGGCGGTCATCAAAATGACGAGGAGTTTGGGATTGGTCTGGCGGATTTTGCGCAGGGTTTCCAGGCCGTTCATGCCGGTCATGCGCACGTCCATCAGCACGAGGTCGGGCTTGAATTTGGGAATGACTTTGAGGCCCTCCTCGCCGCTGGCGGCGGTGGCCAGCTCGACGTCCGGCGAATCAAAAATCCGCTGGATTGAATACCGCACATCTTCTTCGTCGTCTATCAGCAACAACTTGCTCATTCTGGCGGAGGATAGTGGATTTTGCCAAAAGCAACAGCGGATTTTTGCGGGCTGATTTTTCCATTGAAGTTCCGGCACCGCCGGCGCACAGTGGAAGTCGTTCCCCAAACTGCAACCAAAATTCATTGTCTTTATGAAACGAAATCTTTTGTTCAGCCTGTTGCTGATCACTGCCGGTCCGTTGGTCGCCGCGGATGTCAGTCCGAAAAATGCTGTGAGCAGCGCCGCGAGCGCATTGGCGGGCCAGAAAAATTATTCGTGGCGAACCACGGTCGAAGTGGGAAACAATTCGCGTTTCAAACCCGGCCCGACGGAGGGGAAAACAGAAAAGGACGGTTACACGACGTTGAACATGAGCTTCAATGACAACATTATTGAGGCCGTCATCAAAGGCACGAACGCCGCGATCAAGACGCCGGACAACGGCTGGCAGTCGGCAGCGGAAGCGTTGCAGGACAATGGCGGCGGCTTCAATCCGGCGATGTTCATCGCGCGCATGGCGCAAAATTACAAGACGCCCGCCGCCGAGGCCACCAACTTGGTGACGCAAGCACAGGATTTGACCGCGGGCACCAACGGCATTTCGGGAAATCTGACCGAGGATGCCGTGAAGGCGTTGCTGGCATATCGGCGGGGCGGCAACGGCGGTGCTGGTGGGCCGACCGTCACCAATCCAAAAGGCGCGGTGACTTTTTGGATCGCCGACGGCCAGTTGATGAAATATCAGACGCACGTTGCCGGCACAGTGAGCTTCAACGGCACCGACCGCGACGTGGACCGCACGACGACCACGGAAATCAAGGACGTGGGCACGACGGTCATCATCGTGGCGGACGAGGCGAAGAAAAAATTGGAATAAATTTGGCTGGCCAAAAAGTTTGCGCGCACAAATTTTTTATTAGTGCGCGCTTTCATTTAAACCCGTAAAAAACTTCGGCCCGATTTGGCCGTTTCAATTTCATTTCTTGTCATTCCTGCCGGATCCGGTGGTAATGTTTGACCTGATTCCCGCGCTGACCTAGACTGGATGTCCGTTTTGCTTTGATATTTATGAAAATCATCATCTGTGATCCTATCTCGCCCAAGGGCATCGAACTGCTGCAGTCGCGCCCGGAATTTCAAGTCGTCGTCCTGCCGAAGCGTCTCCCGGAAGCGGAATTGATCCCGCTCGTGGCTGACGCGACCGCGCTCGTCGTGCGCTCCGAAACCAAGGTCACGAAAAAAATTATTGAGGCCGCCAAACAATTGCGCGTCGTCGGTCGCGCCGGCGTGGGCGTGGACAATGTGGATATCGAGGCTGCCACGCAAAACGGCACAGTGGTGATGAACACGCCCGGCGGCAACACGGTGACGACGGCGGAATTGAGTTTCACCATGCTGCTCTCGCTCGCGCGCAAAGTGCCGCAGGCGCACGCGACGATGGTCGCGGGCAAGTGGGATCGCAAATTATTTCAAGGCGTGGAACTCGCGGGCAAAACGCTCGGTATTTTGGGCATGGGCCGCATCGGCACGGAAGTCGCCAAGCGCGCGATCGCGTTCGGTATGCGCGTCATCGCTTACGATCCTTATTTGACCGAGGAACGCGCGAAAGCCATCGGCGCGGAATTTGCCGCGAGTTTGGACGATGTTTATTTGAACGCCGATTTCATCACGGTGCACATGCCGGTGACGAAGGAGACCAAGGAAATGTTGAACGCGGCGGCGTTCGCGAAAATGAAGCCGGGCGTGAAGATCGTGAATTGCGCGCGCGGCGAAATCATTTCGGAAACGGATCTGATCGCGGCGCTCGAATCAGGAAAAGTTGCCGGCGCGGCGCTGGATGTTTTTGCCGTGGAACCGCTGCCGGCAGATCATCCCTATCGCAAGCAGCCGAATTTGATTCTCACGCCGCATCTGGGCGCGAGCACGGAAGAAGCGCAGGAAAAATGCGGGATTGAAGTGGCGGAAGTCATCGCCGGTTATCTGCTCACGGGCGAAGTGCGCAACGCGGTGAATTTGCCGTATCTCGACGCGAAAACTTACGAGCAGGTGAAACCGTATCTGCCGCTTGGCGAGGCGCTCGGCAAATTATTGTCGCAGCTTTCGCCCGCGCCGGCGGACCGCATTTACATCACGTTCGGCGGCAATGCCAAAAATTTGCCGAACACTGATCCGGTCACGCGCGCGGTGTTGCGCGGTTTTCTGGCGAGCAGCAATTTGAAGGACGTGAACAACGTCAACGTGCGTTCGGCGGCGGCGAGCATCGGCATCACGGTCGAAGAAAAAAAATCGGACGAGCCGGTGACCTTTAACGAATGGGTGCACGTGCAGCTGTTCAGCGGCGCAAAAAAATTGATTTCAGCGGGCGGAACTTTTTTTGGTTCGCCGAACAATCCTCGCATCGTGCGGCTGTTCAGCCAGTCGGTGGAAATTCCGGTGACGGGCACGTTGCTGTTGTTGAACAATGCCGACAAACCGGGCATCGTCGGCCATCTCGGCACGCTGCTCGCAAAGCACAAAGTGAACATCGCCAGCATGAGTTTGTCGCGCGATACGGCGGGCGGACTGGCCTTGACCGTTTTAAGTTTGGACAGCGCGCCGCCGGCCGCCGTCCTGGAAGAACTGCAAAAAGACACTGACATCAGCAATGTGAAAGTGGTAAAGTTATAACTCTGTTTTTGAACCAAAACGAAATCCGAACGTCCAATTGACCTAAATGAAATTGAAATTGATTCTTTCCGCCGCGCTTGTTGCCGGCGTGATTTCCTGCCAGGCCGCCACGTCGCCCGCCGTGGTCAGCACGAATGACAGCGCGGCGGATGCGATGACGAAGTTGTTTGGCGACCCGGTCGTGGCCAAAGGCACCGGCTTCGAGATCAAGCGCAGCGCTTTAGATGAAGTGGTTTCGGGCGCGCGGGCCAACGCGGCGGCGCAAGGCCAGCAGTTGCCGCCGGATTTCCAAGCCTCGGTGTTGAACCAACTGCTGACGATCCAGTTGTTGTTGCAGAAGGCCACGCCGGCGGACCAAGTGGCCGGTAAGGCGGAGGCGGATTTGCAATTCACGAATCTGCTCAAGCGCTTCGGTTCGCAGGAAGCATTTCAGCGCCAGTTGACGGCGGTGGGCATGACGGTGGACGATCTGCGCGGCAAGGCGACGCAGGAGGCGGTGGCCAAGGCGACCTTGAAACGCGAACTGGGCATCAACGTCACCGATGCGGAAGCGCAGGCATATTACACGAATCACGCGGCGGATTTTGAAGAGCCGGAAACGGCGCACGTCCAGCACATTTTGCTGATGACGATTGATCCGGCGACGCGCACGTCGCTTTCCAGCAACACGATTGCGAGCAAGCGCAAACAGATTGATGATTTGCTCAAGCGCGCCAAGGCGGGCGAGGATTTTGGTGCGCTGGCCAAGCAGTATTCCGAAGATCCTGGCTCCAAGGAAAACAACGGCGAACTGCCGGAATTTCCCCGCGGGCAGATGGTGCCGGAATTTGAAGCGGCGGCGTTCAGCCTGGCGCCCAATCAGATCAGCGACGTGGTGACGACGCAGTTTGGGTATCACATCATCAAGCTGCTGGACAAAAAACCGGCGAAGAAGATTGATTACGCTACGGCCGCTGCGGAGATCAAGGAAGGTCTCGGCCGCATGAAGATCGCCAAGGTCGCGCCGGCTTACATCAAAAATCTGCGCGCGGAATACAAGGTGGAGATTTTGGACCCGAATTTGAAGGCGATGGATCAGGCCGCGCAAGATGCCGCCGCCAATGCCCCGGCCACGCCGGACGCCAGCAAGTAAGCAGGCTTGCAAATTGGCGCGCGCTCGGTCAATTTGGAGCTGTTATGAAAATTAAGATTGCCATCGTCATCCTGGTTGTCGCCTGCGTGGGCTTGGGGATCGCGCTGTTTGCCACCAAAAAACAGAGCGATGAACAGCACGCGACGGATGTCAGCTCGATCATTGATTTTTCCAATCAGGTGGTCAATGCCAACATCCAGTTGAATGATTTTCGCCAGACCAATCTGGCGTTGACCAATGATTTGGCGGCCAGCCAGCACGAACTGGCGACCGCGCAGCAACAGGCCGATCAATTGTCCAACAGCCTCGCCGCCGCCAGCGCCGCCTTGGACAGCACCAAAGAAACGCTGGCGAGCGCCCAGGGTCAGATCACGAATCTTACTTCGCACATCTCCGATTTGGAGGCGCAGAACAAGGTGCTGGACCAGCGCGCGGCGGATCTCACGACGACGATCGCGCAATTGAATTCCACCATCGAAGACACGCAAAACAAGCTGGCGGTGGCCGAGACCAATCGCGTTTTCATCGAGCAGGAACTGGAAAAACAGATGGCGCAGAAAGCCGAGCTGGAGCACAAGTTTAATGACATCAATGAGGTGCGCGCCCAGGTCAAAAAATTGCGCGACGAAATTTTTGTGGCGCGCCGGCTGCAATTGATGAAGAGCACCACCGGCCAGAAAAAAGGCGGAGAATTGTTGCGGCAGCCGACGCTCGCAGCCACGCCGGCACCCGCCACCAACAAGCCGCCGGCCAATTACGATCTGAACGTCGAGGTCGGTTCCGACGGTTCCGTCCGCGTGATTCCGCCCCTGGGCGCGGCCACCAATTCCGCCGCGCACTGACCGCGCGCCCGGAAAAATTCCGCCCGAGTTTCGATGCCCACCTACGAATACACCTGCGAAAAATGCGGGCTGGAGTTTGAACATCTACAGTCCATGTCGGCGGCTCCGTTGAAAAGCTGTCCGAAGGAAATTTGCGCCCAAAAAAAATGGGGGCACGGCAAGGTCAAAAAAATGATCAGCAGCGGGGCCGGCTTGCTCTTCAAAGGCAGCGGATTTTACATCACCGATTATCGCAGCGAGGGCTACAAGCAATCCGCCAAAAAAGATTCTGGTGATACCAAGCCCGCCGCCAAAACCGAGGCCAAGCCGGCGCCCAAGGTGGAAACGAAGGCCGGGACCAAAGCGGACAAAAAATGAATTTCCCGCGCCAGCGCTGCGCGTTTTTTCTCGGCCTCATTTTGTCCGCCGCGTTGGTGCGCGGCCAGTACCTGCCCGGTTTGCCGGTCACGCGCAGTGTCTCCGGCCAGTTTGTCGTCACCGCGTCGCCGGAATTCTCCCCGCTGCTCCACCGTGCTGATTTGGCGGCGAACACAAATCTGGTGCGGCTCGAGCCGGCGCTGCTCGCCGTCGCAGCGGAGCGTTTCAAATATTCGCTCTGGCAGCAACTGGGCCTGCGCCCGGAAGCGGGATGGACGGGTAAAATTTTTCTCACACTGCGGCCCGCCCGTTCGTTGGACGATGAAGTGTTCATTTCTTCCGCCAAATTTGGGCAGGCTTGGAATTATCGGCTGGAACTGCCGGACGTGCTGCCGTGCCAGCGTTACGCGCGTTCGTTCGCCACGGTGCTGCTGCTGGAACTGGCCAATCGTTACAGTGTCGCCGGGACCGATCAAGCCGCGGAAATTCCGCCGTGGCTGGCTGCCGGTCTGGCGCAGCAGGCGCTCGCTGATGACGCGGCAAAAATCATTCTGTCCGCGCCCGCCAAAACCGTGGATGGCCTGGCGCAACTGCGGCTGACCAATTCGTTGCATAATTTTGATGCGTTGGCGGGCGCGCGCCGCACGCTGCAAAATTCCCCGGCGCTGACCTTCGAGCAATTGAGCTGGCCGGGCGATGAGCAGGTGAACGGCGCGGATGGCGGCGTTTATCTCGCCAGCTCGCAACTGTTCGTTCACGATTTGCTGGCCCTGCCGAACGGCGCGGCCAAATGCCGCGACCTGCTCGTGCGCCTGCCGGATTGCCGCAACTGGCAGACGGCGTTTCTCGCGGCGTTCCATGAAAATTTTCCGCGCGCGCTTGACGTGGAAAAATGGTGGTCCATCCGCGTCATCGCATTCGCCGCGCACAATCAGGGGCCGCGCTGGCCTTCGCCCGCGAGCCGCCAGCGGCTCACCGAACTTTTGGCGGTGCCGGTGGAATTTCGCAGCAGTTCCAATGCGCTGCCGTTGCATGTGGAAATTTCCCTGCAATCCGCCGTGCAAAATTTTGCCCCCGCGCCGCGCGAAACCATTTTGCGCACCAAGTTGCGCGACTTGCAACTGGCGGCGTTCCGGCTGGCCCCGCCGTTCGACGCGCTGGCCGCCGGCTATTGCGCCGCGCTCAGCGATTTTCTGGATCAAAGCAGAAATATTTCGCGCCGTTCGCCCGTCAGCAAACATCCGGTGGCCGTGCGCCACGCGTCCGACATCGCGCAGACGGTGCGGAAGCTGGATGAGTTGGACGCCCGCCGCCGCGCGGTGGAAGCGCAATTTGAGGCGCTGCCAAAAAGTTTGAATTCCGCCGGCCCGTGAGCGGTCAACTTGACAGGAAATAAATCGAAATTATAGTGCGCCATCGAACATGCAGACGGAAAATTCATCCACGGAACGGGGAGAACCGCCTTCGGGCAACCCTTGGCAGGCACTGAAAAATTTTTCCGCCGCCGGGCGCGGCTTCTGGCACGACGTGCCGGAACATGACTGGCAGGACTGGCGCTGGCAGATGAAAAATCGCATCACCAACGCCGAGCAGTTGCAGCGGTTGATGCCCACGCTCACGCCGGAAGAATTTGCCGGCGCAAAATTGGCGAACACCAAATTGGCACTCGGCATCACGCCGTATTTTTTCAACCTGATTGATCCGGCGAACGAAAATTGTCCGATCCGCCAGCAGGTCGTGCCGCGCATCGAGGAAACGCACACGGCATCGTGGGAAATGAGCGATCCGTGCGGCGAAGATTCACACTCGCCCGTCGCCGGTTTGGTGCATCGCTATCCCGACCGCGTGCTGTTTTTGGTGACGGACCGCTGCGCGAGTTATTGCCGTTATTGCACGCGTTCACGGCTCGTCAGCAACGCGAGCGGCTACGATTTTCATCCGGAATATGACAAGCAGATCGCCTACATCGCCGCGCATCCGGAAATCCGTGACGTGCTGTTGAGCGGCGGCGACCCGCTGCTGTTGAGCGACGAGAAGCTGGAAAATTTGTTGAGCCGCCTCCGCGCGATTCCACATGTCGAATTTCTCCGCATCGGCACGCGCATCCCGATTTTTCTCCCGCAACGCATCACGACCGACCTTTGCGCGATGCTGAAAAAATTTCATCCGCTGTTCATCAGCGTGCACACGAATCATCCGCGCGAACTCACGACCGAAGTGCGCGACGCGCTCGGCCGCCTCGCCGACGCCGGCATTCCGCTCGGCAACCAAAGTGTTTTGCTCAAGCACGTCAACGACGACGCCGACGTGATGAAGGCGCTCGTGCAAAAACTTTTGATGTGCCGCGTGAAACCTTATTACATTTATCAATGCGATCTGATTTCCGGCTCCGCGCATTTGCGCGCGAGCGTGCGGCAAGGTTTGGCGATCATGGAAAAATTGCGCGGCCACACGACCGGCTACGCGGTGCCGACGTATGTGATTGATGCGCCCGGCGGCGGCGGCAAGGTGCCGATCAATCCCGAATACGTTTTGTGCCGCAACGCCGGCCGCGTGCTGATCCGCAATTTCGAAGGAAAAATTTTCGAATATCCCGAAGCCGCCGACGGCACGCCACTGGCCAAACCGTCGAAAGAAATGATCGAATCGCAACTGGTTTGAGCGGACGTTCTCGCCGGGAAAACCAGTGGAGTTTGCTTGTCACTGGGAATCATCGTGGGTAAGTTTCCGACCAATTCAGAAACAAAGGAACAATTATGGCTGCAAATTACTCATGGAAATTTTTCCGCGCCGGCGGATTTAATCAAGTCGTCATCGGTTCGGGGGCGGACCTGATGAACTTGGATCAGCTGGATCAAAAACTCTGGGTCGCGCTCGCCTGCCCCACCACGGGCGTGGAATTTGACAAGGCAACGCTGGCGTTGATTGATACCGACAAAGACGGCCGTGTGCGCGCGCCGGAATTGATCGCGGCCGCGAAGTGGGCGGGCGGCCTGCTGAAAAATCCCGACGATTTGCTAAAGGGCAGTCCCACCCTCAAGCCGGGAGCCATCAATGAAGCGGTGCCGGAAGGGAAATTGATCGCCAATTTCGCGCGTCAGGTTTTGGGCAAAGCCGATACCGACGAAGTCACGTTTGACGAGGCCGCGGCGGCAGCGCAGACCTTCGCTGCCAAACCGTTCAATGGCGATGGCATAATTCCTGCCGATTCAACCAGCGACGATGCGACTAAGGCAGTCGTCGCGGACATCATCAATTGTCTCGGCGCGGACACTGATGCCAGCGGCAAGCCCGGCATCAGCCAGGCCAAGGTGGATCAGTTTTTTGCCGATGCCGCCGCTTTTTCCGCTTGGTGGAAAAAAGCGGAAGCCGACGCGTCAGTGCTGCCGCTGGGTTTGAACACCGAAGCCGCGGCGGCTGCGGTCAAAGCCGTCAAAACGAAAGTGGAAGATTATTTTGCGCGCGGCCGCCTCGCCGCGTTTGATCCGCGCGCGGTCAATGCGCTGAACCGCGATGAAAAAGAATATGCGGCCTTGAGCGCGAAAGACCTCACCAGCAATCACGCCGACATCGCCAGCCTGCCGCTCGCGCAAGTCGGCGCGACGACGCCACTGCCGCTGACGCAAGGCATCAATCCCGCCTGGGCCGGCGCGATCGCCGCGCTGCAAACGAATGCGATCACGCCGCTGCTCGGCGCAAAAACCGTTTTGACGGAAGCGGATTGGAACGCGCTGGTCGGCAAGCTGGCGGCTTTCGATGCGTGGAACGCC
>Ga0182012_10006947_pt1 | contig 11415 bp, 9 predicted proteins | sample 612S2SmetaG_FD_120486 | JGI IMG/M metagenome (GOLD analysis project Ga0182012, IMG submission 120486) | Permafrost microbial communities from Stordalen Mire, Sweden - 612S2S metaG | ecosystem: Environmental > Terrestrial > Soil > Wetlands > Permafrost | place: Sweden: Stordalen | collected...
ACGGAGACGGTCACAGGTTCAAATCCTGTATCGCCCACCATTCCAGCTTTCAACGGTTTTCGCCGCCGGTCACGAGGGTGCCGTCACTGCGCAGACGGAGGCGTTGGCCGCGCCATTCGATGGTGTTGCCCAGAAAGGCGTTGGACCAGACGAGAAAATGCAGGAGATCCTTGACCGGCACCAGCCAGTGGGGGGAAACGAGCTTGCGGTCCGGCGTAAAACGACGCTGGAGATGCCGGGCCATGAGGATGCGGCCGAGAATGCAGCCGGCGGCCGAGAGGGCGACCACGGGAGTATAATTGAACAGGCAATCGCTCAACAACCACAGCAACGGCCAGAGGGTGGCGTTGGCCAGAATGCTCAGAAAGTAGGGCAACGGCTGGCACACCCGGATGGTGCGGGCCCAGCGAAGCTGGTGTTGCCAAACCTCCTGCCAGGTCATCGGCTTGTCCCAGCATTCCACCACCACCGATCCCAAGGCGATCCGATGGCCCTTGGCCGCCAGCCGGCGGCCCAATTGATAATCGTCCGCCAGGCAGTCCGCCAGCGCGGCGAACCCGCCGATTTCCGCCAGGGCCGGCCGGCGGACGAGCATGACCGCGCCCAGCGCGAAGTCGGGCGCCTTCAGCGTGGTGGATTGCAACACCTGGCTCCAAAAATCCGCATTGACCGCGATGGTCTCCCAATGCATCGCCCGGGTCCTGGGATTGGCCAGCCGGTAAAAGCAATTCACCAACCCCACCCCGGGGTCGTCCAGATAGGTGACGATCTGACCCAGAAAATCCGGGGGCACCCGCACATCCGCATCGCTGACCAAAATCAAGCCATGCTTTGCCAGCCGTTCCAACTGGATCAAGGTGGAGACTTTGCCGTTGGTGCCAATTACCTGGCCGCAAACCACCAGTTGGGCGTCGGCCCGGGGGAATTGCCCCAGCAGTTGCCGGACAATGGCGCAAACCGGATCGTCGGCGTCAGCCACTCCGAAGAGAATTTGCACGTCGCCCGCATACGTTTGTTCCAGCCAGCCTTGCAAGGAGGCCCGGGTGGTCTCGTCGCAACCCCGCAGGGGTTTTAACAGGGTGAGGGCGGGCGGGTTGGGAAGGGGGCGTTGCCGCCGGTGGAGGGGAAAACGCAAGGCGGCCAGCCATTGCCAGAGTCCCAGCAAAAAGCTCAACATCGCCAGGACCGCGAAAAGTATGGTCAAATATAAGCCCACATTCTGATTAATGCCCCGTGGCTTCCAAGCCAACTGGCATCCCATTACCCCAAATATAGCCCAAATCAGGCGCTGGTGCCAGAGGTTTTTCCATCCGGTTGTTCATCCAGGACCAGGATCCCATGCGGAGGCATGTCATAATTGCCGGAGAAAGTGCTGCCGGTCAGGAAGTCATGCATGGGCTTGTAGAACTGGATGCGCACGGGCGAGTTTTGATGGTTGATCAATATATACACGCGTAGACCGGGCTTCTGCCGCATGCTCACCTCAATTTGTTCCGGCACTTTCAGCAACGACTGGATGCCGCAGTTCTGCCGCAACCAGGACACGAGATCCTGATAAAAGAACTGCTGGCTCTGGGTGCCCACATAAATGGCCTTCCCCAGCCCAAAGGCGTTCAATGTGACGGCCGGTTTGCCGGCGTAAAAATCCTTGGCATACGTCGCCAGAATCTGGCAGCCCTTCGGTTCAATGAGGTCGCACCAGAGCCGGGCCACATGCAGATGGCTGGTGGGGAAGGAGCCCTTGAAAATGAGATGGTTCTCCTCGTTCGGGGACAGCATGTCGAATTCCATCACTTCCAAACCGAACAGGTCGGTCAGGTCGTTGGGATACCCCGTGGTGGAGGCCATCTGGCTGGAATTGACCAGACCAGTGTTGAACGTGCCCAGCAGGGTGCCTCCGCCCTGGACATAGAGCTTCAGCCGGTCGGCCTCGCCCGCGGACAGTAAATGCAGCGAGGGGGCCACCACCAGCTTGTAGGTGGACAGGTCATCGGCTGGTCGCGCAAAGTCCACCGGAATGTTCCGGTCGTGAAAAGCGTTGTAGATTAATTGAATATGCTCGCGCAGGCTGAAGTGGACATTGGGCTGGTTTGGTTGCTGCAGCGCCCAGTCATTGTCATGCGAGTAGAGGATGCATACGTCGGCCACCACGCGTGTTTCTTTCAGCGCGGGGGCGAGCAGTTTCAACTCCTCGCCGATCTGGCTGATTTCCTTGAAGATGCGCTGGCTGCCCTCCCAATGGTGCGGCACCACGGCCCCGTGAAATTTTTCGGTGCCGATCAAGGATTGCCGCCAGCGGAAATAGAGGATGCCGCTCGCTCCCCGGGAGATAAGCTGGTAGGTGAACTTGCGCAGCACCCCGGGCCGGATCAGCGCATTGACGTCGTGGAAGCTGGTCTGGCCCGCCTTTTGTTCCATGACCCAAAAGCCGTTGTCCCCGCCCGGGGCGACAATGTTCGTCTTTTTGAGCGACCGCATCATGTCCAGATCGCAGGCAGTCTCGGAAAACTTCATTTTCACCGCCGCCGTGCTGGTGATGGAGACGAAATCCAGGGTTTCCGCCAGGTCAAAATGGTCAAACTTGTTGATGAACGGGCGCAGATTCGTGGTGACGGGCACCTTGGGGGTCAATTCACGCAGCACCTCGGCCTGCATGCGCACAAAGGCCAGGATGGTGTCGCTGCAAAACCGCTGCCAGTCCGAGACCAGCGCGGGATTGTGATCCGTGGGACTCTTCATGGGCATGGGCACCTGGTTCCAAGCGGTCACTACCTGGCCCCAATGGCGCAACCCCAACCGATCGTTCAGGGCCTCAATGGTTTCGTATTTGAGCTGCAGCCAATTGTGCCATTCCAGCCGGGAGGACTCGTTGAAGGAGGCTTCGGTCAAATGCCCGCCCAAGGAATTGTCAATTTGCCAGGCGACCAACTGCGCATGTTTGCCGAGCGCCTGCGCCATTTGCTGCACAATCTGTTTGGCCGCGTTCCAATAGGCGTCGGAATTCAGGCAGCACGCCCGCCGCGTGCCCTCGTGCAAGACCGTGCCGTCCGCCGTGACCGGCAAAATATCCGGATACTGCTGGGTGAGCCACAAGGGCGGCGCGGCCGTCGGGGTGCCCAGCACCACTTGAATGCTGTGGCGTTCCATGACGTCCATGACTCGTTCGAGCCAGGAGAAATTGTATTTTCCCGGCGCGGGTTCGCACAGGCCCCAGGAGAATTCACCGATGCGGACCACGTTGAAGCCTGCCCTGACCATCAAGGCGGCGTCCAGTTCCCATTGAGCTTCCGGTTCTTCCGCCGTGCCGGCATAGGGAAAAACCCATTGTTCTGGATAGTAGTCAACACCAAAATACATATGGTTGCCTTTCAGGAGTCCGTCCGACCATAAGGCCAAACCTCCGCCCGCGCAAGTAAAAGTCGCAGTGGCGGCGGTCTTTTATTGAATCGGGGTGCGGGTTATTTCTGAAACAGTCCGCCCAGACCCGAGGTTACGTTTTTGATGGCATTTCCGGCCGCTTTGCCAGCCCCTTTGCCAAGGTCTGCCGCGCCTTTGCCCAAATTGGTGACGGCATCCGTCACCTCCTGGATGGTGCTGGTGGTAATGGCCCCGATAATTTTGGCGGTTAATTCCGCCGGCGTCATCCCTGCATCCCCCTTGCCAAGGTCGGTCAAATGAATGGCGGGCAGGCGCAGGTCTTTTTTCAGGCCGCCCAAACCGGTGAAATTAAGATGAACCACAGCGTTGGTGATCAGAAAATCATCCACCTCGATTTTCTTGGCCGACTTGGCACCCGCCGCAGTCGGGGCGTTGGGGTTGGTGGCGGCACCGGCCGTGAGATTGTCCCGGATCTTGAAAAGGTTGTTGTCCCGTAAACCGCCCTCGAACGTGATTTCCGGCGCCTCCACATGGATCGAGTGGATCACGATCTTGTCGGAGAGCGCCGAGGCCACGTCCACGCTCACCTCCGCCAGGCCCACGCTCACGGCATTGGGGGTTTTGTACCCTGCGGGGTTGCCCAACACCAAACCTTTGACCTTGGCTGAACCGGACAGGATCCCAATGTGGATGCTTTCCAAGGTGACCGGCACTTGGACGATTCTGGGACCAACGGTTTCCACCCCAGTTTTGACAATGCCGTCCAAGAAGAAGGCCACCACAAACAGGGCGAGGACAAACAGCAAAACCAGTCCGATCGCACACCCCAACAGTATTTTTTTGATTTTCATAGTGATGATGATCTTGGGCCGGCGCCCCCGTCCAGCCTGGTTGGGCCTCAGGCGAAGTCAGCCTTCCGCCAAGCAAACACCGGCGGCGGGCGGCTGGCAAGTTTGTTTTTGGCCCAGCAGGGGGTTCTCTGCTAATTCAGGTCCGTCCTCCGGTTCGCTTTTTAGCAGAAATAATCGTTGCTTCGGGAGTGGATTATGTAATAACCTTTGGTCCGGTATTAGGGTTGGATGACAATTCAAGGGTTTTTCGGTTATGAAATCAAAGACCGCGTCAACGCCAGAGAAAAAGAAATCGCCGCTCCGCAAGCCCAAAACCGCGGGAACCGCCAAGGTTGTCCCGCCCCCCTCCCCAGAGCCCTCCCGACCGAAATCCGCCGCCAAATCAGAGACCAAAAAACCACTGCTGCAAACCATGGCCGCCGCCGCCAAAAAAATCTTGAAACCCAAAGCCAAAGTCACCTCGGTCAAAATCCCGGTACCGGCCATTGTACCCGCAACGCCGTCCGCACCGATCACGTCTCCGCCCGCTGCCCAGCCGGCCGCCCCCGTTGTAACGCCCCCACCGGCGGCAACAGTGGCCGCAGCCAGGCGCGTTCCCGCTCGTCACAAAAAAATCGAACCGCCCCTCATTTTAGCCGAGCCTGACACGCCGGCGGCCCAAGGCCTGGCCGGTCCGGGTGAGAAGTTTTCTCTCGGTCCTGTGCCAGCCGCGACCGGGGTGGAGCCGGCCGAAGCCGAGCTGCCGGAAGCTTATGGCACCAAGAAGCTGTTCCTGACCGCCCGGGATCCCCACTGGCTTTACGCCCACTGGGACTTGACCACGCCCCAGCAGCACGGTTTCAACGCGGAGTCTTCGGATGGGCATCTGGTGCTGCGCATTTACGACGCCAATTTCCAAGGCCATCCATCGTATGAAATTCATGTCCACCCTGAATCCCGGCACTGGTTTGTGCATGTAGAACGGGCCGGGAATTCCTACTGCGCCGAACTGGGCTACTATTCCCCGCTGGGAAAATGGGTGCGGATCGCCCTTTCCAGCGCCACAGTCACCCCACCGGACGCCGCTTCACCGGAGACGGACGTTGAGTTTGCCACCATCCCCTTCGAGTTTCCTTTTGCCAAATTGATGCAGATCATCGAGGAGGCCGTCCGGGAAAATCTTCCGCTGGCCCAGGCGATTGAAGAATTGCGCCGCTCCGGCCACCCTGATTTGCCGCGGTTGAAACCTTCATCGGCCGCCCACGCCCACGCCCAGGCTCAGCCAGAAGGCAACGGCTCCGCCGCCCCCGCGCCGGTGGTGCCGGCGATGACCTGGACCGCCCAGCAGGAACAGGCGCTGGCCAAGGTCATCTGCATTGACCAGAGCCGCCGCGTCTGGATGGGGTCATTGGAAATCACCGAACTCATCCGCCGCCGTCTCACCCAGGAGGTCAGTTCACCCGTGCGGGCTTTTGGCGGACCCGGTCCGGCGGCGGTGGCCGGGGTGTCGAGCTTGGAAACCGTTTCCAGTCCCGTTGTTTCATTTGGGAACGGGGTGCCGTTGCAGAAAGGCTTCTGGTTCAACGTCAACGCCGAGCTGATTATCTATGGGGCCACCGAACCGGGCGCCAAAGTGACTTTGGGCGGTCATGCCATCAAGCTCCGCCCGGACGGGACCTTCAGCTATCGCTTCGCCTTGCCGGACGGCGAGTACGAACTCCCCGCCGTGGCCGTTTCAGCGGACGGCACCGACAGCCGCGCCGCCGACCTGAAATTCAGCCGGGCAACCGATTACCTCGGCGAGGTCGGAACGCATCCACAAGATTCCTCGCTAAAAGCGCCGCAGCCTGATAATGTGCCGTCCAACCTGTGATTGTCGCACATTTATGGATGCGCCCGAACGCGGAGCCTTGATGCTCGTTCGCTTTGTCGCCATTGCGCTGATTGGCGTCAGCCTGACCTTGCTGGCCGAACCGTTGACCTACGCGGCAAAAAATAACGCCCCGGTCGAAATCCTCCCCTGCGTCCTCCGGTCGCTGCCGGCCCTGGCGGGACTGGTCATGTTGATCCGGGCCAGGGCCTTGGCCGCTTGGCTGGACGACCTACTGGACAATTGAGCCTAACCCCCCGCCATCCATGCCCGGCCATCTATCCATTGTCCTCCACGCGCATCTGCCTTATGTGCGGCATCCTGAGCACGAAAAATTCCTGGAGGAATCGTGGCTCTACGAAGCCATCACCGAAACCTACCTGCCCATCCTCCAGGTCATGGAAAACTGGCGGCGCGACGGCATTGCGGCGCGGCTGACCCTGTGCCTCTCGCCCACGCTCTGCACCATGCTGCTGGACCCGGTGCTGCGGACGCGATACGAACGCCACCTGGACGGCATCATTGAACTGGCCGACAAGGAAATCCACCGGACGCATTGGGACCGGGCGTACCGCGAGCTGGCCTGGATGTACCACCACCGGCTCAATCAGGCGCGCGATGCCTGGCGCTCATACGGCGGCGACCTCGTCGCCGCATTCGGGAAATTGCAGGCGGCCGGCTGCCTGGAGATCATCACCACCGCCGCCACGCATGGCCTGCTGCCGATGCTGGCCGGGCACCCCCCTTCCCTGCGCGGCCAAATCCTCACCGCCCGCGACCACTACCGCGCTTGTTTCGGCCGCGACCCCGCCGGCATCTGGCTGCCGGAATGCGCCTACGTCGCCGGCATCGAAACGTATCTCCAGGAGGCCAACATCCGCTGGTTCATTTTGGACACCCATGGCGTCCTCCATGCCCGGCCCCGGCCACGCTACGGCACCTTCGCCCCGATCTACACCCCCAACGGTATCGCCGCCTTCGGCCGCGACCTCGAGTCCTCCCGCCAGGTCTGGAGCAAGCACGAGGGCTATCCCGGCGACCCCCGATACCGCGACTTTTACCGCGACCTCGGCTTTGACCTGGACTTCGACTACGTCAAGCCCCACCTGCCCTCGCCGGATCACCGGGGCTTCACCGGCCTGAAATATTTTCGCATCACCGGGGGCCAGGGGCCCAAGGAAATCTACCAACGCGACCATGCCCTGCAGGCCGCCAGCGAGCACGCCGCCCACTTCTTGAAGGAACGCACCCTGCAAGTCCTCCAGCTCGAAGGTCTCATGGACCGGCCCCCGCTCATCGTCGCCCCGTACGACGCCGAGCTCTTCGGCCATTGGTGGTATGAAGGCCCGGAGTTTCTGGACTTCCTGGCACGCAAAGCCTTCAACGAACAGAAGACCCTCACCCTCATCACCCCCGGCGAATATCTCCGGCAGCACGCCACCCACCAAGTGGCCACGCCCAGCGCCTCGAGCTGGGGCGAGGAAGGCTATTTGCGCGTGTGGTTGAACGAGAAGAACGAGTGGATCTACCCGCACCTGCAGATCGCGCAGGAACGCCTCACGGAACTGGCCCGCCGCTTCCCCCAGGCCGACGGCCTGACCGCCCGCGCCCTGCGCCAGGCCGCCCGCGAGCTCCTGCTCGCGCAGGCCAGCGACTGGCCGTTCATTCTCCGCGCCGGCACCAGCCCCGGCTATGCCCGCCGCCGCGTGAAGGACCACCTGCTCCGCTTCATCGCCCTGCACGACCAGCTCACCGCCACGAGCGTGGATGAAAAGTGGCTCGCCGAAATTGAGTCCCGCGACCAGATCTTTCCGGACGTGGACTGGCGGTATTGGGCCTGACCGGGCCTAGTCCGAGGATTCCGGCCGGACCGATGGAAAAAACGAAACTGTTATTTTGGTTATTTATGGTTATTTTTGGTTATTTTTCACCCAAATATTCATCGCAACATCATTGTAATGAGCCACTTAATGCATTTCGCGCCGCCCGCCGCCGGTCGCGCCCGAAAAACTGAGCGAAATGCACAAAATACACGACTTGAACCGGGGATTTTTGACCGCTGATTAGGCCGGATGGACACCGACTGGAAAAGGCGGGAATGGGGTTAACCGCACAGCAGGGACCTCACTGCGGGTGCTGATTCAGTGTGTAAGAGGTTTTTTGCGTGACGGCGCGGAAAACGACGCCGGGGCGGGCGCGCTCCCCAATTTTGGATTTCGGGTTTAGTACACCACGAGGGAGCGCACGGGCAGGCCCGGTAATTTGTCACGGCCGGCGAGGAATTTCAATTCGATGAGGAAGCCGACTTCCAGGATGTGCGCGCCGAGTTTTTGCATGAGCGCCACGGCGGCGGCGGCGGTCCCGCCGGTGGCCAGGAGGTCGTCCACCAGCAACACCCGGGCACCCGGTTTCAGCGCGTCCACATGCATGGCCACGCTGGCGGTGCCGTATTCCAGGGCGTAAGCCTGTTCAATGGTCTGATACGGGAGCTTGCCTTTTTTGCGGACAGGCACGAAGCCCGCCTGCAGTTTCAACGCGGCGGCCGCCGCAAAGATGAAGCCCCGGGCGTCAATGCCCACGACGGCGTCCACGTCGCCGGGCCGAAAGCCCTCGATGAGCAGGTCAATGGCCCCGGCGAAGAGGCGGGGATCGGCCAGCACGGGAGTGATGTCCTTGAACTGGATGCCCGGTTTGGGAAAGTCGGGGACGTTGCGGATGGCCTGTTCGAGGTCGCGGACGGTGGTCGTGGGCATGGTCTTACAAGCGTTCTTTCTTGCTGTCTTCGAGTTTCTCGATCATCCGGCGCAGTTTGCGCAGGGCGAGGTTCTGAATCTGGCGGACGCGCTCGCGGGTGACGTTGAATCGGGCGCCGACCTCTTCCAGCGTGCGTTCCGTGCCGCCGTCCAGACCGAACCGGTAGCGGAGAATGGTGGCTTCGCGCGGGGCGAGGTGCGTAACCATGTCCTGCAACATGTCGGTGACGGTTTTGTCCTCCAGGTTGGTGTAGGGCGAGTGCGCGTTTTCGTCCTCCACAATGTCGGAAAAGAGGTTGGAGTCGTCGTCGCCGATGGGCGCGTCCAAGGAGGTGGGCCGCAGCGCCGCCTGGCGCATCTGGGTGACGCGGGCGGCGGTGATGCCCAGTTCGCCGGCCAATTCCTCGTCGGTGGGTTCGCGGCCGAACTCCTCGGTGAGCCGCATGGACAACCGCCGCATCTTGGAGATTTTATCCACCAGATGCACGGGCAGGCGGATGGTCTTGGACTGGTTGGCCAGCGCGCGCTTGATGGATTGCTTGATCCACCAGGAGCCGTAGGTGGAGAGCTTCCCGCCTTTGGCGGGGTCAAAGCGTTCGACGGCCTTCATCAGGCCGATATTGCCCTCGCTGATCAAATCCAGCAATGGCAGGCCGATGCCTTCGTAATCCCGCGCAATCTTGACGACCAGGCGGAGATTGGCCTTGATCATTTGTTCGCGGGCCTTTTTGTCGCCCTTCTTGATGCGGGCGGCCAGCTCGATTTCCTCCTCCGGGCTGAGCAGTTTCACCTGGCCGATTTCGCGCAGGTAAAGCTTGATGGCGGTGTCACCGTCGTAACGCGTGGACTCGCGGCGGATGAAGGCGGTGGTGTCACTCTCCAGCTTCCGTTCCGGCTCGACCAGCTCAGTGTTGATGGGGACCACTTCGGAGACGACGGGGGCGGGGACGGGCGGGGCGGGCGGCGGTTCGGGGACAAGCTTGACGCTGCGGGGCTTGGAGATTTTCACCCGCCGCGGTTTCTTCACTTTGCGCTTGATGTGCTTGGTTGCCGCCATAGGACACGTCAGCATTAGGGGCGGAACGCAAGTCGGCAAGCAAAATTTGCGCGGTCCGGTATAAAAAATGGAGGCCCGGGGGTGACCAGGAGGCCGGACAGATCATCGCAACCCGGATTCCGAAGCTGGGGAGCACGCACGCCCTGGGCGCTGCCGGCCGCGCCCGCGCGGCCAACCGTTTGGACACACGAACCCACACATTTGTGGCGGACGCTTCAGTGTACACGAGGTTTTTCGCGAGGGCGCGGAAAACGGCGCCCGAGGCGGGCGCGCTCCCAATCCACTTTCGGAGTTCGGGTTTAGTGTACACGAGGTTTTTCGCGAGGGCGCGGAAAACGGCGCCCGAGGCGGGCGCGCTCCCATTCGTCTTTCGAAGTTTGGGATCAACGGCTCCCGCCGGTCCGCCGGGCATAGCCATGCTCATAAAACCATTGCACGGCGTCCGCGAGCGCCTGGCGCGGGGGCGTCTGCGGCAGACCGAGTTCGCGGATGGCTTTGGCCGGGTTGAACCACATCTTGTACTTGGCCATGCGCACCCCGGCCAGCGGGGCCTTGGGCGGGCGGCCCGTGATTCCGGCGATGGTCTCACTGACATGGGCCGCCGCCAGGGCCACCCAGTACGGCGCCTTCATGGTGGGCGCGGAGATGCCGGAGATTTCCGCCAGGACGGCCAGCGTGGCCTGCATGGTCCAATTGCCCTCCGCGTGGCCAAGGAGGTAGCGTTCCCCCACCCTGCCCTGCTCCGCCGCCAAAATGTGACCCACCGCCACATCCCGCACATGCACCCAGTTCAACCCCGTGTCCAAATACGCCGGCAACCGGCGGTTCAAAAAGTCCGTGATGATTTGGCCCGTGGGCGTCGGCTTGACGTCGCGGGCGCCGATGGGGGTGCTGGGGTTGACAATCACCACCGGCAACCCTTGGCGGGCCAGCTCCAAGGCCACCAGTTCGGCGCGCCACTTGGAACGTTTGTAATGATTCCGCATCTGCGCCTCCGCCACCGGCGTGGCTTCATCGGTGGGAATGATTCGCCCGTCCGCCTCCGGCTTGGGCAGGCCGATGCAGCCGACCGTGCTGGTATAAACGATCCGGGTGCAGCCCGCCCGGCCGGCGGCCGTGAGGACCTGGCGGGTGCCCTCCACGTTGGCCTCGTACATCGGCCGGTAATCCCGCAGCCACAGGTGATAACTGGCGGCCACATGAAAGCACCAGTCGCACCCGCGCATGGCCTGTTCCAACACCGGCGCGGCCAGGACGTCACCGGTCACGCGTTGGAAGGCGGCCCCCGCCAAGCCGCGCTCATCCGCCCCGGGCCGGAGCAGCGCCTTCACCTCATGCCCCCGGGCGGCCAGCTCGTGGACCAAGTTGGCGCCGACAAATCCCGAGGCTCCTGTGACAAAGCATTTCATATTTGGGGAAACGCGTCTCCTCTCCCCAATGAGGAATGGCTTAGAGATGTTCCCGGATAAGAAATTCGTGCTTTGATCCCCGGAACCAAGGCGGATGGACGTTGATTAAACATGGCTG
>Ga0182012_10006953_pt1 | contig 11407 bp, 11 predicted proteins | sample 612S2SmetaG_FD_120486 | JGI IMG/M metagenome (GOLD analysis project Ga0182012, IMG submission 120486) | Permafrost microbial communities from Stordalen Mire, Sweden - 612S2S metaG | ecosystem: Environmental > Terrestrial > Soil > Wetlands > Permafrost | place: Sweden: Stordalen | collected...
AAGACCATCAACTTGCCGCAGTCGGCCGGCATCGCGGACGTCAAGGAGACCTACCGCCACAGTTGGCTGCGGATGGTCAAGTGCGTCGCGCTCTACCGCGACGGGTCGAAGCTCTCGCAGCCGCTCTCGAGTTCGTACGACATCGGCTCGGCGATCGACGACGAGGAGCCGCAGGCGGAGTTCCAGACGCCGCTGCGGATCGCGGAGCGGATCGTCTACCGCTACATCGCCAAGCGCCGGCGCATGCCGGATCGCCGTAGCGGCTACACGCAGAAGGCGGTCGTCGGCGGCCACAAGGTCTACCTGCGCACCGGCGACTACGAGGACGGCACGCTCGGCGAGATCTTCGTCGACATGCACAAAGAGGGCGCGGCCTTCCGGTCGCTGATGAACAACTTCGCGATTGCGGTCTCGCTGGGTCTCCAGCACGGCGTCCCGCTCGAGGAGTACGTCGAGGCGTTCACCTTCACGCGATTCGAGCCCAACGGCCCGGTCGTTGGCCACGAGAACATCAAGATGGCCACGTCGATCATCGACTACATCTTCCGCGAGCTGGCGGTGAGCTATCTCGGCCGCTACGAACTCGCCCAGGTGCAGCCGAGCATGTCGGTCGACGCGATGGGTCCGGAGCCCGAGTTCCTCGCCGAGGAAGAGGGCGACGTGCGCATGACGACGCCGGAGGATGAGGCCGTCGGCGCGCAACTTCACCCGCAGAGCATCCACCTGCATCCGGGGGCGTCACAGGCGCAGCCGCAGTCGCAGCCGAGCCCCATGGCGCCGGTTGCGCCGCAAGCCTCCGTCGCTGCGCCGCCGCAGGCGCCGTCCGGCGCGATGGCCGTCGGCGTCGCAACGGCGCTCCTCGAGCGGACCGAAACGATCCGCATCGCGGTCGCCAAGGGCTACTGCGGCGACCCGTGCGGCGAGTGCGGCCAGTTCACGATGGTACGCAACGGGACGTGTCTCAAGTGCGACTCCTGCGGCGCGACGAGCGGCTGCTCGTGACGATGCGGCGCGGCGGCCCGTTCGCGACGGCCGCCGCGCTCCTCGCCCTAGCGACGGGCGCCATCGTAGGACCGGCGCGTGCGGACGCGCCGACGGCAAAACCCAACTCCGACCTCGCGTTCACGTGCCTGCAACAGCACACGCCGATCGAGACCGGCGATGCGATTGCCTACAGCGTCGACGCCGGCGCGACGAGCTGGGGCGCCTGCATCACCAAGGCCGGCATGGACTACTACGAGACGTGGTGGAAAGGCAAAGGCAAGTCGTGGACGGTCCTGGGCAAGCACCTGAAGACCGGCTCCACCACGTCACAAGTGACGGCGCAGGGCTACGGCATCCCGAAGACCGACGTCGACGCGCTCGTCCAAGCTCTCTCGAAGGCACACTTCCAGAAGGCTCCGTAGCGCCTACTTCAGGCCGTCTACGAACGTCTCGACGGCCTGCGCGAACGCCTCGGGCTGGTCCAGCATGACGAAGTGCCGGGCGTTGTCGATCGGGACGACTTTGACGGTCGGCGTTCCGATCATCAGGCTCGAGTAGTACTGCACCGCCGCGACGCGCCGTTGGTCGAGCGTCATCTGGGCCATCGCCGCGGGCAGGTACGACGGCAGCGGCAGCCCCGGAACCGGCGAGACAACCAGCGTCGGCGCCGCAAGCGACGGCAACTGCGCGCGGAGGTCTTCGGCGAACAGGTCTTTGAAGTACGCCGCGACCGCCTTTTGGTCGCTGAGTAGGCAGAGAGTGGCGACGCGCGCGGCGAGCGCTGGATCCGTCACGTAGTCGGCAACGAGGGCCTTCTCGTAGCTTGCGTATTGGTCGGGCGTGGTTGCGAGGATGCGTTCGGCGGCCTGCTTGGCCGACGCGGCACGCTGATCCGGCGTGAGCTGCTCCGTCCCGGGAAAGACCGGCATGCCGTCCACGCTCACGACGCCGCGGACGAGGGCGGCGTGCTGCGTCCCGAAGCGGAGCGCGATCGAACCGCCCATACTGTGCCCGATAAGGACGGGACGATCGATCTTCTCGCCCGCGATCAGGGCGACGATGCTCTGCACCGACTCCGTAAGCGACGGCGTCGGATCAACCGGGACGCCGTCCATGCCGGCCACGGTCACGGCGTAGATCGCGTGCTTGCCGGCATCGCGGCGGATGAAGTCGTACCACGTCCACGGACCGGAACTCAGGCCCGGTACGAGGATGAGCGCAGGGCCGCCGTTGCCGCCGTAGCGCGCGACCGTCAGATTGCCGTACGTCCTGGTCCAGGCAGGCTGGCCGGGGGCCGCAAGCACGTCGTCCGCACGAGCGGGCAACGCGGCCGCCGCAAAGCAGAGGGCGAAAGACAAAAGCGTCAGCAGACGCCGCATCGTCATCATCGTAATCGGTCTCCTCAGTGCATCAGTCGTCGCGAGTGCGCTCTTTGGCCCGCACGAGGCGTACCATCGCCTCGTTGAACGGCGTGGCGATGCCGGTCCGGCGCCCGGCCGCGACCACCGCGCCGTTGATGTAGTCGATCTCGGTGCGGCGCTTGGCCTCGAGGTCGAGCGTCATTGAGTTGCGGGCCTCGGCCGTCGCCGCTACCGCCTCGCAGACGTATCCCCACGGGTCCGGGAACGGCAGCTTGACGCCGCTCGCGCGGGCGACGGCCGCGGCCTCCAGCGCGAGGGACTTCGCCAGTTCGCCCGCGTCCCGGTCGTCGGTGATGGCGGCGTTCTTGCGGTCGAGCAGAGCGGCGACGGGGTTGATGGCCGCATTGACGAGGAGCTTGCCCCATAGATGCGGGCGGATGTCGTACACGACCGAGGCCGACAGTCCGCCGCCGACCAGCAGCGCCGCGACGATCTGCAACGTAGCCAGCGACGCCCCCCCGGAGCCGAGCAGCGTCGTCCCCGAGCCGATGCGCTGCGAACGGCCATGCCCGACAGCCGTCGCACCTTCCGTCGTGATCCCGAGCACCAGCGGGACCTTTGCCCCGAGCGCCGCCTTGATCGCTTCCTCGTTACCGAGGCCGTTCTGCAACGAGACGATCGGGGTCGACGGGTTCAGCTGGCCGGCGAACGGCCGAAGCGCACCGAGCGTGTCGCCGGCCTTAACGAACAGGAACATATAGCCGCACGAAAAGGCGCGGGCCGGGTCGCGCGACGCCTCGACCTTACGCGGCGCGCCGCCCTCGAGTGCGATGCCGTTGCGGGCGATGGTGTCGACGACGTCGCTGCGCACGTCGAGCATCGTCACGTCGTTATGCTCGGCGAGCATGTAGCCGTAGAACGTGCCCATTGCGCCCGCTCCGACGATCGCTACCTTCGAACGTGCTGCCAACGGGGCCGTTCCGCTAGATCTGCGACTGCAGGCCGAACACGGTGCGCCGGTCGGGATAGAACACGTCGCGCTCGCCGCCGAACAACGTCAGATGCGGCGTCAGGTAGACGTTCCCATACGTATCGAGCGTCGGGTGGCGTGGGTCGTAGAGCCGCGCGTCCAGCCCGAGGCCGTTGCCGTGCACGTTGCCGAACAGCCCCAACTGCGAGTAGATGATGCCGGCGCCTATCCTGCCGTTCGTGCCGACGCGCTGGCCGACGGCGAGGTTGAACGTCGTGTTCGAGTAGCCGATGTCGTTCGCGCCGAGGAGCAGCGCGTTCTTTCCGTTCGGCAGCAGGATGAGGTTCGCGTCGGTCTGCGGCCCCTGGTCGTTCGTCAGGAGCGGCGACTTTGCGCCGGGCGAGCTGCGCTCGGGCGACAGCATGCTGAGCCTGATCTGCGCTTGAACGACGCCGCCGACGATCTGTCCGACCTTCGACTTGAACGCGGCGCCGAGCCCAGACGAAGGGGCTGAAGCGATCGGCTTGGTCCAGTCCGTCGACGGCGCGGAGGCGGACGGCGAGCCGCCCGGGTACGGCGTCGCGCCGGCGTCCACTCCGTAGACGCTGCTCTTGCCGCCGAACTGTGCGAGGATCGAGTTGGCCTTCTGCGACGCGGCGTCGAGCTGCGCGACCGTGTCCCGCAACTGCGACTGCGTCTGCGGGTTGCCGGTCATCTGCTGCAAGTCGCTCGTCATCTGGGCCAGCGACTTCGTGGTCAAGGCGATCGAGTGCGTCGTGGCCAGTACGTCGGCCGAGACCTGCGGATTGGCCGCGAGTTGGTGCAAGGAGTCCATGCTCGCCGAGAGCGACGTCGCGGTCGCGTTCAGCGAGGCGAGCAGCGTATTCATCTGCCCGCTGGACGTATGCGCCGTCGAGTTCAAGCTCGCGGTGAGTTCGACGATGTTGTTACCGGCGAGGTCCAAGGAGCGCTGCAACGAGGCTGTGATCTGCGTCGCCTCCAGGCTCACCTGCGCCAGCGAGGCGTTCGTATTCTTCGTCAGCGTGTTCGCGTTGCGCAGCGTCTCCTGCAACTGCGCCAACAGTTCCGGCTCCATCACCTCGAGCTGCCTGAGAATGTTGGAGACGCGCTTGACCTCGCCCTGACCCTCCTGCAGCAGGTCGGTCAGCGTCGTTGGATTCGTCCCCTGCGGCATCTCCTTCGACGACTCTGCGAGATCCCGCGAGTACACCGGCGGCGGCCAGGGACCACCGGCCGTCTGCGTCGGGGGCACGATCTCGAGCGCGGGCTCACCCGTCAGCGGGGCCGAGATCACGAACTTCGAGCCGACCGGGATGTCGACGTTCTTGCGCACCGAGATCAGCACGTCGGTCGAAAAGTCCTTGCGGAGGTTGATCGAATCGATCACGCCGATGGAGACGCCGGACAGATAGACGATCGCCGCTGGGCGAAGCCCGGCGGCCGAGCCGAAGTGGACGGCGAGCTTGTAGCCGGCCGTGCGCTGGGCGATGTTCGAGATCTCGTAGTAGACCCAGAGGAGCCCCAGCAGGCCCGCCAGGGTGAACAGTCCGACCCGCGCTTGTTTGGACATCCGGCCTCCCTCCTTCCCCGGCTTCTTCCGCTAGAACGGAATCGGCCCGATTTCGCTCCCGGTGATGAACTGCTGGACGATCGGATTCTTCGATTGCTGGACCTCTTCGACCGTTCCATACGCGATGATGGCTCCCTCGAAGAGCATCGCCACGTAGTCGGCCATGGCATAGATGCTCTGGAGGTCGTGCGAGACGACGACCGCCGTCCCGTTCAACTGCCGGCGCAGCCGGACGATCGTGTCGGTAAGGACGTGCGTGATGATCGGGTCGAGGCCGGTCGTCGGCTCGTCGTAGAGGACCAATTCCGGGTTCGTCACGACGGCGCGGGCGAAGCCGGCCCGCTTCAGCATGCCGCCCGAGAGCTCCGACGGGAATTTGTCGTGGGCCGCCTCGAGGCTGACGGTCTCGAGCGTCCGCATCACGATCTTCTCGATCTCCGCTTCCGACATGGTCGTGTGTTCGCGCAGCGGCAGCGCCACGTTGTCGGCGACGCTCATGCTGTCGAACAGCGCCGCGAACTGAAAGGCGAAGCCGATCCGCGTGCGGAGGGCGACGAGCTCGCGGTTGCCCATGCAGCAGATGTCCGTGCCCCTGACGTAGACATGCCCGCTGTCGGGCTTGCGCAGTCCGTTGAGCAGGCGCAGGATCGTCGACTTACCGGCCCCCGACAGCCCGATGAGGCACGTGATGGCGCCTTCCTCGATGTCGAGGCTGAGATTCTGGAGCACGACTTTGTTGCCGAATTTGACCGACACGCCGTCGATGCGCGCAAACGTCAACCGCGGTACCCGAAGAGCAGGAACGACATCGTGAAATTCGCCGCGAAGATCAGGATGATCGAGATGACGACCGCCCCCGTCGTCGCCTTGCCGACGCCGGCGGCCCCGCCGCGGGTGCCGAGCCCCTGATACGACCCGACGATCGCGATGATGATGCCGAAAACGAAGGCCTTGAACACGCCCTTGAGGACGTCTTCGATCCCGACGGTCTGGCGGGCCGATTGAATGAAGGTCTCGTTCGAGATATGGGCGACCGTGCCGGCCAGCCACATGCCGCCGACGACGGACACGATGTCGGCGAAGATCGTCAGGATCGGCATCATGATGGCCAGCGCCAGCAGCCGCGGAACGACGAGCATCTGCACCGGCGCGAGGCCGAGCGCCTCGAGCGCCTCGACTTGCTCGGTGACCACCATCGACCCCAGTTCGGCGGCGATGGCCGCGCCCGCCCGGCCGGCCACGACGACGCCCGAGAGCAGTGGGCCGAGCTCCCGCGAGGAGACGAACGCAACGCCGCCGCCTACGAGGTCGCCCACGCCGAACTGCACGGCCTGGACGGCGGACTCGAGGGAAATGACCATGCCCGTAAAGAGCGACGTCAGGAGGACGATGGCCGTCGACTGCACGCCGAGGAAGTACGCCTGATTGAACGTCTCGGCGGCGCGGATCTTGAACCGCGCGATAAATGACGTGCTCTCCGCCGATAGTCCGGCGAGCCCGCCCGCGTACTCGAGAAAGCCGATCGTGCTACGACCGACGTCTTCGAGCATTCTCATGGGCCGTCGAGTTCAGCAACCTGCGAGAGGACGCCTTGCGTGACGGCGACGCGCCGCGCAGCGACGCCGCGCTCGGCGGTGAGATTGAACTGCAACTGACTTACCTTCGCGAGCCGGGCCTCCACGTCGCTCAGGTGCCGGCGCGCCTCGCGCTCGAAGCCCCCGAAGTACCGTCGCACGGCCGCCAGGTAGGCGGCCACCGCGGCGGGCGAGGGTTCGCCGGCGGCCAGCAGCGCCTGCATCGTCTCCTGCGCGCGCGTCATCGCGCGGTCGCGCACGACGAACGTGCCCACTTCGTCGACGAGCTGCCGCAGGCGCCGGGGGTCAGCCGCCATTGCGCTGGGGGCGCTCGGCCGCGAGCGCCGCGCCCTGGGCCGCGAACAGCTCGCGGATGCCCTTTTCGGCAAGCCGCAGCATCTCGTCGAGCTTGTCCCGCGAGAACGGCGCGGCCTCAGCGGTCCCCTGGACCTCGACGAACTCGCCGCCATCGGTCATCGCGACGTTCATGTCCACCTCGGCGCGGCTGTCCTCCTCGTAGGCGAGGTCCAGGTAGCCCGAGCCGCCGACGAAGCCGACGCTCACGGCAGCGATGGCGTTGCGCAGCGGCCAGTTCTCCGCGCCGGGAGTAAACGGCTTGCGCAGTGCGAGCGCGAGCGCGACGTAGGCTCCGGTAATCGCCGCGGTCCGCGTGCCGCCGTCCGCTTGGAGCACGTCGCAGTCGAGGACCACCGTGCGTTCGCCGAGGCGCCGCATGTCGACGATCGAGCGGAGAGCGCGACCGATCAGCCGCTGGATCTCGTGCGTTCGGCCGCCGACGCGCCCACGGGCTGCCTCGCGCTGGGTGCGCTCCTGGGTCGCGCGCGGCAGCATCGCATACTCGGCCGTCACCCAGCCGAGGCCCTTGCCGCGCATCCACTGCGGGACGCGGTCCTCCAGCGTGGCCGCGCAGAGCACGCGCGTGTTGCCGATCGAGATCAGCGCGCTCCCTTCGGCGTAGGCGAGCGGGTACGGCTCGATCGACACCGGGCGTAGCGCATCGGCGGTGCGGCCGTCGACGCGAACGCTACTCAACGGTGACCGTCTTCGCGAGGTTGCGAGGCTGGTCGACGTCCTTGCCGTCGATGTCGGCAATGTGGTACGCCAGCAACTGCAGCGGAACGACGTTGACGACCGGCGCCAAGAGCTCGTCGACGCGCGGCACCCAGAACACGTGGTCCGCGATCGCCGCAACTTCTTCGTCACCGTGATTGGCGACGGCGATGATACGGGCCTCGCGCGCCTTGGCCTCGGCAAGGTTCGACAGCATCTTCTCCCGCACGCGCCCCTCGGTGACGATGCCGATCACCGGCACCTTGGAGTCGAGCAGCGCGATCGGGCCGTGCTTCATCTCGCCTGCGGCGTACCCCTCGGCGTGAATGTAGGAGATCTCCTTGAGCTTCAGCGCCCCCTCGAGCGCCGTCGGGAAGTTGATATAGCGTCCCAGGAAGAGCACCGTGCGCGCCTTGCGCAGCTTACGCGCGACGCGTTCGATCTCGTCCGACGTGTTCAGCACGACGTCGATCGCCGCGGGCAGCAAGTGCGCGTGCTCGGCGACCTCGCGCAGCCGGCCGGCCGGCTGCGAGTCGCGCACGCGGGCAAGGTACAGCGCGAACAGCACCATCGCGACCACCTGCGACACGTAGGTCTTGGTCGCCGCCACGCCGATCTCGGGGCCGCCGCGCGTGAAGAGCATCGCGTCGGCCAGCCGCGTCAAGTGCGAGCCGAGCACGTTGCTGACGCCGACGACGGGCGAACCGGACTGCTTGGCGATGCGCACGGCCTCGATCGTGTCGGCCGTCTCGCCCGACTGCGACAGCGCGATCGTCAGCGTGTTGTGGTCGAGCACGCGATCGCCGTAGCGGAACTCGCTGGCCAACTCCATCTCGACCGGCAGCCCGGCCAGCGCGCGTAACAGGTACGTGCCGACCATGCCGGCGTGGAACGCCGTGCCGCAGCCGGTGATCGAGACCTTCGTGATCTCGCGCAAGACGGCTTCGTCGAGGTGGAGTTCGGCCGCGAGCTGGACGTCGCCCGATTCGTCGATCCGGCCTGCGAGCGTCTCCTTGACGACGCTCGGCTGGACGAATATCTCCTTCAGCATGAAGTGCTTGAAGCCGTCCTTCTCCGCCGACGACGCGTCCCACATCACCTGATGGATCTCGCGGTGGACGGGCTCGCCGGCAAAGTCGGTCAGTTCGTATCCGCCGCGGTCGACGACGACCATCTCGCCCTCGCGCAGGATGATCTCCTTACGCGTATATTTCAGGATCGCGGGCGTGTCGGACGCGACGAACATCTCGTCCTCACCGATGCCGACGACCAGCGGGCTCGCGCCGTTGCGGGCGAACGCCAGCCGGTTCGGCTCGTCGGAGCAGATCACGCCGAGCGCGTAGGCACCTCGCACCTCGCGCAGCGTGCGCCGCAGCGCCGCTGCGATGTCCCCCTGGTAGTGCTCCTCGACGAGGTGCGCGAGCACTTCGGTGTCGGTCTCGCTGCTGAACGTGTGGCCGCTCGCCAGCAACCTGGCGCGCAGCCCTGCGTAGTTCTCGATGATTCCGTTGTGGACGACGGCGATCTTGCCCGTGCAATCCATGTGCGGATGCGCGTTCTGATCGGACGGCCGGCCGTGCGTCGCCCAGCGGGTGTGGCCGAGCCCGGTCATACCGTGTAACGGTTCTGCGCCGAGGCGCTCGACGAGGCGCGCGAGTTTGCCCTCGGCCTTCGAACCCGCGAGGCTGCCGTCGCGCTCGATGACGGCGATGCCCGCGCTATCGTAGCCCCGGTACTCGAGCCGCTGCAACGAGTCCAGGATGATCGGCACCGAGTCCCTGTGACCCACGTATCCGACGATGCCGCACATGTTAGAAACTTGCCTCGCTGCTGCCAGGTCGGATACGTGGGATCCCGTGCGTGAACAGGCGTTCCGCCTTCGGCTGCACGCCCCCCACGCGCAAAGCGCGCGGGGCCCCCAATCCGACGATGCCGCACATGCTAGCGGGTTCGCTTCCTACTTGATGCCTTCTTTCACGCGGCGGTAGGGGATCTTCCCACTCGCGACTTCGTTGAACGCGGTCGAGACGGGCTTGTTCGGGTTGACGCCCTCGGTGAGGGGCGGGGCACCGTTGTTGAGTTGCTTGGCGCGCTTGGTCACGACGTTCACGAGCGTGAACTTCGAGTCGACGTGCGTGAGCAGTCCGTCGAGGTCGCCAAAAATTGAATCACTCATGTTGGTTCGTATTTCCTTAGAATGTCGCGATCGCGGTGGATGCGGAGACGCTCCGCGCGGACGATGGCTTCGAGATCGGCGACGGCGGGCAGGTCGCCGGGCGCTTCACTGTGTTCGTTGACGACGAGGTAGTCGAACTCGGGGATGTAGGTCAGTTCTTCGCGGGCGGTTGCGAGGCGGGCGGCGATCTGGTCGGCCGACTCCGTGCTGCGGGCGGCGAGCCGCCGTTCGAGATGGTCGATTTCGCCGGGGACGAGGAAGACGAGGACGGCTCGCGGCAGGGCTTGGCGGATCGCGAGGGCCCCGTTGACCTCGGGCTTGAGGAGCAGGTCGCCGCCGGCGGCGATGGTCTCCTCGACGAACGGCCGCGGCGTGCCGTAGAGGTTCCCGGCGTACTCGCGGCTCTCGAGGAACTCGCCCGCGGCGAGCCGCTCCTCAAACCGTTCCCTCGCCAGGAAGAAGTAGTCTTGTCCGTCGACCTCCCCGGGTCTCGGCGCCCTGGTCGTGGCCGAAACCGAATACCGTAGATGCGGCAGCCGGTCCCGCAGCAGGCGGACGAGCGTGTCCTTGCCCGCGCCCGAAGGACCGGAAACGACCAGCAACAAGCCCGGTCCGACCAGTGTGTCCGACTCCTCTCCAGTTGCCCGGCCCACGACCCTGCCGTCGTGCGCATCGCCGGGACACCGCAGCCAGGGCGGTAGCCCCCGCGCGGGGCGAACAAGCATCATTCCTCCCGGTGCCGAATGGGCCCTTCCCGTGCTCACCGATTGGATGATCGTCGGCCGCCTAGCGGCCGAACTAGACCGCGCCGTCCGCAGCGCCCGCGTGCGGGAGGCGGGAATGACGCCGGAGGGTCGCTTTGCACTCCGCGTCCGGGCGCGCGGGGCCGGCGGGGATGCCCTCGTCTTCGACCCGTTCGCAGACACGCCGGCGGTCCTGCTCGAGCAGCCGGACCGGCTCGACCCCGCCCCCGGCTGGCCGCGCGCGATTGCGGACGCCCTCAAGGGCATGCGGATCGAGAGCATCCGGGGGCGGCTGGGCGACCGGCTCGTCGTGGCCGACGTCGCGACGCTATCGCGCTTCGGCGTGCTGAGCCGCTACCGGCTCGTCGTGGAACTCGTCCCGCGCTTCGGCAACCTCGTGCTGCTCCGCGACGACGTCGTGGTCGCGGCGGCCCGCGAGTTCACGACGGCGCAGAACAGCGTACGCGCGATCCAGGTCGGCGAGCGCTACGCTCCCCCGCCGTTACCGCAAGCCAAGCCGTCGATGGCGGCGCTCGCGGCGGCGCTGGACGCCTGCGCCGGTCCGCACGACGCCGCGGCCGTCGCGACGGCCGAGCGGGCGCTGCGCGCCTGCATCCCGCTGGTGCCCAGGCTCGTGGCGACGTCGCTCGTCGTGCGAGCGGCCGCCGGACCCCCGCGCGGCCCGGAAGCCGCCGAGGCGCTGCTGGCGGCCGGACAATCCATCGTCGAGGCGGCCGCCGCGAGCATCGCGGAGACCGGCGACGTCTACGTGTACAAGCGCGACGGCCGCATCGTCCAGGTGCACGTCGTCCCCCTCGCCCAGTTCGACGATGCCGAGGAGAGCCGCTCGCCGAGCATGCTCGACGCGTTCGCCGCTGCGCTCGTCTCCGAACGCGACGACCGGACGGTGCGGGGGGCCGAGCAGCGGCGCGCGACG
>Ga0182012_10006955_pt1 | contig 11405 bp, 13 predicted proteins | sample 612S2SmetaG_FD_120486 | JGI IMG/M metagenome (GOLD analysis project Ga0182012, IMG submission 120486) | Permafrost microbial communities from Stordalen Mire, Sweden - 612S2S metaG | ecosystem: Environmental > Terrestrial > Soil > Wetlands > Permafrost | place: Sweden: Stordalen | collected...
GGCGCTGAAGGTTGCGTCCAGGGTCTTGGTGTCGCCCGAGGTGAGGGCCGTGCGCAGGTTGCGCAGCACTACGCGGACGCGGCTCTTGTTGGAGCGGTTCGCCGCCGTCTTGGTTTCCGTCTGCCGGGCGCGCTTCAGCGCCGAAACATGATTCGCCATCTTGATCTATGTCCTTGAGTGTCCAAACTGGGAGGTCATCCCGAACCTTTTTATTGTACGGTTCCGGAGGCCTTTTAGGCAAACCCCAGGCAGAGAAATCCGCTCCCGGCGGGTGTTTTCCGCCTTGCTGTGAGATGATTACAGCCGGATAAGCATCTAACTCAGCCACACAGAAAGCAGTGCGTTATGTCAGGAAACATCGGTGACAAGTCCAGATTCAACCGTATGCGCAAGCAAAAGCTGGCCCGCCGCGTAAAGAAGGCCGCCGTGCGCGCCGCCTACGCCACTCCCGTCGCGCCCGCCGCGCCGGCGGCAGAGCCCGCAAAGGCCTAGTTCGCCTAGGCCTGTTCGCGAGGGGTCTGTCAGCAAAGGGTCTGTTCGCGGAGAAGTGTTCCGCAGAGGCCGCTTCGCAAAGGTCCAGTTCCGCTTGCCTGCCAAGTGCGGAGGGTCCCCTTGTCGGGGACCCTCATTACGTTTACGTCCTTTTCTTCAATGTGTTACAGGCGGATTTCTGCCGTGCGCTCAGGCCTTCCAACGTTTGCGCCGTTGCGCGGGTTGTCGCCGGCGGCGCCGCGGCGGAGCGGCCAGTACCGCCAGTCACGCGTTCAGGTTCAGGTCACTGGTCAGCTTCTCCAGATCCTGCAAAATCGTCTCCATATTGCTGGACGAAGCACTGCTGGACGAATTGCTGCTGGAGCTGGACGAAGTGGATGACGTTGAGTTGGAACTCGAGGTCGAGCTGAGCAGCACGATCACCGCCTCAATGTTATTGCTGCTGCTGGAGCCACTGGCTGCGCTCTGCCCGGGGCCGTTCTTCATGTCCTGCTGCACGGCGGCAAAAGCGGTCTGCGCCGCCGACAGGCTGCCGGAGTTGAGCGCCGAGCCCAGCGTGGCCATGTCCTTGTCCATCTGGCTCTCGCCGCTGGTGCTGGACGTGGTGCTGGTGGTGCCCGTCTGCTGGTCGTGCAATTTGACGATGGCGTTGTAGGCCGTCTTGGCCTCGCTCAGGTTGCCCGCCTTCAGGGCTGCTTCCAACTCCTTCCAGAGCTTGGCCATGGGATTGTTGCTGGAAGCGGTTGAGCTGGTGGAACTTGTGCTGCCGCTCTCCAGCAGGCTGTTGAGAGAGTTGCTGCTGATTGCGCTGGTGGACATCGCTACTCCTTCGCGAATAGTTTCCCGGAATCTTCGTACGGCGGATGCCTGACTCTGGTGACTTCATCGGCCGGAAGATGCCAGGTGTTGAGGCTTTTTCTCTCTCCGGCGCGGAATGTGAATCCGGAATAGGCCGTCCGGCTGCGGGGAGAGCGCCCCCGGGAGGGCAGCACGCAAAGGGCCGCGCAAGTCGAGCGTTTATAATGAATTCCTTATGCTGAGAGTGCGATTTGCGCCCTCGCCCACCGGTTTTCTCCACGTGGGCAGCGCGCGTACGTTTATTTTCAATTGGCTGTATGCCCGCCACAACGGCGGCACCATGGTTCTGCGTCTGGATGACACCGACGTAGAGCGCAACTCCGATGCCAGCGTGCAGTCTATTTTTGATGGCCTGCGCTGGCTTGGCCTGAACTGGGACGAGGAGTACAAGCAGAGCGAGCGGCTGGCCCTGCACCGCCAGGTGGCGCAGGCAATCTTCGCCAAAGGCCTTGCCTACCGCGACTTTACCCCGGCCCACGCCGGCGACGCCGACCAGAGCAGCGGTCCGCAGGGGGCGTGGCTCTTCAACCCCGGCATGCGCGAGCTGAGCCGCGAGGAGAGTGACCGCCGCGCCGCCGCCGGAGAGCCTTTCGCGCTGCGCTTCCGCGTACCGCGCGGACAGGATCGCGTGCTGCGTTTTACCGACGCGGTTTACGGCGAGCAGTGCAAGCTGGCCGACGAGGTCGAGGACTTCGCCCTTCTGCGCAGTGGCGGGGTCCCCAAGGACAGGTCTTCGTCCTTGGGGCTAGACGGCATGCCGACCTATCACCTGGCCAGCTGCGCCGATGACGCCGATCTCAAGATCAGCCACATCATCCGCGGACAGGATCACCTGTCGAACACCTATAAGCATCTGCTGATCTTTGAGGCCGCAGGAGCGGCCTCACCGCAATTTGCGCATCTTCCCCTGCTGGTCGCGCCCGATGGAACCAAGCTCAGCAAGCGCCGCCACGGACCGGTCGTCAGCGTCACCACCTATCGCGACGCGGGCTTTGTGCCGGAGGCGTTCATCAACTTTCTCTGCCTGCTCGGCTGGTCGCCCAAGAACGACCGCGAGTTCATGCCTCTGGAGGAGCTTGCCGGGGCATTCACCTTTGAGGGCGTGAACCGCGCCAACGCCGTCGTCAACTTCAACGAGGACGATCCGTTTGATCCCAAGGCCATCTGGCTCAACGCCGAGCATCTGCGCGCCCTGCCCATTCCGGAGCTGGCTGCCCGCCTGCTGCCAGTGCTGCACGGCGCTGGTTTTGCGCAGGCCACGGCGGAAAAGGTGCTGGAGGTTACGCCGCTCATCCGCGAGCGCATCAAGCTATTGAATGATGCGGCCGGGGCGGCAGACTTCTTCTTCCTCGACCGGCTTCCGCCGTATGATGTGAATGAACTGGTGCCGCCGAAGGGCGACCTCGCGCAGGCCGAAAAGATTCTGCTGGAAGCGCAGGCCGTGCTGGCCGATGCCGCCTTTGACCATGCCGCGCTCGAAAGTTTGCTGCGCGCCACGGCCACTCGGCTGGAGCTCAAGGCCGGACCGATGTTTACGCCCATTCGCGTCGCCGTCTGCGGACGCCGCAACGCTCCGCCCCTGTTTGAGACCATGGCAGTGCTGGGCCGCGACGTCTGCCTTGCGCGCATTGCCGAGGCGCTCACGCGCCTGGGTTAATCCTATTTCTGGCGGCCAAAAGGTTTCCATTGGCCGCCGCATTGTTTTTTGTTTGAGGGTAGCGATTATGTCCACGAATCCGGAGAACACACCTGCCGGCGCGCCGGCCGAAGCCGCGCGCCCCTCGCACTTCATCCGCGACCTTTTTGTCGAAGACCGCAAGACGAAGAAGTACGGCGACGCCGTCTTCCAGACGCGCTTTCCACCCGAGCCCAACGGCTATCTGCACCTGGGCCACGCCAAGGCCATCTGCCTGGACTTCGGCCTTGCCGACGACTTCGACGGCCTGACCAACCTGCGCTTCGACGACACGAATCCCGAGAAGGAAGAGCAGGAGTACGTGGATTCCATCATGGAGGATGTGCGCTGGCTGGGCTTTGAGTGGGACCGCCTCTGTTACGCCAGTGACTACTTCGACCAGCTCTACCTGTGGGCCATCGAGCTGATCAAGGCGGGCAAAGCCTACGTGGACGATCACTCCGCCGAGGAGATTCGTCAGCATCGTGGCACGCTCACCGAGCCGGGCATCAACTCGCCCTACCGCGATCGCACGGTGGAAGAAAATCTCGACCTCTTTCTGCGCATGGCCAAAGGCGAATTCCCCGATGGCACCCGCGTGCTGCGCGCCAAGATTGACATGGCCTCGCCGAACCTGAACATGCGCGATCCGGTGATGTACCGCATCCTGCATGCCAGTCATCACCGCACGGGCGACAAGTGGTGCATCTACCCCATGTACGACTACGCGCACGGCCAGTCGGACTCGCTTGAAAAGGTTACGCACTCCATGTGTACCCTGGAATTCACCGACCATCAGCCGCTCTACCGCTGGTTCATCGAGCAGCTTGGCATCTTCCCCTCGCAGCAAATTGAATTCGACCGCCTGAACCTGACTTACACGCTGCTGAGCAAGCGCAAGCTGCTGCAACTGGTGCAGGAGAAACGCGTCAGCGGATGGGACGATCCGCGCATGCCAACCCTGTGCGGCATCCGCCGCCGCGGATTCACCCCGCAGGCGATTCGCAACTTCTGCGCCGCCATCGGAGCCTCGCGCACCAACGGCAGCACGGACATCGAAATGCTGGAGCACTTCCAGCGCGAGGAGCTGAACCGCCTCTCGCCGCGCGCCATGGCCGTGCTGCGCCCGCTCAAGGTAGTCATCGAAAATTATCCCGAGGGCGAGGAAGAACTCGTCGAGGTGGCCAACAATCCTGAGGATCCTTCCGCCGGACTGCGCCAGGTGCCATTCTCGCGTGAGATTTACATCGAGCAGGATGACTTCCGCGAGGTGCCTCCGCCCAAGTATTACCGCCTGTCGCCCGGCAAGGAGGTCCGCCTGCGTAACGCGTACTTCGTCACGGCGAAAGACGTGGTGAAAGATGCGGCGGGCAACATCGTCGAAGTGCGCTGCACCTACGATCCTGCCAGCCGTGGCGGCAACTCTCCCGATGGCCGCAAGGTGAAGAGCACGATCCACTGGGTTTCGGCCAAACACGCCGTCACCGCCGAGGTTCGACTCTACGACAAGCTTTTCACCAAGGCCGACCCGGGTGATGTGCCGGAGGGTGGTTCGTTCCTGGACAACATGAATCCGCAGTCGCTCGAGGTGATTGCCGATGCCAGGCTCGAACCGTCGCTGGCCACGGCCAAGCCGGGCGAGCGCATTCAGTTTGAGCGCATCGGATACTTCTGCGTGGACCAGGACAGCCATCCCGGCGCGCTGGTCTTCAATCGCACCCTGCCGCTCAAGGACACCTGGGCGAAGATCGAGAAGAAGGCCGGCAACTAGGCTCTCGCGTTTTCACAACCGCGCCCTGCCAACGCGGGGCGCTTTTCTTTTGCCTCGGTCACCGCCTTGTTACAATCACCCGGTGACCGATCCCGCCACTGACGATCCGCAACCTGAACTGCTGCGTCCCTGGGCTTTATCGCCGGAGCCGCGGCCGTTGTTTGGCATGGGCGTGGTGTGGCTCGCCTTCGGCGTCACCGTGCTGGCCATGTTCGCCTTTGGAGTGCTGGCGGTCGGCGTGGCGCGGCACCTGGCGGCGGCGCATCATACGGCGTTGCACTCCGTTGCAGATGACCCGCGCGTGCTGGTGCCGGCGCAGTTCGCCGCCTACGGGCTGCTGCTGCTGATGCTCTTCCGCTACTTCGGCCACTACCTGCGGGTGCCCATGTTGCTGGCCCTGGGCTGGCGCTGGCCGCAGAGGGCGTGGCAGTTTGTGGGCACCGGAATTCTGATGGCCGTCGCCGTGCAGATGCTTTCGCATTGGATTCCCGAGCCGCAGGACATGCCGATTGACCACATGATCCGCACTCCGCTGGATGGCCTTCTGATGGCCGGTTTTGGCGTGCTGGTGGCGCCGCTCGTGGAGGAGATTCTGTTTCGCGGCTTGCTTTTTCCCGCCCTGGCGCGGCGCTCAGGAGCCGTTGTGGCCCTGGTCGCCAGCTCCATGCTTTTTGGAGCGCTGCACGCCTCGCAACTGGCCGGAGCCTGGGCGCAGGTGGCGCTGATTATTGCCGTCGGAGCCCTGCTGACCCTGGTGCGCTGGTGGTGGCACTCACTGGCCGCAAGCTGGCTGGTGCACGCGGGTTACAACGCGGCGCTGTTTGGAGCACTGGCCGTGCAGACGCATGGTTTTAGCCAGTTTCCGCCGCGCTGATGGCTTGCCCCGTCCGGGCGGCACTTGCTAAGGTGAAGCATTATGAGCAGCAACAAGAGCAACCCAAGCAGCAACCCGACATCCTCCGCCCGTCAGGAACTTCTCGCTATCATCGCCCGGCAGAGCTTCCGCCTCGGCCAGTTCAAGCTCTCCAGCGGCGGCACCAGCGACTACTACATTGACTGCCGCACCACCACGCTGCACGCCGAGGGAGCGCGCCTGACCGGCCGCGTCTTCTTTGATGAGATTGTGCATCGCGGCTGGAATCCGCAGGCCATCGGCGGGCTCACCATGGGCGCCGACCCCATCGTGGTGGCCGTGGCCATGCTCAGCGCGCAGACCTTCCAGTGGCGCGTGGAGGACGACGACAAGGCGCTGGTGCATGACCTGATTCACGGCTTCCTGGTGCGCAAGGCGGAGAAGGCGCACGGCACGGGCCAGCGCATTGAGGGCTTCCGCGAGAAAGGCGCGCGCGTGGTGATTGTGGATGACGTCTGCACAACCGGCGCGAGCACGGTGCAGGCCATTGCGGCCGCCCGCGAGTACGGCTTTGAAGTGGTGGGCGTCATGTGCCTGGTGGAGCGCGAGGAATCAAATGGCCGTCCCGCGGTGGAAGAGGCCGCTGGTGGCGTGCCCTTCGTCTCGCTGTACACGGCCAAAGAGGTGCGCGCCGAGCACATTCGCCAGAACGCCTAGGCGCCAAAAGGATTTCGAGTCGGCGAATGGAAGAAGCGTTGCCGACCCGCGCAAGCGGGCATACCATGTTGGAGCGGGCGGCGTGAGGAATACACCGTCCGGCGAGGGCTTCCGCGATGATGTTTGGCAAACTTGGACTTGTGATGGTTGTGGTCCGTGACATGGAGCGCAGCGTGGCGTTCTACCGCGACGTGCTGGGCCTGAAGCTGCTGATCCAGCAGCCCAACTGGAGCCAGCTCGACGCCGGCAACATCCTCATCGGCCTGCATCCGGATGGCGACGAGGTGAAGGTCAGCCCCACCAGCGGCATGAGCATCGGCATCTACGTGGATGACATGGACAAGGCTGTGGCCGAAATCCGCAAACGCTACGGAAAAATCTCCATCGGCCCGCGCCAGGATCCCTTTGGCCGCTGGGCACTGGTCTTCGATCCCGATGGCTACAGCGTGCAGATCATCGAGATGGCGCGCAGCCTGCGCGCGCAGCACAAACTGCCGCCCGAGCCGGGCCAGTAACCATCTTCCCTAAATAACTTCACCCTCCGCCGTGGCGGAGGGTGAACTATTGGAAGCCGTTGCGCCCTAGCGATAGGTGTTGTGGTTGTGCGTGTGGCGCGAGTGATGCGCGCGATGTTCGCGGGGAGCTCGTTGCGCCCGTTGTGAGTGTTGGTGGTGATGGCCCCTGTGGTGGTGATGTTTCTTGGCGAAGGCTGGCAGCGCCGCCGTCAGCAGCATCAGTCCCAACACAATGGCAATCCATGTTTTCTTCAACGTGTTCCCTCCCGTTGACCCGTCGCGGGTATACCTCTCTTTTCTAGCACTATTCAGGCTATTCCGGCTGTGGAATCCGGTTTACCTTCCGGGTGCGTGCGGAGCCACTTTGGTGGACTCCACTGTGATGCGCGCGCGGCTTCGCCAATTCCCAACAAAACATTTACACTGGGGTCAATAGGTTCTCTCGATTTTCGTATCTGGGAAGATTGCTGTGCTAGAAACCCTGAAGTGGACCGAGTCCGGCGTACTTTTCATTGACCAAACCAAGCTCCCCACCGAGGAGCTCTGGGTCACCTGCCGTACGTATGAGGAAGTGGCCGATGCCATCCGCACCATGGTTGTGCGTGGCGCTCCGGCCATTGGAGTGGCCGCCGCCATGGGCATTGCCCTCGGCGCGCGCGACCTGACGGCCGGAGGCATCTCGCAGTTCCGCAACGGACTGGGACAGATCTGCCGACTGATGGGCGAGACCCGCCCGACGGCCGTGAATCTCTTCTGGGCCATCCGCCGCATGCAGCGCCGTTTTGAAGAGGTAAGCACCCGCCCCATCCCGCTCATCAAGCAGGCTCTGATTGACGAGGCGGTTGCCATCTACAACGAGGACATTGCCACCAACCGCGCCATGGGAGCCTACGGCGCTCCGCTGCTGCCCGCAGAAGGCGGCATCCTGACCCATTGCAACGCCGGAGCGCTGGCCACCGCGGGCTACGGCACCGCGCTCGGAGTGGTTCGCGCCGCCGTGGAAGCCGGAAAAAAGCTGCACGTATTCGCCGACGAGACGCGTCCCTTTTTGCAGGGCGCCCGCCTCACCGCATGGGAGCTGATGAAGGACAACATTCCCGTTACGCTCATCAGCGACAACATGGCCGGAGCCGTAATGGCGCAGGGCAAGGTGCAGGCTGTCATCGTGGGCGCAGACCGCATTGCCGCCAACGGCGACACGGCCAACAAGATCGGCACCTACTCGGTGGCCATTCTCGCCAAGGAGCATGGCATCCCCATGTACATCGCCGCGCCGTTCTCCACCGTAGACATGGAGACCGCCGACGGCTCGGGCATTCCGATTGAGGAGCGCTCTTCCATCGAGGTGACGCACCTGGCCGGAAAGCAGATTGCGCCGACCGGCGTGAAGGTCTTCAACCCGGCCTTTGACGTGACTCCGGCAAAGTACATCAAGGCCATCATTACCGAGCGCGGCGTCGCCACCGCTCCGTTCAATCAGTCGCTGCGCGCGCTGGCCGAAAAGAAGCCAGCCACGGTGTAGCTTTAGTTTTCGCCTCTGCGATCAGCGCAAATTCAAAAGGGACAGCCCACGGGCCGCCCCTTTTTCAGTGTGGAATGGAGAGCCTTACACCAGCTTGGCGTCCAGCGTGATCTCCGCGTTCAATACGCGGCTGACCGGGCAGCCGGCCTTGGCCTTGGCTGCCGCCTCCTGGAACTTGGCCGCATCGCCGCCGGGAATCTTGGCCTTCAGGTCCAGGTGAACCTTGGTGATGGTAAAGCCCGCGTCGGTCTTTTCCATGGTGACGGTGGCCGTGGTGTCAATGGCCTCGGCCTTCAGGCCCGCGGCATCCAACTGGCCGCTCAGCGCCATGCTGAAGCAGCCGGCGTGTGCCGCAGCAATCAGCTCCTCGGGATTGGTGCCCACGCCGTTTTCAAAGCGCGTGCTGAAGGAATATTGCGTCTGCGAAAGGACACCGCTCGCGGTACTGACCGTCCCCTTGCCGTCTTTGAGTCCGCCCTGCCAGTGGGCGCTTCCTGATCTCTGCATAATGTTGAGCTCCTCTGTGTGCGCGCTGCCGGGCGCCGCGGAACATGCTACACCCTTATTGCGCCGCTGCCACGTAGGATGCTGCGGGGAGCCGAAAAGTCGCTGGAATGCAGAATTAGGTGCCAGTTCAGGCAGGGAATCAGTAGAAGTCCGAGCAACTCAGGTAGTATCCGCAGCCACGGCACAGCAGCTTGCAGCGCTGCTCCCAGAGCGCGCCGCCGCAGTTGGGGCAGGTGCGCATAGCCTGGCTGGTGTTTGCCGGATTGGGTTTCGTGGGCTCGCCCAACGGGCAGGCAGCGGAGTTTTTTTTCGGCTCACGTCCCACGCCGGCCTTGGCCGGGGCAACGGGACGGCCTGGCTCCTCGGAGTCTCTGGCGGCGCTCATGGCGGCAGAATAGCACGACTCCGGGGCGGAGGCCGCGGCGCTGGAACTGCTTCCCCGGCGCCTGAATAGGGAAACGAAGCTAACCCCGGCAATGCGAGGGGGGCACCCATCTGTTACTACGCAAGAGGGGCCGCTTCTGTTTATACTTTCCGCGAACGTCATGAAAAACTTTTCTCTGCGCCTGATCACCGTTGCGCTGTTGCTGGTGCTGTTTGCCATGGCGTCCTCCTGTCGCCGTAATCCCGACGAACTGCAACCCAGCCCCCTGGCCCCGGGACTCTTCAGCGGCCAGAGCCTTGAGGCCGTCGAGCGCGAGCTCAAGATGATGGACGGCAGCTTTGAGATCCTTGTGGACCGCGTGCCCCTGCCCAGCGATACCCGCCCGCCCTACCGCCTGCTCCTCATCAGCCGCAAGAACCAGGTGCTGGCCGACCAGAAGGGCGAACTGGAGCTGACCTTCTTCAACGACCAGTTGATGACCGCGCGCTTCTTTCCCGCGGACATCACCGCAACCCAGGCGGCCTTCGAGCGCCTTCAGAAGTTCACCATCGTCAGCGGCCAGTCCGACCTTGCGCCCTCCACCCGTGTCTGGGTGGGTAAGGATGAAAACCTCCGCAAGTACGTGGGATGGACCGACAAAAAGTTGCGCCTCAAGCAGGATGCCTGGGTTCGCCAGTACGGCCAATAGTGCTAGGCTAGGTCATTCCACCGCCCCCTTTTCGAGGAGTGCCATGACGGCCATTGACCTCAACAAACTCCGTATTGAGATTGACGCCATTGACCAGAAGCTGGTCAAGCTCTTCAACCAGCGCGCCAAGTGCGTGCTGCAAATCGGCCATTACAAACAGCAGCACCACCTCGGTGTTTACGAGCCCAAGCGCGAGGCCGTCGTCCTGGCCAATGTCGCGGGCTGCAATAACGGTCCGCTGCCAGACGAGGAGCTCTCCACCATCTACACGGCCATCCTGGCGGCCATGCGCCGCCTGCAGTCGCCGGATATTCTGGAGCGCCAGTGAGTTCGTCTGTCCCCATGCAAAACGCCGCACCCATCCCGCCTGCCGAATTGGGCATGGTCGGAATTGTCGGCCTCGGCCTCATGGGTGGCTCGCTCGGCCTGGCTCTGCGCCGGCGCCGCTTGGCCACGCAGGTCATCGGCTGCGGACGCCCAGCCCTGGTCACCCGCGCCATCGAAATGGGAGCCATTGACAGCGGCACGCAGGATGTCCTCGCCCTGGCCAAAGAGTGCGACGTCATCTTCCTCTGCACGCCCGTGGAAACCAGCATTGGACTGTTGCGGCAGATCGCCCTGGTGCTCAAGCCCGCGGCGCTCATCACCGACGTGGGCAGCACCAAGCAGTCCTTTGCCGAGGCCGCGCGCGATGTCTTTGGAGCCGCGGCCGCCGAGCGCGTCCTGCCTGGCCACCCCATGGCGGGCAGCGAAAAGAGCGGGCTGGAGAATGCCGTCGAATCCCTGTACCAGGATTGCCTCTGGCTGCTGACGCCGCTCGGCCATCGCACAACGCCCTTGCAGGATGCCCTGCGCCGCGCGCTAAAAGGTGTGGGTGCGCGCCTCGCCGAAGTCTCTCCCGCCGAGCACGACCGCACCCTGGCCTACACCAGCCACCTGCCGCAAATGCTCAGCTCCGTGCTGGCCATGACCCTGGAGGCGCACTTCGGCTCACCGGAGAATCCCGCGCTCCAGTTGCACGCCGGGGGCCTGAACAGCATGTTGCGCCTGGCCGTAAGCGACCCCGCCATGTGGGAACAGATCGCGCTCAGCAATCCGCGCAACATCAGTTCGGCCCTGGAGCGCTTTGAGGCCGAGCTGCGCCACCTTCGCCTTTGCCTCGAGGACGGCGAGTTCCGCCGCCGATTTGAGGCCGCGCGCGACTTCGCCCTCGCCCTGCGCAACAGGAAATAGCGCCGCAGAACGTGCGATCAAGCAATCATCTGTTTGGGAAATGAACCAATGTCTGGGGAATGAACCAAGGCTCTGCGGTCCAAGCTCTTTGAACGGAAGCCCTGTTAATTGAACATCATGCTGATCAGCAGCCGCGTCAGCAGGTATCCGGCGCCGATGATGACGAGCAGCGCCACCAGCAGCACGCCC
>Ga0182012_10006956_pt1 | contig 11402 bp, 8 predicted proteins | sample 612S2SmetaG_FD_120486 | JGI IMG/M metagenome (GOLD analysis project Ga0182012, IMG submission 120486) | Permafrost microbial communities from Stordalen Mire, Sweden - 612S2S metaG | ecosystem: Environmental > Terrestrial > Soil > Wetlands > Permafrost | place: Sweden: Stordalen | collected...
CTACTCGCGCAGCGTGGCTGATCGCATCGCGCCGGGCTTGCTGGCGCGTGCCATCCACAGCATCTATTTCGAGTGCCTTGCCGAGCAGGGGTTCCCCGGATTCTTCATCTGGATCGGCATCACCGTAGCGGGCTGGATCACCGCGCAGCGCATCATCAGGGAGGGGAAAAATGTCGCGGGGCTGGAATGGGCCGTCGACCTGGCCAGGATGGGCCAGTGCTCGATCATCGCCTATCTGACGGCCGGCACGTTCCTGTCGCTTTCGTATTGGGACTTCTATTACACGTTGCTTGTCGCAATCGGCGCAACGCGCGCCCAGGTGTTGCTGGCTCTGGGCAAAGCCGGCAGCCCGACCTGGGCGAGAGCCGCTCCGGCGCGGCCGCCTCTGGCCGTGCCAGGGCCGGCGGCAGGCTAACCGGGCGAGGCGGTCAGCATGCAAAGCGTTCTGCTCGGGCTGATCATGGTGGCCGTCGGCTGGCTGGTGGTCTGGAGCGTCTACGAGCCGGACGACACATCGAAATACTGGTGGCCGTTCAAGATGAAGCAGACGCAGAGTGCGGCGACCGAGGAAGCCACGTCGCCGACGCCCTGGCGTCGCGGCAGCCACCCCAAGCGGCCCAGGTCCCGCCAGCCGACGACGACGCGCCCATGGCAACGCCGCTCCGGCTCCTGACCTATTCGACCTTGTTTCCCAGCAACGAGCGGCCGCACCACGGCGTTTTCGTGGAAAACCGGCTGCGTCATCTGGTGGCGAGCGGACAGGCGGCCAGCACCGTGGTGGCGCCAGTACCCTGGTTTCCGAGCCAATCGCCGATGTTCGGAGACTGGAGCCGCAACGCCCGCGTCACGGCGCGGGAAATCCGGCACGGGCTGGTCGTCCACCATCCGCGCTACCTGGTGATACCGCGCGTCGGCATGACGCTCGCGCCGTCTCTGCTGTTTCGCGCCAGTCTGCCGGTGATCCGCCGGCTGCTCGCTGATGGGGCAACGATCGATGCGATCGACGCCCACTACGTTTATCCGGACGGCGTCGCTGCGGTCTGGATCGGGCGTGCGCTCGGGCTGCCGGTGGTGGTCACGGCGCGCGGTACGGACGTGAACCTCCTGCCGCGCTACGCGGTGCCGCGGCGGTTGATCCAGGGCGCGATCGCGGGGGCCGCGGCGCTGGTCGCGGTCAGTTCCGCGCTGAAAGACGCGCTGGTCGCGCTCGGCGCCCCGCCCGACAAGGTGACCGTGCTGCGCAACGGCGTGGACACCGGCCTGTTCAGGCCGCCAGCGGATCGCGAAACCGTGCGCCGCTCGCTCGGCCTCACCAGGCCGACCCTGCTGTCGGTGGGCTGGCTGATCGAGCGCAAGGGGCATCACCGTGCCATCGAGGCGCTGCCATCGCTCCCCGGCACCGACTTGCTGATCGTCGGCGAGGGGCCGGAGCGGGACCGCCTTGCGAGGCTCGCGGCCCAGCGCGGGGTATCGGACCGCGTGCGGTTGCTGGGGGCTAGCCCGCACGAAGCGCTTCCCGCGCTCTATGGCGCAGCGGACGCGCTGGTGCTCGCGTCCAGCCGCGAGGGCTGGGCGAATGTGCTGCTCGAATCGATGGCGTGCGGCACGCCGGTGGTCGCCAGCCCGATCTGGGGCAACCCTGAGGTGGTACAAAGCCGCGACGCCGGCTTGATCGCCGAGAGCAACACGCCGGAGGGCATCGCGGACGCCGTGCGGCGCCTGTTCGCCGATCCGCCGGCGCGCGATGCGACGCGGGCCTATGCCGAGCGCTTCGGCTGGGAAGAAACCACCGCGGGCCAGATCGCGCTGTTTCGCCGCGTTGTCGCCGAGGCCCCCTTGCGGTTAGCCGGCGGCGGGCGGTAAACGAACCGCGTCAGCGGTGGGCGCCCGCCGTCGCCCGGCGATAAGGTGGCCCAGGGTGTTGCGCGCCAGACCGAGAAGATAGGTCTCCGCACCGTCAGGCCTGCCGGCCACCGCCCAGATCGCGGCGAGGCTGACGCCATACGCCGCGGCACCGGTCAGCACCGTCAGCGCCAGCTTGCCAAGCAGCGGCGCAAGATCGCCATCGGCCGGTGCCCAGGCGGTGCCCTCCAGCAGGAGCGCGCCGACCATGCAGCCGCTCGCCACGATTGGGCGCCAGGTGGATCGGAACAAGTCCAGCACCCGAAGCTCGAAGTGCCGGAACGTCACCACCAGGTAGTAGGTCTCCTCGACGACGAACGAGCCCATCGCGGCGACGGCCCCGCCGACCACGCCGAACCGGCCGACCAGCAGTACAAGCAGCGTGAAGCGAACGATGGTGGAGACCAGCGCGATGCGAAACTGTACCGCGAGCAGCCCGAACGTGGTGCACAGCGTGCCGCTGATCATGCCGATGACCTTCAGCATGCCGACCAGGGCGAAGATCTGCACCAGCGGCACCGCCGCCATCCAGTGCGGGCCAAGGGTCAGGCGGACAATGGGTGCCGCGGCCAGGGAGAGGCCGAAGCCCATCGGCAGGGTCAGCAGGAACGTCGCAGCGATCACGTCGAGATACGGCTTCGCGACCGTCGTTCCGGCGCGCCGCGCGGCGGAGAAGCCGGACAGCAGCGCGCGGCAGAGCGGCTCGACCAGCTCGGTCGAGGTGAGCATGCCGATCTCCCAGCCGATCGCGAAGATGCCGACGGACCCAGGCCCCAGCACGCGTCCGATCACCACGGCATCGAGCCGGTCGCGCACCATCGCCACCATGCCGATCGACCAGCTCCAGGCCGAAAAGCCGATCAGCCGCCGCCAGCCTGCCAGCGTGATCCGGGGCCGGTAGGGATGCATGGCGTAGCTCATCACCACGCGGCCGGTGCGGTTTATGACAATGCCAACCACCAGCGCCCAGTAATTGGCGAAGGTCACCGCGAACAGGATCGCTGCGGCGATGCTCACGATGCGCGGCAGCACGAACAGGCGGAACTCCTTGTCGAAGGCGAGGTCGCGCCGGAAATCGACGGTCCCGATGTTTTCCAGCCCCCCGGCTGCCATGGATGCGGCGATCACCAGCAGGATCGGCACCAGCCGCATGTCGCCGAAGAACAACGCCACCGGCCAGGCGCCGGCGGCGATGATCACGCCCATGGCCACACCGCGCACGAGGTTCACGGTGAAGCCGGTGTCGTACAGCTCGCGGTCGCGGTCGTGGTCGCGGATCAGCGCCTCCGTCACGCCGAAATCCGACAGCCAGTCGACGGCTTGCGAAAACGAACCGGCCAGCGCCACCAGGCCGAAATCGCCCGGCAGCAGGAACCGCACCAGCACGAACGTGCTGACCAGGCCAAGCGAACGCGTGACCATCCGCCAGCCGATGATCCAGCCCGCGCCCGTCACGGTCTGCACCGACAACGAGGCGCCTTGCTGTTCGGTGCTCACGCCCGTCGGGATCGGCTTCGGTGCGGGCCAGTGCTCATGGCGCTCGTATAGGGGAATCGGCACCGGCGCGCCATCGCGATACCCGTCGGCGCTACGGTACCGGCATCATCGCAGGTGCGGGTTGCCCGCCAGCAGTGAAGGGCCAGCAGTGAAGGGCCAGCAGTGAAGGGCCAGCAGTGAAGGGCCAGCAGTGAAGGGAAGGGGGTTTCGCCAGGGGGACCTATACTTGGACCTATACTGGGACCTATACTGGTTTCCAGCTCCGATCGACCTCGACGTCGATCAGCACCGGGCGGGGCGCGCGCAGCGCGTGGGCCAGCTTGTCCCGGAGATCGGCCAGCGTGGTCGTGTGGTGCGCCTCCAGTCCCAGCCCCGTCGCCACCGCCACGAAATCGATCCGCGGGTTCTCGATATCCATCCCGACATACCGGTCGGCCAGAGCTGCCGCCGCCTTCATCGCGTTGGTGCGTTGCTTCAGGATTCGGTACGAGCTGTTGTTGAAGATCACAAACACCACCGCAAGCTTCTCATGGGCGGCGGTCCACAGGCCCTGGATGGTGCTCATCGCGGAGCCGTCGCCGATCAGCGCCACCACCGGCCGATCGGGCAGAGCGAGCTTGGCGCCGATCGCCGCCGGCAGGCCCCAGCCGATGCCGCCGCCGCGCAGGCCGAAGAAGCTTTGCGCGTCGTCGCTTTTCAGGAACCGGCGCAGCCCGGCGCCGGAGGACACCGTCTCGTCGATCACCACCGCGTTCGCCGGCAGCAGCTTGCCGATCGTCTGCAGCAGCGACAGCGGATGGATCGGCGTGCGGCCCATCCCCGCCTCGGCCGCGGCATGGAGCTTGGCGAGCGTGGCCTGGGATTCGGCGCGCGAATGCGCCAAACGCTTGCCGGCCCGCTCGCGCGCCGCCGGGGTATAGGCGCGGTCCAGCGCCGCGGTCAGCTCGGGCAGCGTCGCTTTCGGATCGCCGAGGAGTGCGACGGCCGTGGCGAAATTCTTGCCCAGCTCCCACGGGTCGGTGTCGAGGTGCACGATCGGCATGCCGTCGGGTACCGGCTCGATATCGCCGGGCAGCGACAGGGTGAACAGGTCGGCGCCGATCGAGACCAGCAGATCGTGCTGCTGCAGCATACCGCGGATGGCGCCCGGCTGGCGTACCAGGCCGCCGCGATACAGCGGATGGGAAGCCGGGAACATCGCCCGGCTGGCGACGCCTTCGTCGTAGACGGGTGCGCCGAGCGCTTCGGCGAACGCGGCAAGTTCCGCCAGCGCGCGGCTCTGTGGCACCGCATCGCCGGCGATGATCACCGGGCTTTTGGCGCCCGCCATCAGCTCGGCGCCCCGGGTGATCGCCGCCGCGTCGCCGCGCATGCCGGAGGCGACCCGGGTCGGCGCGCCCAGGTCGAGGTCGGCGTGATCGTTCAGGACGTCGGTCGGCAGGGACAGGAACACCGGGCCGGTCGGCGGCGCCAGCGCCGTCTTGGCGGCGCGGTGCACGGCGCGCGGCAGATCCTCGATGCGGCGTACTTCTGCGGACCATTTCACGAATGGCCGTGCGATCGCCGGCAGATCGGCCCAGAGCAGCGGCTCGGTGAAGCTGAAGCTCTGGTCGTGCTGGCCCGCGGTGACCAGGATCGGCGAGCCCGCCTTCTGCGCGTCGTACAGCATGCCGAGGGCGTTGCCGAGCCCGGGCGCAACGTGCAGGTTGACGACAGCGAGTCCGCCCGAGGCCTGCGCGTAGCCGTCCGCCATCGCCATGGCGGGCGCCTCCTGCAAGGCGAGCACGTAGCGCAGCTCCGTCTCTGCCGCCAGCGCGTCCATCAGCGGCAGTTCCGTGGTCCCGGGGTTGCCGAACAGGACCCGCACGCCTTCCTGCTTCAACAGTTCGAGCAAAGCGGTTTTTCCCGGCATCGCGGGCATGGCACGGTCTTCCTTTTTGGTGGCCGGCTGGCTGGTCAATTGTTGAACCGGCGCGACGCCTTGCTCAAGCCCGTAGTTGGAGGCGTCACGGAAGCGCCAGGGAGCCGCCACAGCTTGCCGGCGGCCGGACGTCGGGCAGGGGCCGGGCTGCACGGCAATCGCGGAGCGGTGACCGGCGAACTGGCGCAATCCCCGGGCTCCCGATCCTGATGCCCGTCAGAACTCGAAGTAAATAAAGGGGATCGCCACATCGCTGGGGGAGAACAGCTCCAGCACGACGAGGGTCAGCGCGAGCGCCGAGGAAGTCCTGAGCGCACCGAGGGGGCCGGACCCGTTGCAGAGCCATGTCTGAAGACGACGGCCGCGATCCAGGGCGGTCCAGGCCGCGCTGGTGCCGAGCAGCACCCAGAACGAGTCTGGTATCGCCTGAACGCCTGACATCGATCCGCCGAAAAGTTCGCCCAGGACAAGCAAGGTCGTGCCGAAGTCGGGCGCCCGGAACGTCACCCATCCGAGCGTGACCAGAAAAAAGGTCACTGCGACGCCGAGCGCACGTCCCGCTGCATTGTCCAACAAACCGGTGAACCGGCTCTGGCGCCAAACGCGATGCCCGGCCAACAGCAATCCATGATAGCAGCCCCACACGAGGAAGTTCCAACTGGCGCCATGCCACAGCCCGCCCAGACCCATCGTGATCAAAAGGGTGAGGCAGGTGCGCGCCGGCCCGTGGCGATTGCCGCCGAGCGGAATATACAGATAATCGCGCAGCCAGGTTGACAGCGAGATATGCCAGCGGCGCCAGAACGCGGCGATATCGGCGGCGAGATAGGGGCGTTCGAAATTCGGCGGGAAGTCATAGCCGAGCAGTCGCGCGCAGCCGCGTGCGATGTCCGTATACCCGGAAAAATCAAAGTAGATCTGCATGGAAAATGCGATCGTTCCGGCCCACGCGGCGGTCATGCCGGCATGGCCGTCGGCTCCGTTGAAGTATGCATTCGCGATCAGCGCGAAATTGTCGGCGAACACGGTCTTCTTGATCAGCCCTTTGATCACCTGAGTGGCGCCCCACGTCAGGTCCTCGACGGACGGAACCGTCCGGCCCGCGAGCTGCGGAAAGAAGTGGCACGGCCGGATGATCGGTCCGGCGACCAGATGCGGGAAGAACGAGATGAACAGCGCAAAGTCGATAAGCCTGGTGCGCGCCGCCAGCACACGGCGATAGACGTCGACATTATAGGAAATTGCTTCGAACGTATAAAACGATATGCCAACAGGCAACGCGAGGTGCGGGATCGAACCATACGGCAGTTTGAAAATAAAATCAATATTGTCGAATATAAATCCGGAATACTTGAAGGCCCCCAGCGTGACGATATTCGTCGTCACCGCAACCGCCAGGACTGTGCCCGAGGCGGCGCCGCGCGTGCGGCTGATCGCGAGCCCCGACAGGAAGTTGAACCCGATATAGCCGGCCAGAAGAATCAGCGCCAGTGGGTTCCACGATCCGTAGAAGATGAAACTCGCCGCGAGGAGCACCCATCGGCCTGCACGCGCCGGCGCCGTGAAATAGACCAGCGCCACGAGCGCAAAGAACGCCCAGAATTCGAACGCGTTGAACATCATGCCTCGACGACTCCGATCAAGGCAGACGGTTCAGCATCGCCGTCGTCAAAGACCTGCTGAACTGCACTCGGCCTGCGGCGTTCAGGTGCAGTTCGTCGAAGAAGAATTCCGGTCGCTCCAGATCGTCGAATTGCGTTGCCGGCAGCAGGCGCAGCCGCCCGCCATCGCGCAAATCCGCCAATCCGCCGGTTGCTTCACCATCGCCGTGCGCCATGAAATGCAACGGGCCCCGGGGGATGCGGAAGACGAACAGGGCAATGCCTTTTGCCCGGCAAAGTGCGCCGATGCGCCCGTACCAAAGACTTCGGTAGCCGCGCGATGATGGATCGTCTGGCGGCCGCCCGCTGAATTGGCGAAGTTTCGCGGCGTAGGCGGCCAGTCGCAAGGGTTCCACGTCCTGGACCTGTGGTGGGATGGACAGCCTGCCGGATGGCAGATCGAGTTGCAGTCCTTCGAGCGACGTGTTGTGGCCGGAGTAGTCGTTCACCCAGTCGAACCCGTTCGCCCGCCATGACCGGACGGTCTCGATTCGCCGGGCCGGATGCAGGAGAAGGTCGGCCAGGTCGCTCTTGTAATGGTATCCGCTGAGCAGAATGGCCCTGGCGGCGGCGATCTGGCCGTCAACGGACGGAAAAGACGCCGGGAAGGTTACCAGGTCCCTGGGCTGCAACAGCGGATGAACGAACATGATGTCGCTGGTTCTGGCAGGCAGGTCGCTGCTGTCGTTGTCATGGTACGACGTCGTCATGATGGCCACAGCGGCGGGAAGCTGCCCCGATTGCAGCATGGCGCGGAGCAGGTAATACCAAACGCGCGGCGTGGTGCCTGCGACGCCGCCGTTGATGAAAGCGATGCCACGTCCCGTGGCCGCGGCGACGGCGGACGCGCTCTTGGCGGAGAATCCTTCGCCGATCCGCGAATCGCCCAGCACAAGCACGTTTCGGTCGGTTTTGGACGCATGATCGACGTTGACGATCGCACGCGCCAACACGCCAAGCGAGGAGTTCGGGTCAGTCCATCCAAAATAGAATCCGCTGCGAAAAATCAACAAATCAACCAGCATGAACGCCATCACGCCGAGCAGGACCTTGCCGGTGAAGCGCCTGTGGTGTCCTCCAGGTCCCAACCGCGTGACCTCCTCCAACCGATGCGGGCGGTCGCGTGGCCCGCACCGGTCCGGCGTTGCTGAACGGCATCGGTGGTGACCGTTCGAGGCGAGCAACCTATAACGGGTTCGGTTAACAAGGCGTGGCGCGCTTGCGCCGCCGGACAAGGAGTGACCGGATGCGGGGTTTGCTGGGGATCGTTGCGCTGCTGGCGTTCGCCTGGGCGCTCAGCGAGAACCGGCGACGCATCCCCTGGCGCACCGTCTGTAGCGGCCTGGCATTGCAGTTTGCGCTCGCGGCACTGCTGATCCACCTGCCGCCGGCGCGCGCGGCCATCCTGCTGGTGAACGACGGCGCCAACGCGCTGCAGCGCGCGACGGAGGCAGGCTCGCGCTTCGTGTTCGGCTACCTGGCCGGTCCGCCGCTGCCGTTCGTGGAAGCGAACCCAGGCGCCAGCTTCATCCTTGCGTTCCAGGCGCTGCCGCTGGTGCTGACGATCAGTGCCCTGGCCTCGCTGCTGTTCCACTGGGGCGTGTTGCAGCGAATCGCCGCCGCCTTCGCGTGGCTGTTGCGGCGCTTCATGGGGATCGGCGGCCCGCTCGCGCTCGGTGCCGCGGTGCATGTGTTCGTCGGCATGGTGGAAGCGCCGCTGCTGGTGCGGCCCTATCTGGCGCGCATGCAGCGCGGCGAACTGTTCGCGCTGATGAGCTGCGGCATGGCCGGCGTGGCGGGAACCGTCATGGTGATCTACGCCGCGTTCCTGTCGCCGCTGATTCCCGATGCGCTCGGCAACATCCTGACGGCGTCGGTGATAAGCACGCCGGCGGCGCTGGCGATTGCCGCACTGATGGTGCCGTCCGGCCCGGCCGGTCCGGAGGAAGGCAGGCTGGTGCTGCATGATCCGCCGGTCGGCGCCATGGATGCGCTGGTGAAGGGCACGATGGACGGCATTCCGGTGCTCGCCGCGATCGTAGCGACGCTGCTGGTGGCGGTGGCCGTGGTGGCGCTGGCCAACATGGCGCTGGGCATGCTGCCGCTATGGGACGACGCGCCGCTGACGTTGCAGCGGATCTTTTCTTACCCGTTTCGTCCGGTGATGTGGCTGATCGGCCTCGACTGGCACCAGGCAACGATCGCCGCGACTCTGATGGGCACCAAGACGGTGCTCAATGAATTCGTCGCCTATCTGGATTTTTCCAGGCTGCCGGCGGACACGTTCTCGCACCGCGAGCGCCTGATGGTAACCTATGCGCTGTGCGGCTTTGCCAATTTCGGCAGCCTGGGGATCGTGATCGGCGGCCTGGGGGCGATGGTGCCCGAGCGGCGGCACGAGATCGTGGCACTTGGCATGCGCACCATTCTGGCCGGCACGTTCGCCACCTGCATCAGCGGCGCAGTGGTCGGGCTGCTGGTGGGGTGAACCGTAGGGTAGATAAACTCTTGCGCCATCCACCTTCGCGGTGCGGCGGGTGACAAGGCGGATTGTTGCGGGGGCTCAATCTCATGCAATGTAGCGAACGGCGGCAACGCTACCGGGCCATCCTGGCGGGAGACCGCTGTATCCATCCGGCCTCGGTATTCGACCCGATCTCGGCACGGATCGCCGAGGAACTGGGGTTCGAGATCGGCATGTTGGCCGGTTCGATCGCCTCGTTTGCCGTGCTCGGCGCGCCCGACCTCATCCTTCTGACGCTGACCGAGTTGGCCGAGCAGGTGCGCCGGATCACGCGTGCCGCCTCGCTGCCGCTGATGGTGGATGCCGACCACGGCTACGGCAACGCACTGAATGTGCGGCGCACCGTGCAGGAGCTGGAAACCGCCGGCGCTGCCGCGCTGACCATCGAGGACACCAGGCTGCCGCTTCCGTTCGGCGAGGCGAAGCCGAGCCTGGTGTCGCTGGACGAGGGCGTGGGCAAGATGCGCGCCGCGGTCGCCGCGCGCGAGGACCCCGCGCTGGTCATCATCGGCCGCACCAGCGCGCCGAGCATCGCCGGCACCGAGGATGCGCTGTCGCGGGCGCAGGCCTATGCCGCCGCGGGTGTCGATGCGCTGTTCATTGCCGGCGGCCTGACGCGGCCGCAGCTCGATGCCTTGGCAGGCGCGGTGACGGTTCCGCTTATGCTCGGTGGCGTCGGCGGCGACTTGCAGGACGGTGACTATCTGGCGAGCCGTAACGTGCGCATCGCCTTGCGGGGGCACCAGCCGTTTGCCGCATCGGTGCTGGCCACATACGAGACGTTGCAGGCCCTGCGCGAGGGGATGAAGCCGTCCGCGCTGCCGGGCGTGGCGTCGCCAGAGACCATCGGCCGGCTCACGCGCGAAAGCGACTACAAGCGCTGGACCGAGCGCTTCCTAAGGTGACCGAGGCTATCGGCCACCGAACGGCACGGACTCGCTGTCGGGGAGGCGGACGTGATGCGGTTGCTGTCCGTTCTGGTGTTGCTGGCTGCGGTGCCAGTTCACGGCTGGGCCAAAGGGCCCGGCTGCGGAGGCCACGCCGGACATGGCGGCGGTCATTCCGTCCACGGTGCCACGTCACTGTGCCGAAACGGGACCTGCAAACCGCTGCCCCCTTCGCTTCCGGCGCAATCCGGAGATGCACCGACCTGGTGACGCCATCGGGCTTGATCAGGGCTGATAGCGGCGGCCGGATCGTCTCACACACGCGGCTCCCTTGGCGTTCCGGTTACCGTTCTGAACGATCACTGATGGACATGCTCCGGCCGGAATCCCATCCCGATGACGCGCGCCGGAATCCGCCGCAGCAGGGCTGACCGGTCGAGCAGCCGCAACGCCAGCGGGGGCCGCGGCGTGTCGGTGCTGCGCAGCACGCTGGCGATGACCCGATTCTGGATGAAAATCTGCAAGCCCTGCGTCAGCCGCGTGGGCAGTTCGCGCCGGCGCTGCACCGCCGCGAGGTGGGCCGGGGTAGGGATACCGGCACCGAATGCCGGCACCAGGATGTTGGCCGCAGCCACCGCGTCCTGGATCGCCAGGTTGATGCCCACGCCGCCAATCGGCGACATGGCATGCGCGGCGTCGCCGATGCAAAGCAGTCCAGGCTTGGACCAGCGCGGCAGCCGGTTCACCGCGACTGTCAACAGCTTGACGTCGTCCCAGCTTGCCAATTCGTGAACCCGGTCGCTCAACGCGGGTGACAGCCGCGCGATCTCGGCGCGGAACGCTTGGAGCCCCTTCTTCCGTACCGCGTCGAAGCCGCCTTTGGCGATCAGATAGGCGCATTGCCAGTAGTCACCCCGGTTGATCTGGACCAGCATCCTGCCCGCGTCGATCCGGCCGAACGCCTGGCTCGACTCCTCCGGGCGGCGCGACAGGCGCAGCCACAGCACGTC
>Ga0182012_10006957_pt1 | contig 11401 bp, 11 predicted proteins | sample 612S2SmetaG_FD_120486 | JGI IMG/M metagenome (GOLD analysis project Ga0182012, IMG submission 120486) | Permafrost microbial communities from Stordalen Mire, Sweden - 612S2S metaG | ecosystem: Environmental > Terrestrial > Soil > Wetlands > Permafrost | place: Sweden: Stordalen | collected...
CAACCAATCCAGCCAATCCCGTTCCTCTTGGCTCATCGCGATTCGTTCCATCCTTCAGCCTTACGGCTGTCAATAGGAACTTTCTACTTGGCTCAATTAGGAACTTCTCACTTGGCCGCGACAGAATCGGTCCTTTGTGAGCCGTCGGCGAGCACCTTGTGATACTATCTCTGATCACCTCAATGCTGACGAAGTCATTTCTACGGTTGCTTGCTATGCCCATCCTTTTCGCAGGGGCAGCCTTTACACAGACTCTTACCTGGCAAGGGCTACGTTTCGGCATGTCCCATCAAGAGACGAAGCGCACGCTTCATGCAAAAGGGTTCGAAATGGAGCCGAGCGATACTCCCGAGAAGATATCGGTCAGGCCCGATTTTGAACTGAGTAAGAGCGTGTTTAAGTTTGCTTTTTCCTTTACGCCTGAAGTCTATTTCGAGAAAGATAAGCTGGTAGGCGTTAACCTCTCGCTCGATCAGCCTAAGACTATGGCAGTGTGGCAAATGACGCCGCCAAAAGATACCATCGTTCTTGTCAGTGCTGCGGCCCATGTCGTATATGAGCAGCTCTTAGCGAAGTACGGGAAGCCGCTGGAAATCAAGGGGGATGGATGCGAGAATAGTGAACCTGCTGATCTACTTCACCAATACCGCCTCTGTGATGCTAGATGGAAGTCTGGTAGCCAGCTCATTAAGTTTTTTTGGACTTTTGAACACGACACAGACACACTTACATTTCTGATTATGTACCGTGACGCGGTTAGCTCAGAGCTTTGACCGCCTTCCACACGGCGCCAAACAAATCGGCCCCTTGCCTTTCGAGGTAGATTTTGATGTCTTCTAGCCCATCTTTCTGGAGGTGCTTCGGGGCTCTTTTCCGTGCCATGTCAATGAACTCACAAACAGGCATAGGGTTATTTTGATGAGAAGCGCAATACTCAACCAGCCCCTGCCAGATTTCGTATCGTTCCTCCCCAGGACGGGACTGGAGGCGGGGAAGCTTGGGGCCTTTCGGCTTAATGCTGGCAGTCTTAGGGTCGATCTCGATTATCAGTTTGTACGTGGTTGGCATTGTGGACATAATATTAACGTATTCTCGGAGCCGTTGGCTTTGGTTGTCTAACCCCCGGTGTTTCACAAAAGGAAAGCTGCCATCCGCACTTCTGAACGCCACCTGGCAGCGTTTGTTCGATGGGTTGGCTGCGTCATTGTGTCACCGTGACTGATCCCAGGCTGGCGAGAAGCTCGTCGAGTTGCTCGAGCGCCTCGGGCATCGCGCCCGTCGATCCGCAGTCGAGCGCTTCCTTCGAGGGATAGAGATCGTTCAACACCACCAGCGTCTTGCCGGCGGTTTCATCGAAGGTCACCGTGGTGACGGTTTTGCCGTTGTCACCCTCCTCGCTGGTCCAAACGAGGCGCGAGTGCGGTGTCACTTCGAGGTACGTGCCGAAGAACTCCATCGTCGAACCTTCGTGGGGAAACACCAACCGATACCGCCCCCCAACGCGAACATCCATTTCGCAGGAAAGCAGGGTCACCCCGAACGATTTTGGTACCCACCACCTGCTGAATAGTTCTGCTTTGGTCCACGCCTCGAACACGAGGCGCGCAGGCGCGCTGACGGTGCGTGTGACGACGAGTTCGAGCTCGGACTTCCGCTGCACCCCAGTGCGGTTCTTCGTGGGGGTGGCCTCACTTTCTCTTCTTACGTCCATTTGCTTTCTCCTTCCGTTTCAATTCCTCGACAACAATGTCCAACTCGTCGAAGCGGGCGGCCCAGAGCTGGCGATGCCTCTCGATCCATGCCGCCTCTTCTTCCAGTCCGCGCAGCCCGAGCCTGCAGGTCCGCACGCGCCCCACCTTCTCCGTGTTGACGAGCCCCGCTTGCTCCAAGACGCCTACATGTTTCTTCATGCCCGTAAGGGTCATGTGGAACCTCTCGGCGAGGGCTGTGATCGAAGCGTCCGCACGCCCGAGTTGCTCCAGAACGCCGCGACGGGTGGCGTCCGACAGCGCGCCGAACGAGGTATCGAAGTGAGCTTGGCCATACTGAACCATACGGTTCAGTATACAACATGGGTGACGGCATGCAATGGGATTCTGAGCGCCCGCCGCGTTGCCCGGCGATCCACCTAACTAAACTCACGATCAACGGCATCGCGTTTACCGGAGAGGGCAAACTAGTTCAAAAGGCAACTGGCTACGAAGGAAAAGCTGAAGCCGCGCTATCCCAGATGGGCTTCGCGGTCTGCGCGCGCCGAGCTTCCGACCCCCATTGAAGCGTATCGGTGACCCACCGATTTCTCCGACGAGGCCTTTTTATTGAGGTTGTGCTAGCGGTGATGCCTTTGTTGGCTAAGGCGTTGTGGCACCAAAGCACCGCTGCGCCGGGCTTTGGCTTATGCGATCGGGTCGTCGCTTGCACAGGCTCGCCTGGGCTCGCACATTCTTTTTCGGGTGGCGGTTTGAACCACTTTTGAACTTGTTTTTCGTCTTCGAGGAGGACGGCGAAGCGGCACCGACCATTTGTCCGGCTAACTTGTGGAGAAGGTCGGCGTGGTCGTCGTGACTTACTTCGTCGAGATCGACCAGGCGGCGGATCAGGCAATCTTCGAGACGCTTCTCGGAGGTATTGCAGGGGGATTTCAGAGGCGACGGGTTGGAGGCAAACGCCGGTGGTATCGAGGTCAAAGTCGCGGAAGCCCGGCGTGACGTTGTCTTTCCCAATCCCGCAGCGTGCCAATGGGGATCCGGTAGCGCGTGGCAAATTCCTCCCGCGCCGGATGCAGTGCCCGGCGTAGAGTCTTCGTGCGCGGCACCCGCCGCGCCGCACGGAGTTGCCCAGGGGTCATGGCCTGTGCGTCCGGGTCGGACAGCTCACTCTGCGTTTGGCGCGATAGTATTCTCTTTGCTCATGCTTCGTTGCGCTTCTGGCCGGCGAGAACGCTTTCCGATCTCGCCCGGCTCGCTGACCAAGTCGAACCGCTCACAAGCACAGGACTCGCGGAACCCGTGCCACCTCCGCGTCACGCCGCGTTGTACTTATGGAGCCAGTCGGCTATCTCTTCAAACACATTCAACCGCTGTTCCCAGAGCGTGGGGAAATGGGGCGAGCCGGGATAGGTGACCAGACGGACCGTCTTTCCACGCGCGGCCAGGATCTGGAAGAATTCGATTCCCTGAAACGTGGGGACGCGCTGGTCGGCCTCGCCATGCAGGATCAGGAGGGGCGTGGTCACCTTGTTGGCATATGCGACGGCGGAAAACTTCCGGAAAGCGTCCGGGTCTTCATCGGTCCAGCGGGCGTCGTAGTCGAACTGGGAAACGTCGCTGGTCCAGAGAAAGGGCTCCCAGTCGGTGATTCCCGCGCCTTCAATCGCCGCCTTGTAGCGGCTGGTCCGGGTGACGGTCCATGAGGTCATGAAGCCGCCGGCGCTCCATCCAAAGATGGCGAGCCGGTTGGGGTCCGCCCACCCTTGGGCGATGGCGTAGTCGGTCGCGCTATCCACATCCTGAAAAGCCCGGTCGCCGAAGTGCTGATAGATGGCCGCGAGGAACTCGGCTCCGTAGCCAGTGGAACCGCGATACTCCGGCTGGAGGACGACGTAGCCTAGCCCCGCGATCACGCGGGAGATCGCATCAAGCCGCAACTCATCGTTCGCCTCCGGGCCGCCATGCGGCAGCACCAGGAACGGATACTTTTGGCCCTCGACGTATCCGGCGGGAAAGGTGGCGATGCCTTCGAGCGCGGCGCCTTGTTTGCTGCTCCAATGCACGGCGCGAACGGGACCGAGGTCCACTTTGGCCAACTGCTCATCGCCTTCGTGCGTGATCTTGCGTAGCTCCTGACTATCTGGGACAGCGACATTCGAGGCATGCCGCGGATCTGCGACCGTGAACGCGATCTGGCCGCCGGCCCGCTCGTATTCGCTCATGGCTGGCAAGCCATCGACGACGCCCTCGGGCCATCGATAAAGGGGAGTCAGCGCGCCGTCGCGAAATTCCTCCACATCGCTTTGCACGCCGTGCCCGACTGAGACCCAAACACGGCCTTGCGGATCGCCCGCCAGCGCGACAGCCGTGGCTTGCAGGTGTGGAGTCCGGTCTTCGGCGACGCCGCCGGCCGAGGGGACTGACCACACGTGTTCCGGAGTTAATACGTCAGACTTCGTGGAAAGAAACGCGATCTGCTTGCCGCCTTCCGCCCAGGCAAGGCCAGCGGCCGAGTTGGGAATGTCCGTGACGTGCCGCGTGTCCGTCGCGCTGCATACATCGATGGCGGCGCTCTCCCGGTGATTCCCGATATGCGGAAGGTGCGACATGACCGCCAAGGAACCCGCGTCCGAGCTCCACGCGATTTGCCCGATGAATTTCAAGCCGGCACACCACCAGCTTCCGCCAGTGCCATCCGTATTGACTACGTAGAGGCTGGATTCATCCGGCGCCGCCACGTGACGGACTTCCTGCAGGGCGTCCGGGGGACGCGAGTCAGCCAAGAGGGCAAAGCGCTTGCCATCCGGAGAAGCGGCCGCGGATTGAACGCCACGCGGCAGCAGCACCAGGGTTGACGGAACGGCGGACGCCTTGTGATTCGTGAGAGGGAATATGGCCAGTTGGGGCTGCTTGTTCACCTTCCATGCGCCATAAAGGCCGGAGCCATCGGCAACGAAACCAAAGGGAGAAAAGTCGTCGGAGAGTTCCAGTTTGGCGGCGTGGGTTCCGTCGGCGGCGATGGTCCACCACTCGGATTGAGTGGGACCCTTGGCCGCGCCGAAGGTGACGTGATAGAGAATCGTCCCGTCGGATGAGACGGCGGCAGCTCGCGCGCCGCGCAAGGTGCTCCAGTCCTTCGCGGTTAGGGGATGCTTTGCGGTTTGGGCGACAGCAGTCGCGGCAAAAGCCAAAAGCATCCACCGGCAGATCGGATGAGTCCGCTGCATGGGGTTAGTGGGGCGGAGGAGGCGGTGGTGGTGGTGGTGGCGGCGTGCAGGTCGGATTGCTGGCTGGGCAGCGGTCGCCCACGCCTCCAGAAGTGCCTCCGCCGGCGGCCGTCGAACCAGTTCTGGACGCGCCGCCGCCATTCAGGACAACCTGATAGACGGCGTCCATGGTGGCACGGAGCGCACGCTGCATGACCGCGCCGCGATCGACGACTTTGTCCGCGATGGCCTGGTTCTTGAAGACGCGGATCCATTCGCCCTGGTTCAAGAGCCGGCCTTCTCCGCCGCGCAACAGATGGCGCACCTCGACCTGACCCTCTTCCACCAGAACGAGCGTGGTGGCATCGTCATCCTCCACATTCACGTCGAAGACCGTGCCGCGAACGGAAATGACCGCCGTGGGCGTGCGAACTTTATTGGGGTTCGGCAGGCCACCCAGCTTTTCAATCTGAACTTTCACTTTGCCGATTAGCACATCCAGCAGATCGCGCCAATCGCCTGGATTGTTGCGGAAGATCACGCGCGAATTCTGAAAGACTTCGAAGTGGCTGCCGTCGGCCACCTGAAACTCGGCGTAACCGTCGGGACCGGTAATGACTACCTGCTGCGTGGCGATGGTGTCGCCCACGGCAAGAGCCCAAGGAACATCGTCGCGGAGGACGGAGACCTGTCCGGCCATAACGAGAATGCGGGCAGCGCCGCCGAGGGAGGCGTCGGGCGCGCGGTAGGTGCGTGGTGAGGATTGTGCGGGGATGGCGGAATCAGGCTGGGGCGGATGCGGGCGCGACTGTGCGGACGCACTCATGGCGGCGACTAACAGAAACGCCGAAAATAGGCCATTTCGGCGAATACTGTGTGAAATAATCCGGCTCACCTGACCACCACAGTTTAGCACCGAACATGCTAATGAAGGTCAAGAACCGTAGGAACAATTTCGTGCAACTCGAATTGCATCAACATTTTCCCGCGCAGGCAGCGCCTGAATCGGGTAGAATTAGGACACGCGCATGAGTCACTCAGCCACACGTTGGCAAGCGGCGGTGGTGGCGGTGTTAACCGCGTCAGCCGCCTGGGGACAGAGCTCGTTTTCTCCGTCTTTGCGGCCCGGTACTTCGCTCGCCTGGCGAAAACTGGGTCAATCGTCCATTCACGCGGACCTGGCTGGCCTTGCTTCCGGGCCGGTGGCCTCCGTATGGTATTCGCCGGATGGCGGCACGCTGTTTGCGAAGCTGCCCTCGGGCCAGACTTTTGAAACAACGGACTTTGAGCGCTGGACGCGCACAGAGACAAGCCGTCCGGAAAGCAACCCGCAAATTCTTGTTCCAGTGAGTCTGCCGGAACCGGCGCGCGTGGTGGCGGCGAGCGGCGATTCTCACCGGGAGTGGGCGCTGGGAAGAAATCTGTTCGTGTCCGAGGACGCCGGCAAGACGTGGACCAATATGTCGGCCGGATCGGGTGACCCGGTGATCGGTGAAGGACAGCGCGATGTGGCGGTGGATGCGGCGGATTCGGGCACAGTCGCGGTGGCGAATGAGTACGGAGTTTGGCAAACCAGAGACAACGGCAAGTCCTGGGCGGGGCTGAACGACAATCTGCCGAACCTGCCGGTGGCGCGCATTCTTTCGACCAAGCGTGGAGCGTTCCGGATTGCGCTGAACGATGGACGGACGCTGGCGCTGGCGGATGCGAGGGGTTCGTGGAGCGTTTCCAAGGCCGAGAGCGCCAAGGCTGAAGGTGGACTGGCGGCGGAAGCGCAGGAACGCCAGCAAGCGGGTAAGTCTTTGGGCGTGGAGATTACGGCGGTGGCGCACGCCGGCGATTACACATACGCGGGGTCGGTGGATGGGCGGATCTGGGCATCGCGGGATCGCGGCGCCACATGGGGCGCGCCGCAAGTGGCCGGGCACGGCGCGGTGGGCCGGTTTTTCATTGACGCCGAAGCGCCCCGGGCGGCGCTGGCAGTGATTGCGGGAACGGGTTCGCATGTGAGCCGGACCGTGAGCGGCGGCGCGGTTTGGGACGACATTACCGGCAATCTGGGTGACGACGTCGCGGTGCATGCCGCTGTTGAGGATCGCGCCAGCCAGACGGCTTTTGTGGCCACGGATGCTGGCATTTTTTCCGCGCACGTGGATTTGAACGCGGTGGTGGAGCCGTCCCCCTGGACGCCGGTGACGGGTTCGCTTCCGAAGACGCGCGTGATGGACCTGGCGATCGATGCAGCCTCCGGGCAAATGTTCGCGGCGCTGGATGGGTACGGGCTTTTCACGGCGCCGCTGCCCTCTTCGGCCAGTGCGCTGCGGATCACCAACGCGGCCGATTTCTCGATGCGGCCCGCCGCGCCGGGCTCCCTGATCAGCGTCGCCGGGGGCAAAGTGACATCAGCCAGCGCCGGCGATCTGGAATTCCCGCTGCTGGCGTCGAGCGATTTCGAGGCGCAGATGCAGGTGCCGTTTGAGGCGAAAGCTCCTGGCGTGGATTTGTCGATTCAAGGCGCCGGAGCAGGCGCAACGACATTACCGCTGGCGGTGCAGAGCGTATCGCCGGCCATTTTCATTGACCGCGATGGCGCGCCTTTTGTGGTGGACGCGGATTCCGGGCTCACGCTCGGTACGGCGGATGCGGCGCATCCACGCATGCGGCTGGAACTGATGGCCACGGGACTCGGAAGGGTTCGTCCGGATTGGCCCACGGGCGTGCCTGCGCCTGCGGAAAACACTCCGAAGGTAGTCGCCGGCGTGCAGGCCTATCTGGATGGCGTGCCTCTTGAAGTGAGCAAGGCGGCACTGGCGCCGGGTTATGTGGGCTATTACCTGGTGGAGATTCAGCTTCCGGCGGTATTGAACGCGGGGCCCGCGGACCTTTATCTGGTGGCGGACGGACAGGAATCCAACCGGGTGAGCTTGATGGTGGAAGCTCAATAGCTGAGGTTTCTCGCTAGGTCACGGTCCAGCCGCCGTCTACGACCAGGGTTGCACCAGTGACATACGATGACGCATCGGACGCGAGGAAGATGAGCGCCCCGGCGAGTTCGTGTGGCCGCCCAATTCTACCCAAACACGTTCGGGCCTTGAGCCGTTCGAGAAAGGAATCATTGCCTTTCACGGAATTCGGCCCCGCATCCTCCGTATTGGAAAAAGGGCCGGGCAGGATGGCATTGGCACGGATGCCGTATGGCCCCCAGAAAGAGGCCACGTAGCGCGTGAAACTCACCAGCGCGGCTTTACTCGCCGAGTAGCCGGGTGGGTTCATGAAGTCCGTACCCGCATAGAGCTGCGGCGAGGGCGCGACGGCCGCGTACATCGTGGAGATGTTCACGATAGACCCGGACCGTGCGGCTTGCATGCGCTTTCCCAGCTTCTGCACAGTGAGCGCGGACCAGTAGACTCCTCCCGTGAGATTGCGCATCCACTGATCGCAGGTCGCTCCTTCGAGGCCGCCGTCGGGGACATTGAAGCCGCTTGCCGGTCCTAGTTCGTGAGCATTGTTGACCAAAATGTCGATGCGCTCTTCCTCTGAAGCGATCGCTTCGAGTCCGGCGCCAAATGCGTCGAGGTTGTACATATCGACACGGAGGGAACGAATTTTGTCGGGCCCGAACCGGTGCGACCACAACTCCGACTGAGATTCCAGCTTTTCCGAGCGGCCGATGAGAACGACGCGCGCGCCGTTCTCAAGCAGCGCCTCGGCGAAGGTACGACCCAGGAAGCCGGACGCCCCGGTGAGGACGGCGGTCTTGCCCTCTAGTGAGAACAGTTGGTTAGAATTCAGGCTCACCAACAACTCCTGCCGCCGTCGATTACGAGATTTGCGCCGGTCATATAAGAAGAGGCGTCCGAACAAAGAAATAGGATGGCGCCCTGGTATTCATTGACCTCGGCCATGCGTCCGAGTGGAATGAGCTTTGCGAGACGCGCCACGAAATCGTCCGGCTGTCCGTTGGCGACACCGCCGGGGGAGATGGCGTTCACGCGCACTCCGGATTCGTTCCAATACGTGGCGAGATATCTGGTGAGACCGATCAGACCGCTTTTTACGACGCTGTAGGTGACCGGCTTCACAGGCTGCCGCGCATCGGGCAGACCCTCGTGACGATAGAGACGCTGATCGGGACCGATCAAGGCGAGATCCGATGCGATGTTGATCACGACGCCTCTTTTCGCCTTGGCCATCTCAGACCCGAATACGCGGCTGCAGAGAAACGAACCCGTTAATCCGACGCGAAGATCCTGCTCCCAGATCTCAACCGGAAAGTTTTCCAGACGCGAGAAATTCCGACCGTCGGAGGCCTCCATTTTCGGATTGTTGGCGGCGTTGTTGATCAGAATGTCGATGCGGCCGAACCGCTGGAGAACGGCATCGCGCATGGCTTCCACGGATTCCAGGCTGGTGATATCGCCGGCGAGCCCGAGTGCCGGAATGGCGAACTGATTCGAGAGCGATTCGGCGCGTTCCGCCGGCTTGGCCACGGCGAGATCGATCAAGACGGGGCTCCCCCCTGCCGCGGCGATGATCTCGGCATGCTGGCCGCCCAGCAGCCCCGCGCCGCCCGTGATGATTGCCACGCGGCCTGACAAATCGAATAAGTCTTTGATTCTTTCACCCACTGTTTACATACTCCTGGTCTGGCCGCCATCCGCTACAAAGCAGGAGCCAGTGACGAAGGACGCGCAATCCGAGCACAGGAACGCGACAAGCCGGGCGATCTCTTCGGGAGTGCCGAAGCGCCGCATGGGAACCTCACGCTGGATGTCCTGCATCACCGCTTCCCGCCGATTCGCCAACTGGCGCTCCCATGCGCCGCCGGAAAACAGGATATTGCCGGGGGCCACGGAGTTCACTCGCACTAGCTCCGGAGCCAGTTGGCGAGCCAGATTCTTACTGTAATTCAACAGCGCCGCCTTGGCTGCACTGTAGGGGAGCGGAGCGGCAGTGGCCTCCACGCCGGTGATGGACGAGATGAAGACGATGCTTCCGCCGCGGCCCAGCAGATGCGGAATTGCGCCCTGCGCGAGGCGCACACTGGCCTGGAAGTTTAACCGGAACAGCCGGTCCCATTCTACTTCCGTCTGGTCCCAGCCGCGCTTGCCGCTGCCCGTTCCGAGGTTTGCCACCAAGCCATCGAGGCAGCCGAACCGCTCCAGAATGGCGGAGTAAGTCCGTTCGATCTGGTCCGGCTCGGCAAGGTCACCCTGCACGGATAGCACGCGGTCCGGGGCCGCACCGAATTCGTCGGAAGCGGCTTGCAGCGCGGCCGGGTCGCGCCCGGTAATGGCCACGCGCGCACCTTCACCAAGGAGCGCCGCGGCTATGGCCTTGCCGATGCCCCGCGAGGAACCTGCGATGAGAAAAACTTTGTCGGTCAGCTGGAGATCCACGGTCTACTCAACCGCCCAGAAACGTTCGATGAACGCCCTGTTCTTTCTGGCCCATGCCACTTCCCGCCCTGGTTCTGAGCGCGCCACCTGCATCGTAATATCGCCGGTGTAGTGGATTCTCTCCATGCCATCGAAGACGGCGCGGAAATCGGCGTCACCGGTACCGAGCGGCACGGTCCCACCCCCGCGCACGCGGTCTTTGATGTGAATGCTGCCGATCCTTTCCCCATAGGCTTCGAATTCTTCGGCGGGGGCGAACCCCAGCGAGGAACTGTTGCCCGAATCGTAGTTGACCTGAATCATTTTTTCCGGGACACGACTGAGAAGCGCGGCAAAGGCGCGCGGGCTGAGATCCGTTTCGAGGTGCAGTTCGACTCCGTCCTCTTTCGCTTTCGGGATCGCCCCTTTGAGGACTTCGACGACCCGGTCTTCATCCGCCGCCGTTTCGATGCGCGACGCGTCAACAAAGGGGAGAACCACCCGGCTCACGCCCACTTGAGCGGCCTGACCCAATAGCAGGTTCAGCCGCTGCTGCCTGGCGGTACATTCGGCGGGCGAGCATCGCAGGAAAGGCAAATCCATGAAATAGTCGGCGCACACGGACCTGATCGTCACGCCTGTCTGTCTGCTGAGCGACCGGAGGCGATCCAGATCGTTTGTCAGAGGATTTTCATCCGCCCCGTACAGATCGTATATCCACTCGATGAAAGAGAGGGGAACTTCTCGCGCCAAGGCAAATTCGTCCGCCCAGCGCTGGCGCGGAAATGATTGAAATCGCCCCGGCTCCGGCGGCACGAGCCGGCCTTCCATAATTCCGATTCTCGACAAGCACCTGATTATCCCACTGCGCTTGCGCCGGACTCATTCCTGGATTAGAAAATGCTTAGGGAAAAGTTCTTAAAGAACCCAGTGAAAGGCCCTATTGCTCGCCCTTGAGCCGTGGCCGAAGCTTCATGTAGTGACATCTGCGCTTAAGACATCCGTTCACATCCCTGCCCTGGACGGTGTTCGCGGCCTGGCCATTCTGCTTGTTCTGGTGTGCCATCTCTCCGAACATTTTCAATTCTCCGCGCTTCCCTTGCAGTGG
>Ga0182012_10006961_pt1 | contig 11394 bp, 9 predicted proteins | sample 612S2SmetaG_FD_120486 | JGI IMG/M metagenome (GOLD analysis project Ga0182012, IMG submission 120486) | Permafrost microbial communities from Stordalen Mire, Sweden - 612S2S metaG | ecosystem: Environmental > Terrestrial > Soil > Wetlands > Permafrost | place: Sweden: Stordalen | collected...
CCGCCGCTGCCCTGGCCCAGCAGGACCGACACCGTCGGGGTGGCCAGCGTGACGAGCTCGGCCAGGCACTGGGCGATCTGGCCGGCCAGCCCGCCCTGTTCGGCTTCGGCAGATAACGCCGGCCCGGCGGTGTCAATCACCAGCACCAGCGGCAGCCGCAACTCGGCGGCCAGCGCCATACCGCGCCGGGCTTCGCGTAGCGATGCGGGCCCGACCAGCCCCCCGGTCAACCGCTGCTGACCCAGGACCACCGCGGGCTGGCCGGCGAAGCGGGCCAGCGCCAGTAGCGTCGTCGCGGCCTCGCCCGAGCCGGTACTCGACAACAGCACCCGGTCGGTGGCGCCGTGCCGCAACAGGTATCCCAACCCGGGTCGGTCCGGCCGCCGCGAGGCCACCACCGAGTCCCAGGCCGGCACGTCGGGCACCGGTTCGGGTGGTCGCGCCGCCGGCAAAGGGTCTGGATCGTCGGAGATGACCGTCAGCGCGCGATCCAGCGTCCATCGCAGCCCGTCCAGCCCGACGACGCCATCGATTACCCCGTGCCGCTGCAGGTTCTCCGCGGTCTGGACGCCGGGCGGAAAAGGCTCGCCGTAGAGCTGCTCGTAGACCCGAGGGCCGAGGAACCCGATCAGGGCACCCGGCTCGGCGACCGTGACATGCCCAAGCGAGCCCCAAGAGGCGAAGACCCCGCCGGTGGTGGGGTTGCGTAGGTAGACGAGATACGGCAGGTGCGCCTGTTTGTGCAGCCTGACGGCCGCGGCGATCTTCACCATCTGCAGAAAGGCGACGGTGCCCTCTTGCATGCGGGTTCCGCCGGAGCTCGGTGAGGCCAGCAGAGGCAGTCGCTCGGCCGTCGCCCGCTCCACTGCAGCGGTGATCCGCTCCGCGGCCGCCACCCCGATCGAGCCGCCGAGGAAGTTGAATTCGCAAACCACCACCGCCACCCGGCGACCTAATACCCGACCCTCGCCGGTCAGCACCGCTTCGTCCCGGCCGGTGGCTTGTCGGGCGTCGGCCAGTTCTTGTGCGTAGGGCGCGCTGACCGGCACCGCAAGCGGTTCACGGTCCCAGCTCACGAACGAGCTCGGGTCCAGTACGGCGTCGCGCAGTTGGTCCGTCGTGATACGACTCACGCGAAGAGGCTATCCACAACGCGGCTAGCTAGGCTGGCCCCATGATCGGTGTCACCCAGGCCGAAGCCGTTATGACGATTGAGCTGCAACGCCCCGAGCGGCGCAACGCCCTGAACTCCCAGCTCGTCGAGGAGCTGCGCGAGGCCTTGCAAAAGGCCAGTGAAGGGTCCGCTGGGGCCACCCGCGCCGTTGTGCTGACTGGCCAGGGCACGGTGTTCTGTGCGGGCGCGGACCTGAGCGGCGACGCGTTCGCCGCCGACTATCCCGACCGGCTCATCGAGCTGCACAAAGCCATGGACGCGGCGCCGATGCCGATCATCGGAGCCATCAACGGCCCCGCCATCGGCGCCGGCCTGCAGCTGGCCATGCAATGCGATCTGCGAGTGGTAGCACCGGGGGCGTTCTTCCAGTTCCCGACGTCGAAATATGGTCTAGCCCTAGATAACTGGAGCATCCGTCGGCTTTCCTCGCTGGTCGGTCACGGGCGGGCCCGCGCGATGCTGCTGACCGCGGAGAAACTGAGCGCCGAGACGGCGCTGCAGATCGGAATGGCCAATCGTATTGGGACACTGGCGGATGCCCAGGCCTGGGCGGCCGAGGTCTCCGGCCTGGCGCCGCTGGCGATTCAGCACGCCAAACGGGTGCTCAATGACGACGGCTCCATCGAGGATGCCTCGCCGCAGCACAAGGAGCTGTTCGACAAGGCCTGGGGCAGCCAGGACGTCATCGAAGCGCAGATCGCTCGCGTGGAGAAACGACCGCCGAAGTTCCAGGGGGCCTGACAAGTGCGCGGCGCGCTGCGACTGGCCGCGGGAACGGCCACGCTGGCCGGTGGTGGGTTGTTGCTGCGGGCGCTGCAGGGCGCGCCGGCCGCGCTCGGTGCCGACCCCGCTGCGATCCACGCCGCGGCCGCGGGTTCTCCGAACTACCAGGATGGCGTCTTCGTCAACCTCGAACCCGCCTCGGCGGCCAGCGTGGAAATGATGCTCATCGCAAGGGAATTCGTGAGTGGGCGTAGTGATAGCCGGCCGGCCGCGCCGATCCCATCAGCGGCGCCGGAGATTTACCCGGGACCCGACCAGCCCCCAGCCGCCCAGCTGGCCGTCAGCTGGTTTGGTCATTCGACGGCGCTGGTGGAAATCGACGGCTACCGCGTGCTGACGGATCCGGTGTGGAGCAATCGATGCTCACCGTCGGGCATCGTCGGCCCGCACCGGTTGCATCCACCGCCGGTGGAAGTGGAAGGGCTGCCCGCGCTCGATGCGGTGGTGATCAGCCACGACCATTACGACCACCTCGATATCGACACCATCGTCGCGTTGGCCCGCACTCAGCGGGCTCCGTTCTTTGTGCCGCTCGGTGTCGGCGCCCACCTGCGTTCGTGGGGTATCCCCAAGCAGCGCATCGTCGAATTGGATTGGAATCAGAGCTCGAAGGTCGGCGAGCTCACCATGATCTGCCTGCCGGCACGACACTTCTCCGGGCGCTTGTTCAACCGCAACAACACGCTGTGGGCGTCGTGGGGGCTGGTCGGTCCCAGTCATCGCGCCTACTTCGGCGGCGACAGCGGCTACACCAAGAGCTTCGCGCAAATCGGCGCCGATCACGGACCGTTCGATCTGACCCTGTTGCCCATCGGCGCCTACAACGCGGCGTTCACGGACGTCCACATGAACCCCGAGGAGGCGGTGCAGGCGCACTTGGATGTCACGACCTCGGGGTCGGGATTGTTGGTGCCGATTCATTGGGGGACGTTCCGGCTGGCGCCGCATCCGTGGGCTGAGCCGGTTGAACGGTTGCTGGTGGCGGCTGAGGCCGAGGACGTTGCGGCGGCCGTACCGACGCCTGGTCAGCGTGTCGACGCGGCCCAGCCCGGGAGATTCGATTCGTGGTGGCGGTTCTGACGGCTGACCTGGCTACAGTTCCAGATGGAGTATCCGCCATGCAGCCGCGGTTGTCGCGTGAGTCGGGATAGCTCGGGCCCCCCAAGTTAGGCTTCACGCAGTCACCGAGAGGACGGTACGCATGGGGTTTCTGGATATAGCGAAGGATCACAGGGTGCAGGAAGAGGCCAAGAAGGCCGCCGGTCCGGGCGACTCGGCCGACCAGCAGAACTGATCGCATGGCGAAACTTTCCGGATCCATCGACGTACCGCTGCCGCCAGCGGACACCTGGCAGCACGCCTCTGATCTGTCCCGCTTTAAGGACTGGCTGAGCATCCATCGGGTGTGGCGCAGCAAGTTGCCGGATGCCCTGGAAAAGGGCGCGGTCGTCGAGTCCATCGTCGAGGTCAAGGGCATGCACAACCGGATCAAGTGGACGATCGTGCATTACAAGCCGCCCGAGGCCATGACGCTTGACGGCGTCGGCGTCGGTGGCGTCAAGGTCAAGTTGATAGCCAAGGTGAAGCCGAAGGATGACGGCTCGGCGGTCACCTTCGATGTGCATCTGGGTGGGCCGGCATTATTCGGGCCGATCGGCATGGTCGTCGCCGCCGCGCTGCGTGGCGATATCCGTGAATCGCTGCAAAAGTTCGTAACGGTGTTCGCCACGCCTGATCCGAGTCCCGGCCGGGGCCGAAACGGAGACAGCGGCGCGCGTCGCTGAGGCCCACCTCGAAGTCGGCTAATGTCGCAACCATGATTCGCCGGCTGCATCCTGGTTGGCTGGTGGCAGTCTTTGCCGCGATCGTGTCGGCCAGCGCGTGGATGCCATGGGTGACGACGGCGGTCGGTGGCGGGGGCTGGGCCAACGCCATCGGGGGTAGGCACGGTAACCTGGAGCTTCCGCCGGGGTTTGGTCCGGGCCAAGTCATTGTCTTGTTGTCCTCGACGCTGCTGGTGGCCGGGGCGGTCGCCGGCCGCGGCCTGTCCATAAGACTTGCTTCTGTTGCCGCGCTTGCTATTTCGCTGCTGCTGGTGGCGCTCACGGTGCTGTACTACAAGCGCAACGTGAACCCGCCGGTATCAGCCGAATACGGACTCTATGTCGGTGCAGTCGGCGCGGTGTGTGCCGTGGCGTGTTCGCTGTGGACGTTGGCCGCCGCGTTGGCCGCCAGTCGGTCTCCCGGGTGAGAATTCAGTCAGACGGGAATTTGTGTTTGCCGGAGGCGGAGCTGTCGCCGGGCTCATTCGCGCCGAACACGAACGGGGCGAACACGACCTCGCGGCCATCCGGGTCGCGATAGGTGACTGCTCCGGTTGCTTCCCAGTACGGGTGTTGCTCAACAGGTTGCAGCGCTGCTTGTTGCAGGCGTGCGATCGCGGCCTGCTGATCCCGCTTGCCGGGAAAGTACAGGCACAGCTGTTCGTGATGGTCCACCGCGACCGCGTCGACGGCCTCCACAATTTCCATCGTCAAAGTCGAGCTGGGCAGGCCGAAGATCGCGCCGTTGCTGCCGAAGCTGCCCTCAAAAGTCTCGTATAGTGGCAGCCCCACCAGCTCACGGTAAAACCGCACTGTTTCATTGAAGTTCGACGAACGCCGAGCGAAGCGGATGGCGCCCATCGACGCCAACTCTTCGGGCCAATGCGTTGTCCGACCGGGCTTTTGGTTGTCCATCTCTACCTATACGTGGATGGGTTACACACGAGCATCACAGCCCGATCGCGCCCGCCGGCGAGTCGGCGGTATTCCAGCGCCGCAGCTGCGCGCCGGGCGCCCATGTCGAATGGGTACCACTGGAAATGCGTTCCGGCAGTTGTAGTTTGCACACCGGGCCGTCGGCGACCCGGGCGGCATCGAAGATCACGCAGTACGAGGCGTCGGCGTTCATATCGGTAGTGAGGGTGACCAGGTAGCCGTCGTCCTCACCGGTACTGCCGACGCGTGGCGCCATCGCGGCCTCACTGCCATAGACACCGTCACCGAAGGAATAGCCCTCCTGATTACCGCTGAGCAGATCGTGTTTCACCAGTCCGTCGAACAAGAACCAACCCGGCTTCCCGGTGGCGGCATAGGCGTAGCGGTAGCCGGCGCCGGCGTAGTCGGGGTTGATGGTCCCGAACTCGGTGATGGACTCCGACAGTTGCTCTTCTTTCACCGCGCCGGTAACCAGGTTGAACCGCCACCGGTGCAGCCGCGTCTGCAGGCGGTCCAGCGCCAAGAAGCGAAAGAGCCTGTCCCACTTCGTCCCGCCGGTGTCCAGCGGCTGAGGATTCCCTTCGAAGAAGCCGTCGAGAACGATCTCCTCGCCGTCCTCGTAGGCGTTGGTGAAGTGCAGGACGAACGTCGGGTCCGCCTCGAACCATCGGATGTCCCCCGTTGCGCCCCGGCGCGGAACCACTGCGAAGCGGGTTGGGATGTCCGGATAGAACCGCGGCAGATGCACATCGTGCTCGAGCAGTGTGGGGTCCCAGAACAATGGGAAATCGTTGAGTATCGCGTAGTTTTCGGTAAACGCCATATCGTGTGGCAGCCGCGGCCCCGGCAGCGGGATATCAATGTATTGGGCCAGCTCGTTGCCCTCGTCGACCACACCGTAGCGCATGTACGGGTCTTGCTTGCTGTAGTTGAAGAACAACAGCTCGCCGGTCTTGCCGTCGACCTTCGAATGCGCGGACACGCCCCAGTCGACCGGGAAATGTCCGTTCCAGCTTTCCTTGCCGAGCGTGTTGGCCGAGTAGGGGTCGATCCGGTAGAGGTCACCACATTGGTAGAAACTGGTCAGCGCGATACCCCGGTGGACGATGACATCGGTGCTGGACGCATCCTTCATCCGCGTGCGCGCGCCCCAACCCTTTTCGCGCTGGGCCAATTGCACCGGCTCGGCCAAACCCGGCCACAGCGGCTCGCCCGCCTCGTTTTCCGCCAAGAAACCATCGGTCCGGATAAATCTGTTCCGGTAGAAGGCCTTTCCGTCGCGGAAGCCGACGACGTGCACCATGCCGTCGCCGTCGAACGGGTGGTAGGTCTTAAACGCCGGGTGTAGCGGGTTTTCGGTGTTGCGTAGATAGATGCCGTCCAGGTCGCGGGGGATTTCGCCCTCGACGGCGGTCAGGTCGTCGGCATCCCATTCGGATGTCTGCGGTGTCCACGGTCCGGTCCGGTAGGGATGGTCGTCGTCTTCGGGCAGCGTCGACAGGAACTTGCCGACAATCGAGACATCCGCATGAAAGGCCATGTTTCAAACGCCTTTTGTTGTGCTGACAACGAAACTGATCGTGGTTGCGGTGCTGCCGCCAAAGTTCAGGGTGCCGAAGGTTTTGGCGTCTTCGACTTGGTAGTCGCCGGCGGCACCGCTGACCTGTTTTGCCGCATCGAGGAGCATCCGCACTCCGGAGGCCCCGACCGGGTGTCCGCCGCCGATCAGTCCTCCGCTGGGGTTGATAGGCAGCCGGCCGCCGATTTCGATCTCACCGTTTTCGATGGCCTTCCACGATTCGCCCGGGCCGGTCAGCCCGATGTGGTCGATCGCCAGGTACTCGCTGGGGGTGAAGCAGTCGTGCACCTCGATCCCGTCGAGATCGTCGAGGGTCACACGCGCCCGCCGCAAGGCGTCCAGGACCGCTGTCCGCACATGGGGCAGCACGTAGGGGTCGTCTGCGGCGCGATCCAGTTTTTGCCGCAGACCGAGCCCGACCGTGCGGTGTCCCCAGCCTTCGATGCGGCCGATCGGGCGCGCATCAGGATGGTCACGCAGATAGGAGTCGTTGGCCAGCACCAGGCCTGCCCCGCCGTCGGTCATCTGGCTGCAGTCGAAGCGTCGTAGCCGGCCCTCGGTAACCGGGTTGGTCGCGTCGTTGTCCGTGATGGGGTCGGGGATGGTCCAGTCGCGGGTCTGGGCGTTGGGATTGCGCCGGGCGTTGGCGAAGTTCAGCTGCGCGATGGCCCGCAAATGCGTGTCGTCCAGACCATAGCGCCGGTCGTATTCGTCAGCCACCTGCGCGAACATCGACGGCCACAGGTAGCGAGCGCCCGTCCCCTCGTGGCCCGTCCATGCGGCCGCGCCCAGGTGCTGGGCTGCGGTGTCGCCGGGGACCGTCTTCTCCAGCTCGATACCCACCACGAGCGCGGAGTCGTAGGCGCCGGACCGCAGGTCGGCCATCGCCGAGAGCGCCGCCACGCTGCCGGACGCGCACGCGGCTTCGTGCCGCGAGGCCGGGGTGTCCCAAAGCCCGTCGCAAACCGTGGCCGGCATCGCCCCAAGGTGGCCCTGGCCAGCGAACATCTCACCGAAGGCGTTGGCGACGTGGACGACGCCTGTAGCGGCTATGTCGGATGCGTCCACTTTGGCCGACGTGAGCGTGCCCTCGACAACCTCGCTAGTCAGAGCGGCGAAATCGCGGTCTTCTTTGGTCAGATTGCGGGCGAAATCGCTCTGGTAGCCACCCAGAATCCACACACTTGTCGAACCATCCATACGTCGCACGGTACTCCTGGATGACTCCCATTCGGGTCCATCCGGCAACCCCGCAAGACCCTAAAGGCACCGAGGCTCAGCGGTCCCGTCGGCTCTCGGGCTGAACCGACGGGACCTGGGTGGGCGCCTAGGCCGGCCTAAGCGCACCCCCCCTTTTGTCTGTTACCACGCGTCGGAGTGGACAAACATGTCGGATGGGCCCGCAGCCCATTCTGGAAGCCTGGTTGACCTGGCGAAAGAAGGGCTTATCCTCGTTCGGCGTCGGCGAGGTCGATGTCTGCCAGGTCGACGCCCTTGGTTTCGCGGGCGACCAAGGCGGCCGCGGCGCTCACCGCGGCGGTAGCGGCCAGGTACCAGGAGATGGGAACCGCGGATTTGTAGGCCTCGAGCAAACGAATCGCAATGATGGGTGCAAGCGAACCGGCCACAATCGAGGTGACCTGATAACCGATCGACACCCCTGAGTAGCGCATGCGGGTCGGGAACATCTCCGCCATGGTGGCCGGCTGGACCGCATACATAAGGGCGTGGAACACCAGGCCAATGATGATGGCCGACATGATGATCAGGTTGTGCCCGCTGTTCATCATCGGGAATGCGAAGAATCCCCAGCTGCAGGCGCAGACGGCGCCGACGAAATAGATTGGGCGCCTGCCGAATCGGTCACTGAGATGCCCGGCTATCGGGATGGCGACGAAATGTACAGCGTGCGCGGCCAACAGCCACCACAAGATGGTCTTGGTGTTTGCGTGGACGCAAACTTTGAGATAGGTAATCGAGAAGGTGACCACCAGGTAGTACATGGTGTTCTCGCCAAAACGTAAGCCCATCGCCGTCAAAACGCCTCGAGGGTAACGCTTTAACACCTCGACGACGCCGAGGCTGGTTGCTTTGGAGCGCTCGGCGCGTTGTTGTGCCTCCAGGAAAATCGGTGCGTCAGTCACCTTGGTGCGGATGTAGTAGCCAATCAAAACGACGACAGCCGACAACCAGAACGCGACCCGCCAGCCCCAGCTCAGGAACGCCGCGTCTAAGAGTTTCGACGTGAGGACCAGCAGAACCCCGGTGGCAAGCATGTTGCCGCCCGGCACACCGGCCTGCGGCCAGCTCGCCCAGAAACCGCGGCTCGGGTTGGGGCTGTGTTCAGCGACCAGTAGCACAGCGCCGCCCCATTCGCCGCCGACGGCGAAGCCCTGAATGAACCGCAGCGCCACCAGCAGCGCCGGCGCCCAGTAGCCGATCTGGCCGAACGTCGGCAGGCAGCCCATCAGAAAGGTCGACGTACCCACCAGGATCAGGCTGAGCTGCAACAGCTTCTTGCGTCCGTACCGATCCCCGAGTTGACCGAAAACGATGCCGCCGAGCGGGCGGGCGGCGAAACCGACGGCGTAGGTCACGAAGGCGGCGAGAATCGCGTCGAGTTCGTTGCCGCCCTTCGGAAAGAAGACCTTGCTGAACACCAGCGTGGCCGCGGTGCCGTAGAGGAAGAATTCGTACCATTCGACAACTGTGCCGGCCATGGAAGCCGCGACCACGCGGCGAAGGTAGGCCGACGCCTTGAACCTATTGGGCTGCAATTCATTACGGACGCTCATCGGCCGTCTCTCCTTGTCGAGCTGCCCAACGGTTCTCGCAGGTCATGGGTGGTGGTCTGCTGGCGATGGGAGCGTACCCGCTGGTAGAGCGTCCCGCAGACGAACACGCGGCGGATAACCGCTTTCCGCCGCTTCCTCGTCCGGCCCATGATGCCCATCCGTCACGGCAAGTTTGGCGTCGGGTTGATGTGCCCGCATCGGCGCGGTGCCCTCGCCGTTTAGCGAGCCGTGACTGATGCAATCCCAGTATCGCGCAGCGGTGTTCCTGCAGCCCAGACGTAGTTTTCACGGCCAGACTGAAAATCAGTCAGAACTTCCCGTGATCTCCCGTTCTGCTCTTGTGCCCCAGAAACCGACTTCCTCCGTGACGCTGGAATGCCTAACTCCTCAGGCAGTGCCGGCCTTGCGCCCCAGGGAGGAGTTAAAAAAAGCTGGAAATCGCAGCTTATTAGTATCATAATATCGATATCAAATTCTTACTGGTCTGCTGAATGCATAGGGGACGGCCTTGGGGTACGTAATCATCGCGTCCAGCATACTTGCGATTACCGTTGCCGGTAACGCCGGCAAGCCAGGCAACACCGCAGAGGGATAAATGAGCGTTAGGCAGGCATCGGCAGCCATCCGCCCCCCATCGCCGAGGGCCGACAAATGTCGGCCTAGTCCCAGGCTCCGCGCCGCCCCCCTCGCAGCAGTCTGCATACCGTCGACCGCTGCAGCCGATGGCCAGCACAGCCAGCCGCATCGCCGTCCCCTGGGTCGTTTCGACTCGGACCGTCGCGCAATCGCTGAGATCAGGTGAGTCATGTGATGGCTGTCTACCAAGTGATTAGTGAGCTCGAAAAGTGTTATCCCGTAGCGTGTCAGGGGTGCGGTGCCGTCAGGGGCGAACCGTGCCACGAGGGTTGCCCAATTGCCGTCATCCAAGCCCGCCTGAATAGGATGATGAAATAAGTTCTTCTGCAACATGTTTCGAATCTACTACTCCGATTTTCGGCTGGTGCCGACAATTCGCCGCGTGGTCCGTGAGTTATAGGCGCCTGCCGAGCACCGCGCAGATAGACGCGCCGTGTGCTGCGCGCATGCAACTTCGAGTTGATTGACTGCGAGCGACCACTGCTGCTCGCGATCGGGCAAGTGGTCTGCTTGATCGAAGGCGGAGGCCGAACGCGGCTCGGATAGATGAGCTGCTCGAAGAACCAGAAATCCTGGCCAAATTGGCACACCGCCGCCGTGGCGCGGCGGCCGGTTTGCCCTGCGGCCGGTCCACTCCGTTCGACTCTGAGGAAAAACCGGATGACAATTAATAGAGTGAGGGAGACGCGTGGTCTTGCCCTCCGGAGGGGTTGCGTGAATTGCAGTGAGCGGTTATTTCTGGGTGCCCGAGAAGCCGGATGCGGCCGTATGGGGCGCGTTTGCGGCCGACGGTGGACATAAGCCCGAGGTGATTCTTGCAGCCGGCTTGGTCGATGATCCGCGGGTAGTAAGGTCGAACCGCGCCGGCGGTCGCGTCTTCGTGTCGTCGGGCGCCGCGACTGTCAAGGCGTTTCAGCCGATTACGCTGTGGGGCCAACTCGACACGGGCCCTGTCGTCACGCTCGTCAACGCGTACAACCACGGCCGAGACGGCGCCTACTTCGGATCGCCACACTACAAAGCGGACTACGCCGTGTTGGGCGACCGCCACGTGAGCGGCGTCGATCAGCTATTTAGCGCCGTCCGATTCCGTTTTGGTGATCCCTATTGGCTAGGCCACCTGCGGGAAAGCAAGGCCAGCGCCGTCGATGGCGACGGTTCCGCACTGAGAGTCGAAACATCTGACGATGGCAACTGGCTGGTGTACACCGCCGGGCGTCCGGCGACATTGCGGCGACTTAAAGCCTTGGTGGTGTCGGGTTGCCTGGCGCTAGCCGAATTGGCGCTGGACCAGGATTTTGCCGCCCGGGATACGCACGTGCGTATCAATGACTGCGATCCTTGGCTCAGCGTCCACGGACCCGGGGATGACGCGCCCCCGAACGAGCTTGACGCCAACACGCTGTTGCGTCGGGAGGAACTCACAGTCGAGCGGTTCGCGAAGTGGATCCCGTTCAACGACACATTGGACGGACTTGCCTCCGTGGCGGCTCGCCCGATCAAGGCGCCGCTGCAGACTCAGGTTCTCGTGGTTACACCCCTAGTCGAAGGGTTGCACCGCCGAATGCCCAAGACTTTTGAGCAGTCAAAATTCGCACGCGCATCGCCTAGCGTGTTGAAGCGGATCAAAGAAGCATCCTGGCGCGCCGCTAGAGTCACGGCCACAAA
>Ga0182012_10006962_pt1 | contig 11392 bp, 9 predicted proteins | sample 612S2SmetaG_FD_120486 | JGI IMG/M metagenome (GOLD analysis project Ga0182012, IMG submission 120486) | Permafrost microbial communities from Stordalen Mire, Sweden - 612S2S metaG | ecosystem: Environmental > Terrestrial > Soil > Wetlands > Permafrost | place: Sweden: Stordalen | collected...
ATCGCAAGATGATCCCAGGACCGCAAAATGCGACGGGGACTGATCTGGCTGCGCCTTGCAGGCCGCGGTGGCGGCGAGTTGAGACATCCACGCGAGGCAGGAAGGACGGTTCATGTCGACATTGGTTTTGGAATTGCGTCAGGGCGAGATGATGATCGTCAATGGCGCGCCGATCCGCTTCCGCACGAAGACGCGGCTGGAGCTGACGGCGAAGGCGCGGTTTCTGTTCGGCAAGCAGATCATGCCGGAGGATCAGGCGGACAGCCCGGCGCGGCGGATCTATTTCGCCCTGCAGTCCGTCTATATCGGCTCGGAGGAGGACCGGGCACGGGCGCTGGAAACGGCGCGCGCGCTGGTGGCCGAGTTCAAGGCGGCGACCGGCTCCGCACTGGCGCGCGACATGCTGGACCGCGCGCTGATCGCCGCCGAGATGGACGATTGCTACCAGGCGCTGAAGCTGGCGCGCCAGATCATGCGCCAGGAGGATGCGGTGCTAGGCCGGGCGCCAGTCGCCACGGGCGGCGAGCCAGCCGCGCAGAGCGGTTAGCGCCTCGGAATCCACGGCCAGAGCGGCGGTGCTCGCCGTGGCGGCGGCCGAGGCCTCGGTATGCACGCCATCGGCGCTGGCGACGGAGCGGAACTCCGACGTGCCGGTGATCTGGCTGATCGCGCGGCGCCACATCGCCACCATCGCGGCGGGGGTGAGCGGGGGCAGCACCAGCGCGAAATCCAGCCGCGCCGCGGCGGCCGACGCGCGCCAGGCCGTGTAGAGCGGGCCGGACGGCGGCGCACCGCGCAGGCCGGTCGCCATTTCGCTCACATGCGGCAGGTCGGGGAAGGCGGGGTCGCGCATCGCCGCACCCGCGGTATCCACCGCGCCCAGGGTGCAGAGCGGGCGGACGCCGATATCGCCCCACTGCACCGCGCGTTCGGGCACGCGCTGGCCGTGAATCAGGGCGGCATCCACGGCCCCGCTCGCCAGGGCGGCGCGCAGCGCCGCCGGATCGTTCAGGCCGCGCACGGGCTCCGGCTTCAGGCCCATCAGGTCGAGCCCGAGCACCGCCGAGAGGCCGGGGCCGGACGGCGAGGAGGCGGCGACGCGCAGCCGGTCGCCAGGGCGCAGATCGGCCGCGGAGTAGCGGCTCACCAGCACCGCGGGGCTGACGCCGGCCATGACGGGAACCCAGCTCGCCACATCGAACCGGGCGCGCGGATCCCCCGCCAGCCAGGAGAGAATGGCCCGGCCGGGGACCAGCAGCAGCATCGTCCCGTCGGGCAGCGCGCGGGCGTCGAACTGGTTGGCGCCGGTGACGCCGTCCACCGCGCCGGCGGCGTTCTTGCGCAGGCCGGTGCCGGCGGGAAGGAAGCGGGAGAGAGCGCCGGCGATCACGGCGGCCCAGTGGTCCAGCCGCCCGCCATCGGGTCCGGCGACGAGGAGCACGGTGCCATCGGGCTGTGGGTCCGCGGCGAGCACGGCGAAGGGAGCGCCGCCCATGACGGGAGCGCTTGTGAGGATCTGCAGCAGACGACGCCGGTCGAGCTTAGGCACTTGCTCGCGCACCGTACCACCCCTCCGCGTGGGGCCGTCATCAAGTGTTAACGAACCCCTGCCACCTTCGTAGAGCGAACCGGCCGGAAGCGCAAAGGGGCCGGCGTTTTCGCGCCTGGGTGTCGCGGGGAGGCGCGCTCAGGAGTCGTAGGACAGCAGGGTCTCGAAGGCGACGTCGAGCTTGTCGCGGCCGTTGAGGAAGGTCAGCTCCATCAGCGTGACGGCGGCGGGGACCTCCGCGCCGACCTGGCGCAGTAGGGCGATGGCCGCGCCAAGCGTGCCGCCGGTTGCGAGCAGGTCGTCGATGACCACCACGCGCTGGCCCGGCGTGATCGCGTCGGCCTGGATCTCGATGCGGTCGTTGCCGTATTCCAGGCCGTAACTCAGGCCCACGGTCGCGCCCGGCAGCTTGCCGCTCTTGCGCAGCATCACGAAGCCGCAGCCGAGCTTGAGGGCGAGCGGCGCGGCGAGCAGGAACCCGCGGCTCTCGACGCCGGCGAGCAGGTCCGGCTGGTAGCCCCGCACGACCTTCGCGAGGCGGCCCATGGCGACCTGCCAGGCATCGGCATGCTGGAGCAGCGTGGAGATGTCGTAGAAAAGGATCCCTGGCTTCGGAAAATCCGGGATCGTGCGGATGTGGTCTTTCAGGTCCATGCGTGGATTTCCTGCGGGTTGCTGCTTTGCCCTTACAGTTCCCCCAACCCGGCCGCAACGTCTGGCGTGCGCGGTGGCGCGCGGGTAAGGGGGGGCATGTCTCGGGTGCCTCTTGCGATCGTGCTGGGTCTTGCGGGTCTCGCCGCCTATATCGCCGCGGCGGTGACGCTGGCGGACTGGGCGGGCGCGGCCGCGCTGGGCGGGCTGCGCTGGGTGGTGCAGCCGCTGTATTTCCTGGCGGCCGGGCTGCTATGGGTGATCCCGATGCGCTGGCTGATGCTGTGGGCCGCGCGCAAGTAGCCGGCCGGTTCATCCTGCTGTCATACTATCGTCGTCAAGCCGCAACAGAACGGCGTTAGGTCAAACTACCGCCATACACCGGGGAATACGTTCATGAAGCGCCGCACCCTCCTTGCCGGCTCCGCCGTTCTTGCCGCCGCTCCCGCCGGGATGCTGCGCCCCGCCGCGGCACAAGGCGCGAAAACGCCGATCGTGTTCTGGCACGCGATGAGCGGGGCGCTGGGCGAGCAGGTGAACAAGCTGGCCAACGGATTCAACGCGAGCCAGGCGGTCTACGAGGTGCAGCCGATCTTCAAGGGCACCTATCCGGAGACGCTGACCGCCGCGATCGCCGCGTGGCGCGCCGGACAGGCGCCGCACCTGGTGCAGATGTTCGAGGTCGGCACCGGATCGATGCTCGCGGCCGGCCCGGCGGTGAAGCAGGTGTGGCAGCTGATCGCCGATACCGGCGTGAAGATCGACCCGCAGGCGTTCATCCCGGCGGTGCGCGGCTACTACAGCCTGCCCGACGGGCGCCTCGCCTCGATGCCGTTCAACTCCTCCACCGCGGTCATGTGGTACAACAAGGACGCATTCGAGAAGGCCGGGCTCGATCCGGAAAAGCCGCCGGCGACGTGGCCCGACCTGCTCGCGGCGGCCCAGGCGATCAAGGCGAAGAACGCGGCGGCGATTCCGATGACCAGCAGCTGGCTGGTGTGGATCCAGCTGGAGCAATACTGCGCCATCCACAATATCCCCTACGCTACCAAGGCCAACGGGTTCGAAGGCCTGGACACGGAGCTGCTGATCAACAAGCCGGAAGTGGTCAAAGCGGTCCAGCGGCTGCTGGATATGAACAAGGACGGCACGTTCAAATACACCGGCCGCGACAACGCGCCGGACCCGCTGTTTCCATCCGGCGACGCCGCGATCGCGTTCAACTCCTCCGGCAATCGCGGCGATATCTCGCGCAGTGCGAAGTTCAAATGGGCGGAAGCGTTTCTTCCCTACGACCCCGAGATTATCAAGGAACCGATCAACTCCATCATCGGCGGCGCCAGCCTGTGGACGATGACCACGCCGAACCGCAAGCCCGAGGAGTACAAAGGTGCGGCCGAGTTCCTGGCGTTTATCGCCCAGCCGGAAAACGTCGCGGCCTGGCATCAGAACACCGGCTACGTGCCGGTGACCTTCGCCGGCTACGAACTGTCCAAGCAGCAAGGCTTCTACCAGAAAAACCCCGGCGCCGACCTGCCGATCCTGCAGCTCGCGCGCGGCAAAATGACCGACAACTCCCGCGGCTTCCGCCTTGGACGCATGGCCGAAATCCGCAACATCACCTACGAAGAAATCGAAAAAGCCCTGCAGGGACAGCAAACCGCCCAAGCGGCCATGGACTCCGCCGTCACCCGCGGCAACCGCGTCCTCCGCGACTTCGAAAAGTCCGTGCGAACCTAGGTGACCCGGATGGAAGCTTGGGGGCTTCGCCCCCAAACCCCGACCAGGGGCTTTGCCCCTGGACCCCACCAAGGGCTCACCCTTGGAACCATTTCGGCAGACCTGAAGAGGGCGGCCTGAGGTGGTGTTGAGGCCAGTGCGGAGGCCGCCCTCTTCAGGTCTGCAGGAGCGGGTTTCCAAAGGGCGAGCCCTTTGGTGGGGGTCCAGGGGGCGAAGCCCCTTGGTGGGGTTTTGGGCGAAGCCCCACGCTTCGGCCCGGGACGCCTAATGGAACGGCGGACTATTTTCGAGGGGTGGTGGTTTCCGGTGGCGTTGGTGCTGCCGCAGTTGGCGTTGACGTTCGTGTTTTTTCTCTGGCCGGCGTGGGAGGCGGTGATGTCCAGCCTCACGCGGCAGGATGCGTTTGGGATTTCCACGCAGTTTGTCGGGCTGGAGAATTTTACCGATCTGTTCGCGGATCCTTTGTATCGCGCCGCGATTGTGCGGACCGGAGTGTTTTGTGCGGGCGTCGCCGTGCTGTCGATGGGGGTGGCGCTGGTGCTGGCTGTGTTTGCGGATCGCGAGATTCGCGGGCGCGGGATTTATCGCACCTTGTTGATCTGGCCGTATGCGATTGCGCCGGCGATCGCGGCGGTGTTGTGGATTTTGATGATGCATCCGCAGATCGGGCTGGTTGGCAAGCTGCTGAATGCGGCGGGGTTGAACTGGGACTACAAGATCAACGGCACCCAGGCGATGGGGATGGTGATCCTGGCGAGTGCGTGGAAGCAGGTGAGCTATAATTTCATTTTCTTCGTCGCGGGGTTGCAGTCGATTCCGCGGTCCGTGACCGAAGCGGCGCGGATGGATGGGGCGCGGGGGTGGCGGCGATTTCGGACGATCACGTGGCCGTTGCTGGCGCCGACGACGTTTTTTCTGCTGGTGGTCAATCTGGTGTACGCGGCGTTCGACACGTTCGGAACGATCAAGGCGTTGACCGATGGCGGGCCGGGGCAGGCGACGGAGACGCTGGTGGTCAAGGTTTATCGCGATGGGGTGGTGAACCTGGATATCGGGTCTTCTTCCGCGCAGTCCGTGGTGCTGATGCTGGCGGTGATTGTACTGACGTCCTTGCAGTTCCGCTTTCTCGGGCGGCGGAGCGGCTCTTGAACGCGCGCACGGACTGGGCGGCGCATCTTGTGCTCGGGCTCGGCGTGATTCTGTTTGCGTTGCCGGTGTGGCTGGTCTTTGCGGGGTCGACGCAGGATGCGGCTGCGATCAGCCGGGGGGAGCTGTCGCTGGTGCCCGTGCTGTCGGGGTTGCACACTTATGTGGATGTGCTGACGCGGGCGGGGGCGGATAGCGGCACGATGCCGGTGGGGCATCTGCTGCTGATCTCGTTTGGCATGGCGATGTCGATCGCGGTGGGCAAGATCGTGATTTCGGTGCTGTCCGCCTATGCCGTCACGTTCTTCCGTTTTCCGTTCCGGCGTAGCGCGTTCTGGGTGATTTTTCTGACGCTGATGCTGCCGGTGGAGGTGCGGATCATTCCCACCTATCAGGTGATGGCGAATTTCGGGCTGATCAATACCTTCACCGGGCTGACCGTTCCGCTGATTGCGAGCGCGACCGCCACGCTGCTGTTCCGGCAGGTGTTTCTGGCGGTGCCGGACGAGCTGGTGGAGGCGGCGCGGATGGATGGCGCGGGGCCCTGGCGGTTTCTGCGCGATATCCTGCTGCCGGTGTCGTCTTCGAATATCGCGGCGTTGTTCGTGATTCTGTTCGTGTACGGCTGGAATCAATATCTCTGGCCGCTGCTGGTGGCGACGGATCCGCATCTGGATACGATCGTGATCGGGATCGTGAAGATGATCGGGCTGGAGACGCGTACGGAGTGGAACGAGGTGATGGCGACCTCCGTGCTGGCGCTGTTGCCGCCGGTCGCGGTGGTGCTGCTGATGCAGCGCTGGTTCGTCGCGGGTTTGACCGAAGGGGAGAAGTGATGGCGACGCTGCAGCTTCTCGGCCTGCGCAAGAGTTTCGGCGAGACGCATGTGCTTGAAAGTATCGACCTGGCCCTGGCGAGTGGGGAGATGCTGGTGATCGTCGGCGCGTCCGGCTGTGGCAAATCAACCTTGCTGCGCCTGGTCGCGGGGCTGGAGCGGCCGACATCGGGGCAGATCTTGCTGGACGGGCGCGACATCACGAACGTGGATCCGGCGCAGCGCGATATCGCGATGGTGTTCCAGAACTATGCGCTCTATCCGCATATGAGCGTGTTCGACAACATGGCCTACGGGCTGCGCATTCGCGGGCTGAGCAAGCAGGAGATTGGCGCGCGGGTGGATGTGGCCGCTGATATGCTGGGGTTGCGGCCGATGCTGGCGCGCAAGCCGCGGCAGCTCTCCGGCGGGCAGCGGCAGCGCGTGGCGATGGGGCGCGCGATCGTGCGCGAGCCCAAGCTGTTCCTGTTCGATGAGCCGCTGTCGAACCTGGATGCGAAATTGCGCGTGCAGATGCGCGCGGAGATTCGCCGGTTGCAGCGGCGCCTCGGCGTGACCAGCCTGTACGTGACTCACGACCAGGTGGAGGCGATGACGCTGGGCGACCGGCTGCTGGTGCTCAATCAAGGCCGGCCGGCGCAGCTGGCGACGCCGATGGAGATCTATGCGCGCCCGGCGGATCTGTTCGTCGCCGGGTTTATCGGCGCGCCGGCGATGAACGTGCTGCCCGCGGAACTGGTACAAGGTGGGACGGCGGCACGGCTGGAGTCCGGCGAGGTGGTTGCCTTCGCCGACGGGCGCCGCGCCGGCGCCGATGGCCGCAAGCTGATCATCGGCATCCGCCCGGAGCACGTGACGCTCGGCGGCGATCTGGTGCTGACGATCGAGCTGGTGGAACCGCTCGGACCCGAGACGCTGGTACACGGACGGCTGCCGGATGGCCAGGAGATGGTAGTGCGCCTGCCCGGCCTGCCGCCCGGCGAGGAGAACCTGTCCATCGCGTTGCCGGCCGACGCGCTGCACGTGTTCGACGCGGAGACCGGCAAGCGGATCGAGCCGATCGAGCAGAAGGCGCTGGCGCCCGTCTGATCAGGCTAGATTGGCGGCCAGCACTTCCGGCGTGAGGCCGGCGGCTTCGGTGTGGGCGAAGTTCAGCTCGATCTTCACGCCGTTCGGATCGAAGAGGAACAACTGGTACAAGCCCTGGTCGCTGACCTGGCGTTGCTTGTACTCGATGCCGAGCTCCGTCAGATGACGCATCGTCTCGCGCAGGCCGTCGCAGCGGAAGCCGATATGGTCGATCACGCCGGTGCCCTCGGTCGCCTCCGATTGCTGGCCGAGATAGGTCTTGCGGTTCGCCGATGTGCTGGCCCCGCCGGACGTCAGATGCAGCACGTCCCGCCCCTCGAGATACAGCCAGTACACCGGGAACTTGAAATCCGGGGCGTAGCCGACCTGCAGGCCGAGGACTTTCACGTACCAGTCCTTGGTGGCTTCCAGGTCGGCGGTCTGAATCAACACGTGCTCGATGTGGCGCAGCGCCATGGGCAGAACTCCTGTGATCAGCCAGCTTTGAGGGCGGGGCAGACGCTGTCGCTCAGCGGACGGAAGGCGTCCGCGGCGGGGACAGTGGCGAGCAGCTGGTAAAAGTCGAAGGGCTCGCGGCTTTCGGCGGGCGATTTTACCCGGAACAGGTAGGAGTCGTGGATCATGCGCCCATCCGGCCGCAGCGTGCCGTGGCGGATGGTGGGATCGGCGACCGGGAGCTCGTGCATCTTGCGCATCACGGCCGCGGTATCGGTGGTGCCCGCGGCGGCGACCGCCTTCAGGTAATGCAGCGTGACGGAGTACACGCCGGCATGGATGGTGGAGGGCATGCCGCGGCCGTAGCGGGCCTGGAATCGTTCGGACCAGGCGCGGGCTTCAGGGTCGAGGTTCCAGTAGAACGCCTCGCTCACCGTCACGCCCTGCGCGGTCTCGAGGCCCAGGGCGGCGACATCGGGCAGGGTGAGCACGAAGGTCGCGAGCTTCTGCTTCTCCGACCCGACATGGAATTCACGCGCCTGCTTGAGGATATTGATCAGATCCCCGCCGGTGCTGCCGATCGCGATGACATCGGCGCCGGAGGCCTGGGCCTGCAGCAGGAAAGGCGAAAAGTCGCCGTTGAAGCCGAAGGGATGGCGCACGGACCCGATCACGCTGCCGCCGGACTTCGCGATCACCGCGGTTGCGTCGCTCTCCAGCGAGCGGCCGAAGGCGTAGTCCGCGGTGATGAAGAACCACCTGGTGCCCGGCTTGGTCAGCGGCTTGGCGATGCCGACGGCCTGGCCGTACGTGTCCCACATCCACTGCACGCTGGTGGCGGGCGCGCAGTCCTCGTTGTGCAGGCGCCCGGTGCCGCCGGGGAAGAGCGTGGCGACGAGCGAGGAGAAGTGCTCGTTCACGTCGGCGGCGGCGGCGGCGAACGACGACATGATCTCCTCGTCGAGCGTGCGGACGACCTCTTGGAGCTCCCGGCGGGCCGAGCGCACATCGTCGACCTGGGTGTCGAGCTCGCGGTGGCGCTCCTCGAGCACCGAGAGCTCCTCCAACGCCAGTGGGTTGATGAGCCCGAGGGCACCGAGTCGTTCGGTCAGGTCCGCCGCGTGCTCCGCCGCGCTGCGGCCGGCGGGCAGCTCGGGGCACGGGGCACCGAGCACCTCGTCGGGCGTGCTCGTGAGGTCGTGGCTGATCACCTCGGCGAGCGCGTCGGCGCGCAGCGCCACCTCGGCGATCTCGAGGTCGTGGACCCGGGTGCGCTCGCGCACCTGCTGGAGGCGCGCCTCGGTGCTCGAGCGCTCGAGCCGGAGGTGCTCGAGGCGCTCCCCGCCGGCGCGCACGGCCGCCACCTGGCCCCGGTAGTCCGCACGCAGGGTCTCGAACACCGCCTCGAGGCGCTCCCTCTCCCCTTCGAGGAGGGCACCCAGACGCACGAGTGCACGCCCGTCGGCCTCGAGGCGCTCACGGCGCGCCTGCGCGGCCTCACGCTCTTCTGCGTGGCCCTCGAGGCGCCGCTCCACCTCGGCCCGGCGCCGCGCCAGCACCCGGCGGCGCTCCTCGAGGCCGGCCGTGCGGACCTCGAGCGACTGGCGAGCGGCGCGCAACTCGGCACGGCGCTCCTCGAGGACCGACGCGGCGCTCGTGGCCAGGGCCGCCTCGGCCACGGCGGCAGCGGCGGCCTCCTCGATCGCCGGGATCGCCTCTTCCACCTCCAAGAGCGCCTCGGCCGCCTCCTCCACGCGCTGGGCCGCCTCGTCACGGGCCGCCTCGGCCTCGGCGAGTTCGACGGCCAACCGGGAGCGCTCGACACCGGACCGGGAGCGCTCGGCGTCGGCAGCATGACGAGCGGCGACATGGCGGTCGAGCTCGCGGCGCGCGTCGAGCTCGCCGCGCTGCGCCGCGCTGAGCCCGGCGCGGGCTTCGGCCAGGCGGGCGCCGGCGGCATCGGCCTCGGCCGCCAGGCGGCCGGCGGTGACGGTTGCCTCCTCGACGGCCGCACGCGTCACCACGCCCTTCGACGAGCGCACCCGCCACCCGCTCGTGGCGAAGCGGTCCCCGGCGGCGGTCACGACAACGAGATCGGGGCGCTCGAGGGCGAGGTCGATCGCGGTGTCGATCCCCCCGACGCGCACCGCGTCGGCCAAGAGCACGTCGAGGACGGCGGCCACCTCGGGGGTCGATGTCGTCCGCAGCGACACGTGGGGGCGCAGCCACGCTGCCCCCGCCGGCGCCTCGCCGGCTGCTCGGCGAGCGCTGCGCGCCGGCGCGAGCACCGCGCCGGTCAGGCCCTCGGAGCGAAGGCGCGACAGGGCCTCGGAGGCTGCGGCCCGGTTCTCGACCACCACGGCGGCCACCGAGGCGCCCGCAGCTGCCTCGAAGGCCTCCTCCCAACCGGGGTCGATGACCACGAGGTCGACGAGGGCGCCGACCACCCCATCGACGTCGGCGAGGAGATCGCGACCCGCCGCCCCCTGCAGCTCGCTCAGCGCACGGGCCAGGGCCTCGGCGCGCGCCGCGCTGCGATGGCGTGCCTCGTCGGCGAGCGATGCCTCGGTCTCGGCGGCGCCGGCTCGTTCGGCGGCGGCCCGGGTCCGCCCCTCGGCGGCCACCACGGCGGCGTCGACGGTGGGGGCCTCCGCTGCCAGGTGCTCGGCGGTGGCGTCGAGCTCCTCGGCGGACGCGCCCACGCCCTCGGCCCGTCGGGCGAGGGCACCGAGCCTGCTCTCGAGGTCGCCCACCTGGCGGTGCAGGGCCTCGAGCGACTGGCGGAGCAGGACGCGACGTTCGGCCGCGCGGGCGAGGGCCTCGGGGGCGCCGGACTCCTCGATCGGCCCGGCGAAGCGCACGCCGAAGGCGGTGTCCTCGGCGATGAGGGCCGCCTCGGCGGCTTCGAGGGATGCCCATTCAGGGACGAGCACGCTGCCTTCGGCCTCGGCCTCGACGAGCTCGGCGTCGAGGCCCGCGCCCTCGGCCTCGAGGGTCGAGACCACGTCCACGTCGGCGGCGGCATCGAGGGCGGCGCCGAGCGAGCGCGAGCGCTCGCGCAGCACCGAAGCGGTGCCCCGGGCGCGCTCGACCAGGCCCTGGACGCGCCCGAGCGCGGACGCGAGGTCCTCCTCGCGGCGAGAGGCGAGCTCGGCGGCCGTGGCGGTGGCGTCGGCGTCGAGCCGCTCGAGGGTCTCGGCGAGCTGGCCCTCCTCGGTGCGCAGGACTGCCAGGCCCTCGGTGGCGACCCGGCGGCGCTCGCCGAGCGACGCCAGCTCTGTGCCCGCCAGGTGCAGCCGCACGGTGCGCAGCTCCGCGGCCAGGGTGTCGTGGTTGCGCGCCGCGACCGCCTGGCGCTCGAGGGGGCGGATCTGGCGGCGGACCTCGCGCACGAGGTCGCCCAGGCGCTCGAGGTTCTCCTGGGTGGCCGCCAGCCGGCGCTCGGCGCGCTCACGGCGCCGCCGGTGCTTGAGCACGCCGGCGGCCTCTTCGACGATGGCCCGGCGGTCCTCGGGTCGGGCGTTGAGGACCGTGTCGAGCTGGCCCTGCCCGATGATCATGTGCTGCTGGCGCCCGACCCCCGAGTCGCTCAAGAGCTCTTGGATGTCGAGGAGCCGGCACGGGGTCCCGTTGATGGCGTACTCGCTGTCGCCGGAGCGAAACAGCGTGCGGGTGATGGTCACCTCGGCCATGTCAACGGGGAGCTTCCCCGAGGCGTTGTCGATGGTGAGGGAGACCTCGGCGCGCCCGAGGGCGGCACGAGAAGTGGTCCCGGCGAAGATGACGTCTTCCATCTTCTGGGAGCGCAACGAGCGCGGGCCCTGGGCGCCGAGCACCCACGTGACGGCGTCGACCACATTGGACTTGCCGCTGCCGTTCGGGCCGACCACCACGGTGATGCCCGGCTCGAACTCGAGCACGGTCGGGTCGGCGAAGGACTTGAACCC
>Ga0182012_10006965_pt1 | contig 11388 bp, 12 predicted proteins | sample 612S2SmetaG_FD_120486 | JGI IMG/M metagenome (GOLD analysis project Ga0182012, IMG submission 120486) | Permafrost microbial communities from Stordalen Mire, Sweden - 612S2S metaG | ecosystem: Environmental > Terrestrial > Soil > Wetlands > Permafrost | place: Sweden: Stordalen | collected...
ATTGCTTATTGCGCCGGGGTGAAGTTTACATCCACATCCACCGTGGAAGGAGCGGAAGCAACTGCGAACCTCCACTTGCTCACCGCATCCTCCGCGGCCGCGGAAAGCGCACGGCTGCCGCTGACAGTCTTGACGGCCGTCACCTTGCCCTCGGCGTCAACCGTTGCCTCCACCTTGACCATCCCGCTGATTTTCATGCGTTTGGCAAGCTCCGGATACACAGGCGCGACCCGCGACTTGATGGCGCGCTCGTCTGCCGCTCTGGCCGAAACAGCCATGGCTAAAGCCAATGCGACTGCGGTTGCCTGCATCCATCGGATCCAGGAAATGCGATGCCTATTGTAGAACGTCGAAAGCGGTTCTTGATTCATTGGCCCTCCAGAACGAATCGTTCCTGTAGCCGTTATCGGCGCGGGGGAGTTCGCCTTGAGAGGATTTCCAGGATTCCGATTACCGAAGGAATTGGGAACTGGAACAACGAATGTGCTGTAAGTTCGGCGGAAAAATAAGCTACTTCCGCCCACCACTGCCGGAAACCGCCGCGAACGTCAGGTCCTGGGCCGCCGACCCGCTCTGCTCCCGCCACTGCTCGAAAAGCCGCCCATAGCTGAGCGTGATGTACTCCTGCCGCGTGACGCCGAGTATCTCAGCAGCCCGGTCGATCCATTCTGCCGTCCCTTCCAACTCGGCAAAGTTGCCAAGAGGCGTCTCGTCCACTACGCAGTGGCCCTCGCCGTCTTGCCACTCGGTGCGCCACTTTTCATAACGGAAGGCCGCGACCAGGCCGATGGAATTGAATACCGTTGCGAGCGCATCGCCGTCAGAAATCAGTGTCTCCGTCTCAACGCGGTGCTTGTGCGTATCTTCGCCGGGGCCAGCGTCGGGAAGCCGTTTGTGCGTCAGCAGGCAGCGCCCCGCGTAATTGCGGATGCGCAAAATCTCCGTCCGCGCCCGCATCTTCCGGTCGGGCGTGTCATACAGCACATTGCTTTCGAAGCTGCGCGGCGTCTCCAGGCGAAACCCGGCCGATTCCAGGCGGCGCGTCAGGCCGTCCAGGTCATCAATGCGGAATTTGATCTCGGTCTCGACAGACATGTTAAGCAGTGAGTATACGGCAGCTGGCGAGGCCCAGGCACAGGAGGCGACAATAGAAAACGTGAAGACGCTGCGCCTGAAGGTAGATCCCAACCATCTGGAGACGGACGAGTCGGAGAACGCGCTCAGGCAGGCGGCCCAGATTCTGCGCGCGGGCGGCTTGGTGGCGCTGCCCACCGAGACCGTCTACGGCCTTGGCGCCAGCGCTCTCGATCAGGCTGCGGTAGAGAAAATCTTTCTGGCCAAACAGCGCCCCGCCTGGGACCCTATCATCGTCCACATCGTTGGTGAGGACTGCGGAAAGGCCATGCTCGGGGAATTAGTAACCGACGTGCCTGAAGCCGCGCGGAAACTGATGGAGGCCTTCTGGCCAGGTCCGCTCACCCTGCTCCTCCCGCGCAGCGCGGCTGTGCCGGATGTCGTAACCGCCAGCCGCCCGCTTGTCGGCGTTCGCATGCCCGCCCATCCCGTGGCGCTTGCACTCATCCGGCGCTCCGGCGTGCCCGTAGCCGCGCCCAGTGCCAACATATTCGGGCACACCAGCCCCACTACCGCGGCCCACGTCCTTCAGGACCTCGATGGCCGCATCGATGCCGTGATTGATGCCGGTCCAACCAGGCACGGCATCGAGTCCACCGTGCTCGATCCGTGCCGAAGCCCCATGGTGATCTACCGGCCTGGCGCGGTCACGGCTCAACAGATTCGAGACATTGCCGGCGCGGTCGAGGTTTTTTCAAGCAGCCAGCCTCTCGGCGATACGCCCCAGTCCGCCTTGCCGTCCCCGGGCGTGGGTCTGCGCCATTACGCACCCCGCGCCAGGCTGGTGCTGGTTGAAGCCCCGTCTTTGCAATCCCTCGCGGCCGGAATGGCTGAAGCCGCTCAACGCTGGCCAGCTGAGCGCATTGGCGTGATGCTTCCCGCCGAAGTTTCGTGCGCTATTGAAGGTTCCATTCAATTCCCATTGGGCCGTTGGTCGGTTCCCGAAGAGCTGGCGCGCGGCCTCTATGATGGCCTGCGCTTCCTCGATTCCCAGGGCTGCACCGTAATTCTCTGTCCAGTGCCTCCCGGACCCGGCATCAGCGAAGCGATCCGCGACCGCCTCCGCAAGGCTGCAAGCCGCTGATGGGCTCAAGAAGCTGCGGAGAAAGCCCCTTTAGCAAGAGTCCGTCGGGATTGGCCTTTGCAGGGGCTGAAGCCCAACATCGATTTGATCGGCCTCATCGGCACGACTGAAGTCGTGCCCTTTCACAAAGCCATTGAGAATTCGGGTTTTTAGCTGGTCTTTCCGCAACCTGTTACTACCCCTGCTCTCCCAGCTTGTACATATACTTAATGGCAGACTTATACACCAGCGTTTTGTTCCGCCCGCGAACCTTCAGGCAGTTGCGGTCGTACCATTCGATACAGCCCTCCACGGGCTCACCGTCTTCCAGAACAATCACCATCGGCGTCTGCGACTGAATCTGCTTCTGCAGGTAAAACAGCTCCGCCTGGCGGTAGGTGCCCTCTTCCATCCCGGATTGAGCCGGGAAGCGGAAGGGAAGCGGCGCGGGGATGCCTTTCCTCGCGTGAAATTGCGGCGCACGAGGTTTCGAGCCGATCTCGTTCGGCTGGCTGGACTCCTGTCTACTAGCATTGCGAATTGACGGCAAAATGGCGTGAATGCTCATGAGAAACAACCCTCCATGGGGAAAAATAAAAACCAGGGCTTCAGCTAGCGAACTTTCGCGATTCTAAGAAAGCAACCCCCCACCCGTTACCGGGAAGAACTGATACCAAGCCCAGACGGCGTAAATGGCCATCGGAACCAGATGCCAAACGGTGTGAGATTGCTTGTAATTGTAAAGATGCCGGAGCACGAATGGGGGTTGCTCATTATTTTTTAACGCGAATCGGCGCTTTTTTCCGCTTTTCCCGATCTAATTCCGGTCCATATCTAATTCCGGTCTATGCCAACCGCCATCGCGTCCAACGAAAGTGAGCGCAGCAGGTTGCGGCGCATGCCCGACTCCACCTGCACCAGCGCCCGCGCCGCGCCGTCAATCCAATCCACCGTAAGCCCTTGCGCCATCCGCTGCAATTCGCTTCCCAGGTCCAGATTGCGAACTAACTGCGGTGTTCCGGCCACTACCAGCAGCAGGTCCTCAATCAGGCTGCCCATCGCGCGCAGCAGGTTGATCGTCTTTTCCTGCCCATCGGCCCCCGCGCGGTAGCTTTCCGTGGCATGAAAAAGTTGTGTATAGTCCGGCTCGCCGAGCGCCGTCCGCAGCATAACCAGCGCGTCCTGACGGCTTGCAAGATAAACGCCGAGATCGATGGTCAGCGCCCGCCCCACGGCGCCCTCGGCGAGCCGCGCCGCCAGCGCTCGGTCGGCCTGTTTCAGCAGCGGCCGCCGTTTGGCGAGCAGAGACTCCAACTCCGATGGTGGCAGTGCGCCCAGCCGGTGAACGACAGCGCGCGAACGTATCGTCGGCAACAATTCCTGGGGATTCTCCGTAAGCAGAATCAGCGACGTATGCTCCGGCGGCTCCTCCAGCACTTTCAGCAAACTGTTCGCCGCCTCTTTCATAAATGCGGAAGAAGTAAAAATGGTAAACGTGCGCTTCGATTCAACTGGCGGCCGATAATACGCCACGTGAATCACCTGCCGCACCTGGCCAATCTTGATCTGCAGTTGCGGCGGATCGGGAGGAACAATCAGCACATCCGGGTGTGTCTGGATCAGGATGCGCGTCTCGCGCTTGTCGGTTTCGCGCAGAGCTTCGCGCGCCTCCACAGCTTCGGCCACGCGCTCTTCCAGATTGGCCGCATCGGCAATGCGCGTGCAGTTCGAGCAGACGCCGCAAAAGTCCGGCAATCCGTCCGATTCTGTCGGATGGAGACAGTTGACGGCCTTCGCCAGCATCAGCGCCAGCGTATATTTGCCCGCTCCCCGCGGTCCGGCAAGAATCAGCGAATGCGGAAACCGCTCCGCCCGAATGCTCTCGCGGAGGTGCGTGACCGTCTGCGTATTGCCAAGGAAATCCTGAAAGCCCACGGATTGAGTTTAAGGCATGGGGAGGCGCAGCCGGGTATCGATTCGCCGACCGCTTGGGCCATGTGGGCCAGACTGGAGAGCCCAAGACTGAGACTGGAGAGCCCAAGACCGGGTCTGGTAGTCTTCCGATTATGAAAAGGCCGGTCCTGATCGTGATCGATATGCTGAACGACTATCTCGGCACGTGGGAGAAGGGGAAGAGGCAAAGGCTGACCCAATCGATCAACGAACTCGTGGGGCTGATGCGCGGTGCTTCGAAGCCGGTCATCTGGGTTCGGCAGGAGTTTGAAGCGGACCTGCACGACGCATTTCTGGAGATGAAGGCCAAGGGCATTCGCGTCACAATCAAGGGGACTGAGGGTTGCAGGATTGTGCCCGAATTGGCGGTTGCGGAACAGGACCCGGTGATCGTGAAGAAGCGGTACAGCGCGTTTTACGGGACGGAATTGGAGAAATTACTCGCACAGCTCGGTCCGGATACGCTCATTCTGGCGGGAATCAACACGCATGCATGCATTCGGACCACGGCAATCGACGCCTATCAGCGGGATTGGCCTGTCGTTCTCGCCGGGGACTGCGTGGATTCGTACGACCAGGAGCACCACGCGATTTCTCTGGCGTACATGAGGGACAAGATTGCCGGTGTGATGAGCAACGACGAGATTCGATTGGCGCTGGGTGAGAGTCGCTGAGCCGACGGATGGAAAGTCGCATCATCGGGAGGTTGTTGTTCTTACTTGGACCAGAGATTCCAAAACATCAGCGCCGCGAGGAAGACGCGTGCTTCATCCGTGTTCCGCACAGAATCCCAATCTCTGAAGACACGTTCCGCTTCACGAATCAACCCCTGAACCCGGTTTCTGTCGAAGTGATCTCCGAGATCGTAGTCGGCGTTCTGCCGCTCATCCTGCAAACGAACGAAGCCCCGAGCGACGGAAAGCAGCGGTGATGGAATTGGGCCGGAAATGAGAGCAAGGATGCGCGGGTGAGGCGGGCTGGATTGAATCGCGTTTGCGGCTGTCTTCATCGTCGTATGTTGCAGGGACCGCTGTACGCGCTTGCGTAGTCCTGCAGGGCCCACAGGCGATGCCTGTGCGGTTGCGTCTGCGGAAAGCAAGTGAAATACCGCATAGTAAGCGGTCGAAACTGCGCGGCGAAGACTGGCCTGCCGGGGCCTGCCACGTCCGGTACCGGGTTGAGCAAGAAGGCGGGCCTGCTCCAACAAATCTTTCGGAAGCGACATTATCGCTTTCTCCGCCATTCTCCAAGCTGAACATAGGGCAAGCGAGCCAGCCGGAGACGTATCAACCGGTCCTGGACGAGATGAACGAAGTCATTCCAGCGGTCCACCGTCGCATTGTCGGCTTCGCCCCGCGCAGGCTTGATGAGGATCTTTACGTATAGGGCCGGATCGCCCGTGGAATCTTCGTCAATAGAGACCTCATAATCCTTCACGAATTCCGGCAACTCCCCGTCCTGCTTCAGGACACGAAATAGGTCATCCACGAGCAGTTTCCAGAATTTTTTCGTATCCTCTTCGCTGTTGGGACGGACCATGCTGAGTCGAGTGGTGAACTTCGGGCCAACGATACTCCCATCTGCGGATCGAACCTGAAACTCGGCCTCCCGATTCATCACGTCTACTCGTACCACTTCAAGGTCGCCGAAGTTGCGGGGAATTGAGACCTGCGGGCCTCTATCCGGCAGAATTGCCCTGTTGGATGCCATTTTGTCTCACTCCTTATGAGTAGTGTATGCCGGATCTAGAGATTTAGTTGAATAACGGCATTTCTCCGATCGATTTAGCCTCTTCGGTACGTATTGAGTCGAGGCGCGCAGGAAAGGAATGAGAATTACATTCGCGGCACCGGAATTGCCCTGATCCCGTTTTTTGGCCGTAGCGTAATCTTCGGCTGCGGCTCGACTGTCTGCCCTGGGACCAGCGCCAGCCGCCACCGCTGCGCAATCGTCGCCAGTGCCAACGTCGCTTCCATCATTGCAAAGGACTCGCCGATGCATTGCCGTCCACCGCCGCCAAAAGGGAAGTAGGCAAATCGAGGCCGCGCGGCCTTCGCTTCAGGGGTGAAGCGCTCCGGCCAAAACCGCTCCGGGTGAGGGAACCAGCGCGGGTCGCGATGAACAAAATACTGGCTGAAGAAAACCATCGTCCCCTTGCGAAGCCGATATGGCCCGATCGCCACATCCTCCAGCGCCTCGCGCCCCATGGCCCACGCCGGCGGATAAAGCCGCATGGACTCAGACAGCACCATCGCTGTGTATTCCAGGCGCGGCAAGTCTTCGAGAGTGGGTAGCCGCCCGGCCAGGACAGCTTCCAGTTCTTCATGCATCTTTGCCTCGGGTCCCGGATTCTGTCCCAGCAGCAGCCAGGTCCACGCCAGCGCATTGGCCACAGTCTCATAGCCAGCCAGAAACAGCGTAAGCACCTGGTCGCGCAACTCATCTGCCGTCAGCTTCAGCCCATCGCCTTCCGCCTGGTCATCGCGCGCCGCCAGCAGCATGGACAGCAGGTCGCCCCGCTGGTCCAAGTCGCCTGCAGCACCTTCCGCACGCCTCCGTTGGATCATCCCGTCCACCACCTCGTCGAGCCGGGCCTTGGCGTGCCTGAACCGCCTCATCCCCGGCAGCGGGGAGTTCAGCAGAAGCTCCGCCCGCGGCATTGCCACCAGGTAGTTGTAGAGGTCCATGACGATGTTCACCTGGTCGCTGATGACCTGAATCTCCAACGTCACTTCGGTATCGAACAATGTGCGCGCGGTAATCTTCAGCGCCAGCCGCATCATTTCCGCCGCGATATTCAGAGCCTGCCCAGCCTCCCATTCCGCGCCCAGCCCGTCGGCAATCTCGACAATTTGCCCCGCATAGCGCTGGATGCGTTGGCGATGAAATGCAGGCGCGGCAATCCGTCGCCCTCGCTTGTGTGCCTCTCCGTCGGAGGTAATCATCCCCTCGCCAAGCAGGATCTTCATCCGCTTTTGCGTGCGGTCCTTGCCGAAGGATGCAGCCTTGTCGATCAGCACTTCGCGAATATCGCTTGGATCGTAAAACAGCACGACGTCTCGAAACAGGATGCGGTAATGTGCCGCGCGCCCGAACTGCCGCAGGTGCTCAAACAGCAGAATCGGGTTGCCCGGCTTGAAGAACTTGTGGAACAGGTAGAAGGGCAGATTCATCCGCAGGCCCGGCGGGTAGACAAAGCGCCCGCGATGGACAAGCGTGGGCCCATCGCTGGTTGCCGGTGCGTTGATGGGAATGTCTTGAGTGCCCACGCTTCGAGTCTAGAGCATTGGCGTTTTTGTCTGTTGCTGAAAGCACCTTCCGGCGGGCGAGGCGAATTGAATTCATTTTGCGGCATCCTTTCCTACGACAGGCGAATCTCTCCAAGTGCAGGAAGACATCCGCAAAAGAAAGGTCCTCTATGTCCGACGACAAAGCGTTGCGCCAGCACCTCATCAAGCTCCTCAACGGCGGAGACGCCCATGCGGACTTCGACCAGATAATCGAAGATTTCCCCGTTGAACTGCGCGGCAAAACACCGAAGGGCGCGGAGCATTCGCCATGGAAACTGCTGGAACACCTGCGCATCGCCCAGTGGGACATTCTCGAGTTCTCTCGGAATCCCCAATACAAATCGATGGAGTGGCCCAAAGACTATTGGCCAGAAAACGCTGCGCCGCCCGACTCGAAGGCCTGGGATAAAAGTGTCGACGCTTTTCGCGAGGATTTAAAGGCTATGTGCGATCTGGTTGAGGATAAAAAAGCCGATCTCTTCGCCAAAATTCCGCACGGCGACGGCCAGACCATTCTCCGCGAGGCGCTGGTGCTGGCCGATCACAACTCATACCATCTGGGCCAACTGCTGCTTGTGCGTCGGCTGCTGGGCGCTTGGAAATAAGGCGGGTTGCCCCACCCTCGCGACGCCTTTGTTTTTGTCGCCAGGGTGGGAGTCCGCGAACCCGATACCAACCAGTTCATTCGGATCGTAAAGGGCCGATCGAGAGCAGCCGCGCCGCTACCGCATCCGCAATCTTATCGTGCACCTGATCGATGCTCAGATCGCCTTCAATCAGCACCACCCGATCCGGCTCGCGCGCGGCAATCTCCCGATACTTCTCCCAAACCCGGACGTAGAAAGCATTCTGCTCCGCTTCAAAACGCGATTCGTCGGGCTCATTCTGATCGCTTGCCCGCTGGTTGCGGCGCCGCGCCCGCTCCAGCGATTCTTCAAGGCTGGGTAAGAGCAGCAGCGTCAGGTCGGGCTTCAGGTCGCCGCAGAGAAGCCGATGCAGTTCGAGCACAGGCGCAGAGCCAAGCTGCCGCCCGCCGCCCTGGTAAGCCTCCGTGGAGTCGGTAAATCGGTCGCAGACGACGATTCTGCCCTGGTCCATTGCCGGCTGAATCACCTCGGCGATGGCCTGCGCCCGGTCCGCGAACATCAGCGCCATCTCCGTCATCGGCGCCAGCCCGGATTGCCTCGAATCAAGCACCAGTGCGCGGATGCGGTCGCCCGTCTCGGTCCCGCCCGGCTGCCGGGTCAGAACCGGCTCTTCGTCCGGAAGCCGCTTCTTGAGCCATGCGGCAAGTCTTCGGATTTGTGTCGTTTTGCCCGATCCATCCAGGCCTTCCAAGGTGATAAACAGACCGCGCGGCATGGGCTGAGTCTATCACTTGAACAAAAGGGAACTTGTTGAAACAAAAAGTTTATGCCGGGCACTGACGATCGTATTGCGTTTGTGTTACAAAAGGTTGGCATCAAGGTGCAGAAGCCAGCAACTTCGCTTCCCCCAGGAGATGAACGTGAAAATCTCACATTCTGCCAAGTTACGCCTGCTTGGCATAGTCGCTTTTGCCCTGCTCGCATCGGCCCGCCTCAACGCTCAAAACCTGACCCTCGAAGGCCAGACTGGCGGGTTTCTCACGCCAACAGCCTACGTGGTCGAATCCGGCAAGGGACACTTCTTATCTCATCCGGCGGTGGGCTTCCACTTCATCGGAGCCTCCGCGGTGATCGGCAAGATTGAGACATTCAGCATCACCGAGGGGTTCGCCAACCGGGCCGAAGTAGGCTATACGCGCAGCGTACACCAACTCGGGGATACTCCGGCGGCTACCTCAACCAATGAAGCCACCAGCGCCTTGTGGAACTTCGACGGCATGAATGTTTTTCACGGCAAGGTAGTGGGGATCAAGGACGGTCAGTTCGGCCCCTGGACGCCGGGAGTTGCCGTAGGCGGCGTGGTGAGGACAGACGACAAGTTTGTTACCGGCGCGGCCATCCCGGATGCGGTTGGACTCTACGATCAGTTCTGCATCGGGAGTGGACTGTGTACCCCGGTGCCCATTCCAGCTGCCAAGGCCTACACCAACGGAGACGTTTACATCTCGGTGACCAAGACCTGGGCCAAGCCGCCGGTGCCGTTCCTCGTCAACCTGGGCTGGAAGGCCACCAATGCCGCGATCTTCGGCATCGGCGGACAGGCCACACGCTTCGGCGGACGGTTGTACGGCGGGCTGGGAATTCCGCTGCCTATTGGGAAGGGACTGGTGGCTGTGCCTTCGGCAGGCTTCACACAGGAGCCACCGACGGTCAAGGGCCTGGGCCCTGCCCCGCCCAATGGCATCCCGTTCGTGGCCGGCAAGGCAGACCTGCCCACTACGCTGGACTATGCCATTCGCGTGACGCAAAGGGAACATCCGCACTTCGCATTCGATATCGGAGTCGGACAGGTGGCGGGGAATATCGGATCCATCCCAACCGGACTTCCTTCACCTTATCCCGCCGCCATCCCGGTAAATCTTGAAGCCCGCCACGTAGTTGGGATGGGCATCAGCATTCGCCCCTGATCGCAGATTCGTCCAGTAAGCACGCATGCTCCGTGCCCCATTCTTGCGCCTTTTTTCTGGCGCAAGGGTGGGAAACCTCAAACCTGCTTGAGGATCGGATCAGTGCGGCTCTCCTCAAACAGCCGAACGCCGGCAATCTCCAACTCCAACCCACCATATTGCGGATGATCGTTATCACGGATGCGATACGCCACGTCCACCAGGCTCCCCTGCTTCAGCCCCAATGTCGCGACGCGCCCGGCCAGGTCCCAGCCCACCGCGCGAATGGCCGCGCTCGCAATCGGCATGCTCCCGCTGGGCATGCTCGATGCCTCGTGAGGCGCCGCATCCTGCGTCAATTCAAGCCGCACGTGCCGTTCCTTCATAATGCGCGGCGCACTCACCAGCCGCGCCTTCCGCGCCACAAAAATCGGCTCGGGATTGCCATGTCCCAGCGGCTCGAGTTTGCGCAGCCATCCGGCCAGCACCGGCGTAATGCGGTCCAGCGACAGCTCCGCATGGATGTGAAGCAAATGCTCCGGTTCCCGCGCCGCAAGATGTTCCGCGCAATACAAGCGCAGCCGCCGCTTCAATTCCTGCAGATTGTCCGCGGGCATGGCAAAGCCGATGGCGAAAGCGTGCCCGCCAAAGCGTGTGAAAAGATCCGCGCAGCTTTCAATGGCGTCCAGCAGTTGGAACCCGTCCACCGACCTTCCAGAGCCGTGCGCCACGCCGTCTTCCACGCTCACCACAATCGCCGGCTTCGCAGTCCGCTCCACCACGCGCGAGGCGAGGATCCCGATCACTCCGCGATGCCAGCCGTCGCCGTCGACGACCAGCAGCCGATCGGCAGCTAATTCTTCGTCTGCGACTAAGCGGGCCTGAATAGCGGTCAGTGCCCTAGCTTCGGTGTCGCGCCGCTCGCGATTCAAGCGCTCCAGCTTGGCAGCCAATTCAGCGGCGCGGCCATGATCGCGCGTCGAAAAAAGTTCAATCACTTCGGAGGCCACATCCATGCGACCCGCGGCATTGATGCGCGGCGCAATCCGGAATGCCACATCGAAGCCGGTAATCTGCTTCGCTGCCGGGTCAAGCCCCGCTACCGCGAACAGAGCCCGCAGCCCCGCTCCGGCAGGATGGCGTAACTCGCGCAGTCCCAGCGTCGCAATCACACGGTTCTCGCCCCGCAGTGGAACCGCATCCGCAATCGTGGCGATTGCTGCCATCTTTAAAAAACTCGGCAGCGTTTTTTCGCGTGTTCTTACTGAGTCGCGCCGCTCCAGCAAAGCCTGGGCCAGCTTGAGCGCAATCGCCGCTCCGCATAACGACTTCTCCGGATAAGCGCACTCCGGCTGGTTGGGGTTCAGGATCGCCAGCGCGAAGGGCACCGCATCGCTCGCTTCCAATAAATGGTG
>Ga0182012_10006966_pt1 | contig 11388 bp, 6 predicted proteins | sample 612S2SmetaG_FD_120486 | JGI IMG/M metagenome (GOLD analysis project Ga0182012, IMG submission 120486) | Permafrost microbial communities from Stordalen Mire, Sweden - 612S2S metaG | ecosystem: Environmental > Terrestrial > Soil > Wetlands > Permafrost | place: Sweden: Stordalen | collected...
AGAGCCTGTTTACGATCTTCTGAGTAGTAACCTGAGGAATGCGAGGTGGATCATCTGCAGGCTTGTATTCAGTTTGCGTTCGCAGTTCTTCCAGAGCCGGCGGCATTTTTCCAGCCACGCGAAGGACCGTTCTACAATCCACCGTTTGGGCAGCACGGCGAACGTATGCAGTTCGTTGCGCTTGACGATTTGAACCGTGGCATTGAGCCGCTCCATCACGCCGTCGGCAAAAGGTTGGCCCGTGTAGCCGCCATCGGCCAGCAGGCTCTCCACCAACTCCAGATTCGGCTTGCACCGGTCGATGGCGGCCAGAGCGCCATTGCGATCCGTCACCTCGGCCGTGGTTACGGCGATGGCATGAGGCAATCCCTGCGTGTCAACGGCGATGTGACGCTTGATGCCGGAGACTTTCTTGCCTGCGTCGTAGCCCTTCTCGTCGGCGCTGTCGGTGTTCTTCACGCTTTGCGCGTCAACGATCAAAAAGCTGGTCAAGGCGTTGCGCCCCAGTTTCTCGCGGGCCTCGCCAACGGATTTTTTTTAAGGCCCGCTCCAGGGCGCTTACTCCCCCACTATCGGGCTCGCTCCACTTGGCGAAATACGAGTAGACCGTGACCCAGTTGGGAAACCCCTCCGGGAGCATACGCCACTGACAGCCGCTCTTGAGCAGATACAGAACAGCGTTGAAGACTTCATACTGATCCACAGTGCGCGGCTTTGTGCGCTTACGCACGCTCTCCAGCAAGGGACGGACCAACTCGAACTGCTCCCGACTGATATCGCTTGGATAAGGCTTTCTTGGCTTCATTCCCCAGAATTAACGTTCCGATAGAGAAGCTGCATATATCTGCCTTGATGACTGCCGCAGATCGCGTCCAAAGATCGTAAACAGGCTCTCAGTAAACGTGGCGGTCGGCGTGCCCCAGAAGACTGGGCCGGTCGCGGCTACTGTCACTTTCCCGGCGGTCGACGGCAACTTTAGCTGGACGGTTGCTGCACCGTTCGAGGCGGTGCGGACGATTCTCTGGCTGAGCGTCCCGGCGCTGGCGGTAAAGAGCAGATCGACGTTCCCGGCTGTGGCGCCTGTGGAGCTGGCTGCGCCGGGCGTGTAGGTTGCGGTAAGGGTTATGGTGGCGCCGGGAGCTGCCGTCTGATTGTCGCCGGTCTTGGTCAGGGTGCCGGCGGGAACAGTGGCCAACACCCAGCCTTGTTGTGTCTGCACGGCTCCGCTTGAATCCTGGCCGGTCACAGTGAATGAATACAGGTCCGGTGTCGCAGGCGTCTTGATGGTGATCAGCCCCTTGGAAGTGGGTGTGATGGTCGGGTTCGTCAGGGCCAGCGTTACGCCGCCGCCGCCGGTGGCCGAGGTCAGAGTGACCGGGCCGGTTCCAGAGGTCAGCGTTGGCGCAATGGTCACGGTGCCAGAGGTGGGAGCGAGCAATGTATCGGGGTTCAGGTCCCACTCCTCCGCCACTGTGTGGGTGCTTTTGCCGGTGGCCACGACAAGCGTAGCCGTGTAGGGTGCGAACGTCTGCCTCGGGGTCCAAGTCTCGGTTGCCGACGCTACAATTGCGGTTGGACTGGATTGGGAGAGCGTGTAGGTCTTCATCGTTTGCGGGGTAAAGCCGTTCACGTCGAAGCTCGCTGCCGCGGGGTTCACGGGGTCTTTGTTGATCACCATCAGCGTGAGGGTATCACCGGCTGTGTCGGTGGCCGCGTAGGCGCTGAAGAAGTCGGGGTTCTGGGTATTGATTGCAGAAACAGAAACCGCTCCAAGCCCTGTCTGTTTCCCGTCCGCATTCCGATAGAGTAGCAGCGCCTGGTAGGCCGGGGAAGTCTGGTCCGCTGCAACCCAGCGCGATGCGCCCCACATGCGCTCCCTGCCCAGAATGCCGTAGGTGTCGGCGTCAACCAGCGCGGTCGAGAAATCGTCTTCGCCGGCCAGCGCGCCGTTCCATTCGGTGAAGCTCACCGGGGTTCCGGGGTAGATTGAGTTGGCCATCGCGCGCATGCGTGGAATGACGAAGGCCACTGTCTTCCGCGGCTCGGTAAACGTGGCCCAATTCTGGTTCACTGCGCCGGATTCGCTTACGTAGTACGGATCCCACCAGTCGCGCGTTTCACGTAACGCCGCTGCTCTTATCTGCGCGGTCGTCATGCCGCTGGTCGAAGGTCCATTGAAATACGCGTGCACATCGAACACATCGAACGATCGCGATCCCTCAACCACATCGTTGAAGAGAATTTCGTTGACCAGCCAGGGAAGAAAGTCGAGCCCCCCGTGGGCAGCCTTGTCGTTGTTGTTGGCGCCGTTCCAGTAGAACCACCAGCTATCGAACACCGGGGCAAAGCGCACCGCTGCGGAATCGAAGGACTTGATGGCATGGCCCTCTTTCACGATGTCGGCCGCCAACTCGTCGTAGCCGGCGGCGGTGGGATGCACATCGCGGTGGGTGCTGCTCCAGATTTCGGGCTCATTGTCCAGTTGATAAAAATGCGGCTGCTTGCCGTAGTCCGGCGCGATGGAGGCAATCCACTGGTTGCGATAGACGCTGCCGGCGGGGTCGTTTGTGCCTGGGCTGTCGAGAAGGGATACATCGGCGTCCGTTGGGTTGTTGCCGGTGAGGTTTGTCGAGCAATTTGTCTGGATGCCGTCGCCGGCGTCGGGGCGATAAGGGTCGGTGGAGCACTGCGCTCCATAATTTGCCACGGAAAAGCTGTTGCTGGTCGAGTCCTTTGCCACCCAGGGCAGCATGGGGATGGTCATGATGGGCGAACCGCCAGCCGCTACGACGCTGGAGATGAACGCTCCTGAACCTGGCTGTGCAATCCCCGTTCCACCCCAGGTGTAATTCTCGAAGTACCAGTCGAAGTCGAGGTTGGTGACGTTCAGCTTCCAGTTATAGCGCGAGCTGTTGTTGCCGCCCCAACGGCTGAGCGTGACGCCGCCAGTGGCGATGTAGGCCTCGGTGGGAGGGAAATTGGCTCCGTAAATATAGGGGCTGATGGTGTGGCGATTGGCAAGGGTGTTTACTGTGACGCCGACCCAGGTGGTGAAAGGGAGAATTCCGGGTCCGGTTGCGGGTCCGGTCTCGCTCTGGGCCGAAGCTGGCGCTGGGAATGTGGCGGTGAAAAAAAGAGCTGCCTGGAGCGCGAGCAACAAGGGGGAGTTCCTGCGCATGGGGGAGGCCTCCGTTTGGCTTCATGCTATATGCGCGAGCCTGTGCCGTGAAGTGAATTCGGCAGATGTTTCGTACCACGAAAGAGGTAGGGTCGCGTGCTCGGGAGAAAACTGTGGGAAGAGTGCCTCCGCGGCTAAAGCCGGCATTATTCTGTTGGCTGAAAGCGGGGGTTGAAACCCCCGCCTCCCTCCGACTTAAGCCATGCTTATTGAGCCGGTCAGTTTAAAACAAGTTCCACAACGACTGGTTGTAGACGGCGTGGTGGAACTGCACTTCTGAGCCTTTCACGATGGTTCCCAGTTCGCGCGGAGAGCGGTTGGCCGCGGCTTGCTTGAGATCGGCATAGCGGCCTTGCACGTCATCGCCGAGAATTTTTGAAATCCATTCGGAAGACTTGAAATCCTCGATTGCCTTCTGGATGTTATCCGGCAGATAGCGGCCACCGGCACGGAGGTCTTCCGCGTTGGAGATTTCCCCGTCGATGCCGGTTTTGAAGATGCCGTAGAGCGCCAGGTAGGGGTTGGCATCGGGGGCTACTGCGCGAACCTCGGTCCTCATAGACCGGTGGTTGCCGATGGGGACGCGCACCATGGCGCCGCGGTCGACTGCCGAGGCGCGAATTTGATTGGGCGCTTCAAAATGCGGGTCCAGACGGCGATAGGCGTTGACGCTGGGGTTGAAGATGAGGCAAAGATCGAGCGCACGAGTCAGGATGCGGTCAAGGAAATCCCATCCGAACTTGGAAAGCTGTTCTTCGCCATTCTCATCCCAGAAGAGGTTGGTCTTGCCGCTGGAAACGGAGACGTTGGTGTGCATGCCGCTGCCATTGACGCCTACGACGGGCTTGGGCAGGAAGCAGGCTGTGTAGCCCATGTTGTTGGCGATCTGGCGGGTGAGCAGCTTGTAAAGCTGGATCTGGTCGGCTGCGGCCACAACCTCAGAGTAGCCGTAGTTGATCTCGAACTGGCTGGGGGCAACTTCGGGGTGGTCCTTCTCGTTCTGGAAGCCCATGGCGCGCTGCACTTCGGCCGCTGTGTCGATGAACTGGCGGAGCGGATCGAGCGGAAGCACGTGGTAGTAGCCACCGGTGTTGATGAACTCGAACTTGCCGGTCTCGTGGTACTTCTGCTCGGCATCTTTGCCGGCGAAGAGGAAACCTTCGATCTCCGTGGCTGCGTTGAGCGTGTAGTTTTTCTCGGCGAAGAGCTTGTCGGAGTAGTTCTTGAGTACGCCGCGCAGGTCGCCGGTGTAGGCAGTGCCGTCCTTGTCGAGCACCGTGCCGAAGACAACCACTTTGCCATTGCCGAAGACGTCGGCGGGGACCCAGTAGAAGGCGCTCCAGTCAATGCCGAGGCGGAGATCGCTTTCCTTCTGCGCGGTAAAGCCGCGGATCGAGGAGCCGTCGAAGGTCAGGTTCTCGTAGGCGCCGAGTAAGAATTTCTTGTCGTAGTCGAGCAGGTGCAGGCGGCCCTCAAGGTCGCTGAAGAGTACCGTCACAGCCTTGATCCGCTTTTCATCGGTGAGATATTTGAGGCGCTTCTCGCGAATGTCGTCGGCGGGGACGCGGCTGGTGCGTTCGGACTTGGCGGTCAGGTTGAGTTCTTCCAACTCCTCGTAGGAGAGAGCAAGGAAATTGCGATACTCAGTGGACATGAATCTCCCTTCTGTTGTGAAACGTTCAGCCAGGTTTTACAAGGACACTTGCAGGTGCCGAAAATCCTTCGCTGCAATGATAATCCCTCATGGTTCGGCGCAATTGTGACAAGGCACACTCCGCGACGGTTGGCTGGGGAATTCGCTGCCGCTGAGGTAGTCTGAAACCTGAGGAGATATCACCGCCCATGAACGGATTGTTTCGCTTCCCGGCGTCCGTGCCGACCGCTATTTTGCTTGCTTTCGCTTTGGTCCCGGCGTTGGCGCAGAGTGCCCCCATTCAGATTGTTGCCGACCTGTCTGACGCGCCGCGTAAGATCTATCACGCTGAGATCGACCTGCCTGTGACCGCTGGACCGCTGGCGCTTACCACGCCGAAGTGGATTCCCGGCAACCACATGCCCACCGGCCCTGTGGACTTGATTACCGGCGTTGTGTTTACCGCCAATGGCGCGCCAGTCCAATGGCGGCGCGACGATGTGGATCTGTACCAATTCCACCTGGTAGTACCAAACGGCGTGACAACAATCCACGCGCACCTGGACTGCATTGTTACGGAGCGGGTCAGCCAGAAAATGGCCGTGCTGGAGTGGGAGCGGCTGCTGCTGTATCCCGCGAACAAGCCGGTCCGCGACATTCCTATACAGCCGTCGTTGATTGTTCCGGCAGGTTGGGGCATCGGCACTGCGCTCACGCCTATCGGCTCCGGTCCCTATCCGGTCCCGGCCGCGGGCTCAACCACGCACTATGAGGCCACTAATGTGGAACAGCTTGAGGACTCGCCGGTCATTGCGGGCCAATACTTCCACGAATTTGCTCTCGCGCCGGAGATTTCACCGAAGCATTTTATCGATGTGGTTTCCGAAGCGCCGGAGGACTCGAATTTGCGCGCGTCGCTGCGAGCCGAGCTGAGCAACCTGGTGCGCGAAGCAAGCGCGCTCTATGGGTCGCATCACTACTATGCCTACCACTTCCTGCTCACGGTATCGGATGGAGGCGGCGAAGAGGGCCTGGAGCATGGGCAGTCGTCGGACAACGGCGTGGAGGAAAAGGGGTATGCGGACGACGCTCACCAGTTACTCAATGCCGATCTGCTGCCGCACGAATTTACGCACTCGTGGAATGGCAAATACCGTCGGCCCGCTGGGCTGTATGAACCTGACTTTGCCACCGCGCAACAGGGCGCGCTGCTGTGGGTTTACGAGGGAATGACGCAGTATCTCGGCAATATGCTCGCCGCGCGCACTGGGATTATTACGCAGGCCCAGTATCGCGATAAGCTGGCCTTTACCGCGGCCATGCTGGACTATACGCCAGGGCGGCAGTGGCGCACGACGGGGGACACTGCGATCTCCGCCAGCGTTCTCCGCTCCGGCAGCTTCGCATGGTCCAACTGGAAGCGCGGCCAGGACTACTACGACGAGGGAGAGCTGTTGTGGCTTGACGCGGACACGCTGATCCGCAAACTCACACAGAACAAGAAATCTCTGGACGATTTCCAGAAGATATTCCTGGGCAAGGGCGGGGATACGGGACCGCTGATAGTGACTTACACGTTCGATGAGGTGGTGCAAGACCTGAACGCCGTTGTGCCCTATGACTGGGCCGCGTTCCTGCACGATCGGGTAGACAAGATCAACATCAGGGCGAATGTGGCCGGCATTGAGCAGGGCGGCTACAAGCTGGTTTTCAAAGACAAGCCCAACGCCGCGGAGCGCACGATGGCGACCGTAGCACCGCCGCAATATAAGGGCCCGGACTGCTGGTTCTCGATCGGGCTCCGCATCGGAGACGACGGCGCAATTTCAGACGTGCGCTGGGGAGGACCCGCGGACAAGGCGCGCATGGCGCCGGGAGAGAAGATCATCGCGGTGAATGGACACGTGTTCTCCGGCGATGTGCTGCGAACGGCCATCCGCGAGGCAATGGGCGCTACCGAGCCGATTCATCTGATTGTGCAGGCCGACTCGCTTGTCTCCATGGTCGAGCTGGGCTACCACGACGGCGAGCGGTTCCCTGCGTTGGAACGTGTAGAGGCCGTGCCGGCCTATCTCGACGACATTACCAAGCCGTTGACGGTTCCTGAGAAGGCGCCGGCGGAGGCTAAGAAGGAAGAGGACGGTGAATAGTGATTCAGGGCAATCGCATTTGAAAGATCTTGCGTTGGGATTGGGAAGATAGCTGTTTGCGAGGCACTGAAAAGGTCGAAAGAGTGCCCCCCCATGCGGCTCGAAATTTGGCACGACTGAAGAGGCTGCGGAAAAACTCAAACTTCAGACCATCAATGAAGAAAACCATCCCGCAGGGGCTGAAGCCCACGTTGGTTCTGTGGCACTTGCGGCACGACTGAAGTCGTGCCCTGACACTTCTTGCCTCTTCCGTTGAGTTTTTCCGCAAGCTGTGAAGTCATGCCCTGTAACAAAGCTGGCTTCGATGGCGTCGTCGCGGCAGCCTGAGACGTTCGCTTGCCATTGAAGTTCAAATGCAATTGCCCTGGCCGTGATTCAGGTTCCCTGACTACTGAACACTGTCGTGAAGTACTCTGAAGGTACAGGAGATTTTCGCTGCCAATGTTTAAATCACGCTTCTTCCCGTTTGCCGTTTTGGCCGTTTTTCTTTTTGGAATCGACGCCGCACACTGCCAGCAGCCGGCTGCCGCTGCGCCTGCTGAAGATTACGTCCGGGCTCGCTACACAAAATACGAGTTCCGGATTCCGATGCGGGACGGCAAGCGCCTGTTTACAGCGGTCTATGTGCCCAAGGATGCTGCCGGAGGGCCGTATCCGTTCATGATGGACCGCACTCCTTACAGCGTGGGGCCTTACGGCGAAGACCAGTATCCACGACACCTTGGCCCCTCAGAGGAGTTTGAAAAAAGCGGCTACATCTTCGTTTACCAGGATGTGCGTGGACGCTGGATGAGCGAAGGGGAGTTCGTTGAAATGCGACCGCACATCGACGAGAAGAAGTCTCCGCAGGATGTCGACGACGCTTCGGACACCTATGACACGATCGAGTTCCTGCTGAAGAATGTGGCGAACAATAACGGCAAGGTGGGCATCTGGGGCATCTCTTACCCTGGGTTTTATACGTCGGCTTCCATCATCGATTCGCACCCTGCGCTGGTGGCCGCGAGCCCGCAGGCGCCCATGACCGACCTCTTCCTGGGAGACGACGGCTATCACGGCGGGGCCTTCATGCTGGCGGCCAACTTCGGTTTCTATGCGCCGTTCTTTCATCCGCAGAACGGGCCGCAGACACCGAAGCCGACCATTCCGTTCGACTATGGGACGCCGGATAGCTACAAGTTCTTTCTCAATATTGGGAACACCGCGAACCTGGACAAGGTTTACCTTAAGGGTTCTAATTGGCTGTTCAATGACCAACTAAAGCACAACACCTACGACGCTTACTGGAAGGCGCGCGACCTTTCACAGCATATGAAGAATGTGAAATGCGCGGTGCTCGTGGTGGGCGGTTGGTATGACGCGGAAGACCTCTCCGGGCCGTACCGCACCTTCTATGCGATTAACAAGTTCAACCCGGAGACGCCGACTACTCTGGTCGAAGGCCCTTGGGTGCATGGAGGCTGGGCGCGCGGGGATGGAACTCACCTGGGCGACATACAATTCAACGCGAAGACAAGTGAATATTTCCGCACCAATATTCAGTTCCCTTTCTTCGAGCATTATTTGAAGGGCAACGGGGCGGCGCAACCCAAGGCCGTGGTGTTTGAGACTGGAACCAACGTCTGGCAGCACTTTGACACCTGGCCTCCGAAGGCTGCGACCGCGAAGACTCTCTACTTCCATGCGGGCGGTAAGCTGAGCTTTGAAGCGCCTTCAGAAACGAAAGGTGTGGACGAATATGTGAGCGATCCGAACCATCCTGTTCCGTTTGTCGGATACACCACGGACGGCGTGCCGCAACGCTACATGGTCGACGATCAGCGGTTCGCGAGCTACCGGCCGGATGTGCTGGTCTATGAAACGGAACCGCTGGAAGAGGATGTGACGATCGCCGGGCCCATCTCGCCGAAACTGAAGATTGCCAGTTCCGGTACCGACTCGGATTTTGACGTGAAGCTGATTGACGTTTATCCGGAGAATTACCCGGACCCGGACAACTCCACAACCGGAACGCGCGTCACCGATGCGCCGCCATTGCATATGGGCGGGTATCAGGAGTTGCTGCGTGGAGAACCATTTCGCGCCAAGTTCCGCAACAGCTGGGAAAAGCCGGAACCGCTCGCGCCAGGCAAGGAAGCCGACATCAACTTTGTCATGCCAGATTTATTTCACACATTCCGCCGCGGGCATCGCATCATGGTCCAGGTGCAAAGCTCCTGGTTCCCGCTTACTGACCGCAATCCGCAGACCTTTACCGATATTCCGTTCGCCAAGCCCGAAGATTTTCAGAAGGCTACAGAACAGGTGTTTCATCGGAGGGATGCGGCTTCCGGGGTGGAAGTGCTGGTAATGCCGTGACTGCGACTCAGCAAGTCAGCTAGTCAGCGTGGCTTCGCCGCCAGCAAGTCAGCGGACGCCGTAGAGCGACAACTGTCGAGCATTGTGGTCTCCCACCCTTTTCGCAAAAAACGCGAAAAGGATGGGGCACCCAGCCTATCAGCGAGTCTGCGATGTTTCTCAGCTCCGCTTGCTTTTACCGCGACGCGGGCCTGGGGGGCAGCTCGACTCGCGAATCACAAGTTCGGGCAAGATCGGCACTGAGTCAGGGAACGTGGCCTGGCCTCGAATCCGCTGCAGGAGAATGCGCGCGGCCACTCCGCCCATCTGCATCAATGGCTGGCGAATGGTGGTCAGGCTTGGGTTGTGGAAGGCCGCGCTCTGGATATCGTCGAACCCTACCACCGAGACATCCTCGGGCACTTTCAGGCCGTGGTCCACGAGCGCACGGATGGCTCCGAACGCCGACACGTCGTTGTAGCAGAGTAGTGCGGAAAAATCGACGCCCCGGTTCAACAGTTCCAGGGCTGGCCCAAAGCCCATCTCCGGTGTTGAATCCCGCAGCTTGATGGTCACCATCAGTTCCGGTGGAACTTCAATCTTCAACTCCCTGGCGACCGCCATCTGGCACTCCCAGCGATCGTCGGCGTCGGAACTGTGGCTGCCCCCGCGCATGAATGCGATCTTGCGATGCCCCAGCTGGACGAGGTGGCGCAGGGCGAGTTCCGCAGCGCGGCGCTGGTCTAAAACAACGTTGGTTACGCCCTCAAAATTGCGATGGCCGGCCACGGCGACCACCGGCAGTTTCAGGCTGTGCTCGAGGACGGTATCGATGAGGATGAATCCCTCCACACAGCGGTCGAGCAGAAGACGCGGGTACTCCTCAATCAGATCGGGCTTGCGGCGATGGCTCGCGGTCAGATAGAAATAGCCTTCCTCGAGCAGCAACTCCTCCATTCCGGAGAGCACCTGTGTGGCGTAGTGGTCATTGAGGTCGGGCACCAGGACGCCGATTGAAAACGTTTGCCGTTTGCGCAGCGATCGTGCATAAAAGCTCGGCCGGTAATCGAATTTGGCTGCCGCCTCGGTCACCCGGTCGCGGGTTTCCTGGGGGATGGAACGAACACCCGGCGCATTGTTCAGCACCAGCGAAATAGTCGCCGGCGAGAGGTCCAAATACTCCCCGAGGATGCGGAGGCTGATGGTTTGACCGGGCTGGGGCTCGGTTCCCGGTTTGGGGCGCTTGACCATGCACAACTGTTGTAACATTCTGCGCGGCTTATGCACAGTGATTTCAAGGGTTTTCAGGCAGGACCAGCGTGGACAGGCGTTGCAGACTGGCCATGGCGTCTTCGTGCCCGATTCCAAGTCGATCAGGCAGGCTATTTCATCCGCTCCGCTCTCGTAGAGATATCGTGCCTGTTCGGCACAATGCGCCAAGGTCCCGACGAAACTTAGCGGACTCTGCAAGTCGTTGTTGACCTGGGTCCTGATCATGATTTCGGTCTCGCGCTGGTTGAGTTCAGAAAAGCCGCGCTCGTCTCGCTTGCCAGCGGAATTGTCTTTCTGCATCTCGATGTTGATCTTCAGATAGTTGGTGAGTGCGGGTCGGGCAATCGTCCGGATCGCTTCATGATCTTCCGCGACGAATGTATGAGCCATCAGGGTGACGTGACCGCGACGGCCATGATGGGCAAGCATCGCCTGCCGATAGATTTTTACTTTGCGAACGAACTCTGCCAGGTCGTGCCGGAGCGCGAAGTTTGCAGTTAAAACGTTGAACCCAAGGGTGCCGGCGTGGAGAAATGTATCGTCCGACTGACCGGTGAGCCATATGGGCAGCTCCTTTTGAATGGGCGCGGGGAGAATGCCAACCTCGGTCGCGATGCCTGCACCATTGGGCAGGGATACTCTTTCCCCTCGCCAGAGCCTTTGAATCAAGGCGATCTTCTGGAACATGTCCTCGTAGCGGGTGTTGTAGGTGCCGGGCGAAAGCACGAAATCATTGACGTGCCAACCGGAGGCAGCCGCGATGGCGACACGGCCGTTGGAGAAGTTGTCGATCATAGCCCACTCTTCGGCCACGCGCA
>Ga0182012_10006971_pt1 | contig 11383 bp, 13 predicted proteins | sample 612S2SmetaG_FD_120486 | JGI IMG/M metagenome (GOLD analysis project Ga0182012, IMG submission 120486) | Permafrost microbial communities from Stordalen Mire, Sweden - 612S2S metaG | ecosystem: Environmental > Terrestrial > Soil > Wetlands > Permafrost | place: Sweden: Stordalen | collected...
GCGCTCAGGTACGGTGGCGGACTGCACCCGCCGCTGGCCGAGCAGGTAAAGTAAACCACCGCCCCATTGGAACTGGTTGAATAAGCCGTGAGCGTGTTCGTGGGGACGTTTAGCACCAGCGGCTGCTCCAGCACCGTCACCAGGAAAGTCGCATTCGTGGACTGCCCGCAAGCATCCCTGGCGGTCGCGGTCACCGTGGAGGTGCCAATCGGAAACACGCTGCCACTGGGAGGATTAACCACAATACTGGGTGGTGGACTGCATCCGCCGCTGGCGGAAACGGTAAAGTAAGCCACTACTCCATTCGAACTGGTGGCGTAGGCTGTGAGAGTGTTCGTGGGCACATTCAGCACCAGCGGTGCCGCGCCGACGGTACCGGCGGCCAAGCATCCGGCCAGCGCGACCAGCCACGAAAGCAGTTTGGATTTCATGCAGATTCCTCGCCTCATAACCGCCCGCCCCCGGTGGTTTGCAGCCTGATGCTGCGGTTTTACTCCTTTCCCAGAAGTGGCACAACTAAAATATGGTATTAGCCAGCCTCAATCGCCCGCCGGGTGGTTTGAGCTGGCCGCGCCCGCGCTGGATCACCCCGCCGGCCAGGGCTACACCGTCGGGCCGAACACGGTTGCCGCCGCTAACGGGCCGGGCCGGGCGGTTTCCACCCCATGCATCGCCGCCGCCAGGTTTTTAACGTGATGTTCCAAGGTGAAATGTCCGGCGAAATGCTCGCGCAATTCGCTGCCATCCCCGCAGTTCACCAGTGCCCGCAATGCGCCGGCCACCAGTTCCGGCGTCTGGTCCGCCACCAGGCCGGGATAGTTGTCCGGAAACATTTCCGGGAGCGATCTCCAGCGGGTGGTGACCACCGGCAGACCATACGCCATGGCCTCAATCAAATTGACCGGCTGGTTCTCCCCCAGGTAAACGGTGGGGAAACAAAACAAATCCGCCTCGCGCAGCACCCGGTCTTTTTCCGCGCCGGCGACAAACCCCACATGCTCCACCACCCCCGCGTACCCGGGCAGCTTCATTATTCGGTCAAATTCCGCCCGTTCGGCGGGGGTCACAAAAATTCCCGCCGCCACCAGTTTAAACCGCAAGGGCGAGTGTTCCACGGCCAGCGCGGCATTCGCCAGCACCACCCCGTGCGCCGCGGCAAACAGCCCCTTCTCCTGGCAGCAATGCGCGATATACAGCACTTGCACCACGTGCGGGTCGTTCCCCGCCGTCGCCGGCTCCTCCGGGGCGGGCGCGTCCGGCGCGACCAGGCGCCGCCGCGCGGCCAGCCGCGCCTGCCGGCGGGGCAGCACCGTCGCGGCATAATCCGGACACGGATCGGGAATGCCATTGCTCACCACCCGGATCATCTGGGCGCGAAGTTTCTCCGCGTCCGCCACATTGTAATGCGAAATGACGATGCTCAAATCCGCGTTTTTGAACCAGTGATAGGTCAAAGCGCGGGTGCGCATTTGCACGCAGGTTTCCAGCCATTTGGCGAGCCCCGCGGCATGCCAGTGCAGGATCAAACGGTTGAAAAAAGGCCGGCACAAAAACATCACCAGCCAGTCGCGATACACCGCCACCCGTTTGCCCGGGGCCGGCACATAATAAAAATTGGTCACCCCATGGCGAAACCGGCACCAGATGGCCGTGAGACAGAACCACAAGATCAGCAGAAGTTTCACCCCCTGAAACTCCCCGACATCCTCCAGGGAACGGGAAAACCGCGCGTTGACATGATAACACTGGATGCCATGCGCCGAATCGTCCGGTCCCGTCCGGCCGCGCCAGTCCCCCCCAAACTGCTTGAGCATCAGCTCCACCATGTAGCTCTGGCCATGGTGGGGCGGCGGCGTATGCGCGAATACGAGCAGTTTCATCGTTTAATGAAACCGCATTTTGCGCCATCCACCGGGGGCTGGGAAGGCTTTTTAACAGCCTTTAAGGGCAGGGTGGCGCTGGCGGATGCTTCCAAGTGAGGGTTCGGATACAAGCCCGGAAACTTGCCCGCCATACCCCGAAACCACGTCCGGGCCCCCTCTCTTTATTGAGCCATTGCCACCAGCTTGCAAAAATGACTGGCTGGCAGTAGGATTTAACCATGAAATTTCGGGTGCTTATTGAACCGGATGAAGATGGTATGTTTGTGGCGGAATGTCCCACCCTGCCCGGCTGCATTTCCCAAGGAACCACCCGCGCGGAAGCTTTGGTAAACATCAAAGAGGCCATCGCCGGTTATCTGACCAGCCTCAACCAGCATGGCGAAGCGATTCCTTTGCCATTTAACGAAGAGGTCGTTGAGGTGCCGGCATGAGCCGGCTGCCGGTGTGTTCCGGCAGTGAGGCGGTGAAGGCCTTTGGCCGAATCGGCTACGAAGTGGATCACCAGACCGGCAGCCACATCATTTTACGTCATCCTTCCCAACGCCGGCTTACCGTACCCACCACCGGGAGCTGGCCAAAGGAACCTTGCGAGCCTTGATTCGCGAAGCCGGGCTCACCAAGGAACAATTTGCGGATTTGTTGCAATAAGGGAGCATAAAGGAACTGTTTTTTATGCAAAACGTTCCTGGCTCGTTGACGGCAACGAGCCAGGTCTGCGCCGGGCGGCGCACTCGCCGGTTTTCTTAAAATGTGCTAAACCCGGCCGGACGGCCGCAGGGCCATTACCGCCCCCACGATGGCGCTGGCGGTTCCGCCCAACAGCAGCCACAAAGTTTTATTCGTGGGCGCGCCCGTAAAGATTCGCGAGACGCCCGAGCTGGCCGAATTGGAAGCGTCCAATCCGTACACGAACAGGGCAATTCCCACGACGATCAATGCCAGGCCAATTCCTTTGTTCATATGGTTTTATTTTTATGGTTGTTTGCTCTGTGAGTAATGACCTTGGGACCGCCAAGGTGACGGTCAATCAACGTCCTCATCCTTAACCCGGTCGTCAAAAGCGTCCCGGACGTCCCGTTCAATGATTTGCCGGGCCTCGCCGGTGCGTTTTTGGATCCGGCCGATCAATTCGTCTTCCAGCCCCTCCGCATATTGCAAGTCATCATCGGTAAGCTGAGCATACTTTCTTTTCAACTTGCCCTTGGCGATGTTCCAGTTGCCCTTGAGAATCAGATTATTCATATATTTGTGATGGTTGGTTGGTTTGGTTGTGCGGCTCAAAACCGCTTGATATTCTCAAAGCAATCCCTGTGCCGCGCCAACGAACGGTTGGATGGCGGGTAAAAGCACGGAATTCAGCCCGCCGGAAACGATCCGGTTAGATTCCGACTGTGCCCGGATTGCAACCTGCATGTCCCTCCCCCGCCACTGTGCAAATTGCCTCGTTTCCTCTCGGTTCCCCGGATGCAGGCTGGTCTTTCGGTCGCTTTTACCCTATATTGACCCTACCAAGTATGACAACCGAAAGGGTCAATGTTCTCGGCGTGGGCATCCACTGCCTGAATCTGCCCGCCGCCGTGGAACTCATGGCGGCCGCCGTGCGTGACCGCCGCCGGGGTTACATTTGTGTGACGGGTGTCCATGGCGTCATGGAGGCTCAGGGCGACCCGGCCTTCCGTCAGATTTTGAACCAGTCACTCCTCTGCACCCCGGACGGCATGCCCATGGTCTGGCTGGGCAAGCTCAACGGCCATCGCCACATGGACCGCGTTTATGGCCCCGATTTGATGCTGGAAATCTGCCGCTGGAGCGAAACCAGCGGCTGCCGCCACTTTTTTTACGGCGGCGCGCCCGGCGTGGCCGAGACCTTGCGGGACCGCCTCACCGCCCGTTTCCCCGGCCTGGTCGTGGCCGGCTGCCACACGCCGCCCTTCCGGCCGCTGACCTCCGCCGAGGATCTCGCTCTGCAACAAAGCATTAAGGAGGCCCGCGTGGACATTCTGTGGGTGGGCTTGAGCACCCCCAAGCAGGAAAAATTCATGGCCGAATACCTGCCCCGGCTCGACGTCACTCTGATGGTGGGCGTGGGCGCGGCCTTTGACTTTCACAGCGGCCGGGTCAAACAATCCCCCCGGTGGATACAACGGAGCGGATTGGAATGGTTTTACCGCCTCTGCCAGGAACCGCGCCGTCTGGCCCGGCGGTATCTCAAAAACAACCCGCTGTTCGTCCTGAAAGTGGCCGGGCAGCTCGCGCGCCTGCGCAAATATGCGCTGGATTAACCCGTTGCGACCAGATGTGCCTGGGCCGATTTTGTTTGAGCCGGTTTGAACCTTTGACTATATAGATACTGGAAACTATGTCTGCCGGGAACGCACCAACCAAATCATGGCAATTTCAAGGCTTATGGCCTCATGAAATCGCCTTTTTCGCCTTGCTGGGCGCCGCCCTGTATTGCTCCCAATACATTTGGTACGCATGGACCCCCTGGCTCTATCGCGCCGCCTTCCTGGCCGCCCTGCCCGTGCTATGGTACCGCTGCCGCGATGAATGGGCGCAACTCCCCAACCGGGGCTTCTTTTTGGTGCTGGCCGTCGTCTGGATCGCTTTGTTCGAATTGCAGGGCATTTCCACCTATCACGCCATGCACACCAAGTCCTTGCTGTACTTTATGTACAGCGATTACACCTCGCCCACCGTGGATGACCAGCATGGCATGGTGATCCCCTTTGTGGTCATGGCCCTGGTCTGGTGGAAACGCCGCGAGCTGGCCGTGCAGCCGGCTCGCGTGTGGTGGCCCGCCCTGTGGCTCGTGGTGCTGGCCCTGTTCTTTCATCTGGCCGGCTTCATGGTCCAGCAACCCCGTCTCTCCGTTATCGGTTTGTTCACCGGATTTTACGCCGTCATCGGCCTCGCCTGGGGACCGGCGTTTATGCGGGCCATCTTCTTCCCCTACGTCTTGCTCATGTTTTGCATGCCCGTCGGCGGACTGGTGGACCCTATCACCCTCCCGTTGCGCATCATGGTTTCCACCATTGTGGCCACCATCTCCCAATTTGGCCTGGCGCCGGATGTCATCCGCCAGGGCACCCAGTTGATGGATGCCCAGCGCACCTTCGATTATGACGTCGCCCCGGCCTGCAGCGGCATGCACAGTTTGGTCGCCATGCTGGCGCTCGCCATCATCTATGGCTTTGTGTGCCTGAAGTCGTCCCGGAAACGGCTCATCCTGATCGCCTCCGCCCTGCCGTTGGCCGTCCTCGACAACGTCGTCCGCCTCTGCCTTACCATCATCGTCGCCGAAATGTATGGCCAGGCCGCGGGCAAAGCCGTCGAAACCGACTTCGGCTACCTCACCTTCGCCGGTGCCTTTGGCTGTGTCATCCTGCTGGGCCGCCGCCTGGAAGAATCAGAAAATAAACCCCTTGCCTGATGAACCGCCAAAAAACTCTCATCCTGGTGGTCTTCCTCGCCCTTGTAACCACGATGGGCGCCCTCCTCCAGCATATCGGCACCCATCAACGGCTTGGCCAGCCCGGCGTCCGCACCGAGCCGATCCCCGGCTCCCAAAATGTAAACATCCCCCTCCCAACCCGAGTGCCCGGCTATGCCGTGATCCTCACCAACGAACCCCCCATCGTGGTGAACGCCCTGCCGCCGGACACCAGTTTTGGCCGCGCCATTGTTACCGCCCCGGATCATTTCGAATCCCAGATCAACGTGGTCTTGATGGGCACCGACCGCTCCAGCATCCACAAACCCCAGGAATGCCTGACCGGTCAGGGCTGGGTGATTGATGACGCCGCCTCCCGCGTCGAATACCTGCCCATGACCCGGCCGTTTGCCTATCAACTGCCCGTCATGCGCCTGGTCGCCACCTTGAATACCGTTATTGAGGGCCAGCATGTGACTTACCGCGGTGTGTATGTTTACTGGTTCGTGGATGAAAACAGCCTCACCGCCCAGCACGCGGAGCGCATGTGGTGGACCGCCCGCGACATGCTCGCCACCGGCGTCCTCGACCGCTTCGCCTACATCAGTTACTTTGCCGTTTGCCTCCCTGGACAGGAGGATGCCGCCTTCGAGCGACTGAAACAGCTCATGGTTGAGTCCGTGCCGTTATTTCAATTGGTGCCCCGCACCCCGTCGGCCCTTGCCGCCGGCGCCCGGTAAACCCGGGCCGCCCCACCACCATGCTGCGCCGCGACCAACATATTCGGATGCAAGTGCATCAACTGACCGATGCCTGCCTCTTCGGCTTCAGTTTCTGGCTGGCCAACCAGTTGCGCGTCAATCCCGCCGTCATTGACTTTTTTAACTTCGCCGTGCTCCCTGACCACGCCTTTGACAAGGTCGTCTGGCTCTACTTTGCGCTCGTGCCCGTCTCGCCGCTGGTGCTGGAGTCCCAGGGCTTTTACCACCAACCCATGCTGGGCCCGCGCAGCGGGGTCTTGTGGCCGCTCTTGAAGGGCGTCGGTTTCGTCACCCTCGGCCTGGTGCTCATCATGTACTCCTTCCACCTGTTCACCCCGCGCGCCGTGCCGGTGTTTTTTGGAGTCATCAGTTTTTCCCTCATTTTCCTGAAGGAGGAATTCGTTCGCTGGTACATGAGCAGCCACCTCGCCGAAGCCCAGTTCAAACGGCGCTTCATCCTGGTCGGCATCGAGCGCGAAATCAGCCGCATCCGCCAGGAACTTACCGAGCGCGCCGACCATAGCGTCACCATCGTCGCCGAAGTCAACCTCATCGAAACTCCCGTCCAGCAACTGGTCGCGGAGCTCCACAATCATTCCGTGTATGGCGTGATCCTCAGCGCCAAACACACTAATTTCGAGCAGGTCGAGTACGTCATCCGCGCCTGCGAACTTGAGGGCGTCGAGGTCTGGCTCGTCGCGGATTTCTTCAGCACCCAGATTTCCCGCACCAGCCTCGATGAGTTGCTCGGCCGCCCGCTCCTCATTTTTCGCACCACTCCCGAGGCCTCCTGGCGCATCGTCGTCAAACAGGTCATGGATGTGGCGGGATCCTTCCTGCTGCTGGTCCTCGGCTCGCCGGTGTTCCTCGGCCTTGCCCTGTTGATCAAGCTCACCTCCCCCGGCCCCATCCTCTTTTGCCAGCAACGCTCGGGCCTCAACGGCCGGCCTTTCACCATCTTCAAATTCCGCACCATGGTCACCAATGCCGAGCAATTCCAGCACGAGCTCTCCGCCATGAATGAAATGACCGGGCCGGTCTTCAAAGTCACCAACGACCCCCGCGTCACTCCCGTCGGCAAATTCCTCCGCAAATGGAGCCTCGACGAGCTGCCCCAGATTTTCAACGTCCTGCGCGGCGACATGAGCCTCGTCGGTCCCCGCCCCCTCCCGGTGGACGAGGTCAAACGCTTCGAAAATCTCTCCCACCGCCGCCGCTTGAGCGTCAAGCCCGGCCTCACCTGTCTCTGGCAGGTCAAGGGCCGCAATCAAATCAGCGATTTCCGCGAATGGGTCCGCCTGGATCTCGAGTACATTGACAACTGGTCGCTCGGGCTGGACATTAAAATATTGTTCCTGACCATCCCCGCCGTGCTGCGCGGCACCGGGGCCAAATAATCCCGCCGGTTCCCGGCCATACCACATGATTTTTCGCGCCCGCCATTGTGCCTGGACCTTCCCGCGGCCCATGCTGGTCATGGGCATCGTCAATGTCACCCCCGATTCCTTCTACGACGGCGGCCGGTTCCTGGACCCCGCCGCCGCCGTGGCCCACGGCCTCGAACTCGCCGCCCACGGCGCTGAAATCCTTGATGTCGGTGGCGACTCCTCCCGGCCCGGCGCCGTGCCCGCCACCGAAGCCGAGGAACTCGCCCGCGTGCTGCCCGTCATCACCGCCCTGGCCGCCCAAACGCGCGTGCCCCTGTCCATTGACACCACCAAACCCGCCGTCGCCCGCGCCGCCCTCGCCGCCGGCGCCTGCCTCGTCAATGACGTCGCCGCCCATCGCGCGGACGATGCCCTCTGGCGCGTGGTCGCGGAAACCGGCGCCGGCTACATCTGCATGCATGCCCGGGGCACACCCGCCACCATGCAAACCGGTCCGGCGTACCAGGATGTCGTCCGCGAGGTGACCGACTTTTTCACTGACCGCCTGGCCTCCCTGGCCCGCGCCGGCGTCCCGCGCGAACAGGTGGCGCTCGATGTCGGCATCGGCTTTGGCAAAACGCTCGAGCACAATTTGCAACTGCTCGCCGCCCTCGCCGGGTTTGCCCGGTTTGACCGGCCCTTGCTGCTCGGTGTCTCCCGCAAATCCTTCATCCAAAAATTATTGGGCGCGGAATTAAATGAACGCTTGCCCGCCTCTCTCGCTTGCGCCAGCATGGCGGTTGAGGCGGGCGTGCAATTCATTCGTACCCACGATGTCGCGGCAACAGTCCAGGCGGTGCGCATGACCGAAGCCGTCCTGGCCCACCGCAAATAATGTGGCTTGATTATCAACTAAGATGGCGGGATGCGCTGGAGATTTTAATCCTCGCGGTCTCCATCTATTATGCCTTTCGTTTCCTCCGGGGCACGCGCGGCTGGCCCGTGGTCATTGGGTTTGTCCTCGTGCTCCTGGCCCTCACCCTGGTGACCACCGTGCTGGATTTGAAGGTCCTCCGCCTCCTGCTCGGCACCTTTTCCGCCTTCTTCGCCATCGCCGTGCTCGTCATTTTCCAGCCCGAGCTCCGCCGCATGCTGGCCGAGCTCGGCAACCTCCCCATCTTCGCCAGCGCCAGCGAGCAGCGCGAAAGCATCGAGGTCATCATCCAAACCGTCGAACGCCTCGCCGAGGTCCGCATCGGCGCCCTCATCGCCATCGAACAATCCATCCAGTTGCAGGAAGCCGTGGAATCCGGCATCCGCGTGGATTGCGACGCCACCCCCGAGATGCTCGAAACCATCTTCTTCCCGAACAACGCCATTCATGACGGCGGCGTCATCATCAAGGGCGATCGCATCGCCTATGCCGCCTGTATTTTCCCCCTCACCCAGCGCCAGGACCTGAATAAATCCCTCGGCACCCGCCACCGCGCCGCCATTGGCCTCAGCGAGGAAACCGACGCCGTCGTCGTCGTCGTCTCCGAGGAAACCGGCGTGATTTCCCACGCCTACAAGGGCCAGTTGGTCCGCGGCGTCACCCCCGAGGAACTCCGCTCCTTCCTCACCGCTGTTATTGTCCGCCCCGCCCAGACCCGGGGCGTTGCCGCCTGGTTCCGCCGCCGGTTCAGCGACCGCCCGGCCGCCGGCCCCGCCGTCATCACCAAACGCGAGCCGCGCCCCGCCGTGCGCCCCCCCGCCAAATGAGGACCCCCGCATGATGGATTTACTGCTCAAAGACCTGCCCTGGAAAATCTTTTCCCTGTGCCTCGCCATGGTGCTCTGGCTCACCGTCCATCGCATCTACGAGGAATCCCAAACCGCCTCCGGCTCCCTTGTCACCAGCACCGTGACCTTTGAAAACCTCCCCGTCCTCATCGTCTCCACCGCCTCCGATGTCCGCGATTTCCGCGTCATCCCCGGCACCGTCTCCGTCAAGGTCAGCGGCGCGCCCGACACCATGGCCAGCCTCCAGGGCAGCCAGGTGCGCCCCATGGTGGACCTCACCGAGATTGGCGACGTCAAAGATTTAAACCGGCGTGTCGACGTTTCCACCCCTGCCGGCGTGACCCTCGTTTCCGTCACCCCCGCCAAGGTCGGTATCATCCTGCCGCCCCGGCATAAATGATCCCGGCCGGCCCCCTTTTATCACCCATGAATTCACCCAAAAAAATCTTCGGCACCGACGGCGTCCGTGGTACCGCCAATCTCGAACCCGTCACCGCTGAAACCGCCCTCAAACTCGGCCGCGCCGCCGCCCATGTCTTCAAGACTCGCGAACGTCAGGCCCGCGGCCACGGCCCCCACCGCATCGTCATCGGCAAGGACACCCGCCTCTCCGGTTACATGCTCGAGAACGCCATCTCCTCCGGCATCCTCTCCAGCGGCGTGGACGTCATTTTCATCGGCCCGCTCCCCACCCCCGGCGTCGCCTACATCACCCGCAGCCTCCGCGCCGATGCCGGCATTGTCATCACCGCCTCCCATAACCCTTACACCGACAACGGCATCAAATTTTTCCGCGCCGACGGCTTCAAGCTCGATGACCAGGTCGAAAGCCGCATCGAACAGCTCGTTTTCAGCGGCGAAATCACGTCCATCCAGCCCACCGCCCTCGAAATCGGCAAAGCCATCCGCGTGGACGATGCCCTCGGCCGCTACATCGAATACGCCAAGGCCAGCTTCCCCCGCGGCCTCACCCTCGAGGGCCTCCGCATCGTCGTGGACTGCGGCAACGGCGCCGCCTACAAATCCACCCCCAGCGTCCTCACCGAGCTGGGCGCCGAAATCATCGTCACCGGCAACCAGCCCAATGGCAAAAACATCAATGAAAACTGCGGCTCCCTCTACCCGGACGCCATGTGCCGCGCCGTCGTCGCCCACGGCGCCCACCTCGGCATCGCTCACGATGGCGACGCCGACCGCGTCATCCTCTGCGATGAGCACGGCCAGTTGATTGACGGCGACGACATCATGGCCATCGCCGCCCTGGACATGCTCGCCGAAAACACCCTCCTCAACCGCACTCTCGTCAGCACCGTCATGAGCAATGCCGGCCTCGAAGCCGCCATCACCCGCGCTGGCGGCACCATGCTCCGCACCCCCGTTGGCGATAAAAACGTCATTGATGAAATGCTGCGCGGCGGCCACAACTTCGGCGGCGAACAGAGCGGCCATTTGATCTTCAAAGACTACAGCAGCACCGGCGACGGCCTCGTGGCCGCCCTCCAAATCCTGCGCATCATGAAAACCCGCCGGCTCCCGCTCTCCCAACTGGCGAAGTGCTGGACCCGTTTCCCGCAACTCGTGACCAACCTCAAAGTCCGCGAGAAAAAGCCCCTGGCCGAACTCAACGGCGTCAACCGCCTCGTCGCCGAGGCCGAGCAAGCCCTGCACACCCAGGAAGGCCGCCTCCTTCTGCGCTACTCCGGCACCGAACCCAAAATCCGCCTCCTCGTCGAAGGCCGCGACCCCGCCACCCTCCAGCACTGGTCCGCCAAAATCATGGCCGCCCTCCAAACCGAAATCGGCCTGTAAGCGCCCGCCATTCACTCCCGTGTTCAGCAATTAAATCGGAAGCGCGCCCGCCCCGGGCGCCGCTTCCTTTCTCCTTGGTGCTTGAACATTGAAAATTGATTTTTCTCAGGATGTTGGAGTTTGAAGTTTGGAGCTTCCCCTCCTTCCATCCCTGTTTCCGCCTTCCCGGTTTCCCGCTTTCCGCTTTTCCCCTCCGCGCCTTTGCGCCTTTGCGTTAAATCCCCTGGGCGCATCTTGACACTGCCCCCATAATAGGGATGGACTCGGTTCCTCATCCACAAACCACTAACCCTCAAAAGAAAGGAAACGGATGAAGGTAGAACCAACGGGTCCCCGGTCGCTGCGGGA
>Ga0182012_10006972_pt1 | contig 11383 bp, 12 predicted proteins | sample 612S2SmetaG_FD_120486 | JGI IMG/M metagenome (GOLD analysis project Ga0182012, IMG submission 120486) | Permafrost microbial communities from Stordalen Mire, Sweden - 612S2S metaG | ecosystem: Environmental > Terrestrial > Soil > Wetlands > Permafrost | place: Sweden: Stordalen | collected...
TCAGCAGTTCGCGCTGCGCGGTGGTGATCTCCTGGCAACCCTTGCGCCCGAGGGCGGTCATCTCGGCCAGTTGCTGGTCGCTGAAGGCTTCGTGCTCGGCGGTGGCCTGCAGCTCGATGAACTTTCCGCCGCCGGTGAGGACGAAGTTCATGTCCACGTCGGCGCGCGAATCCTCTTCGTAGGCGAGGTCGAGCAGCGGCGCGCCGTCCACGATGCCTACGCTGATGGCGGCCACCGTATCCTTCAGCGGCCACTGCTTCAGTTTGCCGGCCTGGCGCAGGCGGTTGAGGGCCAGCGCCATGGCCACAAAGCCTCCGGTGATGCTGGCGGTGCGCGTTCCGCCATCGGCCTGCAACACGTCGCAGTCAATCCATAGGGTGCGCTCGCCGAGCTTGGCCGTGTCCACCACGGCGCGCATGCTGCGTCCGATGAGGCGCTGAATTTCATGCGTGCGTCCGCCCTGCTTGCCGCGGGCAGCCTCCCTGGGGGTGCGGGTCAGGGTGGCGCGGGGCAGCATGCCGTACTCGCTGGTCACCCATCCCTTACCCTGGTTGCGCATCCAGCCGGGGACGCTTTCCTCGATGGTTGCGGTGCACAGCACGCGGGTGTGGCCCACCTCGATGAGGCAGCTGCCTTCGGCGGTGCGTAGGTAGTCGGGGGTCAGCTTCAGCTCGCGCATCTGGTCGGGCTGGCGGTTATCGGAGCGGTAGATCATGGTCCATCCTTAGCGGGCGGCGGAGCACTGTGCCCGTGGCGTTGGCGGCGCGGTGCGCCTTGGGGTTGGTGGCGCGTGACGCCACGGGGTTAAGGTATGGCAGCTCAGGCGGTTGCGACGGGGACGCCTTCGGGTGCGTCCAGGTCGGCGCGCTCCACGTGTTCGGCCTCAAAGCCGAGGAAGAGCGGGGCCTGGCGGTGGAACTTCTCCACCGAATCGGTGACGTAGAAGCGGTAAGTGGGCTCTCCGGCAGTCAGCTCGGCGCCGTTCAGGTGCTGCACCACGGCGCGGGCCGTGGCCTCAGAGGAGTCCACGATCTGGATGCGCTGTGGCACCACGCGGCGCAGCAAGGGGCGCAGGAGGGGATAGTGGGTGCAGCCGAGGACGAGCACGTCCACGTTGGCGCTGGCCGTGCGCAGGGCCTCTATCGTGTAAGTGCGGGCCACCTGCTCAGTTACGGGCGACTCCAGCCAGCCCTCTTCCACCAGCGGCACCAGCAACGGACAGGCCTTCTCATAGGTGGCAAAGCCGCGGCGGGCCAGGGCGCGCTGGTAGGCGTGGCTGTGGCAGGTGGACTCGGTGGCAAAGACCAGGGCCTCCCGGCTATGGCTGATGGCCGCGGCGGCGTCGGCACCGGGTTCGATAACGCCGAGGACGGGGACGCTGACGGCGGACTTCACGTCGTAAAGGGCCAGCGCCGATGCCGTGTTGCAGCCGATCACCAGCAGGTCAATGCCGCGGGCGGCCAGAAAGCGCGCGGCCAGAGTGGTATAGCGGGCGACAAACTCCTGCGACTTGGTGCCGTAAGGCAGGCGCGCCGTGTCGCCAAAGAAGAGGTAGTCGGCGTTGGGAACCAGGCTGGCGACGGCTCGGAGAACGGTGAGGCCGCCGACGCCGGAGTCGAAGACTCCGATGACGGGACGACGGGAATGAGGGTTGGCAGTCACCTGAATCAATGTAACGCAAAAGCCGCTGGCGGGAAATCGGAGAGGATTGCCCGTACCCCCGGCCCCCCTATATTTCCGGGTAAAAATTTGAGAAAGAACGAGATGCAGGTGTCGCAGGTATCGCATGTTTCAGGGGTTTCGGAGGTTGAAGAGCAAAGCCCAAAGTGCGGAACCTTTGATGCCGGTGCCGAGTGTGCTTTGTAATCCCCCAGAGTTGGAACGGCGCCAACTCTGGGCCCCCGAGCCTCGCTTGTGGCCCCTACTTCAAGAATAGCAAGTCGGACGGGGGGTGACCCTCAGCGGTGAGCGACGATATATTTTGTGCGGAATCAGGTGGTTGCAGCGATTACGGCAAGAAATGGGGGTTGACATGGTTTCTGCGCCGCGGGAGTTTTGGGGCGATGAGGGGCGGTTCTGAGTTGGTGTGGGGCGGGTTGCGGGTAGTTTTGCCCGTTGCGCGGGTAAGTTGCGGGCGGGTTTTGGGCGCGATTTTGAGGGTTTTTGGCTGCCGCGCGGATGCCACCTTCAGGCTTTCTTTGCATCAAATCCAGACTGAGATTTCTTCACGGCTTCCCAATTTCCGGAGACCCAATCAAAAAGCACTTCCATCGGGTGCAGCAAACTCTTTCCGAGGTTTGTCAGTTCGTATTCCACACGTGGAGGGACTTCTGGAAACACTTCCCGGGTTATCAGTCCATCGCGTTCCAAATTCCGCAGCGTTACCGTCAACATTCTTTGAGAGATGGTCGGGATGGATTGTTCCAACTCCGAAAAGCGGGCTCGACCTTTATGTACTTTGGCAAGAGCGAGGATCAAGAAGATTGTCCACTTATCACCGATCTTGGTCAGCAACTCGCGGATCGCCAGAGGGTTGTCGTGCCCGCAGATAAGGACCGGGTCAAGTTGCCTGGTTTTGCGGGTGGCTTTCATGACTTACCTCCGTGTGTGTTACTGATTTTGAGATGCGTACTTCTCATCCAAAAATGATCGCTATACACTTCACTATAAATCGGTAGGTAACGCAAGAAAAGTAAGTATTGAAAGGAGTCAGTCCATGCCCAAGACCAAGTACCCGGGACACGAAGCGCTCGATCCATTTTTTGCCGTGGTGATGAAAGGATTAAAAGGCCTGGTTGACGGCGATCATTATTACGACACTCTCGCCGACGACGCCAAGTTTGAATTTCTCTACCGCTTCCCCGGATGGCCGGAGAAGATTCAGGGACGGGAAAATCTGATCGCCGCCTACTCCGGGTACGGCAATAACATCAAGGTCCACAAGGGCGACAAACTGGTGGTTCATCATGACAAGGAAAAAGGCGTGGTGGTGCTGGAATACCAGGTGCACGGCACAATTCTGCGGACCGGGGGCGCCTATGACAACCGCTTCGTCTCCATTGTCACGATTAAGAAGCGGAAAATTGTGCGCTGGAGAGACTACATGGACTCGCTTGCCGCATGGACGGCGCTGAACAACGACTGAGGGTTCCAACCGATCACCGCGAAAGGAAACGAAAGCTTCATGACCAGCCAGATTCTTATCATCTCGGCAAGCCCCAGAGGAAGCGAATCCGCCAGCCGGACCACCGCTCAGACGCTGGAAGCAAGGCTGCGCCAGGAATTCCCGGACGCGAAGTATGTGTACCGCGATTTGGCCGAGGAACCTTTGCCCCATCTGGACAGCAACGTACTGAAGGCGATCGCATCCAAAGACGAAAAAGAGGTTGAAGCACATCGCGAGGCGGGCCGTTTGTCCGACACGCTGACCGAGGAGTTGCTTGCGTCCGACCTGCTGGTGATCGCGACGCCGACGTGGAATTTCGGCATTCCGTCGCTGCTGAAAGCATGGATAGACCTGGTGGTGCGTCCCGGAAAGACCTTTCGCTACGGTGACGCCGGCGTGGATGGATTGGCCCGGGGGAAGAGAGCGATCCTGGTGATCGCTTCCGGAGGAGTATTTACAGACGGCCCATGGAAGCCTTGGGATCATGTGGAACCCTACCTGCGCCAGATACTCAAATTCATCGGCATTGAGAATGTGCAGATTGTTCGCGTGGAAGGCCTGAATGTTCCGCCGCTAGCCGCCAGTGCAATTCCAAACGCAGAGAAGGCAATCAACGAGCTGGTTCTATAGGTGTGCGGCCAAATTCCGGCGCGAAGATTTGTCCCGGCGTTCCCCAGATTTGGAACGGCGCGAACTCTGGGCCACCTGCTAACGACTCCGGAGGCGAACGCAGGGTTAGGTGGCGGCCACTACTTACTGAGAGGCTGGTTACCGGCAGGCTTGGCCTGTACCTGGTTGCGGCACTCTGGGCAGAGGCCGTGGGAGAACAGCAGGTCGCTGTGTGCGGAGATATAGTCCGCCACCTCCTGCCAGTAGTTCTCGCCGGCCCGGACCCGCTTACAGTACATGCAGATGGGCAGTAGTCCGGTGAGAGTGCGAACATGCTCGAGGGAGGCATGAAGCTCGTTAACGAGCTTCACGTTCTGGTCGAGCGAGGCGAGCAGCAACAGCTCGCTAAGCTTACGCTGGCTGATGTTACTGACCACCCCAGCGAAGCGTATGGCAGCCCCACCGGCATCACGCTGCGCAACCTTGGCCTTGCTGCGAACCCAGAGCCAGTGACCTTCCTTGTGCCGGATACGGTACTCGCAGTCGAAGACCTGTTTCTCACCACGGAGAACGGCTTCGGTGGCGGCCAGAACCCTGTTGCGGTCGTCGGGATGGATTCGCTGCTTCCATTCAGAAGAGCTAGGTTGCAACTCCTCAAGGCTGTAGCCGAGCATGGCGGCCCAGCTCGCGCTGTGGACGACCCGATCGGTGGGAATCTCCCAGTCGAAGAAGCCATCCGTGGAGCCGTCCAGAACGAAGGTGAGCTGCGCGCTCAACTCGGCCAGATCCTTCTTCGCCTCGCGCAGGGCCGTGATATCAGAAAAAGTGGCGACCACCGCGTAGGGAGCGGCTTCGGGAGAGTGGCGCAGAGGCCTGGAGGTAACGGAGAGCCAGGCGAGTGAGTCGTCTGGACGACGCACGCCCATGATCACACTGGTGAGAGGCTGGCCGGTACGCAAGGTCACCATGGCCGGAAGTTCCGAGGCGGGGAAGGGAGTGCCGTCATCGCGGATGGCGCGCCAGCTCGGATCCATCGGGGTGCGGCCCTCGAGCTGTGAGCGAGTGAGGCCCAGGATGCGCTCGGCGGCGGGATTGCAGTTGATGATGGTTCCGTCCTGGTCGTGCACTATGAGGCCCTCACCCATCGCGGAAAGGACGGAGCGAATCTGCTGCTCACTATGGGCGAGCTCTGCTGCCAGATGCTGATCGGTGGTGGATTGGAAAGTGCTGATGAAGTGGCCCGGCCGCGGGCTGTAGGCCGAGAAGGAAAGCCACTGTTTGCAGAATTGCACGTAAAGCTCAAAGGACTTGGGCTCGCCGGTGGCAGCGACGCCGATGAGGTTCTCCAGCAATTCGCCATCCCGCTCTCGAATGCCGGGGACGACCTCGGAAACTCTTTTTCCAACCACATCCTTCAGGCCGGTGAGCTTCTCAAAAAGGGGGTTCACTTCCAGGTATTCGTAGTCATTGGGAGAAGCGCCGTCAGGCAGGATTTTGCAATGAGCAGCACCGCACTGGGCGTGTACTAAACCGACAAATGAAGGGTCGTTCTCGGATGTCTGCATCATTATGGGAAGAGTATTTGCCACGGGTTGATTTGAATGCAAGGACATGTGGGTGAAAATTGTCCACAATTGCCCGCTGGAGGCAAAAAATGGGGTTACGAAAGTAGGAAGGGGTGTGGCATCTGCCGAAGTGAGAGATAGAGGACGGAATAAGTCCAATTCGTTTATTGCAGGAGATCAGCGTCGTGAGGGTGTGGGGCTCGGGAACAAGATCAAGTTCAAAGACCCCAGGCTAACCAACTGAGGGTTAGGATGGGGTGCCGTCAGGAGTATCTCGATATTGAAGTGAACGGATGGAACACCCGGTCCACTACAGGCAGTTCGTATAAATCGCGCCCACTTTCGGCACGCCTGCAACCGCACCTGTACTATCAGCTTTGACACGTAAGCCGAGGAGAGCAGCATCGGTGCCGCATCCAGCAGGAGCGCAGCCCTCCACGTAAATTGTCCCTTCGTACTCGTTTCTGTCCAACGAGACCGGCAGGCCATTCTCCCTGAAAAACCTGATGACGTCTTCTTTAGGGGTGCCGATTCTCAACCTCTGGCGTGCATCGCGCTCCAGGTTCTCGACCCGCGCACTGTATGCCTTGCCTCGTTGTTTGCACGCTTCGCTATGGTAGCGGTAGAACATCCACCCGAACTGCGAATACCCCCACGCCAATATTGCCAGCGTAAAAAGAGTGCACATTCCGACGAGAATTCGCATCTTCATGTTCTGATCTGCTCCTCCTTGTCAGCACATTACGCCGCACTACGATTGAAGTTCCACCATTGGTGGGAACAGCAGGTGTTCCCACAAAATAGGGGTCCTTCGACTCCGCTGCGCTCCGCTCAGGATGACACTTAAGAACAACGGCAAAGGCAAAATCAAAAGCAACTACCCCACCCTCCGCCAGAGGATGGCGGAAGGGTAGGGCACCCGCAACTACCCCACCCTCCGCCAAAGGATGGCGGAAGGGTAGGGCACCCGCGGTGTGTGCACATGGTTGTCCGCCTAGTTGGCGTTGATCCAGGTGGCGATTTTATCGAGCACCTGCGGGGCGATGGTTTCTTCGATAGAGGCGTACTCGCTGACCGCTCCGGTTTTGGCCGTCTGGAAGAGATGGTTGAGGCCGGGGAACTCCAGGATCTCAAAGTGCTGGTTGCCGCCATCGGTGAGCGCCTTACGGATGGCCGGAAGGTTCTGCGCGGGCGCGACCTGTCGGTCAAGGCTTCCACTGAGGGCCAGCACAGGGATGTGCAGCTGGGCGAGGTCCGTGGCAGGGTTATAGGCGAGGAAGTAGCGGTACCAGGGCGAGGTCATGGTGGTGACGACCCCGGCCATCTGCGAATCCGGCACCGTGCCTTTGAGCTTGTCGGTGAGATTGCGCTGGATGGTATCGAGGTCCTTTTCATTGGTGATGACGGCGAGGACTTCGCGCTGGCCTTCGGCGGCGCGGTCGGCCTTGGCCTCGGTCTCTCCACGGGCGAGGGCGAGCTGGCGGACCTGCTCGGGCAGGAGATCGGCGCCGCTGACGCCAGGGCCGGCGAGCAGGACGATGAAGGCTACGTTCTTATTGCGGGCGGCAACCATGGGAGCAATCTCAGCGCCTTCGCTGTGGCCGATGAGACCGATGCGGGCGACCTCGGGACGCTGCTTGAGGAAGGCTATCGCAGCTTCAACGTCGGTGGCGAAGTCGGCGGTGGTGGAGCCGGAGAACTTGCCGCCGCTCTGGCCGAAGCCGCGCTTATCCACGCGAAGAACCTCGACGCCATGGCGGGTGAGGTAGTCGGAGAGGACGAGGAAGGGCTTGTGCTCCATGATCTCCTCGTCGCGGTTATGCGGGCCACTGCCTGCGATGAGCACGACGGCGGTGAAGGGACCGTTGCCTTCGGGACGGGTGAGGGTTCCGGCCAGCTTGATGTCGGCGGAAGAGTTCCCGAAGGTCACATCCTCGGAGTGGTAGGGATAGGGCTTTACGGGCGTCTGCGGGCGGTGGGCGGCGATGGCGGCCGTGTTCTTGACGCGGGTGAGCGTGAGCGGAAGACGGCCGGCGCCCTGCGTCCACTGGCCTTCGATGCTGTTGCCCGCGGCATTGAACTTGCCGATGAAGACACCGGCAACGGCTTTGACGTTGATGGTGACATCCGAAGCTGCGACGGCGACGGCGGAGAGAGGTATGCCGCGCGCACCCTGGTCAATGCTGTCCATGGTGCCGGTGAGGCCGCCGGGAGTGTTCTGGATGTGGAAGAGGATTCGCAGCGAAAGGCCGTTGCCCACCGTGAGGCTGCCGAGCCAGTCTCCCTGGACGCTGGGCGGCGGAGCCATGGGCTGAGAAACTGCGGTGAGGGTGAGGGCAAAGATGGCCAGAACCAGAAGAAAACGCTGCATAAGAACACCTCACTAAGGGCGCCGGAAAAGAGCGTGAATCGTGTGGCGGCAGTATATAACGCCCTCAGCCGGAAGCGGAAACCCGGGTGGGGAGAGCTGGGGAGGGTTCTCCGACCAAAAATATCGCCATTCGATAACTAACTGTATCTAAACCACATAAAATCTTTTGATGGGCGCTTTGGGTTGCGCGGGGAGAAAGGCTGTGGCTATACTCTTATTGGCGACTTAATTGGTCGCAGATATTGGCGACCAGTGTGGTCGTAATTGGTTAGGACAAGGACGAGCAGGCGATGCTGAAGCTGACGAAGAAAGCGGACTACGGGCTCATCGCAATGCGTCATTTGGCGGAACACGCGGACCTGGGCGCGTGCAGCGCGAAGGATTTGGCAGAGATGTACGGCATTCCGCAGGAGGCGCTGGCAAAGATTCTGCAGCGGCTGGCGCGGCACAAGTTGCTGACCTCGCTGCAGGGGACCAACGGCGGCTATGTGCTGGCACGCGACGCACGGCAGATCAGCGCGCTCGAAGTGATCCGGGCGATTGAGGGGCCGCTGTTCATCACCAGTTGCAATTCAGCGAACAAGAGTTGCAGCCAGAGTTCGAAGTGCACCGTGCGCGAGCCCCTGCAAAAGGTGAGCCGCACGATTGAGGATGTGCTGGGCCGGCTGAGTGTTTGGGAGCTGCGCGAAGGCACCGAGGAATCTGCTTCTCCGGTGGTGGAGGAGGAGTTGGTAAGGATCGAAGTATTGGGAGGCGATTATGGCAAGTGATGTGAAGCTACCGATTTACATGGACAACCACGCAACGACGCGAGTAGATCCGCGGGTGGTCGAGGCAATGCTGCCGTACTTCGGCGAGATTTATGGCAACGCGGCGAGCCGCAATCATGAGTTCGGCTGGGTGGCCGAGCAGGCGGTGGACCTGGCACGCGAACAGGTGGCCAAGCTGATCGGCGCCACGGCCAAGGAAATCGTCATCACCAGCGGCGCCACGGAGAGCAACAACCTTGCGATCAAGGGCGTGGCCGAGATGTACCGCGAAAAGGGCAACCACATCATCACTCAGATGACCGAGCACAAGTGCGTGCTGGACACCTGCAAGCGGCTGGAGAAGCACGGCTATCGCGTGACTTACCTGGCTCCGCAGACTGACGGGCTGGTGAATGTGAAGGAGCTGGAAGCGGCGATGACGCCGGAGACGATTTTGGTCTCCATTATGGCGGCCAACAACGAAGTTGGCGTGCTGCAGCCAATCCGCGAAATCGGCAAGCTGTGTCACGAGCGCGGCATCATCTTCCACAGCGACATTGCACAGGCCATCGGCAAGGTGCCGATCAGCGTGATTGACGACAACATTGACCTGGCGTCAATTTCCGCCCACAAGATTTACGGCCCGAAGGGCGTTGGCGCGCTGTATGTGCGTCGCCGCAACCCGAGGGTGCAACTGGTGGCGCAGATGGACGGCGGCGGCCACGAACGCGGCATGCGCAGCGGAACCTTGAACGTGCCGGGAATCGTTGGCATGGGTAAGGCCTGCGAGCTGGCCGGCGCGGAGATGGCCGTGGAGAGCAAGCGGCTGTTTGCCCTGCGCGAGAGCCTGCGCAAGCAGATCTTCTCGGAGCTGGACGAGGTGTTCGTGAACGGCAGCATGGAGCACCGATTGCCGGGGAGTTTGAACATCAGCTTTGCCTATGTGGAGGGTGAGAGCCTGCTGATGGGCATCAACGACATTGCGGTCAGCAGCGGTTCGGCCTGTACCAGCGCAACGCTGGAGCCGAGCTACGTGCTGAAGGCGCTGGGCGCGGGCGACGAGCTGGCGCACAGTTCGATCCGCTTTGGGCTGGGGCGCTTTAACACCCAGGCCGAGGTGGACTACGTGGCAAAGAAGATTGTGGACGTGGTGCGCAAGCTGCGCGAGCTGTCTCCGCTGTACGAGATGCACAAGGACGGCGTGGACCTGAGCAAGGTGAAGTGGCAGGCCGAGCCGGCTGCTCACTAAACTGAGCAGAAGTTGAGAACCGATTGAGTTGGCCGCGAGCTGCGTGGGGCAGCGGACGGGCGAGAAGAAGGAGAAGTTAATATGGCATACAGCGACAAGGTACTGGACCATTACACCAATCCGCGCAACGTGGGCACGCTGGACAAGAATAGCGGCGAGGTAGGCACGGGGCTGGTGGGGGCTCCTGAGTGCGGCGACGTGATGAAGCTGCAGATACGGGTGAATCCCGCGACGAACGTGATTGAAGAAGCGAAGTTCAAAACGTTTGGCTGCGGCTCGGCCATCGCGTCGAGTTCGCTGGCAACCGAGTGGGTGAAGGGCAAGACGGTGGACGAGGCTTTGCAGATACGGAACACGGACATCGTGAAAGAGCTGTCACTGCCGCCGGTGAAGATTCACTGTTCGGTGCTGGCCGAGGACGCGATCCGCGCGGCGATCTCCGATTGGAAGAAGAAGAACGGCTAACCGAGCCCAGGGAGGGTGGCGGGCTGTTAGAGGCTCGCCGCAAAATGACGGAACAGACGGCAACAGCAACGGGAATCAACATTACGCCGAAGGCGTTGGACCACATCAGGGCGGCCATGGAGAAGGAAGGCATCTCCTCGGCCGAGGGTGGTCTGCGCCTGGGGGTGCAGGGCGGAGGCTGTTCGGGCCTCAGCTACAACATTCGCTTTGATACGCAGCCGCGCGAGCGGGACCGGATTTTCTCCTACGGCGACGTGAGGGTGTTTGTGGATCCGAAATCATTCATCTACCTGAACGGCATGACCGTGGAGTGGGAGGAGACGCTGATGCATCGCGGCTTCGTCTTCCAGAATCCGAATGCCAAGAAGAGCTGCGGCTGCGGCAGCAGCTTCAGCTAAAAAGGCCGTGATGAGCGAAGCCATCAAGCAGGAGACGAAGACAGCGGGCGGACCGAAGCTGGCCGGCGGTGGGCCGCAACTCAACGTGTTGCAGGCTCCCGCGGTGCAGCACCGCTGCTGGAGCTGCGGCGACATGCGGGCCGAGCATTTTTGCGGCGAGTGCGGACACGTGCAGCCGGCGCTGCCAACCGACTTCTTCTCGTTCTTCGGGCTGCCGCGGCTGCTGGAACTGAACGAAGAGCAGTTGGAGGGTGAGTTCTACAAGCTGAGCCGCAAGCTGCATCCGGATGTGTACAGCCGGGCAAGCGACCGCGAGCAGCAGTGGAGCCTGGAAAAGACCAGCCAGCTGAACGACGCGTATCGCACACTGAAGGATCCGATCAGCCGCACGGAATACCTGCTGATGCTGCAGGGTATTCAACTGGAAGAGCAGAGCAAGATTGCGACGGAGCAGGCTCGCGCGTTTGGCGTGGAGAAGAAGCAGACGGTTCCGGCGGAGTTGCTGGAAGAAGCCTTTGAGCTGAACATGCTGCTGGAAGAAGCCAGGCAGGGCGGAGTTGACGAGGATGTCCGCTCACAGCTGGTTTCCACGCGCGACGCGCTGAACGCACGCATGGAGGCCATGCAGCAGGAGCTGGAGGCGGCGTGGCGGCGCTGGGACGAGGGCGATGCCTCGGCGACCGATACGATGGTGGACGTGCTGAATAGGCGCAGCTATTTGCGCAATCTTTTGCGGGACATTCACGAAGTACTGGGCTAAGTGCAATCACAATGGCTGACGACAAGATTGTAGGAATTGACCTGGGCACGA
>Ga0182012_10006973_pt1 | contig 11382 bp, 8 predicted proteins | sample 612S2SmetaG_FD_120486 | JGI IMG/M metagenome (GOLD analysis project Ga0182012, IMG submission 120486) | Permafrost microbial communities from Stordalen Mire, Sweden - 612S2S metaG | ecosystem: Environmental > Terrestrial > Soil > Wetlands > Permafrost | place: Sweden: Stordalen | collected...
CGCGAGGTTCAGGTTCCCGGTGATGGCGTTGGTGTGGTAACCGCCATTGGGGCTGGTATGGATCTCGGTGCCGGAGCTGGTGTAGATCGAGCCGTTGATCGTGCCGCCGTTGGCTAAAACCTGGTTGCCCGCCAGCGTCACCGATCCAAAAGCCGACACGTCCAAGGTGGCCCCGCCGGCCACCGTGATGTTCGGGGAACTGACAAAACCACCAGTCATGGCCAGCGTGCCGCCGTTGACTGTCGTGTTGCCGGTGTAGGTGTTCACGCCGGAAAGCGTGAGCGTGCCGGCGCCAACTTTGGTGAGGCTGCCCGGTCCGCTGATCACGCCGGAGTAGGTCGTGCTCTGCCCGTTGTTCCCAACCGCCAGCGCCACTCCGTTGCCCAGGGAAAAAGCCAGGCCGCCGCCCGAAACAACTTTCGTGTCGGCCAGGACAAAATCGCCGCTGCCGGAAAGGCCGCCAATCGTCGTGTAACCCACGCCGTCCAGATTGGTGCCGGAACCGAAGAGCAGCGTCGGCGCTCCAAAGCGCCCGGTGCTGGCGCTGTTGTCGCCCGTCAAGTTAATCGTCGCATTGGCCAGGGCGTTGGTGCCGATCAGGTAGAGGTAGCTGCCCCCATTGGCGAAGGTGTTCACGGTGATGGTGCCCGCATAGGTGTTCTGCGCCGCGGTGCCCTCGCTGGTGAAATAGACCGTGGAACTGTTCCACGCATTGCCCGTGCTCAGTTTGCTGTCCTGGACCGTCAGATTCCCCGAACCGGTCAGCAGACCGTCCACAAATATGCCCTTGGCAAAACCGTTGTCCAGCCCGTCGGAATCATTGTCAAAGGTCGAGCCCAGCGCGCCGCCGCCCGGGCCGATGTTCAGGGTCCCCTGCAGATGTTGGAAACCGTCAAGCTCATAGATCACCCCGTTGTTCAAACTGATGGCGTTGGGATAATCGTATTCCGCAAACGCGTTGCCCACGTTAACCCCCAGTTGAAGCTGCGCGCCATTGTTCACATACACCGTCCCCGCGCCGAACGGGGTGAGCCGTCCGGTCGCACCGTATCCCTGCCCGTATTCCGCGCCGGCGGTGACCGCCAGGATTCCCGCATTGACCACGGTGCCGCCGCTGTAGATGTTCTGATTTCCCAATTTCACCAGGCCGTTGCCATCCTTGACCAGCGTCACCGGCGTCGCCCCATTGTCCTCGATGATGGGCCAGAGGGTCCAGTTGTTGGCGTTGCCATCATTCTCGGGCACATGCACAAACAATTCTCCCGTGCCCGCGCCCGAGGTCAGAAAACTGGTCGTGGCGCTGCCGCCTGTCATCCACCGGCTGATGCCCGAGAGAATGAGTCCGCCGTTGCCCAGCGTCAGCGTCACATTGTTGCCGACCTCAAAATCCCCCTGCTGCACCAGCGAGTTGACGGTCGCCGACTGGCTCAAGGTCGTGACGTAGTTGTTGCCACCAAATGCGCCGCTGATCCAGTTTTGCGTGGACGCTCCCGCTCCCGTTTGCGTGCTCGACGCCGACGCCGAAACGGCCGTGTAGCCCGTGTAGGTGATGATGTTGCCGCTGCCATCGTTGGCGGCCCAATTGGCCGCCGGGCCGGCCGTGTCGTTTACCGTGGCCCAACCGCCGATGACGCCGGTGGCATCATTGGCCAGCGCGGCGCTGGTGGTGGTGATTCCGGGAATCGTAAAATCAACGGACGCCCCCGTGCTCCGGCTGATCACGCCGTTGACCGCCAACGTGGCGCTCGAACCGGCCTGCCACAGTTGTTGCGCCGCCAGCAACGCCAGCGGGGTGCTGAGGGTCGTGGTTCCGCTGCCCAAAGCGCTGGCGTTAATCCCGCCATTGAGCGCCACGGTGCCCGATCCGGACAGGGTGTAGCCGGAGGTGGTAAATTCGAGATTGAAGGCGCTCAAGCTGGTGTTGAGGGTGACCGTGCCGGCGTTGCCGTCGAACACCGCCGTGTTGGTGGGCGAGGTGAGGCTGTCCGCCCAAGGAACATCGGCGGAACCGTTAAACCAATCGACGGTGGTGAGGTTCCAGGCGCCGGAACCGCCGGAACCGCCGGTTATTCCCGGATCCCAATTCAGGGTGTTCTGCGCCTCAGCGGCGGCCAGGCCGGCGACCGCCATCAGGCTCACGGCCAGTTTTTTTATTGCCCGCTGCCCGATCCCACGGAGTGTTCCTTGCGTTTTGGTGCTGTTTGTTTTCATGGTTTGGACTGGTTTGTTCAATATTAATCGTAAAATAAATCATCAACGTCTGGCCGGCCGGAACATCACCTCCGGAACCCCGGACGTTTTTTCGTGGTGAGAGGCTGATCGCGGCAACCGGTGTTTCATAAGCAAAATTTTGGCTTCACTGACTAATGCGACGTCCCGCCCGCATATTCCGCCAAATATTTTTATGATTCCGCCATTGCGCCCCGGCGAATGGAGGCTCTTGAGAAACTGGGGAGCGCGCCCGCCCCGGGCGCGGCGGCGGACGCCCTCGTCCGCCGCCGCGGGCGCGTCAGCGCGAGCAGGCACCCGTGTTTCCTCCTTGAAAACAAATTGCCGCCCGGCTTGTCCGCCGTCGCCTTGGCGCTGGCGCAGGGCGGATTCAAGAACCGGGGTGGGGACGGCTCGTCCCCATCGTTTGTTTGATGATTTTTCTATTGCACGGTTACGGCCGAAGGCCCGTCAATATCGGCGACCGCCTCGCGCGCCAAAATCTCGCTCAGCACCCAGTCAAACCAAAACCCTTGGGAATCATCGCCCACCACCACCCCGGCCTGGGCGTGCTGGTCGATCAGCTCACGGCCCCGCGCCAGTTCGGCACGCGCCTCGGCGGTCCGGCCCAGTTGCTGGCAGCTCAGGGCGAGGATCACCCGGGCCGTGGCCGTGCAGGCCAATCTCCCATCCTCATAGGCGAGACAGCGATGGCCCCAATCCAGGGACCCCGGATAATCGCCCGTCCGATAGTCATACAACGCCAGTGACAGGCAACGCCAGGGCCACATCCACGCCTGGGTGCCGGGCGCATTGGTCTGGGCCATGGACTTTACCGCCACCTCGCTCATCGGCGCCAGCGAGGCCAGCAGCCCGGCGTCCGGCGCCCGCAACAGGCTGTTCTTGACCGTGCGCTCCGCGATCAAGGGATCCGTGGTCCCCGCAAATTGCCGGACCGCCTCGCGACAAAACTCCGCGTAAGCAGTATAATTGTGCAGCTCCATCAGCGCCACCGCGCACTTGGTGTGATCCAGCGTGGAGATTTCCGAGGTTTCAAACTTGTCCACGCTGACCAGAATGGAAAGATAGTCCACCGCCCGCCGCCAGCGGCCTTGCAGCGCCGCCCAGTCGCCCAGCGGCCGGAACACCGCCTCGCCCACCAGGGCCGTGCCCGACGTGGCCGAATTCCCCACCAACTGGTCCGCCTCCACCAGCCGGTTCTGCTCCACCAGCAGCACGGCCTTGGCGATTTTCTCCCGCGCCTCTGACTGCTGGCGGAGCAACGCCTCGTTGGCGCGGCCGCGTTCCGCCTGCTCCCGCAACTCCCGTTCCTTGAAGTAAAGCCAGGTGGAGGTGCCCAGCCCGATGACCAACGCCGCCACCACCGCCCCCGCCGCCACAAACGTGAATTTGTTGCGATGCACCAGCTTTTGCAAACGATACAGCCGGCTGGGCGGGCGCGCTTCCACCGCCTCATTCTTCAAATACCTTTGGATGTCCATGCCCAGACCGTTGGCCGTCTGGTAACGGCGGTTCCGATCCTTTTCCAGCGCTTTCATGACGATCCAATCCAGGTCCCCCCGCAACAGCAGCTTGAGTTTGGGCGGATCGATCTGCCGGTGAATGGCCGTCTGCGTCAATTCCTCCGTCGGCATCCCGTTGAGCTTCGTGGAGGGCCGCTGCGGCTCCCGCTCCCGTAGCGTCCGCCGCATCTCATCCAACCCCGATTCCATCAACTCGCTCTGGTTGAAAGGCGTTTGCCCGGTCAGCATCTCGTACACCAGCACCCCCAGACTGTAAATGTCGCTGCGGGTGTCGATGTCGTGTTCTTTCATCTGCGCCTGTTCCGGGCTCATATAGGCGGGCGTGCCCAAAAACTGATTGATGGGCGTGAACAAAGTCTTGTCCGTCAACCGTTCGCCGCCCGTGGCCTTGGCGATGCCAAAGTCAATGACCTTGGGCACCGGCCCCCCGTCACTCAGGGTCACCAGCACGTTGGACGGTTTGATGTCCCGGTGAATGATCCCCTTCTGATGGGCATGCTGGATGGCGAGGCAAACCTGCACCAACAGGTTCAGCCGCTGGCGGGTGTCCAGCCGGTTGTCATCGCAGTAGGTGGTGATTTTGATCCCCTGCACCAGCTCCATCACGAAATACGGCCGGCCCGTTTCGGTCGCGCCGGCGTCCAGCACCCGGGCAATGTTGGGATGATCCATCATCGCCAGCGCCTGGCGCTCCCCCTCGAAACGGGCGATCACATTCTTGGTGTCCATGCCGGGCTTGATGACCTTCAGCGCCACCCGGCGGCGCACCGGCAAGCTCTGCTCCGCCATGTAAACCTCGCCGCAACCCCCCTCCCCGATCTTCTGCAGCAGCTTGTACGGCCCAATCCACTGGGTCATTTCCAGGTCGGACCACCCGCCGGCGCTGTCCGCCCCGTTGCCGGCCGCCGTCTCGCAAGACCGGCCCAGCTCCACGGACGGGGTCAGCGCCGGAAGGCTGTCCAAAAAGAAGCGGTCCGCCTCCGCCTGGGAGGCCAGCATCGTCTCCACCAGAATGCGCAGGTCCGGATCCCCCGCGCAACTGCGCTCCAGAAACAACCGGCGCCCGGCGGCGTCCTTCATCTCCAGCGCGGCATAAAACAAATCCTCGGATCTTTGGGTTCGCGGGTCAATCATGGTCGCGTCATTATTCCATGCGCCGACCGGGCCGGATTTCCGCCAGGAATTTTGCCGGTCATAGCTGGGCTCGCACTCGGCGGAACAACCACTCTTTGGCGCACACCCAGTGCCGGTCCACCGTGCGTTCGCTCACGCCCAGCAGTTCCGCCGCCTCTTGATTGGTCATCCCGCCAAAATACTTCAGCCCCACCACCCGGGCTCTTTCCGGATGCTCCGCCTCCAATTGCTGCAATGCGTCATCAATCAGCAGCACCTTTTCATCCGGCGTGGTGTCCGCCAGTTCCATGTCGGCGATGTTCACCCGTTCCAGCCCGCCCCCATGCTTGAGCCGGGACTTGTGGCGGGCGCTTTCGATGAGGATGCGCCGCATGGCCTCCGCCGCCGCGCCAAAAAAGTACGCGCGATTCTTCCAGGTCCGCTCCCCGTCGCTGACCAGGCGCAACCACGCCTCATGGACCAGCGCCGTTGGCTGCAGCGTGTGCCCGGCGGACTCCTTCGCCATGCGCGCCGCCGCCAGCTTTCGCAGCTCCTCATAAACCAGCGGCAGCAGTTCTTCCAACGTCCGCTCCTCGCCGCGACCCAGGGCCTGCAATATCACGGTCACTTCACTCATGAAATAAATTTGAACCAAAAACTTTGATGATCACTGAAGTTCGTCGTGCTTCATCGTGTTGTCAATGAGAATCAAGACGGTCCATCGCCCCCGGTTGAACCACCCGGTCGGGCGCTGCTGCTGCGGCGCCCTGCCTAAATCCCCGCCTGCATTCGAGTATGGCCCCATTGAAGCATTCACCCTTCAACGCCTTAATTGTTGCCGTTGAATTCGGGGTTGGAAATGCTTTATGGTTGAAAACCGGTTGCTTTCCGAAATACTCCGGCCATGGAACCGCGGTTTTTAAAGTTCATCCATGTTCGCATAATCGGAGAAAGTGGTCCGCTTGGCTCCCCATTCCGAACTCGGGTGACCCGGCTCCTGTCAGCCACGGTGCTCCTCGCGGGTTGTCTGGCCCTCGCCGGTTGCCGCCTTCCATCCACCAGCGCCATCGTCCGATTCCCGCCCCACGAATCCCCGTTGATCGCACCCTCCAGTTCGGGCGACTTGGCGAAAGTGGCAGCCCTCTTGCAGGATGGTGCCGATGCGAATGCCCCGGGCAAATTTGGCGGAACCGCGCTCTCATTTTCCGTGAGCGGGCGTCACCAAGACGTGGCGGAGCTCCTCCTGGATCATGGTGCCAATGTCAATGCCACCAACAGCGCGGGTTGGAGTGCTTTGTTCTACGCGGACGACGAACGCATGGCGGAACTGCTCATCGCCCGCGGGGCCGATGTGAACGCCAAAGATCTCAGCGGCGTGACACCTTTGTGGGATGTGGCGAGGCCTGAGCTGCTGGGTGTCGTGAAGGTTCTCCTCGCCCACGGTGCTGATGTCAACGCCCGAAGCCGGTACGGGGACACTCCGCTGCACGCCCGGGGCCTCAGCAAAGACATGGCGGAAATCCTCCTCGCCCACGGTGCCGACCTCAACGCCAGGAACAACCATGGTGAAACCCCGCTCCAGACCGCCATGGCTCAACACAACGAAGAGACGGTGAAGTTCCTCCTTGCGCATGGGGCACGCTAAGCCGAAACCCGAAACCCGAGACATTTCCCCACCCGTTCGCGTGCCCCCCCGTTGATGCTTGTGACATAACTCCCATATCTCCCATAAATCGCATCATTTCCCCACTCGCTTCAAGCGGCCCGTAGCAGCCGACGTAAGGGCGTGTTGCCCAGGTCCCGGCGGGTGCCCGCCTGCCCGCTGTAGCTTCAGCGAAGGAGGGTCCTCGGGCACAGCAACGTTTAAACCGATAAAATTGCTGGGTCTTTCGTGTGCCCGATTGATGGAATGCGCGCTTTTTTTCCGTTCCTGTATTTGGGCAACACGCCCGTAAGGAGGCTCAAATTCTCATGTATCCCTGCTTCCCTGTACCTCCTGGTTCCACTCTGCGGGATCCCCTGTTTCGATTTCAGCATTTCAGCATTTCAGCATTTCAGCTTTTCCCCAAAAATCCGTGCCTCTGTGGTTTAAATCCCCGGCCTTCTGTAACCTTTGCCCCTCCGCCTGCGGCTTTTATAATTCATAATTTATACTTTATAATTTAGCCTTCGGCGTCCCATCCTGTAATCCGTGGTTAAATCCTCTCGTTTGCGTCACAGCTCCCGCAGCGCCGAGGCGATGGGCAGGCGCGCCGCCCGGAGCGCCGGGAACAGCCCGCCAATCAACCCGATGATCAGCGCCCAGATCACCCCGCGCACCAGCAATTCCGGCGTCACCCGAAACGCAAAGGCGACCTGGCTGAAACTTTGGAAATTCATCGTCGAGGTGTGGAAATTGTTGAACGCCGCATAGGCAAGCGCCGCCCCCAAGGCGCCCCCCACCAGCGCCAGCGCCAGCGATTCCAGCAGGAACGCCACCACCACCGCCCCGCTCCCAAAGCCCAGCGCGCGCAGGGTCGCGATCTCGCGCGTCCGCGCCGCCACCGCGCTGTACATGGTGTTCAGCGCCCCAAACACCGCGCCGACCGCCATGAGCGCGGCGATGAGGACGCCCAGGGTCGTGATCAAGTTGGTCATGGTCGCTGATTGATCCGCATAAAACTCCGACTGCCGCTCGACCTTGACCGTGACCTGCGGGTTGGAGGTCAGCGCGTCCTTGAATTGCTGGAAGGACGCCGGGGAACTGAGCCGGGCACGGATGGATTGGAAAGAATCGCCCCGTTTGTAAGCCGCCTGGAGCACCCGGGCATCGGTCCAAATTTCCGATTCGCTGACGCCGCCGTTGGCGGTGAACACGCCCACCACCGGCCACTGGTAGCGCCCCACTTTCAAGGTGGAACCCACTTCCAGGCCGGCGAATTCCTGCGCCGCCCCGCTGCCGACAATCACTTCCTCCTTGCCCCACTCAAACATCCGTCCGCGGACGATCTTGAACCCGTCATAGACGGAAGTGGCGGCCGTTTCGACCCCCCGCAGCGGCACATTCGCATCGGTTCCGGTCGAGCGCTTGGGCTCATCAATGATGACGAACAGTTCCGGCGAAGCCATCACGCCCTGCGCGTTGCGCGCCAGGCCGGGCGCATCGGCGATGACCTGCGCCTCCGCGCGGTCAAACCCGCTGTCCATCTCGCTCGTCGCGCCGCTGCGCAGCACAATCGCCGCATCCGGCGCGGACGAGGCGTTCATGGCGTGCTCAAACCCGGCCGCGATGGACAGCACGCCCACCAATACCGTGACCACGCCGGCAATGCCAATAATCGTGGCCAGCGCCGCCCCCCGCCGTTGCGGGAGGCTCAGCAGGCCGAATTTCGTGATGGCCGCAACCTGGGAAAACCAATTTAACATATTTAAGATATCACATCCGGCGCAGCGCCGCCGCCACCTGCAACCGCATGGCCTGCCAGGCGGGCACAATGCCCGTCAACAGGCCCAGCAGCAAGCTCAGGCCGAGGCCGGTGAGGAGGTCGCGTTTCGGCAAAAAGAACATCGGCAGGCTGCCGTGCGTCGGGTCGCCATTGGCCACCACCAGCCAGGCCAACCCCAATCCCGCCAGGCCGCCCAGCACCGTCAACAGGCATGATTCCGCCAGCACCATCCCCACCACCTGCGCGTTGGTGAACCCGATGGCCTTGAGCACACCCAGTTCCCCCGTGCGTTCGCGCACGGCCTGCGCCATCGTGTTGCCCGTCACCAGCAGGATCGTGAAAAACACGGCGCTGAGGATGCCGGCCACGATGAGCGCGATGTTCCCCACCTGCGCCGCCCATTCCTGCGCCATGGCGCCTTCCGGTTCGGTTTTCGTTTCGGCGTCGGAGTTCTCAAATTCCGCGTCCACCCGCTTGGAAATTTCCGTGGCTTGGGACGGATCCTTGATCCGGATGGTGTACCAGCCCACTTGTCCCCGCTGGCTGGCCGGTCGCGCCTCGTCAAAATAGTCATACCGAAAAAACAGGGAGGTCAAATCCACGGAATTGTCCTTGGCGTCGTAAATGCCCACGATGTCAAAATCCCAGGTGTCGCTGCCGTCGCTTTTGTGCCAGATGGGGGATTTGATGGGCACCTGGTCGCCAATTTTCCAATGAAATTTTTCCGCCGTTTGCCGGCCCACGATGGCGCCGGTGCGCGTGCTGAGCCACGCTTTTTTCTGTTCGGGGGCCAGGATCATTTCCGGGTGCATGCTCAAAAAGTCCTCCGGCTCCACGGGATTCTGCATGAAAAAATTCTTGGGGTCCTGGTAAACCCCGCCGAACCAGGTCTGATGCGTCGCCAGCGCCACCCCGGGAATGCGCTCCATGCGCTCCTTGTAACTGGCTTGGAGCAACTGAATGATGGAAACCTTGTGCCGCACCATCAACCGGTCGGCGCTGGCCATGCCCACGCCCCCGGCCAGCGCCTGTTTGATGGCGGCCAGCAATCCGAAGAGCACAAAGGCCACCAGGATGGACAGGACGGTCAGGGCGGTGCGCAGTTTCTTGCGCTGGAGGTTGCTCCAAATGAGGGGAAAAAATTTCATGCGATCGGTTCCGGGCTGAGCTGGCCTTTGTTGAGATACACGGTGCGCGACGCCCGGGCGGAGGCGTGCGGGTCATGCGTCACCATGATGATGGTCTTCCCGTGCTCCACGTGCAACGCCTGCAGCAAATCGAGGATGCCGTCGCCCGCTTTCCGATCCAGGTCGCCCGTCGGCTCGTCGCAGAGCAGCAGGGTCGGGTCCGTCACGATGCCGCGGGCGATGCCCACGCGCTGCTGCTCCCCGCCGGACAGGGTGCGCGGATAATGGCCGGCGCGATGCGAAAGCCCCACGACCGCCAGCGCCGTTTCCGCATGTTCGCGGCGTTCGGCCTTGGACAGATGGGTGAGAAGCAACGGCAATTCCACGTTCCGCTCCGCCGAGAGGGTGGGCATCAGGTTGTACAACTGAAAAACAAACCCCACCTGCCGCGCCCGCCAGGCCGCCAAACTGCGGTCTGAGAGTTGATCCAACCGCTCGCCGGCGACGCTGACCGACCCCTCGGTCGGCCGGTCCAGACCGCCGATCAAATTCAACAACGTGCTCTTGCCGGACCCCGAGGGGCCCATCAACGCCAGGAACTCACCGGCTTTAACCTCCAAACTCAGGTTTGAAAGAACGTGGATCTCCTCGGGTCCGCGGCGGAAGGATTTGCCGACCCCTTCCACCTTGACCACCCAACTGGTTGCTGTTTCGGGCGCGCTCATAAATTGGTTTCCTGCACGGTGGCACCATCCACCAGTCCGACCGGTGAGTTGATCACAATCTTTTCGCCGCTGGTGACCCCCGCGCTCAGGACGGCGTCCTCGCCTTGCGTCTCCGCCAGCGTGACCGCCCGGCGCTCGGCCTTGCCGTTCTGCACCACAAACACAATGTCCCGGCCCGCCTCACTGTGTAGGGAACTTTTGGGCACCAGCACCTGGCGGCCCGCCGCCGCGGCGGCCGGCGTCGTTTCGTGAAAGCCCACCTTCACCGACATCTCGGGCAGGATGCGCGGATCAAGCTGGTTGAAACCCACCCGCACTTTTACGGTGGATTTTTGACGGTCGGCGGTGGGGATGATGGCGATGACCGAGCAGGGAATCTTCCAATCCGGATACGCGTCCAGCGTCGCCTCCACCGCCTGACCGGCCGAGACGCGGTTGATGTAGCTTTCGTTGACGTCAATTTCGATCTCGAGTGAATCCATGTCCACCACCGTGCCGATGCCGGTGCGGGTGAAACCGCCGCCCGCCGAGATGGGCGAGATCATCTCGCCGGGCTGCGCATCCTTGGTGGTGATGACGCCCGCAAAGGGCGCGCGAACCACCATGTCATCCAGCGATTGCTGGTTCATGGCCACGGTGCGTTCGGCCACCGTGACGTCCTTCTCCTGCCGGTCCAGCCGGGACTGCAACAGTTTGGCGTTGGATTCCGCCAGGTCGTAATCGGACTGGGAGGCGATTTTTTGCCGGGCGAGTTCCTTGGTGCGTTCAAACTCCTGGCTGGCCTGTTTCAGTTGCGCGATCGTTTCCCCGAGATTCAATTTGGCCGATTCGAGCTGGGCGACCGATACGTCAAACGACGCCTTGGCGTTCGAGTCATCGAGCTTCGCCAGCACCTGCCCCTCCTTCACTTTCATGCCTTCTTCGATGAGCACGTCGGTGACCTTGCCCGTGACCTTGGCGGAAACGGTCGCCTGCCGGCGGGCGGTCACGTAACCGGAGGCGTTGAGCACGGTGCGGTCGCCGCCGTTGCGCGCTTCCCGGGCGACCGCGGTTTGCACCGGGACGGTGGCCGCCCGCGACCGCCACACATATCCCGCGCCCAGCAAGAGCAATACCGCCAGCACCAAAATGGCGGTCCATTTGGCCGGCTTCGCCGCGGGCGCGGGTTTGCGCTCAATTCGCAACCCGGCAATCAAAGGTTTCGGCTCATTCATAAGTCACCACGGGAGCGCAGCCAGGC
>Ga0182012_10006974_pt1 | contig 11382 bp, 11 predicted proteins | sample 612S2SmetaG_FD_120486 | JGI IMG/M metagenome (GOLD analysis project Ga0182012, IMG submission 120486) | Permafrost microbial communities from Stordalen Mire, Sweden - 612S2S metaG | ecosystem: Environmental > Terrestrial > Soil > Wetlands > Permafrost | place: Sweden: Stordalen | collected...
ACCGGTTTCGATAGCAACATCGCCAGCCTCTCCGATTTCCTCGCCGGCTATGTTTATCAATCCACCATCGTGCGCGGCGATCAGCAGCGCCGCGTCACCCTGAACAGCTTCGATTTCTTCGCGCAAGATAGCTGGCAGCTGACCCAGAAACTCAGCGTGAACTATGGCTTGCGCTATGACTATCAAGGCCCGCTGCACGATAACTCGGACGATCTCTCCACCTTCAACCCAGCCAAAGGCGGTCTCGTGGCCGTCGGCAAAGGCGGAGTGAACGATTTGTATCCCAAATTCGGCAAAGCCTTCAGCCCTCGTCTCGGCTTCGCTTATCAACCCACGAGTTACGGTGACTGGGTCATCCGCGGCGGCTTCGGCATCTACTTCGATACTCCCGCCATCGTCCCATTCCTCGACAATTCATCCAGCCTCTCCACTCCCTCCGTGGCCAACAACGGTCCACTCGGAGTTGAGGGTAATCCCGTCGGCTCGAAACCCGTCTACACTTTGCAGCAGAATGGCTATACCTGGCTCCAAGGTTCTCCCATCTTCCCCACCGGCGCAATCTCTCTCACCGCGGATAACGTCGTCAACCTGTTCGCCGTCAGCCCCAATTTCAAACCCGCTTACACTCTCAGCTACAACTTGAATATTCAAAAGAGCCTCGGCAAGAAAGCCATCTTCCAGATAGGCTATGTCGGTTCCGAGGGTCGCCGCCTATTGGTATTGAGTGACATCAATCAAGCCGGCTTGGGCAGTGGTTTCGTCACCACAACTAACGCTGCCGGCTTCTCTTATCAGCAGCAAACTCGCCCCTATTTCTCGCAATATCCCAACTTCGGAGTCATTGACGAGATCCAAAGCAGCGGCACCTCAAACTACAACGGCCTCCAGATGTCTGTCCGTTCCAGTAACTGGCATGGCCTCGTCAGTCAGCTCAACTACACCTGGAGTCATAGTCTCGACGAAATCACCCAGTACGTCGGCGCTCTCCCCCAAGACAGCACCAACTTCAAAGGCAACTACGGCAGTTCCGATTACGATATCCGCCACGCCGTCACAGGCTACCTGATTTACGACATTCCGGGCCTCCCGCATGGTCCCAAGTGGCTCACGAACGGTTGGCAAGCCAACACCAGCCTTAGCTTCCACACGGGTGTCCCTTTCAATGTCTACGCCTCCTCCGATGTCAGCGGCACGGGCGAAAACACTTCCCGTGGCGATTTGATCGGTAACGCCTATCAAGGCGTCAGCCAGTCACTCAACAATCATCAACCCGTGCAATGGGTCAACCCCAATGCCTTCGCCAACCCCGCCGACGGCAGTTTCGGAACGATTAGCCGCAATTTCCTGCGCGCACCAGGTTACGGAGACGTCGATCTCTCATTCATTAAGAACATACCCATCAAAGAGCGTCTCCACGCCCAACTTCGCGTCGAAATGTTCAATCTATTCAATCGGGTTAACCTGGCTCCGCCTAGCGGCTACATTGGCGGCGGCTTCGGCCAGAGTTCCGACACCATCGGCGATTACAGCGGCGCGCCCGGCATCGGACCCGGCGAGCCGTTCAATACGCAGATCGCATTGAAAGTCATCTTCTAGGTTAACTATGAATCACAGATCATTGCTTTCACTCCTCTGTTTCACCGGAATCGCCACCGCGCAATCGGGCCACGTCGTCCACTATGAGCTCAAAATGCCGGAGCTCAAAACTGTCTACGGCGACCTTCCGCCCGTTATGCGTGTCAAGCCAGGCGACATCATCGACACCACCACCGTCGATGCCGACGGTAAAGAGCCCGCCGCCAAAGGCTACAAAGTCGCCGGCCCCAACCCACTCACCGGTCCCTTCTATGTCGAAGGGGCCGAGCCCGGCGACACACTCGCCGTCAAGTTCATCTCCATTGAGACCAACGCCAAGGAGGGGTTCGGCAGCGCCGGCCCCGGCTTCGGCGCGCTGAACAGCACCAACTACACTCCCGTGCTAGGTGGCCCCATTCCCAAGTTGGAATGGCCCTACGAGATTGACAAAGCTCATAACGTAGCTACCTTCAAAGCGAAGGATTCTAACTTCACCGTCAAGATTCCTCTGCACCCGTTCCTCGGTTGCGTCGGCGTAGCTCCCGCCAGCGGCGAGACTCGTTCCTCGATCGTGCCCGCCGAATTCGGCGGCAACATGGATGCTCCCGAAGCGAGTGTGGGCAACACTCTCTACCTGCCGGTGAATGTCAGTGGCGCTCTCCTCTCCTTCGGCGATGGTCACGCCGCCATGGGAGATGGCGAAGTAGATGGCACGGCTATCGAGATCTCCATGAAGGTCAGACTCAAAGTCGATGTCGTCAAGCATCAACTGATCGATTGGCCGCGCTTTGAAAATAATGACTACATCATGTCAGTCGGCATCTACCGCCCGCTCGACGACGCTCTGCGCATCGCCTTCACGGGCCTAATCGATTGGATGCATACGAGCTATGGACTCTCGGAGATGGACTCCTATGAACTGCTCTCGAAAGTCGCCGAGATTCACCTCGATGAAATGGTCGACCCGAACTATGTGGTCGTAGCCAAGATCAACAAAAAGTTTTTGCCGCCTCCGTTAAGACGTTAGCGGAATTCCATGTTCTTCCAGCACGCCGCGCACTTCTTTCGGCGTCAGCCGCGAAGCATCGTACTCGATAAAGATCTCGTCGCCGGTCGCGGCCAAACGGGCCGCAAACAGGCCGTAAACCGCGTGTAAGCGGGCAATCTGTTTCAAATCGCTATCGCCCAAAATGCGCGCTAACTTAAACGTGAGGTCCACCTTGGTCATCGGGATTCAGCATAGCATTCAGCGCTAGTCGCGCTGGCTGGTCTTCCATAAAATCTGCCGCAGAATGCCGAGCCAGGTATCCGCGTCATTGGCCGGCAACCCCAACCGCCGTACCAGCCGCCGGACCTTCAACTCGCTCGATTCGGCAGTCGACGGATTCAGATAACCCGCTTGCCCCAGCACTTCGCGCAACAATGCCGTGATCCTCTCGTAATCATGCGCCGTGGCGTTTTGGGCGGGCGGAAATCGCTGTGCCGCGACTTCCGCATCACGCCGCAATTCATACAGGCAGATCGCTACTGCCTGCCCCAGATTCATCGACCCATGCTCTTCGCGCGAGGGTATCCGCAGCAGCCAGTGGCAATGGCTCATATCTTCGTTTGACAAACCGAATTTCTCGGAACCGAACAACAGCGCCACCGGCCGTTCCGCCAGCAGCTGCTCTTTGATCAGTTGTCCCGCCGGCTCCAGCCGGTAGAGCGGCAAATGCAGATCGCGCCGCGCCGCCGCGGTTGTCCCAGCCACCAGCGAACAATCCGCCACTGCTTCGCCCACTGTCTGAAACACCTCGGCCTTCTCCAGAATGTAGCCGGCATTCACCGCCGAAACCGCTTCTTTGAACGCCACTTCATACGGATTCACCAGCCGCAATTGAGTGAAGCCGAAATTGCTCATGGCCCGTGCCGCCGCCCCAATATTCAATGGATTGCGCGGCGTCACCAGCACGATCCGCAACGGATCGCCCACTAGCTACTGCTCCAGATAAGTGTAGCCCTGCAATCCCTCTTCGTAGAACTTAAGCAGCCGCCCGGCCTCTTCATAGCCGACGCGCTGTTCACGCACCGCTAGTTCGACGTCCTTGCGGAAAGCATCCAGCAGCGATTGCGTGTTGTACTGCACATAGTTCAGCACTTCCCGCACCGTGTCGCCCTGCACCACGGTATCCAGCACAACTTCGCCGTGTTCGTCCAAGCTCACATGCACCGCATTCGTATCGCCGAACAAATTGTGCAGATCGCCCAGAATCTCTTGGTAAGCGCCCAACAGGAACGACCCCAGAATGTAAGGAGTGTCGCTATGGAATGCATGCAAGGGCAGCGTCTTCTTCACGTCGCGCCGGTCGATAAACTGATCCACCTTGCCGTCCGAATCGCACGAGATATCGCCGAGAACTGCCAACCTTGTCGGAGATTCCTCCAACCGGTGAATCGGCATGATCGGAAACAATTGCTTCACCGCCCAGCTATCGGGCATGCTTTGAAACAGTGAGAAATTGCAGAAGTAAGTGTCCGCCAGCAAACCGGGCAAGCCTTCTAACTCTTCGGGAAAATAGTCAAGCTCCTTGGCGATATTGAGAATCTTGCGGCAAATCGCCCAATAGAAATTCTCCGCCAAGCTACGCTGTTCGAGCGTTAGATAACCCAAGCTGAAAAGGTTCAACGCCGAATCCAGCGCCTGCTGCGCATCGTGATAGCTTTCCAGCAGATTTTTTTTGCTTACGGCCTTGTGCGTTTCGAACAGATCGATAAGCGCCTGTTCCGAATCCTCGGGCACGCCCGATGGCAAATCTTCTTCACCGTAGCCACTCACCCCAACCACATTGAAAACCAGCAAACTGTGATAGGCCGCCACCGCGCGCCCGCTTTCGGTGATGATGTTCGGATGCGGCACTTCCGCTTCGTCGCATATACTTTGTATGTGATACACCACGTCGCGCGCATATTCTTCCAGCGTGTAGTTCACGCTCGACTCGAAATCCGTTTGCGACCCGTCGTAATCTACCCCTAGACCGCCGCCCACATCCAAATTCGTCAAGCCCGGGCTGACTTTACGCAAATCCACATAAATGCGCGCCGCCTCGATCACGGCGGCTTTAATCTGCCGGATGTTGGTGATCTGGCTGCCCAAATGGAAATGCAGCAGTTTGAGGCAATCTTCCATCCCGCGTTCTTTCAGATATTGCACGGCCTTGAGCGCCTCGCTCACCGTCAAGCCAAATTTGGAACGGTAACCACCCGACGATTTCCAGCGTCCCGAACCTCGGCTGGCTAGCTTGACCCGAATGCCAATCGTGGGTTTTACCCCAACGCGCTCGGCATGCTTCACAATCAGTTCCAGTTCGGTATATTTCTCAACAACGGGCGTAATCTGCCGGCCGATTTTCTTGGCCAGCATCACCATTTCTATATATTCGTCGTCTTTGAAACCATTGCAAATGACCGGCGTGGCATTGTCGGCGATGGCCAGCACCGCGAGCAATTCCGGCTTTGAACCAGCTTCCAAGCCGAATTTATAGGCCCGGCCGTAACGAAACACTTCTTCCACTACTTGCCGCTGCTGATTCACCTTGATCGGATAGACACAGCAATAGGTACCCTGATAGCCGTGCTCACGGATGGAACTATCAAAAGCCTGGTGTATTTCGCCCAACCGGTGTTTGATGATGTCGGCAAAGCGAATGAGGATCGGCAGCGAAATCCCGCGCCAGCCCAGCGTGTCGACGAGCTGTTTCAAATCAATGCCGCGATTCGCCTCTTTGGTCGGGTGCACCACCAGATGGCCGTTCTGTCCGACTGAAAAATATCCTTTGCCCCAACTGGCGACATCATAGAGCTCGGCGGCGTCAGTCGTCGTCCAGCGATCCGCTGGCTCACGAACCTGGGCGCCCGCGCCGGTAATTTTAGCGGACAGAGTAGTTGCCTCCTAGGTTGCGGATGAAATCCACCCCTCAATTAGAACATGGAAAATCCGCGATGGGACAGCGTTCTACCTTAGCCCCAGAGACACCACGCATCTGCAACCGGATAAGGCGCTGAGTTAGTACTTTTCCGCCAGCTTATTTCGCCTTTCCCGATAGAGAGCTTAAAGCCCACCCCTACTTACGTCGATAGAAATTCAGAGCAAGTTTCTGAATGGCAGCCATAAACGCGGTGAACACATTACATGCAGTCGAAGCGGGGAACGAATCCACGACAACGCCGGCTGAAAGTAATGAGCAAGCTGGCAGGCTCTTAATCATCGATACCGCCGCCGCCCGCCGCTGGCATGTGCGGCAAGTTCTCAACGAGGTGGCCGGGAGCATAACGGAAGCGAGTAGCACTTCGGAAGGGATGTCCATCATCGGGCGTCAACCCATCGACTTGGTTCTGATCGATTTGCGGGCGCCGGAAATAGGCGCTACGAATTTCTGTAGAGAAATTCGTAACTCGCCGGCACTTAAGTTTTTGCAGATCTTTGTACTGGCCGAATCCGATAGTTTGGAAGCCGAGGTGGGCGCGATTGACGCCGGAGCCAACGAATTCCTCGTGGCGCCCATACGCGACAGGGCTTTACGCGCCCGCGTGCAGAGCAGCCTGCGCCAGAAACAGACCGTGGATTCCCTCGACGACTCAGAGAATTCGCTCTTATCCCTGGCAAAATCCGTAGAAGATCGCGATCCCGATTTAAGCCAGCATTGCCAGCGGCTTTCCATCATGGCGGCTGCCATGGGCGTGGCTCTGGAATTGCCGGCACACGACATTTTGACGCTGCAGCGCGGCGGCTACTTGCACGATATCGGAAAAATCTCTATTCCCGATCGGATTCTCTTTAAGCCAGGCCCACTCACCCCAGATGAATGGGAGCTGATGAAATCGCACACCGTTCGCGGCGAAAACATCTGTGCTGGCATCAAGTCGCTTAAGCCGGTTTTGCCCATTATTCGCAGTCATCACGAACGCTGGGACGGCTTGGGCTACCCCGACGGACTCCGCGGCGAACAAATTCCGCTGCTGGCCCGCATCTTGCAATTGGCCGATATCTATGATGCGTTGACCACCGTTCGCCCCTACAAAGCCGCCTTCACCCCCGAAGACGCACTTTCCATGATCATGGAAGAAACCGGCAAGGGCTGGCGCGATCCTCACCTGGTGCGAATCTTCGCAGACCTTATCCCCCTGTTCCGAACTCCTTCTTCGCTGCCGGATCTCTCACGCCTGTCTTTGAGCGCTTTGGCCCATTCGGTGGAAACGTTCCGCAAAGACTCGCCGAGCCGCGCCAAGAAAATTGAGCCGAACCCGATTCGGCTGGTCAGCTAACATCCATTTATAATCGCAGTTTGTCATCAACCGTCGTCCCGGCCAAGAGACTCGCCGCTTTGCGGCAACTGCACAGTGAGATCACGCATTGCTCTCTGTGCCCGCGCCTGGTGGCTTATCGCGAAGAAATCGGGCGCGTGCGGCGGCGCGCGTATCGCGATCAGGAATACTGGAGCAAACCAGTGCCTGGCTTTGGCGACCCAGCCGCCCGTTTGCTCATCGTCGGCCTCGCTCCTGGCGCACACGGGGCCAACCGCACTGGCCGTATGTTCACCGGTGATCGTTCCGGCGATTTCCTCTACCGTGCGCTGCATGACGCCGGATTCGCGAATCAACCTACCAGTGTTTCCATGGATGACGGCCTGCTGCTTCACGACGCCTACATCGCCTCGCCGGTGCGCTGCGTGCCGCCGGACAACAAGCCAACCCTTGAAGAAATTCACACTTGCCGCCCATTCCTCGAGCGGGAAATCGCACTGTTGACGCGCGTCAAAATCGTGGTCGTTCTCGGCGGAATCGCGCTGCAAGCTTATTTGTCGATCTTGCGGGACCGCGGCCAGATCCTGGCTCGGTCAGCCTTCCCTTTTTCGCATGGCGCTGAATTTGTCACGCACGCGGGAGGCCCGCTGCTGCTTGCCAGCTATCATCCGAGCCAGCAAAATACCTCTACCGGGCGGCTGACTGCCACTATGCTCGCGGCGATTTTCCAACGCGCAGCCAGCTTCTTAATCAAAACTCAAAAGCCCTGAGGCGGCCTGCCCGCCGGAAAGCCGGCAGGCTGCTGCATCGGAAACGCCGGCGGCGGGTAAGCGCCGCCGCTTTCCAGTAATTGGCGCGTTTGTTCGTTCACCAGAACCCATAGGCCGTAAATTCCCAGCGCTGTACCCAACGGAAAGTGCAGCAGACTGAAACCGGAAACGATGATCATCAAAATGCGCGACCAGCTTTTGTACTTCAACAAACCCCAACCGCCCAAAATCGACGGGACCGCTAAAGCCATCAGAAAAACTCCGATGCCCGTGCCGATCAACCCGACGACGGGCGCTGCCCATCTGGCTGTGTCAGCATCGCCACTGTCCTGCGCCGCCATAGCCACCAGACTGGCAATTCCGCCGGCCGCCAACAGCACAACGAGCCCGCCCACGCCGACCAAGCCGCCCATGACGATATTCAAAATCCCCAGAATTTTCACGTGCTCTCGCATTTGGCACCTCCAGAGCGCCAGCCCTAATCACTACTGATTCCCGCCCTAAGAAACGTTCGAAAAACGCCTTTTGTTCCCCGCTCGGCGCTAACATGAAGGATTATTTAGTCTTTTCCGTCGCCCTGGGGCTTTCCGGCAGTATATAAAACCGCTAAAATAAGTTCTAACGTTGTAGGCCAAGGCTGCTGCGCCTGGACTTTGCTATGACACCGATGAGTTCACTTTTCCTCTTCCTCGTCGCGCCGCCGAACCTTGGGTCGCGGATCATGACGGGATTGTTTGACGATACGTTTTCCGGGATTTATCGCCTGTCGCCGTTCGATTGGGCGCTGCTGGTCCCGTATTTCGGCATCCTGATCATCCTTTCGATTTACGGCTTGCATCGCTACGCCACCATTCGCACCTACCGCAAGTTCCGCCGGAATCTGCCGGTTGGCGCGCCGCTGGCGTTCGAGCGTTTACCGAAGGTCACGGTGCAGTTGCCGCTCTATAACGAACGCTATGTGGTCGAACGCCTTCTGGAAGAGGTTTGCAAACTCGATTATCCGCGCGAGCTTTTGCAGATCCAGGTGCTGGACGATTCAACCGACGAAACACACCCGTTTACTCAGCGGCTCTGCAATGAATACATCGCTGCCGGTTTTCCGGTCGAGTACCGGCATCGCACCAATCGCCACGGCTACAAAGCCGGCGCGCTGCAAGAAGGGCTCGAAACGGCTACTGGCGAATTGATCGCCATTTTCGATGCCGATTTTATTCCGCCAACGGATTTCCTGAATCGGACAGTGCATTTCTTCACCGATCCGCAGGTTGGCGTAGTACAGACCCGCTGGACTTATTTGAACCGCGAGTTCAACATCCTGACGCAAGTGGAATCGATGTTACTCGATGCCCACTTTGTTTTGGAGCATGGAGCGCGCTGCGGTTCGGGTTTGTTTTTTAATTTTAACGGCACGGCGGGTGTGTTGCGGCGCGCCATGATCGACGACGCCGGCGGCTGGCAGCATGAAACGCTCACGGAAGATTCCGATTTAAGCTATCGGGCGCAGCTCAAAGGCTGGCGCTTCGTTTATGTGAAGGATGTGGAATGCCCCTCCGAACTGCCCGTGGAGACGTATGGTTTCCAGGTACAGCAGGCGCGCTGGGCCAAAGGGCTCACGCAAGTTTGTAAGAAGCTGTTGCCGCGCATCCTGAAAGCCGATTTGCCGTTGCGCGTGAAGCTCGAAGCGTTCATGCACCTGACGCCAAACATTTCCTACCCGATGATGATCGTCGTTTCGATGCTAATGCTGCCGGTCATGATCGTGCGTTTTTACATGGGCGTCTTTCAGATGGTGCTGATCGATTTTCCTTTGATCGTAGCGTCGTTCTGGTCGATTTCTGCTTTTTATCTGTATGCGCAAAAGGTGCTCTTTCCCAAGTCTTGGTGGAAGGCGATTGCCTTTCTGCCCATGCTGATGGCGGCCGGCGTAGCACTCACGGTCAGCAACAGCAAGGGCGTCATCGAAGCGCTTCTCGGAATTCAAACCAGCTTTGCCCGGACAGCCAAGTATGGCTCGCAAAAAGGGAAAGCCCAGACTGCTTATAAACGGAAGAGCGGCTGGTTGCCGTATATTGAGTTGGCCATTGGCGCTTATTTCGTCTACATGGTGGATTTTGCGATTGAGACGATGAACTATTTTGCGTTGCCGTTCTTGTTGTTGTTCGTTTCTGGCTATCTGTGGGCGGGTTTTTCCACGCTCTATCAGGAATACCGCGACAAATTGCAGTGGCAGCGGGCACAAAAAATGGCGGAAGCTTCGTTCTAATTTTCGGGGCGCTCACCTAGCGCCCCTCTCGCTTGAGAATCAGCCCCTACTTGGGTGCAGTCGCCGTTGCCTTAGGAGCTTTGGTCTTCGGCTCTTGCGCGGCTTTGTATCCGGCCTTCTGCGCATCCGTCTCGGTCATGAACTGACCATGCTTGGTTGTGCCGTAAGTGGAGACACCCGGTTTGTGGTAAACCTTCGTGTTCAGGTTCACCCATACCATACCCTTGGCTTGCGCGTCAGCAATTTCGGCCGCCGTCGGTGGGGGCGTGGCCGGAGCCTTCATCTTAGGAGCCTTGGTCGTGGTCGCGGTGGCTGTCGCTTGCGCCTCGAGGGAAACAGCTCCGATAGAAAGCAGCGTAGCCGTTGCTAGCGCTGCGGTTAATAACTTCGTCGTTAAACGATTCATGAGGAACAGTTTACTATGCTGCCCGCGCACGAGCCTCAAGTACTGGAATACTCCTTCATGCCCCGTTACTTGGTGCAATTGGCAACCGTCCGCAGTGGCTGCATACTTTGAGTAACGGCTTGCGGAAAGAGCGCCGGGTTTACCACCCGGTTCTTTTCCGGAGGGCGTTTGTCAAAAGTTGGTTTGCTTTCCTTCCTTAACACGGGATCCGTCGGTAATGGCGCGGGTCCCTTTTTTTCCAACCGCGCGTTATCTTGAGTACTAGATGCGGACTTGATGCCGTACGGCAAGAGGATCGTCTGCCTGGCGAATTCGTTCAAAATCGGGGGCAGTTGTATCGCCGGTAAGGAAATGCCGGCGGGTCGTGACAGTAGTTGGATCAGACCCGTGAGCGCGCGGGAAACGGCCGAGGTGCGGCCGCAGGAGTGCCGTCTATATGACCATGCGTTGCCTAAAGACTTGGACATTCTTGAGATCCCGCTTTTGAGAGCGCTGCCTTGCGGCCACCAAACCGAGAACCACCTGATCGACCCGGCTTGCCGTTGGAATAGGGTAGGCACTATGGCTTGGAGTGAACTATCTTTGATCTGCGACCGGCCCGCATCGCTCTGGATCAACGGCAATCACACGAAGCGCGGGACAAATAACTGCGTTGCCGCGGAACAAGCGTCGTCGCTGAGAAATTCCTTGTTTCTGATTCGGCCTGAATCATTTTGCGTGGAAGTACCATTCGAAGAAGATGATCGTCCGATAAGACGGTTATGGAGTCGCTTTCGCTACAACGGCGAATACTATGCCTTGCGATTGACCGACCCAGTCATGGCGAACGCGTTTCGAGGTGAACCCGAAGGCGACTACCTGTTGGAGAACGTCTACCTTTGCGTCAGTCTGACCGAGCCTTATAAGCAAGACGGCCGTTGCCACAAACTTGTGGCGGCGGTGTTGAGTGAGCGAAACTTAAAGTAATCATGCGGCGGTCTGTCTACACCATTGGCCACTCGATTCACTCTAAGGAGTATTTCCTGGAGCTACTGATCTTGCACCGCATCACCGCCCTGTGCGACGTGCGGTCGAACCCTTATAGC
>Ga0182012_10006977_pt1 | contig 11378 bp, 13 predicted proteins | sample 612S2SmetaG_FD_120486 | JGI IMG/M metagenome (GOLD analysis project Ga0182012, IMG submission 120486) | Permafrost microbial communities from Stordalen Mire, Sweden - 612S2S metaG | ecosystem: Environmental > Terrestrial > Soil > Wetlands > Permafrost | place: Sweden: Stordalen | collected...
ATTACGTTGATCGATGATTCCGGACGGCCGGGCATCGACAAAGGAATATTTCAATAAACAAAGACAACCATGTAGTTGAAGCACACGCTGCCGCGGCGCGGGAACATGAGACTACCGCCAAGAGCCACCGTTCTGCAGCAGAATACTGCAGAACGGGACATCACGAAGCTTGCCATCAGCATGCTAGAGAAGCCTTGGATCATTCTACAAACGCGCACACATCGTCGAAGTTGGCGCATGAGAAATCGGCACAGCCGGCGGTTGCGTTGGCTGCAAAATAACTAAGATTGGCAAGCCCATCGATTTTATTGAGGGGCTTGCCACACTTAAGCAGGCGCAAGGTGGGAAAAACGGCCATATGCTGTCACTTGACCAAATTTGACCAACGTCTTTCGACAACATCAATCAATAAAACGAAACATTATGAATAATCTCAAACGGGTATCCGCTTTATTGGCGCTCGCCGCTCTCGGGTCGCTCCTAGCATGCTCGAGTGCGGCATCAAAAGCTCCCAGTCTAAACACCACACTCCGTACATCACTTGATCAAGCGGGGCTCCAAGACGTGACATCCAGCCAAGATGCCGAAAAAGGCGTTATCACTTTGGGCGGACACGTTCCTGCCGAAAGCGACAAGGCGCAAGCGAAAAATCTTGCCAAGTCGATTGCAGGCCCTGAAGTGGTGGCTAACCAAATAACGATGATTCCTCCGGACCAGCCATACGCCAAGACAGCGGCTTCCGACCCGGACAAAGGAATTGGGGGAAATCTGAATGCCGCACTGGTTGAAGCCAAGCTTGACGACAATGTGAAGTTTACAGTGAAAAATGCCATCATCACTTTGACCGGCGACTTTGATTCGAAATCCAAGCGGGCACAGGGTCAGCAAGTCGCCGCCCGGATTCAAAATGTGAGTCCGGTAGTCAACGAATTACAAGAGAAAAATCAGAAAGCAACGTCGTCCAATTACCGCCAAGACCGCGGCAACTTTGAAGTTCTGCGGTCCCCTCTTCCGATCCGCATGTGAATTCGATGAACGAAACCATTCTGCTCCTCGCATCCGACCAAGGTATCCGAAGTGTTATTCGAAAAGCACTTGAATCGGCGGGTCACTCCGTGCTTACTGCGGTAGATGTTGGAGCCGCGGCGGACCTGTTGAAGGAATACAAATTTGACCTGCTCATTGTCCGTCCCTACACGGTGAACGTTTCTGGACATGATGCCGCGATGTATTTGCGTCTGAAAAGCCCCGGACTTCCGGTCCTCATCGTAGCCGGCATGCTGGACGATGTTGATCTGGAAACTCGCGAAGCTGTTCAGGAATTCGAAATTTTTCCAAAGCCTTTTACCACCGTCGAATTGGTTAATCGAGTGAAAGAAGTTTTATTACTCCACCCGCGCCCGTCAAACGCTTAGCACTGGAATCCGAGATTCGCGAATGATCGCGAAGCCGTTGCCGTTATTTCCTAAGTGGCTGCGAATGGGGCTGTGGCCAATCACCAACAAGTCGGCTTTTGACTGTTGTGCCGCCTGATTCAAGAGCTGCAAGACATTGCCGCTATCAATGATCACTTCGGCGTTAGTCCCAACGGTGTGTTGCAGCGCATCCATTTCCTTCGTCGCTAAACCGACGATCGCCTCCCTCCATTCAGAATCGACGCGCATTCCTCCAGGACCGTAGGTCCCGACGCTCTCAGTTATGTGGACGAGAGTAAGGGCCGCACCTAAGGAGGTTGCCAGCTGAGCTGCCAGCGCTGTGGTCCGGTAACTGTGATGGCTCAGATCTACCGAGCATAGAACGTTTCGAACGTCGATCTCGGCCGACGCGGCAGGGTCTTCCGAATGAGCAGCGGTCCAAACCGGGCAATCGCTTTCATGCAGCACCTTGGCGGTGACAGAACCTACCAAAAAACGGTGAAAAGCTCCAAAACCACGCGTCGCCATCATGATGAGGTCGATGTCTTTGCGAAATGCAGTGTTGGCAATTTCGATGGCTGGTTCGCCGTGGAGCAGAACGCGGGTCACAACAATCCCATCTAGTTCCGGCAGAAAGAGCTGGTCCAAATCACGCTGAGCCTGGAGGATGACGCGGGAGGTCAAATCTTGCGCTGTAATCTTGTCGCCGACCTCGAAAATACCAGCGGGATAGTTGAGCGGTTCAACCACATGCAAGAGAGTAATCTCTGCCTGTAAGCGGCGCGCCAACCAAGCGGCCTGAGGCAAAATGTGACGTGACGAATCCGCGAAGACAATAGGAACGAGAATTCTCCGAACGGAAAGATGATCGAGCGGCTCACGCTTTAACGTCTTCATCACCGTTGCCACAAAATTTGGGCGGCTTCCAGCGGAACGGCGGCACCGGCGAAGCAGGGTATCGCGCGCGCTGTGTAGTCGCCGGCTGGCCGAGTCTTAGGCAAATCCAATCCATATCTCTGAATGCTAGGAGTGCCGGGCAATGGACTCAACCGCTTCATCTCCTGCCGGAGTGGACTACCTCCGTCAACCCCATTCGCATAAAGCTCCATGCGGACAGAATTCAAATCCAGCTCACCGGCGAAGACTTCCACTTCAAAGGAGTTCATGTCGCCTTTCGCTTCTATTTTCATTTCTCCAAATCGCAGCTTTCTCCACTGTTCCCGCAGAGCTTGTTGCCAATCCGCTACTTGCTTCCCTGCCGCGCCTTTGTCGGCTGCGCGCGCTCGGAAAGCCGCCGCCGCCGGAATATAGTGTTTTTCAGCGTATTCACAAACGGCTCGGCTGGCAGAAAAACGCGGTGTGAGTTGAGCCATGCTTTCTCGCATTCGTGCCACCCAAGCGGTCGGGATTCCTTGCGCGTTGCGGTTATAGAACTCGGGGATCACTTCTCGTTCCAGTAAGCGATAGAGAGCTTCGGCTTCCTTACAATCCCAGGCGGGGTCCGCCCCATGTTCCCTGCCATCTCCTAAGGCCCAACCGACTTCGGGAGTATAAGCCTCCACCCACCAGCCATCGAGTTCCGATAAATTGATTCCGCCATTCACTAAAACTTTCATACCGCTGGTGCCGCATGCTTCCCAAGGACGTCGTGGCGTGTTGATCCAGACATCTACTCCTTGGACAAGGTGCTCAGTGAGAAGCATGTCGTAGTCAGCGAGAAAAACGGCATGCGGACGGACTTCAGGCTGCCGGATAAATTGCACCCATCTCTTGATTAAGTCCTGCCCTGCCGTGTCTGCCGGGTGAGCCTTTCCTGCGATGATGAGTTGCACTGGGTACTCAACATTACTCAAGATTCGCAGTAAACGCTGTTGGTCGTGCAGCAGCAGATCAGGTCTTTTGTATGTAGCAAAACGGCGCGCAAATCCCAGTGTCAGAATATTGGGATCAAAGAGATGCTTGGCCGCTTCAACACTGTGAGGCGATGAGCCGGAAGCTGCGAGTTGCTGAGATAACCGCTCTCGAGCATACTCCACAAGGGACTTGCTCGCAGCACTCCTGAAATGCCAGAGTTCTTGGTCTGAGACGCGGCGGATCTCTTTATCCAGATTCTTAGTTGTTCCGAGCCAACGATCCTTCCCGCAAGTTTCTGTCCAAAGATTGTCGGCCGCCGCGGAATCCCAGGTGGGCACATGTACTCCATTGGTGACAGATCCAATTGGGATTTCCTCCTCCGGCCAATGAGGGAAGAGTGGCAGAAAGATATGACGGCTCACTTTGCCATGCAGCTCACTCACGCCACTGACCGCACCGCAGCCTCGAATGGCCAAGTACGCCATGTTGAACAGCTCTGAGGAATCCTCAGCATTCTGGCGCCCCAGAGCGAGAAGATCATGCGGCGAAATGCCGAGTTTATCCTGTGCGTATCCACCCAGGTATTGCGAGATCAGCGCAGGGTCAAACCGATCAAAACCCGCTGCGACGGCTGTATGAGTAGTGAAAAGATTCCCGACCCGGGTCGCGGCCATTGCCACGTCAAATGGCTGGCCCGTCGCTTCCATAAAGCTGCGGGCGCGCTCCAAAACCGCGAATGCCGCATGTCCTTCATTCAAGTGACAGACTTCGGGAGCGAGACCGAGGGCACTTAGCAGGCGCCAGCCTCCGATACCGAGAAGCAGTTCCTGCTTCAAACGAAGCTCAGGGCCACCTCCGTAAAGTTCGCTGGTAATACCTCGATGGGCCGGAAAGTTAGCCGCGTCATTACTGTCGAGCAAGTAAAGTTTCGTTCTGCCTACTTGGACTTGCCAGGTGCGCAGCCAGACTGAGTATCCGGGCAGCGCAATCTCTAACCGCAGCCATTCCCCATTTGGCTGGCGTAGAGGGGTAATTGGCAACTGGCCTGGATCGTTGTAGGGATAAAGAGCTTGCTGCCCACCTTCCTTGTCTATCACTTGGCGAAAATATCCTTGCTGGTAGAGCAGTCCAACCCCTACAACCGGTACACCAAGGTCGCTGGCAGCTTTCAGTTGATCTCCGGCCACGTTGCCAAGTCCACCCGAGTAAATGGGTAGAGCCTCGCTCAACATAAACTCCATACTGAAATAGGCGGCACAAGTGAGCGATGTGTTCTGGTGGCTTTTCTGAAACCAAGCGGGGGTTTCTAAGGATTTTCGTCGCGCCTCAACAAGTTCGTCAACTTTCTTGCGGAAAACGGGATCGGTCAGAACGTGTTTGATCTTTTCATTGGAAGCGGTTTGCAAAACCACCCAAGGGTTGTTTGTGATTTCCCAGAGTTTCGGATCCAGTTGTTGCCAAACTTCGTCGGTCGCGTGATTCCATGACCAACGCAAATTCAACGCGAGGTCAGCCAGGGTATCGAACCCGTCGATTTTGTCTTTTTGATTGATTATCACGGTTAAGGCTTAAACTTTACGCATTGGCAGGAATACTTTCTAAGAGCAGAATCTCCGAATCAAGCTGCCGTCACCTCCAGATTCAGGTCCTAGCAGGGAAAGGCTGAAGTGCATTCAGTCGGTTTCATTTCCAGAGCTCCTGTTCACGGGCGTGCGCTGCTCATCCTGAAATTTACCCCGAAAAACGTCAAAACGAAGTCAAAAATGTTGGCCTATTAAAAAAGGACGGGTCTCGGTTGGTTTCCGACTTGCGTCCAAAGAGTGCGGTCACCATTTGATGGCATCTTGACAGCGATTCTTATAAGGTTGCAGCAGGTCCTTGTCGCCAGGAGCGCTGCGCGGAGAGACGGGATTGATTTTCCGATGACTTTATTTTCCTTTTGGCGAGTGATTATTATCTTTAATCTGCTGATAATTCCGCCCGCAACCAATGCGGCCACGCTTCAACCAGCTGCTTTAAGGGAATGGGGTTTGTACATAGTTTCCGCCACCGCTAAAATTGCCGATCGGGCAACCAGCGGCAAGACATTCCTGTGGACAGATGAAAACGCGGCACGTCTTGCGAAGGTTCGCGCCGGTGGGATTGCTCTCACTCAAATCAATCCTAAGGTTTCGAAGCGATTGCCTTCCGCCCTGATTAACGATTGGGTAGGGGCGGTCTTCATCCCAAAGGCCAAGATCCGCGATGTACTCAGCGTCGTCCGCACTTACGCACGATACGAGGACATTTACCGCCCGAACGTAGCCGACTCAAAAGCGACGGTTACTGGAGAGCCAAAAGACTCTTTCTCCACAAACACGGCGGCGCCGAAAGATCGCTTCTCCATGGTTCTGCTTAACAAGACTTATCTAGTGGATACGGCTTTCGCAACTGCCTATGAAGTCAGCTATGTAGGCGTATCGAATCTCAGTGGATATAGTATAAGCCAAAGTACGCTGGTGCAGCAGATCGACGGCTTCGGCGCGGCAAATCAACGCTTGTTATCGGTGGGCGAAGGGAGCGGCATCATTTGGCAACTCTTCAGCGTGATGCGTTATGTTGAACGAGATGGCGGCGTCTATCTTGAACTCGAAGCCATGGGTTTAAGCCGCAACATTCCGGGTTCAATCCGATGGATGATACAACCAATGGTCCGGCGCGCTCTACGTGCCTCGCTCACCACCTCCTTGAGGCAGACGGAAGCGGCAGTGCGGTCTGGGACAGAAGCGACCAGCCGAAAGGCTGGCAGACGGGCAGTGGAAGTTGAAACAACAACACCGTAAAGTCGTTGAGCAAGCCTGGCGAAGCCTGTGGGTTTTTCCCTTAATCGGCGCTATTGTCCTCGCAGCACAAGCCCATCCCGACGTAAAGATAATCGTTGAACGTTCTGTCGCTGCAAACGACAAAGACTTTGCCGCCGAACCCCAATTCAACTTCAAGGAGAGAGATCGAGTAGGAAAGACTGTAAAGACGTTTCAAATCACTATGATCGATGGTTCACCTTATCAGCGTTTGCTCAGCTCAGGCACACCGCTATCGGCGGAACGGGAAGACTCAGAATTGCAGAAGGAAAGGAAAGCCGCGGCCGAGCGGCGTGCACAAACTCCCGAGCAACGGGAAAAACGCATAGCCGACTACACGAAGCAGCTACGAAGTGATCACGAGATGATGTCTCAGTTGTCCCTCGGGTTCGAATTCGAAATCGCCGGCACTCGAAAAGTTGGACAGCGAACTGTCTGGATTCTCACTGCAACTCCGAAGCATGGTTACCGGCCTCCGAACTTGGATTGCCAGGTACTGCCCGGAATGCGCGGCGAGATGTGGATCGATCAGGATACTTACGAATGGGTGAAGGTGACCGCACAAGTAATCCGACCTGTATCGATCGGAGGATTTCTTGCGGAAGTGGAGCCTGGAACGCGCTTCGAAATCGAGAAAGCTCCCGTGGCGCCGGGCATCTGGCAAATCACGCACTTCTCTATGCAATCACAGGCTAAGGTGCTGCATTTCATCAAACACAACTCAACCGAAGAAGACTGGTATTCCGACTTTCAACCGACTGCACGATGAAGCGATCTCCCGAGGCCTATTTCCAAGTCGCAACCATCGCGCAACTGGCGATGGTCATAATAGCTACCGTCAACCACCCCAGCATAGCCAGCCACAGCGGATTGGCTCGCGCGCCCATAACTGCGGGATTACTCGTTAAGAGCAGCACAATGACAACCAGCGGTGGGGCCGATACATCATTTAAGACAGCCGACCAGAAGAGCATTGAAACGGCGTTGAAACCGGCGTAATCCAAAGCGAGTCCCAGTGCAAGGCCAACCGCGACGACTCCATAGAATTCGCGAGACAGACCGGCCTTGTCGGCCAAAGACCCACGCCACATTGCACCTTCCGAAACGGCGTAAGCACTCGATCCAGCAAGAACCGGAACGCCATTATACCTGCGCCAATCAGACCCAGACTAAACAGCCAGTAGGCACCAGTCCCAGCGAGGGTCTCAACGCTTCCGCGGCTTCATTCGTGGTCGAGATGGTCGTCTTGCCGTGCGCGTGCAGAGTGGCCGCGGTTGTGAGGATGATGAAGTACATGATCAGGTTCGAGAAAAGTATCCCGGTAGCGACATCGTTTCGCGACTTGCGGATCTCGTGCTCTGTGGCGCGCACCCATAACACCCCACTTGGAATAGCGCCGGCGAATTACACCTGCTGGTCCTTCGCCCCTCACCATACCGAGGCGCGCGCACATCATCTGCACCGCGACCATCAATGGAAACGAGAGTATTGCAGTCCAAAGCGTATCCAAACGCAGCTCCCGTCACCGAATAAGTGGACAGGCCCGACCGATCATTGTCAGCGGCCCCGGTAATTAAACCGGGGCCTAAACTCACAGAAAAACTTTCGGAACCTCCGCGGCACTATAGCACGTTTCTTGCATCTCGCTCTTTGACTGCCAGTCATTGGCGCTCCGAGGCTGTCCAGAGTAGATCTCGAAAAACCTAAATCACGCTGCTGCGGCGTCCCGTCAACAAGTTGATTACGATCACCACTAGCGCTACTACTAGCAGTATGTGAATTAAACCACCGCCAATGCTGAGACTAAATCCCAGCAACCAAAGAATCAATAATACGGCAACAAGTGTCCAAAGCATATATTTTCTCCAATGCCCATTTGCTGGGCGATGATTCGATGAATTTCAACAACAAGGAAAAACTATGGACATCCGCCCTAATATGGATGCCCATGCCCAAACTTTAAACGCTGCTTAGGGAAAAGGATGATTTGTGCTCGGTCTCGTTCTGCCAGTAAGGCGGTTGGCCATAATGTGCGAAGAGATCGTCTTCATACTCTCTGGAAATCTTTCTCGATTCAATGTACTCAGGAGCGTCCTTGATGGCCTCGCGGGTAAGGGTTGTAAAGAACTTTTCTTCTCCCCAACTCACTTTCTTAATCCAGTCCGGGGACACTAGCACTTTTTTGCCGGGCCACCAATTAGTCGTCGAGAGAACAATGTAACGAATGGCCCAAGCGTCCTCATCCAAGACGAACCCATGTACGTGCCCGATGTGGCCATCTACAGCTTCCACGTGATACCCAGTCACTGCTTTCGTGCTGCGAAGGTGGGTATCGTTCGAGGCTCCGGGATTTGTATCCGCCCTGTTTTCCTGAGAAGCGATGGTGGGCACGGCCAATCCAGAGGGATAATACCCGGGTCCCCATAGGTAGGGACCGCCCCAATAATACGGATATCCATAATAGCCGAGGTAGGCAACTTCGTGCTGACGGGAAACGGGTAGGTGCGTATCTATGCTGGGGCTGTTTTCAACCTGCTTCTTCGTCAGTGCCACATCGATGTGCCTCGCCTCCCAGTCCGTCTTAACAAAGGAGAAGGGCGAAATGAGCACTTTTTTCCCGTTCAGCCACCCTCCTGTGTCCACTACTACGTAACGGATAGCCCATGAATCGTCGTCAAAATAGAACTCCTGGGCTGTTCCGAGCTCACCGTCAGTGGCACGGATAACAAGACCATCTAATTCGCTCGCATCTCTCAGCATTGTGTTCTCCGCATTCGATACAAAATTCACTATCTTGCCGCGGCTGCGACTGCTTCAAGCGAATGAAATGTAACATTCTCGGGGTGCGTGCTTTCCAGAACGTCTCGTGCTTTTTCCACTTCTGTGGCTGAACCATGGACGATCAAGAGGAATTTATCAGTCTTAAGCGCCGTCTCGTATTTCAAGACGCTATCTTTTGGAATGCCCAAGCTAAACAGGCCCGCCCCGACAGCGCTCAAACCACCGACAACAACGGCGCCTTCTAAAGCGCCAACGATCCACGCAACTAAAGGACCTGCCACCAGCACAGCGCCCAGGCCCGGAATGGCGAAGAAAGCTGATCCGAACAACAAACCCCAAAACCCTCCCCAAAACGCTCCGACTTTGCCCCAGTACTTCATGCGGTCACCCGTGTTGTAGTAACCCACCACGTTTTCGTCGGTGTGGTAACCTCTACCGATAATCGACAAACTGTGCATATCAATACCAGCGCGCTGCAGTTCTTTCACTGCTTCTTCAGCAGAGGTATGCGCTCCGTATATAGCAACTACCGAGTTTTGTTCAGACATTTTCCTACTCCTTTTCAGTTCTAATGACCAACCTTGCAAGAGCACGCGTAGGACCAACTTCACGTTATGAGTATTCTCTACTAAATGCTTCGCCAGAATCCGTCCTGAATAACAACATACGGTCAAGTGACCAGATACCGTCGGTGTCCGACGATTTCTGCCGCTCGCTAAAAAAGTTGGTATAAATCGTGCAAGCCGGAACGGGCAGGCCGCAATGAAGAAGAAGTTAAGCATACCGGTACAAGGCAAAGAGCGACACCGAATCAATAGAGTTGGTTGGCTCCGCGCGGCAGTATTGGGTGCGAACGACGGCCTCTTGTCGACGGGGAGCTTGGTGCTGGGTGTGGCAAGCGCACACGTCGATCATAAAAATGTAGTGCTCACGGCAGCCGCAGGCTTAGTCGCCGGCGCCATGTCGATGGCAGCCGGGGAATACGTGTCGGTCCATTCGCAGGCAGATACGGAAGCTGCAGAACTCGCCCTCGAACGGACCGAACTGAAAACAGATGATGCCGGTGAACACAAAGAACTGGCCGCCATATACGTTGAGCGAGGGCTAAAGCCGGATCTCGCCAAAAAGGTTGCCGAGCAGTTGATGGCTCATGATGCCCTTGGTGCCCACGCCAAAGACGAGTTGGGCATTACCGAAACCCTAGTCGCGCGCCCCATTCAGGCGGCGCTAACATCAGCCCTAAGTTTTGGAATAGGAGCTGCGATTCCCTTGCTAGTAGCGATTTTAGCTTCCTCATCGAGTCTAATTCCGCTGGTTTCCTTAACCTCATTGCTCTTTCTGACGCTACTGGGCGGTCTTGCCGCACATGCGGGCGGCGCAAACGTCTTCATCGGTGCGGCGCGCGTCACACTCTGGGGCGTTATCGCCATGGCGGTAACGTCAGCTGTGGGAAAACTATTCGGAACAGCGGCGTAAAGCATCAGCCAAGGTCCAATCACGCCAAAGGGTTGGCAATCTACGTGCTCTCACAAGGAGAGAGGTCATCTTATGCATGAAGAACACTGGCAGGCTGCCGAACAACACGAACGAGCGGCACAGGCTCATCGCACCGCTGCTGAACACAACGAAAAGGGCGAAAACGACGCGAGTAAATGGCATGCCGAACGAGCACTTGAATACTCGGATCACGCATTCAAACTAGCCAAAGACGCACACAATAAATCGGGCCGAATAGAGGCACTCTAACATGTCAACGCGCTACAACAACGGATCACACTACGAGAACCACCAACGTGCCGCCGAACTTCACGACTTGGCGGCGCATGCTCATCGCGCCGCAGAGACGCACGGAAAGCAAGACCACGAAACCGGCAAGGAGCATTCGAGTAGAGCGCTTGAGCACTCGGCTGCCGCTCATCGACAAACTCAGGTGTCTTTGAATCGACACGGTATCCAAACATTTGGCCACCACGAGACGGCTGAACTTGCCTTTGACCTGTGGAAAGCGAGAGGATGTCCCGTTGGATCGCCCGAAGAAGACTGGGTTCACGCAACCGAACAATTATTAAGTCGCGCCCATAGCCACTGATAAGCGATATGAGTCTCTCGCGACAACTTCTGTCTTTGTTTATCCTGGCTCTTCCTGTCGCCTCCATTTCATGGACGATTACACATGAGGAAGTGGTTCGAGAATTCCGCGACTATTGTGTTTCGGAGAGCAAAATATGCCGGCGCATCTATCAGCGGAAATTCTTCTACCTCTTCACTTGTGAATACTGTTTCAGCCACTATGTGACGGCGGCGTTTTTGATCATCACTCGCTTTCAACTTCTGTTCACAGACTGGCGCGGCTATCTCGTGGCTGGCTGAACCTGCCCCCTGGGCTGAGACAAACAGTTAAGAGACTGTTTACCATTCCATGATAATTTGTTCCCCTAGAGTCGGCAACCGTTTTAATCTGGGACTGCCGGTGAAGCGGAGGCGGGCA
>Ga0182012_10006978_pt1 | contig 11377 bp, 8 predicted proteins | sample 612S2SmetaG_FD_120486 | JGI IMG/M metagenome (GOLD analysis project Ga0182012, IMG submission 120486) | Permafrost microbial communities from Stordalen Mire, Sweden - 612S2S metaG | ecosystem: Environmental > Terrestrial > Soil > Wetlands > Permafrost | place: Sweden: Stordalen | collected...
ATACACGCCTCTGATTACATTTAGGATGGTACCGGTGCCATCACCATTCAAAATGCGCACAGGGAAGATCACGGAGTGCGGAGATACTCTGGTGACAATTCCGGTTACCATTGTTCCGTGGCCAAATGCGTTGTTGGTAACGCCATCCTGGACGTCAGCGGGCGGGGTGCCAAAGTTGATCAGGTTAATCCCCGGGGCCAGTTTGCCGGCGAGTGCCGGGTGGTGGAAATCTACTCCAGTATCCAGAATGGCTACCAGTACGGACGGGTCTCCGGGATGTACCGTTATTGTTGGCAGATTAACCTGCTGGAAAGCTGTCTGGTTGGTGTAGCCGGCAGAGCTTGAGCCCTCATCAAAAGCAAGCTGGAAGGGGTCGGCATCAACTTCGGTTACCTGTACAGTATTGGCGATCTGCGAATATTGTACACGCAGGTCGTAGGCAAGATTTGCGGCTGCTAACGCCAACAGACCAGGCGACGTCGACGTTACCTGATATACCTGTCTTCCTGTGATGCCATCTACCACCGATAGTCCATAGGCGTTCGCGACATCAGCGATACGCACGCCAGGGATCAATTTTATAATAAGCCCATTGGTGCCATTAGGTTGTGCTCCTGCAGAAATCCCTACAGCGCACAAGGTTGACACAGTGATCAGCCGAGCTAATCGTTGAAATGTCCGAATTCCTCGATATAGCATTCATCGCTCCTTAAACAGTCCTTCATATTCCGGTTGGTTACCGTTCGCCGAACAGGACAAACGCGGCCCACTGATAGGGATGCTGCCATGTTTGTCTGGTTTCCAATTGTGCCTGTCGAAGGGCCGCAGCACGCGATAATCCCTTCGCCATTAGCTGGTGGAACGTAGCCATGAGAGATGCTGTAGGCGCATCATCCGCAGGCCAAAGGCTTACTGCGACTGCCCTGGCGCCCGAAGCCAGAAATCCTCGTAGCAGGCCAAATGTTTCGTCGCCATACTCAATCTGCGACTGGCCAGTTCGACATGCAGAGAGTGTCACTAAATCACATGACAATCTCATTGAGTACAAATCTCGTGCCAAAAGCCACCCATCTGCAAATTTCAGGCCAGAGAACAATGGATTTTCAGGTCTGAAAATTGCGTGAGTAGCAAGATGAATGAGACGTGCATTCCCTGCCAATCGGCAAAAAGTTTCAATGGTAGCACTCTCGCCACAGAAAACTTGAGCTTGAGGCAGAGTTGCCGCAAGCGATTCCACTTCAACTTTAATCTGTGGAAGTGTGGCGTCCGGTACACCCATTACGAGATCATCATACGAACCGGGAGTATCCTGGATAGAACGGTTGCTGTAGCGCACCGTGGCGCTTGGAGAGTAGCTTATCTCCCAATTGTCTATCAAGTAACCGGATCCATCGTAAAATGCATGAAAAGGGAGGCCATGCAGGGGACCATGGGGTACGATGGTTACCTTTTCATCCTTAACAAAGCCAAAAATTGGCCTTATTAAGAAGTCATAAAGGCGACCCAGCAAGCGGTGGTTACCTGCAAGCAACTCGTCGTGATGTGCTTGAACATATTCTTGCGGGCTAGCAACACGCTTTAAATGGTACCTCAAACGTCGCCCTAATCGCTCTATTTCATTAATACAGACGAGATCACTGACGACTTTGACTGGTTCACCCTGCCTAAGAATAAAAACACATACACTTCCATGTACGATGTAATACTCAATTAGGGTTTCATCTGGATCAAGCCAATGCTTCAATTCGTCTGGCGTAGCCACCTTGTTGAGGGAAAGTTGCTCGGGCCCAAATTCAAGATCTGCATTTCGCAGAATCTGCCTGTACTCATCCTCCACCTCGGCGAGCGCAGTTGCATGTAACTCCTGCGATTCTATGAGACGGGCCTGGCCCTCGCTCCCATCCGGACGAATCTGGCTGTAGAGACGGTTTAATCGTGCTCTCAGGCTACTGAGCCGTTCGCTTGTAGTTGCCTCCGGGCCACCGTTTCCACGGGTGGGAGAAGCGATAGCATCCTGTACCCGTTCCAGAAGTAGTCTTGATTTCGATCTCTCTACATAGTTGAGTGCTTCTGTAACGTCTTTCGTATTGCCACGTGCGAGGAGAAGCGCGATCATATCCTCATAGACGCTCAGTTTATCGCTGATAAACGCTGTATGCAGGTCTTCACCGGGTACTAGCGTTCTTGCCGACTCAAGTGCATCTATCGCCAAACGGTAGTGTCGTAGCGCGCCGGAGATGTCTCCCTTGCGTACAAGATACCGTCCGATTTCCTGTTCACCGCGACATTCGAGCCAACCGAGGGAGTAGGTTCGTGCAGTTTTCAGCACCGCGCTCATTTTTCGAGCCGTACCATTGGGTTGGTGAAGTTCTGCTTCAGCGACTACGTACCGTGCCTCAGCGGCTCGCGCATGGAGCCGCAGTTTTGTGAAAACGCGGTTGGCCGAGTCGGCTTCCGCAACCGCGCCTTCATCTCCTACCAGCCTGAGCCAGTAGGCGCGCAGTAGGCCAACGTTTGCGAGCTGTGCGGTGTTGCCCAGGGTATGAAATATCTCTTCGGCTTCCGCTAGAGCTGCGCCAGCCTGATCTGGATCACCCAGACGCCCGAAAATAGCCGCGCGACCAAGTTCTGCCCTGCCTCGTTCATAGTCCAAGGAGAGCTCAGTGAATATCTCAATGGCACTCTCATAGGCGGCTTGTGCTTCTGTAAGCAGGTTAAGGGCACGATAAACGTCTGCAATGTCTGCATCCGATTTCGCGATTTCAATCTGCATGTCGTTTTCGACGAAGACTGCTCGCGCTCTCTGTTCCGCAGCGAGAGCATTTGAGTACTGACCTGTAAGGTGGTAGAGTACGCCGATGTTAAAATCAGTCATCGCCATCAGCGCAGGCTTATTGTTCTGCTCAAAGATGTCGCGGACCTGTGAGTATAGGGCCTGAGCCTCTTCGCTCATTAGAAGCTCTGAGTGCGCACTGGCCCGGTTGAAGTTTACGCGGGCCAAATCCAGCGGATTATCTCGTAGCTCCGCCTCCGCTTCATCATAGCAGGCCAGCGCTTGTACAAATTTGTCCTGGCGGTTGTAGACATTTCCCAGATTGAACATGACCTTGGCCGCTTCTTTTGTTGCGCCAAGAGCACGCAGCCCGGTGATAATGCGCCGCGCTTCTGAAAATGCTTCTGCGTTCTCTCCGAGGAAAGCGAGTGAGTCGCATCGAGCAAGCTCAACTTTGAGAGTCAGTAGAGTATCCGCCACATCTCTTGCGCTGGAAACCGCACTATCAATCGCTTCTATGGCTTCGCGATGGCGGCCAAGGTTGCGCAACGCATGTGCTTTGGAACGGAAGGAGTAGGCAAGGGCGACACTGTCACCGTGTGTTTGGTTTAAATGAACCGCAATTTCAGCAGCATGAAGAGCTAACGCAGACGACTGGACTGCGTTAGTCGAGACATATGCCAGTAGCCACTCCGAGAGTAGCGTGGGGTCACTGGCTGCCGACAACATGACCGGCAGCTCGTCTGGCGTTGCCGCGAGCAACAGTTCGCCGAACTGATCGGCCGTCATACGAGCTCCACATCTCCAATGGTGAGTGAGTCTATAACGACGTCCTGGTCGGCCCATTGCAATCTAAGCTCATAACTACCAGGACGAACCGACTCAAAACTGAATTCACTGTCTTCCAGGCTGCCAGTAATAGTCTCGTTTACCGATGACACAAGAGACACCGAGTCCGGAGAAGCCAGTACTTCGTTACCGACACAGAGCGCCTGTCCAGTTACAAACCAGTTGCCTCCCTTAGCACTCTCTTGCCATATATCTACATCGATTGTACCGGCGCTATAGGCAACATGCACGGACCCATCAATGAGATCTCGTGCAGCAACCATCGAAGGTGCGTTGAGTCTGGTGTCAAAAAGCAGAGCCGCAGCCGTTACCAGCCGCTCCCTAAATGAAGCCTGAATTGCGGGCTGTGCTTTTGTTGGCATAAGAGCGATCGCTCTGGCCATAGCTGCCGCCGTGACCCGCTCCTCCTTATATTGCACCACATAATGCAGCGATGGCATGAACTCCCTGACCCACGCCAGGCCGCTGATACAAGTCTTGCATCCTTCCGCTACGTGGCGGTTGATGGTCTTGGAAGCGCTCTTGCTACTCGTTCCTTCGAAATAGCTAAGCAATTCTTCGAACTGTATCCTGCACAGAATCATTTGATTTGTTTGTCCCACAATCGAGTATAGTCTTACAAAACATATTGCTGGTTCACCACTATGTATATGATGCACATTGATAGGTTGAAAATACATGCGACGGAAAATATTGCTTAATTATTTTAATTCTTTCTTCATGTTAGAGTCTTCCAAGAAATCTATAGATTGGCATGCGTTGGGCTAAAGTCTGTGATGGTTGGGCTGCTTCCATAATTGATTTGAAGCAAGCATGAAATTGTCATGTCGATAGCTAATTAAGCAGCTAAGCAGTTTCGTACTCTTTTCTAGCGGGAAATCTCACCGGGTGTTCAGGTTGACGTGATGCGTCGTCCAATATCGGATGCAAAATTAATCGAAATGTGTCTGGATGGCGACGTAGAAGCGTGGAGCCTGCTTCTTGAGCGCTATCAGGGCCTTATTGTGGGTCTAGCGCGACGATCTGGACTTAACAGTTCGGACGCAGAGGATGTGTTCCAAAATGTGAGCATCATGTTGTATACACATTTGGCCGACTTGAGGGACTCTGAGCGGATAGGCGGCTGGTTGGGGACTACAACCAGACACGAGATCAGTCGATTATTTCGAAGAAGTTCTACAGCACTCGTGAACACTACGGATGCTGCACCTGAAGAGTTGGAAGCGGGTACGCCGATACACGCGGGTGCTGAGAGCACACCGGAGAACGAAGTCATTGAGTTGGAGAAGCGCGTTTTCGTGCGCGAAGCTATGGGTGAGTTAGGCGAGGAGTGTCGTAACCTTATAGCGATGCTCTATAAATCTGAAGAGCCACCGAGCTATTCTGACATAGCTAAACAGTTGCGAGTGCCCGTGGGGAGCATCGGGCCCAAGCGGGCCCGATGCATTGATAAGCTCAGAAAGCTTTTGGAGCTGGCTGGCTACGGTTAAATAGTTTGTTCGACTATGGACAAGTTCAACCTTGCTCCCGCCTTTAAGTTACACGTTGTGCCCATGATCATGGTCGGCCGTGTGGTAGTGTAACGCCAACAGATCCATACCGAAATCGCCTTTGAAGTCTCGCCACACTGTGTGAATATGATTTGCGTCATTTTGTGTGCAGTCATATTCCACCAGGAATGTCGATCCCTGAATGCGGTAGTAGTGCGGTTGCCCCTTCTCGATTCCGCCCATCCATGCAAACTTGATGTTTTCCATGCCGGCCTGGTGCACAGCCTCTAATCGCTGCTTCGCTATCTCTTCAATCTGTACGTTCGCATACTCTTTCAGTAGAGTAAGGAATAGTCCTTGCTGCTCATGATTGAGTTTACTGAACGGAAGACCGGTGTCCTCGAGAATAGCGGCTTTGCGTGTATTTGTGGTTATCACATCCGCGGGGGCCGTTTCGCTAACGATAGCAATCTTTCTCTGCTCCGGAGTAAGTGACTTCACGAGGGACCGACCCAGATCCTCCTCAGCTGCAAGTACGCGAACACCCTTTTGGGGGCCACTGCGAACCTCCGCTGGGTTGGTGCCCAGAAACTGAGGACTGCTGGCGACGATGCGGCCCTTGATCGACGTCCAGTGCAGTGAGACGTGGTGACCCTCATATCGCCATCCCCACGTGCCTTTTGTTGACGGCTCGCCGAACACTGTAAAGTAATAGAGTTCCGGATCACGCGTCGCGCTTCCATTCTCCATTTCCTTCAATACCAGTTCCAGTTGCCTTATCGCTTCAATCTTACGGTACCCGGACTTGCTAAGACTAACCTGCAGCAGCTGGTGCGCAGCACTCTGCTGTTCAGGCGTCATAAGCTTGTAGCGCAGGCCGTTTCGTTCTTTAGGAATGTAGAACCAGTTTAGTCTCTCTTCCGAGTTAAAAGGAAGCTGGGCCTTAGCCTTCTGCTCGCCTGTTAATGTTGCAAGAAAAGCGTTGACGGCCTGGAGCATTGACGGCTTGCGCGTTTGCGCCTTTGAGCTGCCATCCGTTAGGACAGCTCCGGCAGCCACCGCGCCGCCCAGAATAACTTCACGACGATTCAACATCCAGTATATTTCCTCTCTATACGCGCCAGTCGATATCTGGTACACGCACCGGCCACAGTTACAGTTGTTATTTCGATAACTTGTCCCGCAAAGGTTCACCAATGATGAACTGATCTCCTACATGAAGGCCGGATATCTTCAAACATCAAGAATATGCGCACTTGACAACTACGAAGTACTTCGTATATAATATCTACGAAGTACTTCGTAGGTGGCGCATATGAACAAGAAACCAGGTATATCGAACCCGACTCCAGCGGAGCTTGAGATTCTGCGGGCTCTTTGGAGGCAGCCCGGACTTACGGTGCGCGAGGTGTTGGAGTCCCTGAGTGCGCGCACTACCGGTTATACGACTGTATTGAAGACCATGCAGATAATGCTTGACAAACGACTGGTGCGAAGAGAGCCATTCGGAAAAGCACATCGGTACTTTTCGAGTGTGGAGGAAGACCGTGTTCAGGGCTCACTGGTAAATGAGCTGGTAGATCGTGTGTTTGGTGGCGCCGTGCACGGTCTGCTGATGCATGTGCTTGCTGAACGTCCTCCGGATACACATGAGCTTAACCAACTTCGAGAGATGCTCGACCGATTAGAGAAAGGCGACGGAATCGATGGCAACAATGCTGGTAAGTAGCGCGCGCTTTATTACGCTAGTCGTGGTGCACTCCCTATGGCAGTCCACAGTGCTCTTACTTATCTACCTCACGCTCTCCTGGCGGTTAAAACAATATCATCCGCGTGCGCGGTATGCATTATCTCTTCTTGCGCTCAGTTGCATGGCGATTGTTCCTGTCGTGTCAGCAGTTGTAACGCTGAATTCGACCATTCTAAGTTCGGAAGACACGACTGATTCGATTTCGCACGTTATTTGGCATATGTATATTACGCGTCCGACTGAGACGCCGTTAACCATCAGAGCCGGCTCCGCCGCATTAACCGCTTCAAACTCCGGCAATTTTGTAGACAGATACACGGTCTTGTTGGCCCTTTTGTGGTTGACAGGAAGTGTGTTGTTGTGTGCTAGAAAAACGATTGCGTGGATGTGGCTCCAGCATGCTCTACGCCAAAGTAAAGGCGCAAAAGAGTTGAAACTGGAACCAGTAATCTCTGCTGTAATGGCTCGTATGGGGGTACGAAGACACGTGACAGTGGTTGTTTTGGAGGAGTGCCAATCACCCTACGTTTTCGGCATATTTAAGAGCACTATTGTATTCCCTGTGTCTTTAATGACGGCACTCACTTCCGATATGGTTGAGACAATCATCGCACACGAACTAGCTCATGTGATGCGATGGGACTTCCTGATCAATCTGTACCAGAGCTCGATAGAGACCGTTCTCTTCTTCCATCCGGCCATCTGGTATGTATCGGGGCGTATTCGAGACGAACGTGAGGAGTGCTGCGACAGCGCGGTAGTTGCATACCGGTATGAAAAGATCACCTATGCTCGTGCGCTCGTCACGCTGGCATCGCGCGAGACACCATCGCCTCCAGTGCTGGCAGCCGGCTCGGGCCGTTTAAAGATGAGGATCTCACGGATCCTGGGAGACAGGTCAATGAAACATGTAGGATGGGGTGAGTCGGGATTGGCTATCATCGGTTTAATGTGTTTAGCTATAATGCTACCGGCAATTTGCGCTAAATGCCTGCCAAACGCATTCACTGGAACCATACCCGCGCAAGTATCGGTGAACCAGAATGAGTCTACAAGAGCGGCAACTGTCGGTCGTGCAGCCGATCTCTCGATAGAGACCGATAGTCTGACGATCACCTTGCGTGACAGTAAGAAGCGCTCAACCTCCCGTGAAAGTGTGCCAGGTATGTTGATTCACGACTCGGACCTCCAGAGACTCGCGCAGCAGTTGTGGGGAGCAGGAGCGTTCATGCTCGAAATAAATGGCACTAAGCTTACTACCGGGAGTGATATTCACGCGCATGGCTCAGACATCCTTGCGGACAGTGCTGTCCTGGTGCCCCCCTTCGTGATCACCGCATGGGGAGATAGCGCGAACATGGTTAAGGCCATCGATGTGAAGGGCGGCGTCATCGAACAGCTACGCAGGATTGATCCTGAAATGGTCACTTTCCGCTCAGGCGCCGAAGGCCCGCTCCAGGCAACCCCACAGCCTCCCGGCGTGATTTCAAAAGTGCCCGCATACAAGATAGCGCTTAAAATAACCTATGGCAATGTCAGCGCTAATGGTAAGGGCAATTTGAAGGTTATTGCCAGTCCAACAATTCTCACAGTTGCTGGTTCTCCTGCAGAGATGACGATTCGGTCTTCAGACACCGGGATAAGCGTAAACATAACTCCCAATTTGCAAAAATCGGCAAAGATCTCGTTGACCACTAAAGTATCGTTGAACCGTGATTTTAAGGCTAAGGGCACTATAAACAGCTCGCTTACTCCTGGCGTCGATACACCCATAATGGGTTTAACAGACTCTGTCGACGATAAGGTTCAACGCGCAGTTCATATCGGAAAGCTTGCTCCATCACGTAGTGCATACAAGGTATGCATTGTAAATGCAAAGGTCGTACTCGTTAGGTAATGGTTCGAGGTTGAAAAACGCGTACTGACTAGCTGAACGTGGCTCCTTGTTCCGTAACAATGTCGTGAAGAGGAGCCCCGTGCCATCGTAAGTATTTGTATTGGTTTAATACTAACAAGACAAGGGCTGGATATGGAAAGCACACGAGATTGTCTGGTTGTGGGAGCAGGCATTGCCGGTCTGTTGGCTGCAAGAACATTGAAAAGTGCCGGCATAAGAGTTAGCGTTCTTGGTAAGATCCGGGGAGCTGGTGTTCGAATGTCCACCCGTAGCGATGGAGATGCTACGTTTGATCACGGAGTCCTCTTCTTCACCGTCCGCATACCGGGTGTAGGTGTCGTTTCAGTAACGAAGGTCGCTAGACGGATAGGGTTAGCGTGGTGAGGTGGTGACACTGGCATTATTAACCGCGGAGCGTACTCCGGAGGTTGTATCAGCCCTGTTTATGTGGATGCCACCCAGCACATAGGCTCCGATGTATCCTGCAATACCCAATCGCAGCATTTGCTTAACGAAGCGCGGCCGATGCCTTCGAATAATCTCCAGTCCTGCCAGAGGCGTGACAAACGTGAACGATTTTACGGCTATAAACGCGAGTAAGCCGCGGTGAATGAAAGGCAGGAGGATCGGGTTAGCCTCAACCGCTTTGCCATAATGCACAAGCACTGCGGTAGATATCATGTCTACGGTACAGATTGCTCCCAATATCCAGGTTTCACACAGTATCGTTTGTTTTGCCGGACTATATTTAAACTGCTTTGCGAGCGACTCGATCAAACGTAAGACCCTCCACAGTTTGAAAATCGATGTGCGCATTATGAGCGAAATATTTGCTTAGATACAGGGACATTATAACATGCAATTGATAAAGCCCGGAGATTGTCTGAAACTGCAATAAATACAGTTGGACAGCACTCCGAGCCTTTCACTTACAGATGAGGCCGAGTCTTTCGGTAACTTGCTACGAATACTGGCACTTGCCCCATAAAGGATGTCTTATATCGCTCGGTCAGCTATCAAGTTCGTCTGACTCCTCCTCCGCTTTTCTCCATTGATATGTCCGGTTAAAGAAGGTTCTATTCAACCACACCATCAGATCATCAAGGTAGGTATGCATGATAGGAATGTCGAAAAGGCTGAGGGTGGTGCCAACGATAAGGCCCCCGACGATGGTCGTCGCCAGTGGTTGATAGGCATCGAGGCCAGTCTTCGGAGCAAGCGCCACGGGAAGCATCGTGATCAGAGTGATGCCGGATGTCATCAAGATCGGTCGGAGTCGTTCAGGGCAAGCCAGTGCAATTGCCTCGTCGCGAGGGGTGCCACTATCTCGAACCTTCATGATTCGGTCGATCAGGAGAACGGCCGTGGTGATATCCATTCCAGTTAAGACAATGATACCGAGAATTGAAACGGTTGAGAACGCCTGATGTGCAAGCCAGAGCGCTATAAAGACGCCGGCGAGTTCGAGCGGCAGCGACGCAATCATTTGTAACGGTTGAAGAAATCCCCTGAACTGAACCACAAGCACAAGATACATCAGAGCGAGAGCCAATGTTAGCCCTGCTATCATTCGTCGAAACGCGTCCATCATCTCCTTCATGTCACCTCGAACCTCCATTCCATACCCTGGTGGAAAGTTCACCGGCTTAATACCCAGCCGAGCATTTCCGCCGTAAATATTGGAGGTGAGGTTCATTACGACATCCATTGAGGGAAGGCTGTCTGCGCGATAGTAACCGGTTACTCCGATTACGCGTTTTAACCCATCATGTTCGATTACGGTAGGGGATAGTTCATTGTTAACCGTGGCTACAGTTTTTAGCTGTAGTTGATTGCCGTCTGGAGCGGTAAGGAACATGTTCTCCAGGTCACTGAGCGTTGCCCGGTCCCTCCGATCGTAGCGCAGTTGTATTGTATCCAGGCGAAGGTTGTCCAGACGGTAATACTCAGAGGTTAGCCCGCCGCTGAGCGCGTAGTACGCCTGCTCCGAGACTGAGTCGGAAGTAAGGCCAGCCTCCTGCGCACGCTGCGGATCGACCTTAATACGGAACTCAGGAACGGTGTCGCTCCATGTTGTGGCAGGCTGCACCATTTCGGGCATCTTTTTTGCGGCGAATAGGGCCGCTTCACCCAGACGATCGAGCTCTTGCAGATCGGGGCCATAGATATTGATGTGAACGGGCGCGGCCGATGTTGCCATGACATCGCTACCCATCTCTTTGATCTGTAACCTGCGGATCCCAGGAATGGTAGAGGTTGCATCGCGTTGTATACCATCCATGATCTGGAAGATCGATCGCTTACGGTCGTCCTTGTCACACAGTGTCAGCATGATGCTCGCGCCGTTCACTTGAGGCATCTGATAGCCAGTGTAGCTAGGGCTGAAGCTCTCGAACATGGATTCTGCACCAATTTCGATGCTGGCCTTTCTTACTTCGGGATAGTTTGCGACTATCTTTTCCAGCTTCTCGACAGCCTTTTCTGTTGACTCATACGAGGTACCGGGGGCCATCTCCAGAATGCCACTTGCCTGTCCTACGTCGGCGAGTGGCATCATTTCACTGCCGATGAAGTAGTAGAACGTAAAGCCGATGACGAGCGTTGCCAGAACCCTCATG
>Ga0182012_10006980_pt1 | contig 11375 bp, 12 predicted proteins | sample 612S2SmetaG_FD_120486 | JGI IMG/M metagenome (GOLD analysis project Ga0182012, IMG submission 120486) | Permafrost microbial communities from Stordalen Mire, Sweden - 612S2S metaG | ecosystem: Environmental > Terrestrial > Soil > Wetlands > Permafrost | place: Sweden: Stordalen | collected...
CCACCGTCTATGACGTGGGCGACCTCGGTGGCGCCCTCCCGGGCGTGCCGGTGTCGGCGGCCATAGCCGCGCTCATACAGGGCGGCAATGCGCCCGATGCCCTCTTGATCCCGGCGACCTACGACGGGCGCGACGTGGCCGGCCGGCTCTCGGTCAAGCTCGACCGGCCGGTGCTCACCAACGTCACCGGCCTCGTGGAGAGCGACGGCGGCCTCTCCAGCCAGCACCCGGTCTTCGGCGGGAGCCACATCGTCACGGCGCGCTTCACCGGTGCCGGCCCGGCCATCTTCGTGATTCGGGCCAAGTCGTTCGCAGCCGAGCCCGGTGGGGGCGCCCCGGCCGCGGTGGTCGCCGCACCGGCTCCCGACACCGGCGTCGCCAACGGCGCCACGCTCGTTGAGCGCCACGTCGAGGAGAGAAGCGGGCCCAAGCTGGACGAGGCCGCAGTGGTGGTCTCGGGCGGCCGGGGTCTCGGTGATGCCGCGAACTACGAGCTCATCGAAGAGCTGGCCAAGCTGCTCCACGGTGCAGCCGGCGCCAGCCGCGCCATCGTCGATGCCGGATGGGTGCCCTACTCGCACCAGGTCGGCCAGACCGGTAAGACCGTGAAGCCCACGGTGTACGTGGCCTGCGGGATTTCGGGGGCCACGCAGCACCTGGTCGGGATGAAGGGCTCCAAGAACATCGTGGCCATCAACAAGGACCAGGAGGCGCCGATCTTCTCCGTCGCCGACCTCGGCATCGTCGGGGATGTCCACAAGGTCCTGCCGGCGCTCATAGAGGCCCTGAAGGCCAAGGGCTGACCGGCCGGCGTCGGCCGGCCGACGCCGGGCGCAGCGTCCGGCCGCCGCTCAGACGAGGGGCCACGGGTAGGGCGGCCAGCCCCCGTCGTCGACCAGCTCGGGCAAGGCCCCGAGGTCGAGGAGCCAGTCCGCCCGCTGCTCCAGCGCCGCCACCTCTGAGGCGGTCAACAGCTCGCACACCTCCGGCGGCGTCCCATCGCGCCGCAAGCGCTCCAGGGCGCCGGCATCCTCGGCCGAGAGCGGTTCTCCTCCGAAGTCCCAGATGACGGTACGGAGTTTGTCGTCCTCGTTGAAGCAGAGCCCGTTGTCGATGGCCCAGAGCCTGTCCTCGGCCAGCAGCACGTGCCCGCTCTTGCGGTCCGCGTTGTTTGCGACCACGTCGAATGCGCACATCCGCTTGAGCGTGGGGTGCCATCTGGGGTCGTCGCGCAAGGTGAAGTAGTGCGATGAGCCGTCCTCGGGCACGTAGCGCTGCACCGATCCTTCGCCGAACGGCCCTTCGGGCCTCTCGACCGTCTCGGGGACCAGTCCCCATCCGAGCGACTCCGACAACAGATAGGCCGCCACCTCGCGTCGGAACAGCCCGCCCGGAAAGTCCCACAGGGGGCGTTCACCCTTCGAGGGCTTGTAGACGGCCATGATCTCGTCGTCCCCGATGCGGCAGGTCACCAGGAGCGTTGCATTGGAGCTCCCGGCGATCCTCCCATGGACCTCCATGGCGCCCTCGCGGAGGATGCGCGCAACCGCTGGGTCTGTCACGCCTGATCAGGTCACCGGTGGGCGGTGTCCGTTCGTACGCGGACAGTCGTGGCCGGAGGGGTCGAGTGGGAGCCCGCAGAGTGGGCACGGAGGCCGCCCGGCCTCGACGAGGCGGGTGGCGTGAATGGCGAACGCCGCCGCCTGCTCGCGGGTCAGGGCGACGCGCAGGACGTGGCCGCTCTCTTCGTCCTCGTCCTCTTCATGGACCTCTTCGAGCACCACGACCACGCGGTCGATCTCCTCGTCGTAGGACACGCCGATGGTGCCCACGACCCACTCGGGATCCTCGCTCCCGACGAAGGCGAGGTCGTCGGGGAGGTGTCCGGGGCGCCCCAGCTCCTTCACGATGCGACCGAGGTAGCTGGCCAGGACCGCAATCTGCTGCTTCTCCACCTTCACGGTTGTCTCGCGCAGACCTTGGCGGCAGTAGAACAAGAAGAGCCGGTGCCCCACCTCGCCGATCACCCCGACGGTGCAGTGGTCGGGGTCGCTGAAATCGACCTCGTCGGTCACGACAGGACCAGCTCTGCGAGTGAGCCCGTCGAGTTCACGCAGAGTATGGCCGGGCCCCCGCCGCCGAAGAGCAGGGCCGAGACGGAGCACGGCGAGATCACGAGGCGCTGCATGAGGTCGAGCGGGACGCCGGCGGCGGCGGCGACGATCGCTTTGATCGGATCGGCATGGGAGACGGCCACCACGGTTTCCCCGGGATGCGCCTCAACCAGGCCGAGCACCGCGGTCATGCTCCGGGCCGACATCTCCGTGAAGGACTCGCCCCCCGGGAACCGAAATCCCGACGGCCAGCGCTGCACGGTCGGCCACTCCTTGGTCTTGTAGAGCCGGGCCAGCGACTTCTCGGTCCACTCGCCCACGTCGGCCTCGATGAGCCCCCGGGCCGTGCGCACGCGTAGGCCCAGAGCGGCCGCAATCGGGGCCGCCGTCTCCCGGGTCCGCTCCAACGGCGAGGCGTAGACGGCCGTCGGGGGCTTGTCCATGGCGGCGATGCGCCCGGCGACGACATCGGCCTGGGCGCGGCCCTTCTCCGCCAGGTGCAGCCCGCCCGCTCTCCCCGGCAGGATCTTGCCGGTCGTGGGTGTCGCCCCGTGGCGCACGAGCAGGATCAGGGTCGCCGCGGGCGGCCGGCGCGTGGAGCGCGTCGGTGATGAGCGGGGGGATTCGGGCACGGCACCCCATCGTAGGCTCTGGGCCGTGGGATCGAACCGTGCCCCGGCCGACCGGTTGCACGCAGTCCAAGGGGACGTGGTGGCATGCCGCTCGTGCCCGCGCCTGGTGCGCTGGCGCGAGGAGGTGGCCGGAGCACCCCGCGCCTCGTTCGCCGGCCAGGCGTACTGGGGACGCCCCGTGCCCGGATTCGGCGACGCCGGCGCCCACCTGGCCATCGTCGGACTGGCTCCAGCCGCCCACGGGGCGAACCGGACGGGCCGCATGTTCACGGGCGACCGCTCCGGCGACTGGCTCTTCGCCGCCCTGCACCGGGCCGGCTACGCCTCCCAGCCCACCAGCACCGCCCGCGACGACGGCCTCGTCCTGCGTGACGCCTACATCACGGCCGCTGTCCACTGCGCCCCTCCGGACAACAAACCGAGCCCGAGCGAGCGTGCGGCATGCGCCCCGTATCTCAGGCGCGAGCTGGACCTCCTCGAGCAGCTACGGGTCATCGTGGCGTTGGGGCAGTTCGCCTGTCAGAGCGTGTCAGAGCTCCTCGGCCTGCGCCCCCGGCCGAAGTTCGGGCATCTGGCCGAGTACCCCGTGCCCGGGAACCGCACGCTCCTGTGCTCGTACCACCCGAGCCAGCAGAACACGTTCACAAAGGTCCTGACCGTGCCCATGTTCGATGCGGTGTTCGCCAGGGCGCGGCAGCTCTGCGATGGGAGCGAGGCGAGGTCGTAGGGCGGCCGCACCAACGACCTGCGGCGGCATTCCGCGCCAAACGGTTCCGCGCCAACGGTTCCGCGCCAACGGTTCCGCGCCAACGGTTCCGCGCCAACGGTTCCGCGCCAACGGTTCGACCGCAGCGCCACCGCGTGATCACGCCGGCATCAAATGGTGGCAGTTCGGCGAACTTCCTGCGTTGGGCTGGCCCCCACGCCCCTACGCGCTTTAGCTTCCTTGCGTGGAGACCGCCGTTTCACACGTCGAGATCGACGCCGCAGCGGATGACGACGCGCTGATGGTGCGGTGGGAGCTCGCAGGAGAACCGGTGGCCATGGACGTCGCCCTCGGGTCGTCGCCCAACCGACGGGACCATCAGCACGTGGCGACGGTTGCGGCCGGTGAGACGACGCTCCGTGTGGCGCGGCGGCCCGGTGTCCGTCTCTTCGCATCGGTGGCACCGCATCAGGCCGATGGCGGTGCTGGCGCGGTGGCCGGTGCCGCGGTGGTCGGGTCCCAACGCCGGATCCCTTTCGAGGCCGTCACCAACTTCCGGGACCTCGGCGGCTATCGGACCGGGACGGGTCAGCGGGTCCGGTGGGGGCAGGTGTTCAGGTCCGACGCCCTGCACGGGATGACCGAAGGCGACCTCGCCCTCTACGGGGAGCTCGGCGTGCAGGCGGTCTACGACCTGCGAGGTGAGGTCGAGGTGGCGGAGCGACCCAACCCGATGCCGTCGCGCCACATCCCGCTCCTCACGCGCCGGCCGGACGACAGCCCGGTGGCATTCGAGGGGATGTCGAGCAAGGACGGCGAACAGGTGCTGGCCGGCATCTACATCGGGCACATCGACCATGCGGCGGCGACGATCGGGGAACTGCTCTCTGCCCTGGCCGAGCCGGGCGCCCTGCCCGCGGTGTTCCACTGTCACGCCGGCAAAGACCGCACGGGCCTCGTCGCCGCACTGTTGCTCGATGCCCTCGGCGTCGAACGGGAGAGCATCCTCGACGATTACGAGCTCACCGCCCGTTTCCGGCTCCGGGCACAACAAGATGAGACCTTCGAGCGCCTGGTGAACCTCGGCCTGGCGCCCGAGGCGGCCGCAGGGGTGCTGACGGCGCCCCGGTGGGCCATGGCCGAAGCCCTCTCCCATCTCGACCGCGAGTACGGGAGCATCGAGCAATACCTGACGGGTCCGGCGGCGATGAAGCCGGCCGACCTGCAACGCCTTTCGGCCGCGCTCCTCGACTGACCGGGCACGGCCGTCCGACCTCCGGCTGCCGCACGGGCGGGACTGCGCGATCCAGGTGTTTGTACTACCAGGAGGGTGCTTTAGCGGGTGCGTGCGAGCGGGAGGGTGCGCGAGCGGGAGGGTGCCCCCAGCAGCGCCGACTCGCGCCGGTCCTCGGGCAACGGGTCGTCTCCGGCCGTGGTGCGGGGCGTCGACCTGATCAGCGGCCCCATGGCAGCGCCGACGAGGGCCACGCAGCCGGCGACGAGCATGGTCGTGTGCAGCCCGGTCATGAAGGCGGCGTGACTCCCCTGGGCGATCGCCTCTGCCAGCTTGCGAGAGGCACCCTTGGGGACGGGCGCCAGGCCTTGGGAGATCACAGCTCCTTGGTGCGACAGCCGGTGGGCCAGAGCTCCGGGAACCCCGTAAGAGGTGAGGTCGGGCACCACGACGCGGGCCACCACGGTCCCCAAGACGGAACCGCACACTGCGGTGCCGAGCACGCCTCCGAGCTGGATGGAGGTCGTCTGGATTCCTCCGGCGAGCCCGGAGTCGTCCTCGGGGACGTCGCCGACGATGGCATCGGTGGCCGAAGTGACCACCAGCCCGATTCCGAAGCCGAGTAGCACGAAGGGTGGCCACAGGTGGATGTACGAGGAGTCCACCTCGAGCGTCGTCAGGGAGAACAGGCCAGCGGCCGAGGCGAGAAGTCCGACCGTGATAGGGATCCAGGCCCCGAACCGGTCGACGAAGCGCGCCCCGACGGGTCCCGAGAATGCGAACGTGATGGTCAGCGGGAGCAGGCGGAGACCCGCTCCGACCGGGCTGAAGCCGTGCACGCTCTGCAGGTAGAGGGAGATGAAGAACATCACGCCGAAGAGGGCGAAGAAGTTCAGCAGCACGATCACGGTGCTCACGGACACGGCGCGGATGCGGAAGATGCGCAGGGGTATGAGGGGATTGCGTACGTGGTTCTCGACGAAGGCGAAGGCCACGAGAAGGACCAGTCCGGATCCGATCAGTCCCAACGTCCCCCCGTTTCCCCACCCCCAGCTCTGGGCCTTCACGAGGCCGTAGACGATGGCCAGCAGCCCGAGGGCGAGGGTGATGACGCCGGGGATGTCGAAACTCTCGCGCCGGGTCTCCTTGGTCTCGTTCAAGACGAGCGCGCCGACGGCGAGCGCGATCGCCCCGACCGGCACGTTGATGAAGAACACGCTCTGCCAGGAAATGTGCTCCACGAAGAGACCCCCGACAATGGGTCCCGCCGCGGTGGCGGTTGCCGATGCGCTGACCCAGATGCCCACGGCCCGGTTCAGTTCCTCTGCGGGGAAGGCCGCCCGCAGCAGTGCCAAGGTGTTGGGGAGGAGGAGCGCGCCGAACGCGCCCTGAACTCCGCGCAGGACGATCACACCGTCGATGGTGCCGACCAGCCCGATGACCAAGGAGGTGAGCGAGAAGCCGGCCACCCCGATGAGGAAGACCTTGCGCCGCCCGTATCGATCCCCCAGTTTTCCCCCGAGGATCAACATGACGGCGATGACCAGCAGGTACGAGTTGGTCACCCACTGCAGGTCGGTGAGCGAGGAATGGAGGTCCTTGCCGATGTAGGGGTTGGCCACGGCGACCACCGTGCCGTCAATGCCGACCATTATCACGCCCAGGGCCACGCTGACCAGGGTGAACCAGGGATTGTCCCGGAGACGCCCGTATCGTGGGGTCGATGTGGCGGAGGTCATTGATGAGCCTTTAGAAGTTGACGTACTACGCCATGGTGGCAGAATATGCCACGATGGTGCAAAACGGAGCTAGCATTGCGGTGCAAGCTTCGACAGGGGGGGCCATGGGAAGCGGCCTGACGGAGAGGAACAAGGAGCGGACGCGGCGGGAGATCGCCGAAGAAGCGGGACGCCTGTTCATCGAGCGGGGCTATGCCTCCACGACGGTCCAGGACATCGTCGATGCGGCCGCGGTCTCGGCCCGGACGTTCTTCCGGTACTTCCCGTGCAAGGAGGACGTGATCACCGCCATCGCGAGCAACACGATGGACGACGCCATCGACCACCTCGCCGGGCACGACACGAGTGAGACTCTGCGTTCCGTGCTCCAGGCCATGCTCGCCGCAGCCTTGGCGCCGGTGAACGATGATCCCGAGTCGGCGCGTGCGTTCCAGTTCATGCTGCGCAACACGCCTGTCCTCCGCGGGCGCTGGCTGGAGGAGCAGCGCAGGAGCCGCGACCGTCTGGCCGAGGCCCTCCGCCCGTGGTTCGGTGAGATCGCCGACCCCCTGGCGCCCCACCTGGCGGCGGGCGTGGCCCTCCTCGCCGTCGACGAGGTGATGGCGCTGTGGGCCGATGACCCGACGATGCCCGACCCACTGTGCCTGCTCGACAGAGCGCTCGACATCCTGGGTGGCTCCGTGCAGTTCCTGGGCGGGTCCTGAGTGGCGGCGCACGTCGGCGTCAACGACATCCCTGCGGATGCACGTGGGGAGGCCGAAACCATCGACGACCTCGTGCTGGATCTGCTGGAGTGGTTGGGCTCCGCGCCGCGGCCTTACGCCGAGGTGCTCGATGCATGGCGGACGTCGTGCCCGCGACTTCCCGTGTGGGAAGAGGTCAACGCGCGGGGATTGGTTGCGCGCCATAGCGAGCCGGGGAACGGCCCGTGCGTCAGCGTGTCCACTGCGGGGACGGAGTACCTGCGGGCGAAGCGCCGCCGGTGATCGTCACCACCCTCCCGGTCACCACCGCCGGGAGGGTGGCAGATGCCGGCGGCAGGGGTCACCACGAACAGAGGCAGAACGGGTGGCCGACGGGGTCGGCGTAGACGCGGAACGTCGCTTGGGTACCCAGGTGACGGGCTCCCAGGGCGATCGCCCGCTCGTGGGCCGCGTCCGGGTCGTCGACGACAAGGTCCAGGTGCGCCTGCTGGGGCACCGTGGCGTCCGGCCACGTCGGGGCGACGAAGTTCTCGGCGCGCTGAAACGTGAGGGCAGTTCCACCGTCCGGGGGCTCGGCCGTGAAGTGGTCGGCGTCTCCGCCGGGCCCGGCGGGCCATTCGAGCAGCGCCCCGTAGAACCTGGCCAGTGCCTCAGGGTCCGGGCAGTCGATCACCACGGACTCGAAATGTGGAACCGCAGCGCCGGGCATTGAGATCCTCCTGGTCGAGTCGCATCACGTCGTGCCGAAGCGATGGTACTTCGCCGCCTCTTTTTCCAAGACCGCGGTCCTGAAACACCAGGCGCGTGCCCACTAGGATCGCCGCAGATCCTTGCCGTGGGCGCAGCGCTCGTGGCTCAGCTGGGAAGGATGGCACGACGTGGCCCGCTTTGGCGCAGCACTTGGCCCGTTTGGCTTACGGACCGACCCGTCAACCACGGGGTGGAGCACGTCGCCCGAGCGAGGCCCGCCTTGAACGGCGCGCATGGACTCTCGGGCATCGTGCGCGCACTCGCTCGGCCCAAGGTCCTTCGTACGTGCCAAGGATGTGGATTCACGTGGAAGGTGCCGCGGTACTACGCCCGGACGCAGGTCCGCGCCGCTCTCCGCGCGCAATCCCGCAGCCCACTTGCCGGCAAACGGGCGCGGGAGGCGGCGGCGCAGCGGCATCGAGAGGTCACAGAGGTGAGCGCCGCATATGACCACTGCCCCCATTGCGGGAAGGAAGATTTCTCCCAACGCCGGCTCTGGGCCCAGTCCAAGCAGGCGTATCTGGGGATTGAGCGTTACTGAGCCAGCCCGTACGGGTAGCCGGCCCCGGGGTGTCCGGGGTGCCTATCGGCAACGGTGGCATACTTCGCGCATGCAGGTTCCCGTCGCGTGCTCACTCAGCTCGGAATCGGCGGCGGTGCGCCTCGAGGAGTGGCGGCAGTTCTTCGCCCGATTGACGAGCGACGCGCAGCGAACCGGGCATCACCGGCTTCGCGTGCGGCTCAACAGTGGGTCAGCGGCCCTCGTTGCGGCGGTCGATCTTGCCCGGCGGGAGAAAGCCTGTTGTGAGTTCTTCGACTTCTCCATCGAGGTCGGAGTCGACGAGTGCTGGCTGTCGGTCGATGTCCCACCCGACGCAGCCGGTGTGCTGGACGATTTCGCGTCGTTGCTGCCCCGACCCCTCTGACCGTGAGCGCACAGGGGCCGTACTCCGAGACGTGGGGTGTCGAGCGCTTCGGGGAGCCGTGCCGCGAGTGTGCCTTCAGCTTCACGCTGACCACCGAGCAGGCCATCGCTTCGGTGATGGCGATCCCCGACTCCTACGAGGGACTCGTCGGCTCGGCCGATGGTTCGCTCACCCACCCGGACCTTGACTGGAATGTCGGGGCCTACGTCTGCCACGTGGCGGACAACCTGCACGTCTGGGCCCAGTGGCTCGCCGGAGCAGCCCTGTACGCCGAAGCCGGGGTCCCCGGCTACGAGGAGAGACTGCTCGGCGATGCCCGCTTCTACACGCGGGTGCCGGTGCGTGGTGCCCTGTGGCAGCTACGCCAGGCCACCCGCTCCTGGCACGAGGCCGTCACCGTCGCCTTGCCCCATGAGGTGGTCCTGGCCCATGCGAGCCGCGGCCCGCAGTCCGTTCACGACGTCGTGCGGAGCAACGCGCACGATGCGTTTCACCACGGGTGGGACATCAGCCGAATTCTCGAGTACGCCGCCAAAACGGGGACGGCAGGCGCCGCAGGCACAACGGGCACGGCGGACGCGGCGGGCACGGCGGGCGCGGCGGGGACGGCGGGCGCAGCGGGGACGGCGGGCGCGGCGGGATAGGGCATGGGCGTTCACGACCGGTGCGCCGCATAGTCGACCACCCGCGCCAAAACCTCGGGCGTGGCTTTGGCGAGTGAGCCCGAGTCGAATGGGGGCAGGGGGTCGTACTCGATCATCAGCTGGGCCGCCTCGGCCGCGGTGCGATCAGCCACGAGTTCGACCAGCCGCAGTGCCATGTCGATCCCGCTCGACACGCCGGCGGCCGTGATGAGCCGTCGGTCGAGGTGCTCGACGACCCGTTGCGCCGTCGGCTCGGCGCCGAGCGCCGCGAGTTCGTCGTAGCACGCCCAGTGCGTGGTGGCGACCAGGCCATCCAGCAGCCCGGCGGCGGCCAGCACCAGGGAGCCGGTGCACACCGAGGTGGTCAGGCGGGTGGTGCCATGAGCGTGGCGCACCCACTCGAGGATCGCCTCGTCGTGCACCAGGGCCCGCGTGCCCACGCCGCCCGGGAAGACCACCACATCGGGTTCGGCCAACTCGGTTAACGATGCGTCGGCCACCATGCCCAGCATGCCGTTCTCGCTGCGGTACTCGCCCCGTTGCTGGCCCACGAAGACGACATTGATGAAGGGGATGCGCTGGAGCACCTCGTAAGGGCCGACGGCATCGAGCGCGGTGAACTGGGGGAAGAGCGGAATGGCGACGGTCAGGGAGGGGGTCATGGGTGCGTCCTTTCGTGGGGCACTGTGTGGAACCGGCGCCGGTACGCGTCCGGAGCGACGCCGAGGTGGCGCTGGGTGATGCGCCGCAGCGATTCGGCGGTACCGAAGCCGCAACGCGCTGCGATGACGTCGAGCGTGTCGTCGGTCGTCTCGAGCTCTGTGCGGGCAGCCTCGAGGCGCACGCGCTCTACGAACTTTCCAGGTGTCTCACCCACCTCGGCGCTGAAGACACGGGTGAAGTTGCGCACGCTCATGGCGGCAGCGGCGGCGAGGGTCGGGACACGGTGATCACCGCCCGGAGCCGATTCGACCAGTGCCTGCACGGCCCGCACGGTCGAGCGCTCGGCCCGCCGGACCCACACCGGCGACGCGAACTGCGTCTGGCCTCCCGGCCGGTGAAGGAACATGACCAGCCAGCGGGCCACTGTCTGTGCCACCTCGACACCGAGGTCCTCGGAGACCAGCGCGAGTGCCAGATCGATGCCCGCAGTGACGCCGGCACTGGTCCAGTACTTTCCGTCTTTGATGTAGATGGGGTCGGCATCCACGCGGACTCGGGGGAACTCGTCCCCCAGCTCTTCGGCACTGGCCCAGTGCGTCGTGACCCGGCGTCCGTCGAGCAGACCGGCCTCAGCGCCGACAAAGGTGCCTGTGCACACCGTGGTCACGCGCCGGCAGCGCGGTGCCACCGTCTTGAGCCACGAGATGAGACGCTCGTCACGACGTGCCGCTCGCGACCCGCGGCCGCCGGCGATGACCAAGGTGTCGATGGGTTCGCCGGGGTCGGGGAGGGGTGTCGTGCACAGGCCGACACCACTCTCCGACGTCACGGGCTGTCCGTCCGATGAGGCGATCTGCACGCAGTAGCCCTCGTCGCGGCCCAACGCCCGGGCCGCACGCGTCGCCCCGCTGAAGACCTCAATGGGGCCCAGGGCATCGAGCGGCTGCACGCCGGGGAAGACGACGACGACCACGGGGCGCTCGCTCATGGAGCCATGGTGCAGGGCCGGCGCCATGGCGTCAATGACATAGTTCCCACATATTCGGCCATCGACCGGATGCGGGCGTATCCCACAGGAAGAGCGAGTGGGGGTCTCGCGCAAGAAGGGCTGGTGGAGGTCTCCCCCGGCTCAGGGGTTGCGGGAGCGCCGGGTGCCCCGGGCGCGCACCCAGGCCAAGAGATCTCCCTGGTCGCCCCGCCCAACGGTGCCGGTGAAGATGTCCTCGCGCGCAGTGGAGGCCGACCTCGTCACCTCGGCCCGGA
>Ga0182012_10006981_pt1 | contig 11375 bp, 8 predicted proteins | sample 612S2SmetaG_FD_120486 | JGI IMG/M metagenome (GOLD analysis project Ga0182012, IMG submission 120486) | Permafrost microbial communities from Stordalen Mire, Sweden - 612S2S metaG | ecosystem: Environmental > Terrestrial > Soil > Wetlands > Permafrost | place: Sweden: Stordalen | collected...
AGCAACGACTGGTTCACATCGTCAGGAAGAAAACTCTTGCCCATACTCAAAATCGTAAATCGAGCCGAAGGATTCAATCCGAAAATTAACCGTGGAGGGAATCTATCCCCGACACACTCCTAGTGCCTGCTTCTACCCACTTTTCCAAAAATGCGCGCAGCTCTTCCGGCGGCTGGAGCCACAAATCGGCCGCCGTCTCGCGAACTTTGCGCCGAACCAGCGCGGTCAGGTGCGGGCCGGTCGCGTTGTTCATGACACGGAAGGCGGCTTCGTCAGTGAAGTCGTCGCCGAGATACGCCGCAGGGAAGGGCTCAGTTGCCGCCGGCATCATCTCCGCGATAACCGCGGCAACCGCATCGCCTTTGTTGCGTCCGGTGCGGAGCTCGAGGCCGCGTTCGAACGCGAGAAGCTGCATGCCTTCAATCTTCGTGGCCGGCTCAAACAGCTCGCGGGTGCGGGTCTCGATCTCCCGCGCGTCGCGCCGCGAAACTCCGCGCCAGTGCATCACCACGGCGTTGGGCTTGCCTTCAAACAACCCGCCGAATGAGTCGCGCTGCAACAGGGCGGTGAGCTCATCGAGTTTGGCGCGGGCCGCGGGAGACGCCTCTTCGAGTTCGCTGTGGCCGTCGGGGAAAAGCCGCTCTGCGCCATGCAGGCCCCACACCTCGACCGGAGTTGCGAGCGCCAGCAGCGGCTGAATCTCGCGCGGCGGACGGCCGGTGACGATAACGATGCGCGTCGTTTTCAGGCTTTGGATGAGGCTGAGCAACTCGCGAACGCCGAGCCAGGGATGTGCCGTGTACCTGTTGACGCGGAAGTCGGCGAGCGTGCCGTCGTAGTCAAGCATCAGCAGCGTATGCGTCGCCGCGTTGAAATGGCTGAAGAACTGGTCGAGCTTTGCTTCGGATTCAGGCGACAAACAGCTCTTGCTTGCCATGGCGGTTGAATGAACGGGTTGATGAGATTTAGAGGAGATTGTGGGAATTGCGAGGACTCCCTCAGGGGATATGGCCACGCCATTCAAGCTCATTTTACGGCACCCTTCGATTTCGCTCCGGGCCGGCTTTGAAGCCGCGCCCTTTCATAACGCGATGCATTTTATGCAAATGGTTTTATGCGGTCTTGCGCGCCTCAACTTCAATCCCGACTCCTGACACCCGCGCGGATGTAATTCGATGGTTATTGGGCTCTTCTTCCGCGGTATCGATTCTAAGCTCGCGCAAGTCGCCCAGCACGTTGGCCGCCCACAGATAGATGTTGTGCTCCATGACCTGATTGCGCATGCGCTTCATGCGGAGTCGGCGATCGTCGCGGCTCATATCCAGCCCCTCATGAATCGCCTCGGCTACGCTGTCGGTGTCGTAGGGATTCACGATGAGCGCGTCCACTAACTCGACTGCGGCGCCGGTAAACTTGCTCAGCACAAGCACGCCGTCTTCATCGTCCCGCGCAGCCACAAACTCTTTGGCCACCAGGTTCATGCCGTCGTGGAGCGAGGTTACCAGGCAAACATCGGCGGCCCGGTACCAGCGTCCAACCTCCTCATGGTTGCATTGCCTTTGAATCAGCAGAATGGGCTGCCAATGCGAAGTCTGAAATCGGCGGTTGATGCGGTCCACGGTTTCCTGGACGCGCTTGCTGAGTTCGGCGTAGGCGGGGATGCGCGTGCGGCTCGGCGCGGCAATCTGCACCAGCGTGAATCGCTCCAGATAAAAGGGATGTTTCTCAAGCAGCTGCTCAACGGCCATCAGTCGCTCGACGATGCCCTTGGTGTAATCGAGCCGGTCGACGCCCACAGCGATCGACTCGGCGCGCACGCCGGCTTCGTTGAGCAGATTTTCTCTTTCTGCCGCGCGAGCTTCGTGAGCATCGATGGGCCGGAGCGAAGAACTCGCGTGAGGAACCCCCTCGAAAGCCACGCTGACCGGATAGGGCCGAATAGTAGTGGTGTGGCCGTGGCGGCGGACGGTCCGGTGCGCCATGTCGGTTCGAGCTTCAACCGAGCGATCGACCGTGCCGAGAAAGTTGTGGCAATGCGCGGGTATGTGGAAGCCGATGAGATCGGCGCCGAGAATGCCGTCAATGAGTTCGGACTGCGAGGGACAAATGCCGAAGGCCTCGGGGTTGGGCCATGGAATATGCCAGAAAATGGCCACGCGGGCGTCTGGCCGCGCCCGCTTGATCATTTGCGGCAGCAGCGCAAAATGAAAGTCCTGCACAAATACAATGGGCTCTTCGCTGCCTTCCATCTCTTCAACGAGCGCATTGGCGAAGTGCTGGTTGACGCGCCGGTAGCACTCCCAGTCGGCGGCGCGGAAGATGGGCCGGGTATGCGCGATATGGCACAGGGGCCAAAGGCCCTCATTGGCGAATCCCTCGTAGTATTTTTCTTCCTCTTCCGGCGTGAGCCACACGCGCCGCAGGGTGTAGCGCGGATCGTCGGGAGGAACGCGCAGGCGGTCAAAGCGGTCCACAGTCTCCCGGTCGGCGTCGCCGCTGCCGCTGGCCACCCACACGCCGTCGCAGGCGCAAACCACCGGCTCAAGGGCAGTCACCAAGCCGCTGGGAGGCACAACGCAGGTAATTTCGCGACCCTTGTGTTGGTGCATGTACGGCTCGCGGTTTGAAACCAGAAAGATACGGCTCGATCCGGAGCGATTACGAATGCGCACGGCCAGCCGCTCGGCGGTCCACTGGCTTTCGCCGGCTTCGCGCAGTCGCGCCTCGGTTTCGGCTGATGCGCGGGCCGCGATCAGGCTTTCGGTTATCGTCTCCACCTCTTGCACCAGGTTCGGAAACAGGCTCATATCGGACTGGGTCGATTTTTCAACCTGGCCGGTACGTAAATGGCGCATTCGCTCCACCACCCGCTTCATGGGACGCAGCAGGAACCAGCGCACCATGGCAAATGTAATGGCGACGATCAGGACCACCAGCACCAGGATGCGCCAGAAGCTCTGCATCCACAGGGCCATGGTCTCAGTGCGGATGTAGCCGGCATCGACCATAATCGTCATGGCGCCGGTCAGTTGCGTCCCCTGGTGCAGCGGAAAAGATTCCTGAAGCCATTGCCAGTCGCCGGCATGGCTGAAGCCGCTTTCGACCGCGCCTTTTTGCAAGCTCTTCTGGATCAGGCTTTTTGATAGGGAGCCCAACAGATCCTGAGGCCCCGAGCCGGCCAGCAGGCGGCCGTGGGCATCGGAGATGGCCAGGCCAAGCGAGCCGGTCCCGGCGCGGAGACTTTCTGCCAGGCTGGCCAGCCCGGCGGTGTTGCCGCTTGCCAGCGCCGCTTCTATATTTGGCTCGAGACTCACTCCCATCCAGTTCGTCCGTGCCTGAAGCTCCTGGCGCAATACGTGCCTGTGACGCAAAACTTCAAAGTAGGTGGAGGCAACCGATACAAGCGTGACGCTCGCGATGAGAGCAAGGATCAGCTGTACGCGAAATCGATGCATCGGACCCTCCTTTAGCCTGTTTAGATGCGAATAAGAGGCCGGGAAAACCGGAAGCCGGTTGGCGGCGTTTTAATTCAGCAGGTTAGGCTCGCGGCGCGACAAGTTCTGAGCGGCGCCTCGGTTGCATTCGGCTTGCGCATCCACGAGGCCGGGCCGGGGACAAAACCGTCCGTGTCTCGTCGATGCGCTATTCTGAGTTCGGGAACGAAGGCAAGAAGGGCCAGATTACGAAGGCTTCAGGACTCGAATTGCATGTCGATCTTTCTTATCCGGAGTCTCAAGGACTTCCGGCCGTGCTATAACCAAAGCTCACGCGCCCCAAAACCTTAACTATTCAGGCCGATAATGGCGATCCAGACGCTTGACCGTACCGCCAAACAAATCGTGCTTACCGTGCAGGACTACTCGATCTTCGCGTGGCGAAGTTTGATGAACCTGTTCAGGCCTCCGGTTTATTGGTCCGACTTTTTGATGCAGTCGGACATCATCGGAGTTGGCTCAATTTCGATTGTACTGCTGTCGGGCTTTTTCACCGGCGCAGTTCTGGCGCTGCAATCCACGGCCACGCTCTCCTCATTCGGCGCGACCAGCGTTACCGGCCGTTTTGTGAGCCTTACCATGATTCGTGAGCTGGGCGCGGTGCTTACGGGCATTATGGTCTCAGGACGAAACGCCTCGTCGATGGCCAGCGAGCTGGGGTCGATGGTGGTGACCGAGCAGATTGACGCCATGCGCGCCCTGGGGGTGGACCCGCTGCGAAAGCTGGTTACGCCGCGCATCTACGCCACCATCACCATGCTCTTCTTTCTCACCATCGTTTCCGACGCCTTCGGCATCCTGGGCGGCGCGGCGGTTACCGTCTTTTTGAATCACCAGAACGCCACCCAGTACTTCTCCATGGCCTGGGAAGGCCTGTATTTCCGCGACATAGCGCAGGGCCTGGTGAAGCCGCTCTTCTTCGGCTACATCATTTCGTCGATCGGATGCTTTTACGGCATGAAGACCACCGGTGGAACGCAGGGAGTGGGCCGGTCGACGATTCAGGCCGTGGTTACTTCGTCGGTGCTGATTATTGTGGCCGACTTCCTGGTCACGCATGTCATGCTGTCTCTCTGGCCGTCATGAGCCTTTCGCTACTCACCGAACTCGAGCCGCTCAAAGACACCCTGCCGGTGGTGGAGATGCGGCACGTAACCCTCTCGTTCGATGGGCAGCCGGTGCTTACCGACATAAGTTTTCGCGTGGCGCCTCATGAAACCCGCATCCTGCTGGGGCCTGCCGGCGTGGGCAAAAGCGTGCTGCTCAAGCTCATCAACGGTCTGTTGAAGCCCGACCGTGGCGAAGTGCTGCTGTTCGGCGACGAAATTTCCATCATGCCCGAGCAGGCACTGTTCGCCCTTCGCGCGCGCACCGGCATGGTCTTCCAGGAGGGCGCGCTGTTTGACTCGCTCACCGTGCGCGACAACATAGGCTATCAGCTTATCGAAGAGAAAAAGCTGACCGACGAGGAGATCGACGCCAAGGTGCGCGAGTCGCTTAAGTTTGTAGAACTCGAACAGACTTTCTCGTTGTTTCCGGCCAGTCTTTCAGGCGGCATGCGGCGGCGCGTGGCCATTGCGCGGGCGCTCATCAACCAGCCAGAGCTGCTGTTGTACGACTCGCCCACCGGAGGGCTTGACCCCGTCACCTCAACCAACATCGTCAGCCTGATTGTGAAGCAGCGCGATGTGCACCGGACGCCCTCGCTGCTGGTGACGCACCGGCTGCAGGACGCGTTTACCATGTGCACGCACCGGTTCGACGCCGAAAAGAATGAGATGGTTCCGCTGCCCAAAGGCGAGACCGACCCCAATACGACCTTCATGATGCTCGAAGAGGGAAAGCTGATCTTCGACGGCACGCTGCACGAGCTGCTGCACACCGACAACGCGTTTGTGAAGGAGTTTCTGGAGTAGGGGCTGGAAAGGGTCGATCATAGCCGACAAAGTTCAATGCGAAACGCATGGCGAAACCGATCAGGCCTTCGTCTGCACCCATCTTGCTCGCGAATCGCACGGCCTCGGATTCAATTGCGAAGAGGCATCGGGCGAGAATCCTTTTCCAGATGCGTGGTGCGACGACTGCGAAATTATCCGCGCCGCCCACGACGGCTGGACTGATGAATCCCACGATTTAGTCAAAATCGCCCTGGTCTGTACAAAGTGCTATGAGCGCACGCGCATTCGAAACACAAAGCCAGCGGTGACGCTCGACGATTTGGCGAGCCTTCGTTGGAAGTGCAGCTCGTGCGAGGAGTGGCATTACGGGCCGTGCCTGGATTTTGGATTCTCAGAGCCGGCTTATTGGCCGAGTAGCTATGACCCAGGCACACGATGGATCGTAACGGAGCAAGGGGAGATCGAGAAGAGCGGCAAGAGCTTTTTGGATGAAGACTATTGCGCAGTCGACGACGAGCATTTCTTCGTTCGCGGTGTCCTGCACTTACCTATAGTCGGGACCGATGAAACTTTCCGCTGGGGAGTCTGGGGTTCGCTGAGCCGCGCGAACTTTGAGGTCCTGTTGAAGCTCGGTGCCAGCGGTGAGAGTAGGGATCTCAAACCGATGTTCTCATGGCTCAGTTCGAGGATTTCTGCATATCCCGATACGCCCACTGTGAAGATGCACGCGCTCGTTCAGGAGCCCGGGGCGCGCCCCCATTTTGAACTGGAGCCTGCGGATCAACCGCTGTCGCAGGAATTTCACCATGGCATCCTCCCAGAGCGCGTCCGGGAGATTATGTTGCGTGGGTTGAGAGATGCGGGCCAACTGAGCGCGTATACGAGTGAGGGCCGCCGGGGATTGCGGGAGTGAGAAGCCTTGGGAGCGCTATTTCGCCCCGCCCCTCCGGGGCGGGATCATGCATTTGTCGCGCTTTCCCAGGGTTCCCCCTTCGGCTTCGCTCAGGGTTCACCCTGGGCTATTATCGATTCGTCCCTCCGGGACGAGGGACCTGACGCCGATCAAAGATCCGAGCTGGCGTACAGCTCCGTCATATATCTGCCCCTTGCGATCGCAGGCTCTGAATGAGACACGCCCGGCGCGCCGCGCACCCCCGCCGTGCTAGACTTCCGGGTGCTGCGCGGGCTGCGTCTTCTGGCCCGTCCTATTTCGCGAGGCATCCATGACCATCCTTTCATCCGCATCGAAATCGCAATTTTCGCGACGCAGATTCATTGAGGCCGCCAGCGCTGCGGCTGCGCTTTCCCGCAGCGCATTTGCCCGTGCCGGCCGCGCACCGGCATCCGACCGCATCACGATGGGCGTTATCGGCTGGGGCATGATGGGACCAGGCAACACCGCCGTCTTTTTGAAGCAGACCGACTGCCAGATAGTGGCCGCATGCGACCTGGATAAGAACGCCCTGCAGGCCGCCGTGGGAACCATCAACACCCACTACGGCAACCAGGATTGCCGCGCCTACCACGACTATCGCGAGATGCTGTCGCGCGATGACATCGATGCAGTGATGATCGCCGTGCCCGACCACTGGCATGAGCTGGTGGCAACCGAGGCCGCAAGCCGCAAGAAAGACATCTACGGCGAAAAACCGCTGGCCCGCACCGTACGAGAGCAACAGGGAATTGTGCGCGCTGTCGAGAAGAACAACATTATCTGGCAGACGGGGTCGTGGCAGCGCTCGCAGCCCGAGTTCCACAAGGCCGCGGAGATTGTGCGCAACGGGCTCATCGGCAACGTGATTCGCGTTGAGGTGGGCCTGCCCGGCGGAGAGCACGATTTTGGCGGCACTGAGCCAGCGTTGCTGGCCAAGCTGGCAACCTTGCCCGACAAGATTACCGATCCAACGATGGTGGTGCCAGGAACGCCGGCCTGGGACCTTGCGGTGAGCGATCCTCCGCCCGAACTCGATTACGACCGCTGGATCGGCCCCTCGCGCATGGAGCCGTACGTTGAGGCGCGCGTCCACAAGAACTGGCGCTGGAACTACAACACCGGCGGCGGCCAGCTGATGGATTGGATCGGCCACCACGGCGACATCGCGCACTGGGGCTTGGGCTTCGACCTAAGCGGACCGTCGGAGATCGAAGGCCACGGCGAGTTTCCGGCGTCCAACGCGCTGTGGAACACGGCGACAAAATACCACGTCGAGTGCCTGTACAAGAAGGAAGTAACCGGCTACGCGAACGACGTCCGCATGACCATTGCCGGCGGTTCGGGCGCCATCAACATGGGCACGAAATGGATTGGCACGGACGGATGGCTGTGGGTTGACCGTAGCGGCTTCGACGCTTCAAACCAGGAGTGGGTGAAGTGGGACGCGGTGCCTGACGCGCTGCGCAAGACGAGGCTCTACGAATCGGTTGAGCACCGGCGCAATTTTCTTGATTGTGTAAAGTCGCGCAAGCCGACAATTACTCCCGTTCAGGTGGCGCACCACTCCACGCTGCCGGGGCACCTTGGATTGATTTCGATGCTCACGGGGCGCAAGATTCACTGGGATGTGAAGAATGAGGTGATTGTGGGCGACGACGAGGCGTCGGAATTGTTGACGCGTCCCTATCGCGCGCCGTACGTGATGGGGTAGCGCCGGTTTTTGTACCGCCGGTCTCCTGACCGGTTGTCCCTGCGGGCCTCCAGGCCCGCAGGAATCCCGCAACGGCGCAGAGACATGGAGGGATTGTGGCTGAGGAATGCTGCGCGATGCCCCGCCTGAGGAAAGCGAAGCGATGGATGAGGCAACCTATTGCCCCAATCATAATCGGCGCTGGATTTCTGGCGATCGCCGGGCAGAATCTCCCGGCGCAAAGCGACAGTTCATCAGCCCAGGGCGCGGGCCCATTTGATATCCGAGTTGAGGCGCGCGAAGTTGTGGTTCCTGTCTACGTGGACAACAAAAATCTCCACTGCTTCTTTGAGCCCCATGGTAAGGCCGTTCACCGGGCCCACCCTACACCGAACTTGCCGATGGATCTGGAAATCTCCGGGCTTGCGGCCAGCGATTTTCATATCTTCGAAGATGGAGCGGAGCAGCAGGTCAGAAGTCTGAGTGTCGAGCCCCTGCGGTTATGGGGAATCGACGACAGTGGAGAGGCGTCCGTAACTCGGGAAACCGACGAGGAATACATTAATTACGAAGAGCACCGGCCACCTTATCCGAAGACCGGACATGCACTTGCTTGGCCATTCTCACCCGGCGCTCCGTGTGAGATCTCGCATATGGAGTATGCGAGTACGCCTCGTGGATTCTGGTCCGGTCGGGACATGTGTTTTTCCAGGCTAATAGGTTTCCCAATGGCTGATCCCTCGTGGGCTTACACGATTACGAATTTTTCCCCGGCTAAGAACGGCAGGGCTGGCACACTGCACTTGTACCTATTGTCTTACGTGCCGCCGCCGTCGACTAAGGGTTCGTGTCACCAGATCAAAGTAACGACGGACCGCGCCGACGCGTCAGTCTATGCTCGCGATCAATACTGCAGTATGCATGAGTCGAGTTTCGATCCCCTGAAAGGAACGAATGCTGAAGAGCAGATGGGGGCGGAAGCCGCTTCGGCGCAAGAGGCCGAGCTGCCCTTGAGCGTTCAGGCAGCTGCCACATTCAACGACGCTAGTACAAGCCGAGTTAACATTGCTGTGGAATTTCCATGGCGCGCCTTGAACGTCTATTGGGATGGCAACTTTCGGGCAGCGGATGTCGATCTTCTGGGTCTGGTCTACAACCAGGACGGCACACTGGCCGTGCGCTTCAGCGATGTCGCCTATACCCCGAAGACCTTCGACTTTTTCAAGGCGAATAGCTGTTATAACCAGCGAGACTATTCTCCGAAGGAGTTTACTGAATCCCGGCTTCCGACTCGTTATGAAACGCAGATCGACCTACCGCGGGGTAACTACAACCTGCGGATCGTGGTCACCGATGGCACGCACTTTGGCCGCGCGGATGTGCCCTTTACGGTCGAAAATTATGATGCGAAAAATCTCTCCCTAAGCGGTATCGTGCTCGGCAAGCGATTCGTAAATCTGGCCGCGGTGTGGCCCGAGCCGGCCGCAGGCAACGATACGGCAGCTCAGCCGAACCCTCCGAAACGCGAACTCAGCACAGCTCCTGAGTATGTGCCATTAGTCAGCAACGGAATAGGAATCACACCTGCTGGAGATACGGGAGTCCCGGCAGGGGACCAGTTACTGACATACTTCGAGGTGTACGAGCCGCTGCTCACCGCTCAGCAAGTAAAGGTGAGCTTTCGGATGAGGGTGATTGATGAGAAAACGGGCCAGCTTCAGGTGGGCACAGACTGGCGCCCCGCAAACGCGCCTGCCCGGCCCGGGAGTTCCATCATCCCGATTACGGAGGAAATTGCAGCCGGTAAGCTGACCAAAGGCTCATATCGCCTGGAGATTCAGGCGTCGGACTCTGCGGGTAAGAAAACGGATTGGCGCGCGGCGTCTTTTACAGTCGAGTAGCGCGCTCGCTGCGAACCGCTCCCTCCCTCGCACATCCGCACCCCGCTCAAATCTGCTAGCCTTTCCTATTCCGGCTGTGTGCCGGCAGGCAGGTAAGGAATGGCGAAATTTCAGGGCTTTGATTTTCTCAATCTTGATGCAGGATTCTCTGAGGACGAGCTGCTCGTCCGCCGCACTACGCGCGATTTTGTCGACGACAACGTAATTCCAATCATTGAGAGCTGCTTTCGCGAGGACCGCTTCCCGCGCGAGTTAGTGCCGCTGATGGGCGAGATGGGATTCTTTGGCGCCACCATCGAGGGCTACGGCTGCGCGGGCATGTCGAACGTGGAGTATGGCCTGGTGATGCAGGAGCTGGAACGCGGCGACAGCGGCCTGCGCAGCTTTGTGAGCGTGCAGTCGGCGCTGGTCATGTATCCCATTTACACATTCGGATCTGATGAGCAGAAGAACACCTGGCTGCCGGCGCTGGCGAGCGGGGAAAAGCTGGGCTGCTTTGGGCTCACCGAGCCGGGCTTCGGCTCGAATCCAGGAGGCATGACAACGCGTGCCCGCCGGGACGGCTCTGACTACATACTCAACGGCGAAAAGATGTGGATCACGTCGGGAACGATTGCCGATGTGGCAGTGGTGTGGGCCAAGCTTGAGGGCGGCGGCGAGGGGAACGACTGCATTCGTGGTTTTCTGGTAGAGAAGAGCACGCCCGGTCTTTCAGCAAAGGATGTGCACGGGAAATGGTCGCTGAGGGCGTCTGTCACGAGTGGATTGTCGTTGCAGGATGTGCGCGTGCCCGAGAGCAACATGCTGCCGGGTGCGGCCGGATTGAAAGGGCCGTTGATGTGTCTGAACCAGGCGCGTTACGGCATTAGCTGGGGCGCGCTGGGCGCGGCCATGTCTTGTTACGATACCGCGCTGAACTACGCAAAAATCAGGAAGCAATTCCATGAAAAGCCCATTGCCAGCCACCAGCTTGTGCAGGAGAAGCTGGTGTGGATGGCGAGCGAAATTGCTAAAGGACAGTTGCTCTCGCTCCATGTGGGGCGGCTCAAAGACGTTGGCAAGGTAGGCCACCAGCACATCTCCATGGCCAAGCGAAACAACGTTTGGATGGCGCTCGAATGCGCGCGGATGGCGCGGGATGTGCTCGGCGCGAACGGCATCACAGAGGATTACCCGATCATGCGCCACATGATGAATCTTGAGTCAGTAAAGACCTACGAGGGCACACACGACATTCACACGCTGATCCTGGGCCAGCATTTGACTGGGATCGGGGCTTACTGATCGCCGCTGCGCGTGAGGCGAACCTACATTCCCATCGACATTGGCGCTCGACCGTCTTAACCTGTTGGCATGACCCGCCATCTGCCGCTATTCGCGCTGTTCGCCGCCTCCACTCTTGCCATCGCGCAGCAGCCAGTGTCTCCGCCCATCGTCCTGCACGCCGCGCGCCTGCTC
>Ga0182012_10006982_pt1 | contig 11374 bp, 4 predicted proteins | sample 612S2SmetaG_FD_120486 | JGI IMG/M metagenome (GOLD analysis project Ga0182012, IMG submission 120486) | Permafrost microbial communities from Stordalen Mire, Sweden - 612S2S metaG | ecosystem: Environmental > Terrestrial > Soil > Wetlands > Permafrost | place: Sweden: Stordalen | collected...
CCCGGTCAGCAGCAGCCGCACGGCCTCCTGCTTGAACTCCTGGGTGTACCGCTTGTTCGTACTCGTCATCATAGTCATTTTCCATGTCTTTGACGCCGTGTCCATCAAATCGGGGGAACCTCAGGATAGGGACGAGTGGTTACTTCAATTATTTACACTATCAACAGTGCAAAGGCAGTCAGGGTAAAATGTCAGTTAAACATATGAGACTAACCCGTTTACTTTATGATTTGACCAGGCATTGTGCTGCGGTCAAATACCCGAGCAGACCATCGCCCACATTTATCCTTTTCATTAGCCGATTTTACATTGCATTTTTGGAAAATAAGGCGTAAAAAAGGCATAGCTGCGGACGTAAACCAAGTGAAGCGAACTTAGCACACAACTCCAAACCCCATGAAATCCACCATGAAACTCAAGCTCCGAATTCTGATCCTTGCGCTGGCGTTAATCGCCGACTTACACCAAGCTGCGGCCCAGGGCACGGCGTTCACCTATCAGGGCCAACTCCTGGACAACGGCAGCCCGGGCAACGGTACCTACAGCCTTGCCTTTTCGCTGTATTACACGAACACGGGCGGCAGCTCCATTGCCGGGCCGGTCACCAATAATGCGGTGAGCGTGACCAACGGCCTGTTCACGACGCTGGTGGATTTCGGGCCGGGCGTGTTCACTGGCACCAGCAACTGGGTGGCCATCGCGGTCAGCACGAACGGAGCAGACAGTTTTACCACCCTCGCGCCGCGCCAGCAGCTCACACCGGTGCCATATGCCATTTTCGCGGAGAGCGCAGGCAGTGTCAGCGCGGCACAATTGACGGGCGCCACCGGCAACAACTTTATTATCGGAGGGGGGTCAACGAGCGGCTCCGACAACACGGCCAGCGGCTATGATGCGCTGCGCAACAACACCACCGCGGGCGGGAACACCGCCGATGGTGCTAATGCGCTTTACGCAAACAAGACCGGCAATGACAACACCGCCAGCGGGTTTAACGCACTTTACTCCAACTCATCCGGCTATGAGAACACCGCCAGTGGCAACGGTGCGCTCTACAACAACACGACCGGAAACAACAACACCGCCGGCGGCGATGAGGCGCTTTTCTCGAACACGACCGGCAACAACAACACCGCCGGCGGCAGTGGAGCGCTTTTCTCGAACACGACCGGCTCCGGCAATACCGCCAGCGGCTACAGTGCGCTTTACGACAACACGACCGGCAACGGTAATACCGCCAGCGGTGATTATGCGTTATCCGGGAACACGACCGGCAGCGACAACACCGCCCTCGGATTTAATGCCCTTTACGACAACACAACGGGCAGCAACAACACCGCCAGCGGCTTTGATGCGCTGCTCTACAACACAACGGGCATCAACAACACCGCCAGCGGCGCCAGTGCGCTATACAACAACACGGGCGGCAACGATAACACTGCCATCGGCTGTAATGCGCTTATACATGCCACCAATGACAGCGAGATGGTGGCCGTGGGCTATGGGGCGCTGGAGAATGACAATGCCGGTTATGGCCAGAACACTGCCGTTGGGTATAGCGCGCTTTACGCGAATGTGACGGGCTTCGACAACTCGGCCGTGGGCTATGAGGCCTTAATTGCCAGCTCGACTGGCACCAGAAACACGGCCATGGGCAAGTCCGCGCTTGCGGCCAACACTTCCGGCTCGGGCAACACCGCCATTGGCTGTAATGCGCTGCCGGTGGACAACGGCGTCTACAACACCGCCATTGGCTACACTGCGCTATACAATACCACCGCTGACAGTGAGCTGGTGGCGATTGGCACGGGAGCGCTGGCGAATGACAATGCCACGAACAACAGCACCACCTCCGGCTTTGGCGAGAACACGGCCGTTGGTTATAATGCGCTATACGCCAATGTGACGGGCTTCGGCAACTCGGCCTTGGGATCTAGTGCGCTTATTGCCAACACGACCGGCTACTTCAACACAGCCATTGGCGATTATGCGCTTTCCGCCAACACATCCGGCGGCCTCAACACAGCCGTTGGCAATGCTGCGCTTTCAGCCAATAAGTCCGGCGCCAACAACACAGCCATTGGCAATTATGCGCTTCTCTATACCACCGCTGACAGTGAGCTGGTGGCGATTGGAGAGGGAGCGCTGGCGAATGACAATGCCACCAACGCAACCACCATTACCGGCTTTGGCGAGAACGCGGCCGTTGGTTATGACGCGCTATACGCCAATGTGACGGGCTTCGACAACTCGGCCTTGGGATTTATCGCGCTTGCAGGCAACACGATCGGCGAGAACAATACGGCCAGTGGCGCGAGGGCCCTTGCGAACAACACGACCGGCAGCTTCAACACGGCCTGTGGCACTGGTGCGCTTTACAACAACATGACCGGCTCTGAAAACACAGCCATTGGCCTTGATACCCTGGTATTGCTTGGAACGGACAATGCAGCTGGCGGCTCGAACAACATTGCGCTGGGTAATAATGCCGGTTACGATTACTCCGGCAACGAAAGCGGCAATATTGTCATCGGGAACAATGGCGTCACCGGTGATAATAACGTCATCCGCATCGGCAACCAAGGGCAGCAGACCATCACCACCATTGCCGGCATTTGGGGCGGCACGCTGCCCGGCGGACAAGGTGTGCCCGTTTATGTGGATGCCTCCGGACACCTAGGCACGATCACCTCTTCGGCCCGGTTCAAGACCGGGATCAAGAGCATGGCTAGTGACAGCGAGGCGCTGTATGCCTTGCGGCCGGTGACCTTCAAATATAAACCGGCCATTGACCCCAAAGGCACCCCGCAATATGGCCTCATCGCGGAGGACGTTGACAAGGTGGACCCGGATCTGGTGGTGCGGGACGACCGGCACCAAATTTACAGCGTCCGTTACGAAGCGATCAACGCCATGCTGCTGAATGAATTTCTCAAGCAACATGACCAGGTCGAACGTCAGGACACGGAGATTCAAGACCTCAAACAGCAAAAGGATGCGCTGGCGCAACGCTTGGACGAACTGGAATTGGCGGTGAAACAACTTGCCGTGAACAAATGACCCGCCAATGCCGGCCCTGATTCTTTACCCACTCTTTCACCTGCCGGCCAGTGAAGGGGCGGTCAAGGAGCGATGAGCGGACAATCACGGGCGGAGAACTAAATCGTTTGAAACCCTGCAAAATCAGGATGCAGTTTTAACTGCTGTCTGCGGAGAATCCACTGGCGGTATTTCAAGCACGGCAACAAACCGCTCGCCGGTGCCATCGGCATTTTTGGGATGCGACCAGCCGAAAGCCCGTTTCGCTTTGGGATGTCCGTTCAGGTTAAAAACGCTGCATCTGTGCCGTGGTGATAACTCCGCATTGGTCATTCGCTTCAATCAAGTCCATTCTGTAAATCCCGTTAGAAAAATCGGAGAGGTTCCGGCCCATGCGGCGTCCCATGCGTGGAAACTCGGCGCGTCCGTGGCAAAAAAGTTTTGGAAAAGTGAGCTAAAACGAGACCATCCCGTTTTCATCATCCTAAATCCCGCTAAAATCACACCCGTATGTGGGAGTACGATGACGAGCCGACAGTATGTCAACCTCCGGCCAGCGAGGTGACCTTCTGGCCTCCTCTGAACAACGAGGAGAAACCGCCCGCACCCAACTTCGACGTCCTGGCCCGCCACACCAAAAGCCTGTCGAAATTGCGCAGACAAGGCAAAAACAATGGTGAAATCCAGGACTGGTTGCGGAAAAAGGGCCTTGTTTTTCCACTCCCCGACCTCATCACCTACTTTCAGAACCTTGCTGTAGAACAAGAGCAGCAGCACCAGAAAGAACAACAGCAACAAGAGCAGAAAAAACGAAACTTCAAAAGGAGCCAGACCAAAGCACATCCGAGCCCAGACAAAACCCCGTATCTCCCCAAGACCGTACCGAGCCAGAATCCCCCGGATGGCCCGTGCGGTGTCGCACCCCGCGGTGGCATCCTGGCAGTGGTTGATTATGCCGGCGAATTGGTTCAAATGCGTCGGCACGGCGACCACATCGGCGAAATGCTATGTTTTCTGCGGCGCAAACACGTCCACGCCACCGCCGCAGAAGTCACCCGCGTCCTGGAAATCCACCACAGAGCCGTTACAGCCACTGAAGCCGAGGCGGAAAAAGAGCAGCTTAAGAGGCAGTTCGACCAGATTAGAAGCCACATTGGCGATCTGCTGCGGATGCGTGGCGAAGGAAAAGACCGGTGCGACATGATCGAATGGCTCGGGACCAACGGCATCACCGCCTGCGGTGCCGACCTCAATCTTATCTTCCAGGAGCACGAGGAAGCACAGAAACAAAAGCAAGAAGAAGAACAACATTCAAAACCGGCGCCGAATCCGAATCCTGGCTCCGCCAATAGTAATGCTAAAGCCAAAGCTGAAACTGAAAACAAAAGCCCAGAAAATTCAGAAACCTCGAACCCACTTGAGTTGGTAGGGTCATTGCGCCCTGATGTCCATAGCCTTGGCGAAGGAAGTTGCGATAACCGGCCGGCAGCTTGTCCCCCAATGGCGAGTGGAAATGCCAATGCGGCTCGCACCCTCACCGCCCCCACTACAAAACCAGCGGAGATGGTCGATGGAATTGACGGCTTTTTAAGACAATTTGGAATATCTGTCGACAAGGTCGACGCCTTCTTGGAGGGCCGACCACCATTAAAGTTGGAAAAGGCAATTGAGATTGGCAAATACCATGCAGTCCACACGTTTAGCTCTCCCGCAAGCACCGTGCAGGAAGTGAAAGCTGCAAACCAAACCTTGTCAATCGCAGCCGCTTACGAGGAGGCCCAAGCCCGGGCAGCTTATCGGCAACAAATACTTAAGCTGCGCGAAGCCGCCCATGAATTAAGAATAAAAAAGATGGCGCAAGTTGAAGCGCGGGCCATGGCAGCGGCGGAACGCAAAACCCCGAAGACCTTTGATAATACCGCGCGCATTGCTGCATTTCGCAAAGAGTATTTCAAGGACGTGTTCACACCGGAGAACATTGCCTTGGTAAAACAAGCGTTCGCCAAAGCTGGAATCCCTTGGGTCTCGGTCCCTGATGATCCCGATTATGTCCCCCCCGCCGGCCAACCAACCCCGGATTCATCCTGAACCAGCCGGAATCGAAAAAAACCTTAAACCAAAACAGTAACCAAATAAAAAAATCAATCAAAGACCAACCAGCAGCTGGATCGCTCGCCGAAATCAGATCAACGAACACACGAGGACTGGCAAATCCAAAAAAACTTAAAACACCAAAAAACATCGATGAAAAAAGACACTGAATTGAATAAGGAATTACTCAGCCAACCAGCAATTGTATCACCCGGTTCAGCCCCAAAACGCAAAGTATTGATGCCTTGCGTTGATTGGTGCCGGTCATTTGGAGAGAGCAGCTTTTGCCAGAACTATTACTCATCCACAAGCTACATAGTTCGACAAAATTAAATAACTAAAACTCTTTCGGACAGCCTGGGTTGGACAGCCTTCCCCGTGCCTCCGGTCTCCAAACCCGCTGTCTCGCCGATGTCGCATTCGGCGGGCTGCGACACAACCAATTATTTTGGAGCGATTCAAATGGAACTACAGCCATCTGGTCGGAAAAAGATTTACCGACCCTCACGCATACCCAAATTGCCGGCAGGGCGAAATTCAGTTGTTCTGCTTTTTGCCTTTGGCCCTTGCGTCAGAGAAACCATAAACAGGCCTTTAACAGCTTAACAATGTGGTGAGTCTGCCAGACTAAAACCGGGAATAGATCTGCAAAACGACTTGCAAATCTATGGAGTAAAAGCAACATCACGAAAAACGCACACCTTGGTCATGGACCAGAGACCAAATTGGAAATTGCTATTAACCCCTTCCATGAAAGTTTTTGTTTGCTTGCGGATGATTCAGATGTTGGCTCTGCTGCCAGGTCTGTGGGTGGCCCAAGCGTTGGCGGATTCCCGCTTAAACGGGCTGCAGCTGCCGACTGGGATCGTCATCAATGAAGAAGCTGGCCGTGGTGGCTGGTGGGTGGTGACGCTCCGTTTGGAAAGCGGAGAAGATCTGCCGGTGATTGTGGATACGGGTACTTCGGGCACTGTTCTTGATAAATCCTTGGAAACGAAACTGGGAGTCCCGCTTGCTACGGCGGTGTCCCAGAGCTGGGGCGTGAAGCAGACCAACAATGTGTATGCGGCACCGAAGCTTTATCTGGCAGGCGTGCCGTTGGTCACCGGGGATCCAATTGTTACTTCCGACCTGCAGATTTCAGGTCGGGACGGTCATCCGGTGCTGGGAATTCTGGGTTATGATATTTTACGGCATTATTGCATCCAATTGGACTTTGCGGCCGGTAAGGCGCGTTTTCTGCACGATGAAATGGCCGACACAAACACCTGGGGGAAAGCCTTCCCGATCGTGTCGCTTAATAACAATGATGGGCGTCCATCCGTGGCAGCCAATCTGCTCGGGAAAGATGGCCCGCATTCGCTGATTGATAGTGGCTACCCGTCGGACGGTTGGCTGATGCCGCAGTATTATAAAATCTGGACAAATACTGCCGCCAAGACGGCAGCTGGTGAGGCGCGTTCGCCCTGCGGCATCTTTAAGGGAAAAAAATATGCACTCGTTTCGTTAGACCGGAACGATGTGGAATCGGACGGTATTGGCCTGCGGTTCTTGGCGCGACATCTGGTGACGCTGGATTTTCCAAAACAAACGATTTATCTAAAATGCCAATCGATCGGTCCTCTTTCCGATCCAGGTATGCGAGCCACACCGATGCCAGACTTGGATGCGTTGGTGAACGACTTGATACTGCAGGACACCAATGCGGCGCTGGGAGAACAGCTGAAAATCGAAGCAAGCCACGACAGCAAGTTCGAAAAAAATGTCGCTCGTATTCTGATCGGCACCCTGAATGACAGTCCGAAGCCTTCGCCGGCCGAGGTGGCAATTGGAATTAGCCGATTTCCGTTAGGCGATGCGCGCCCTGAACTCGCGGAGGTCGGTTGGCTCCAGCCATCGGCGAATCGTATACCGTTGAACGCGGAGATTCCTTCGCCCCTGCTCGATTCCGGTAAAATCTATGCAACAGGTCTCTTTGCGCATTCTCCGTCGCGATACGTTTTCAATCTGGGCGGCAGATGGAGGAGCTTACGGGGTTGGGCCGGACTGCACACTTCGTTTCAGCCTTATGCCTATGGGGTTGTTTTCGTCATCAAGACAGATGGCCAGGAAGTCCTCCGGTCACCCGAGATTCGCGGGAAAAAACAGGTCAGCTACGACATTAGTTTAAAGGGGGTGAAAACGTTGGAACTGATTGTGGAACAGGCGGAAAGCCGTAATGGGGGGAATTGGGGACTTTGGTTGGAGCCGACGCTTCGCAGATGACATTGGCAGTTTGGGGCTGGAAATGTGGTGGCGGGCAAATCAATTGATAAGCCTGAATGGCGGGACCTCGCCGGAGACCATTATCAAATCCTGCTTTGATCCTTGCGCGGCCAGCTCCTGCGATCGAAGGAATCACGGGATGAGCGAAAACACGCAGTGCTACTCCTGTTGCAGGGGTGGTGTTTGGTTGGTTTTTTGATTTGTTTTGGCGCATCCAACTATGCTGCTGCGGGTTATATCTCAACAAGCAGGCAAGGATGCTGCTGCCAGTCCGCAAGGAGCTCCACGGTAAGGGTGGGGGGATGAGAGCATGCGTTTAATTTTCCTGGATCGCTTCGCGTGGCAAGTGATTTTTTAAAGCGCTCTATTGAACCTGGAACAGGCATTTCTTTTTATGTTAATGCTGTGCAACTGTCCTTCACCCTTTGCTTTTTCCCGGTCTTGCCGTAGTTTGACCATTTAGCTTTGAGCCAAAATTCATAACCATGAGCAGGGAATTCATCCGCATCGGCGGCGCGCGCGAACACAATCTCAAGAACCTCACGCTTCAGATTCCGCGCGATCGCCTGGTCGTCGTCACCGGCCTGAGCGGTAGCGGCAAATCGTCCCTCGCTTTTGACACCATATACGCCGAGGGCCAGCGCAAATACGTTGAGAGTCTTTCGGCTTACGCCCGTCAGTTCCTGGATCAACTGCAGAAACCTGATGTCGATTTCATCGAGGGACTGTCCCCGGCCATTGCCATCGAACAACGCAGTTCCGGCAGCAGCCCGCGTTCGATCATTGCCACCACCACCGAGGTTTACGATTACTTGCGCCTCCTGTATGCCCATATCGGCCAGGCGCATTGTCCCGAGACCGGTGTCCCCATTTCCACCCAGAGCACCACGGACATCGTCGATAAAATTCTCGCCTTGCCTCCCAAAACCCGCGTCATGCTCCTCGCTCCCGTCGTCCGCCGCCAGAAAGGGGAGTTCCGCGATGTCTTCGAACGTCTGGCCCGCGAAGGGTTCGTGCGCGCCCGCGTCGATGGCCAGATTGTCGAGCTCGGCGAAAACGTCGCCCGCGTCAAACTCGACAAAAAGAAATTTCACAACATCGAAGCCATCGTCGATCGCCTGGTCATTGAGGACAAAATCCGCGTGCGTCTGGGCGATTCCGTGGAAACCGCCCTGCGCTGGGGAGAGGGAGTTCTCTTTACCCTCCACCAATTGCCCGAGGATCCCAAAAGTCCCGCGACCAAGCCCAAGGAAAACGGTGCGGCTGACACTTGGATCGAAACGTTGCACTCGAACAAGATGTGTTCGCCGGCCACCGGCAAAAGTTACGATCCCCCGACGCCCAAGCATTTTTCCTTCAATGCCCCGGCGGGAGCATGCCCGGTGTGTCATGGTCTCGGCCAGAAAATGGTTTTTGACGAAGCGCTGGTGGTGCCGGACATGGATCAGCCCCTCGAAAGCGCCATCCAACCCTGGCGCCGGGCGGGCAAGCGCATGACGATGTATTATAAGGCCATGCTGCGTTCCGTCGCCTCCAACATGGGCATCGGTCTGGATACGCCCTATAAAGATTTGCCGGACGTCTTCCGAAAAATCCTCATGCACGGTTCCGGTGAGGTGCCCATGGATTTTAATTTCTGGCGGGCCGGCAAAGTCAGCACCATTTCGCGACCGTTCGAAGGCGTCCTCCCCAACCTCGAACGCCTCGCCACCGACAGCGAAAGCGAATTCATCCGCAACCGGCTCAAGGCCTATATGATGCCTGAGTTTTGCGATGTCTGCGGCGGTAAACGCCTCAAGCCGGAAATCCTTGCCGTCACCCTCGGGGGTAATGGCTATGTGTCCCAGATTAAACTCAAGAAATCCAAGCTCAAGATTCCCGGCCTCTCCATCATGGACGTCTGCGGTCTGTCCGTGGAGCAGGCGGACGAATTCTTTGCCTCGCTGAAGCTCAGCGAATTTCAGCAAAAATTTGCCGGCGAAGTCATCAAGGAGATCCGCGCCCGTCTCGGCTTCCTGAAAAACGTCGGACTCGGCTATCTCACCCTTAATCGCGAAAGCGGTACGCTCAGCGGTGGCGAAGCCCAACGCATCCGTTTGGCCACCCAGATCGGCGCGGCCCTGGTTGGCGTGCTTTATGTCCTGGACGAACCCAGCATCGGGCTGCACCAGCGCGACAACGACCGGCTCCTCGCCACCCTCAAGGGTTTGCGTGACCTCGGCAACACCGTCCTCGTCGTCGAGCACGATGCCGATACCATCCGCGCCGCCGATTACATCCTCGACCTTGGCCCCGGCGCTGGGGTTCATGGCGGCGAACTCGTTGCGGCTGGCACGCTGCCGGACATTCTCGCCTGCCACAAGTCGCTCACCGGTCGCTATCTGACCGGCGAGATGAGCATTCCCGTTCCCAAAAAACGCCTCCGGCCCGACGAGGATAAAGGCTGGCTCGAAATCATCGGCGCCCGCGAAAATAATTTGCAGAACATTGATGTCCGCATCCCCCTCGGCCTGTTCACTTGTGTCACCGGCGTGAGTGGTTCCGGCAAGAGCACGCTCGTCAACGACATCCTGCAGCGCGCCCTGTTCCGCAAGTTTTACGGTTCCAAGGAAAAGCCCGGCGAACATCGCGCCCTCAAAGGCTTTGAAGGTCTCGACAAAGTCATCGTCATTGACCAGTCGCCCATCGGCCGCACGCCGCGCAGCAACCCGGCCACTTACACCGGTATGTTCAACCACATCCGCGATCTGTTTGCCAAGCTCCCCGCCGCCCGCGTTCGTGGCTACGAGCCCGGCCGCTTCAGCTTCAACGTCAAGGGGGGTCGCTGCGAGAAATGCGAGGGCGATGGCGTCCTGAAAATCGAGATGAATTTTCTCCCCGCCGTCTATGTCACCTGCGAGGCCTGCAACGGCAAACGCTACAACCGCGAAACCCTTGAAATTGCCTACAAGGGCAAGAATATCGCCGACGTCCTCGACCTTACCGTCGAGGAGGCCGTGACCTTCTTCCGCGCGGTACCAAAAATATTTGATCCGCTGCTGACCTTGGCCGAAGTCGGCCTCGGTTACATCCGGCTTGGCCAGCAAGCGACCACGCTGAGCGGTGGTGAAGCCCAGCGCGTCAAGCTCGCCGCGGAGCTCGCCCGCCGCGCCACCGGCAAAACCCTGTACATCCTCGACGAACCCACCACCGGCCTGCATTTTCACGATGTCGCCAAACTGCTCGAAGTCCTCTTCAAGCTCCGCGACAACGGGAACACCCTCGTCATCATCGAGCACAACCTGGACGTCATCAAAACCGCTGACTGGATCATTGATCTGGGTCCCGAAGGCGGCTCCGGCGGCGGCAAAATCATCGCCGAAGGCCCCCCCGAGGCCGTCATCCACATCCCCGCCAGCCACACCGGCCACTACCTGAAAACCGTCCTACCCAACTGAGTGGTCCTCATTTCATATTCCCAGGGTGGGGCGAGACTCTGTCGAGCTCATTATCTAAACAAGCCCGTCATTCACTTGAGTTGCGATAGAACCATTTTAATCAACGGATGTTAGGGATCGAGAGGTTCTGGCCTCACCTTGGAACAATAGCTTGCTCCGCTTATCCGCCATAATCTAATTCTATTCAGAGTTCAACCCCGGGCAGCTTCTTGAAATGGCCGTTCAACTGGATTTTTTGCTTGAGCGATTCCATTTCGATTACCGTGGGCAGGATCTGCGAGAGATGGCGGTTCAAATAATCGAGCCGCTGGTTTTCCTCCTCCAGGCCCAGCAACTCGTACTCCTGTTTTAGCGAAAGCCCTGCGTGGTGCGCCACGTCATAACTTTTCAAGACGCCCACCGGCTTGTTAAAATTCTTTTCCACCTTCAACAATTTGTGCATCAGCCGGACTCCGGACAGCACCTGCCGCATCAATTCTTCGTCGCCGGCCAGCTCGTTCTCGGTGAAATCCACCCGCGCGCCGCTGTACAGCTTACCCGGC
>Ga0182012_10006983_pt1 | contig 11373 bp, 8 predicted proteins | sample 612S2SmetaG_FD_120486 | JGI IMG/M metagenome (GOLD analysis project Ga0182012, IMG submission 120486) | Permafrost microbial communities from Stordalen Mire, Sweden - 612S2S metaG | ecosystem: Environmental > Terrestrial > Soil > Wetlands > Permafrost | place: Sweden: Stordalen | collected...
CCCCCGGCGCTTCCGCAGCTTCTTTCGTCCACTTGAACACCGTCAGTTGCGTACTGTTGCACTGAATCACGATCCACTCCTGCGGATTCTGGCTCTCGTCCCCGCAAATCTCACACCGATAAATCGAATCAATCATCCTCGACCTCCGCGCCCCGCCACTTTGCCTCAAATCGCTGTATTCCTGAACCCTGACCCCTGAACCCCGCTATTCCAGCATCTGCAAATCCAGCGGCTCGCCAATCATGTAGTCCTGTTTCTTGATCCCTTCGAGCGCCCGCTTCAGCGCCGACGATTTGCACGGCTCAACAGTCACCACAAAGGGCAGCGCCTCGGCAGGATAGCCCGGCTTCTGCACGATCGCGCGGATGTTGATCTTCTCGTGCGCCAACGCTCCGGTAATCTCCGCCACAATCCCCGGCCGGTCGGCCACCGTGAATCGAATAAAGTGCGGCACTTCAAACTCCGCGCTCAACTGCGCCGGTGCCGACGGAATCTCCACCCGCCGTGAACCGTGCGCCAGCGCCAGCAGGTCGCTCACCACCGCCACCGCTGTCGGATGCCCGCCCGCTCCGTGCCCCGAAAACACCACGTCCCCGCCATAGTGCCCCGTCAGGATCACCATGTTCTCGGTACCGCGCGACCACGCCATCGGCGAGCGCTTATCTACCAGCATCGGGCCCACGGTCGCCGCCACTTCGCCGTTCGTCCGCTCCGCACGCGCCACCAGCCTGATCGTGCATCCCAGGTCGTGCGCATAGCTGAAGTCCACAGCAGATACAGCCGTGATCGGCCTGGGCACAATCTCTTCCGGATTCACTGCCACGCGCATTGCCAGCCGCATCAGAATCGCCAGCTTCGCCCGCGCGTCGAACCCGCCGACATCTTCCGTGGGGTCAGCCTCGGCATAGCCCTTGGCCTGTGCTTCCACCAGAACCGCAGCGTAGTCCGCCCCACCCTCCATCTTGCTGAGGATGAAGTTGCACGTCCCATTCAGAATCCCCTCGATCCGCTCAATGCGGTCACCGGCCAGTCCCTGTTCCAGCCCCGGAATCACCGGAATTCCGCCGGCCACCGCCGCGCCGTACTTCAAGTGCCCGCCCTTCGCCGCGGCAATCTGCTCCAATTCGATGCCGTGAAATGCGATCAGCTTTTTGTTCGCCGTCACCACGCTCTTGCCGGCCTCGAGCGCCTTCCGCACCCAGCCGCCCGCCGGGTCCAGGCCTCCTGCCAGTTCCACAATCACGTCCGCGTCCGAGCCCAGCACCGCATCGGCGTCTTCACTCCAGGTCACGCTCGCCGGAACCCAGTCCGCCTTCTTTCGCGCCACCCCGCGATTGAAGATATGGGTCAACTCCAGACCCTGCGGCTTCGACTCCACCAGGATCCGCGCCACCGAACTCCCTACCGTTCCAAAACCAAAGAGCGCAATGCGCAGCGGCTGGCGCACTGCTCCTTCGAGTCCGTTCGCAGAAGTTACGATAGCTTCGCTCAGGTCTCCCCGCTGTGCTTCCCTGCTCAAATACTTGCCTGCGGAGATCAGTGGCCACGCCTCTTCGTACCTCATGATTGTTGCGTGTTCGCCACGCCAGTGAGCGTCAATTCCATCCCATCCGTTGCCTCGGAATTCATAACCGCATTCGGGACAAACTTTGCCTGTCTGTGTCATTCCACAAGTCTAACTAAGTCAACCGCCCCGCGAAAATCCAACCTGCTCCAAATGCGACAGAGTGCACTCGCTCATGGCACCTCTTGTACACTGAATTCCATATGCGGCGTGGCGCTTCCATTTTGCTCCTGCTCTTCTTCCTGCTCGGCCCCCTGGCCGCTGCCCTGGGAGACGACGACGCCAGTTTGCCGCCCTGTTGCCGCCGCCACGGCGCGCATCACTGCTCCATGGCCCGCCTGAGAACTGCAATCATCGCCTCGGGCAAGCCCATCGTAACTGCGCCCTCCACCTGCCCCAGTTATCCCGGCGACAACGCCCTCACCGCTGCTCCTCTGCACGGCCTCACCGCATCGGCCGCCACTGAAGTCTCCCTCCCCGCTCAACTCCACTCCCCAGCAGCCGCCCCCGCTGCCGCCCGCGCCTCCCTTGCGCGCACCCGCTCCAGCCGCGGTCCTCCCGCCCTCGCCTAAATCGCACAAAAGAGAATTCCGCACACAGCAGACCGTCCCAGCCATTTGGGTGCCCCACCCTCGCCGCGTCGTTGTTTTTTGCGGCTAGGGCGGGAGACCATTCCACTCTTTGTGTGCGGAATCAACTACGGCTTGGCTCGTCCCGGAACCCACGCGAAAGGCGCTTCCCTTGTTTCTGTTTCGATCACGGTTCCACCGTCCACACCGCGCCACCCTGACCATCCTGCCCCTGCTCGCGTCTGTCCTCATCTGTGCTTCCCTCCCCGCCCACGCCACCGTCTTTGCCACCCTCCACGGCGTAGTTCACGATCCCCAGCACCGCCCTGTCGCCGGCGCCGCGGTCACGCTCCAGGCCAGCGACTCCACATTCACCGTGCACGCCACCGCCGACGCCCAGGGCGAATTCACCCTCCCCCAAGTCCCTCTCGGCGTCTACACCCTCACCGTCTCGGCCTCCGGCTTCGCCACCGCCATTGAGCCGCTCACCGTCGCATCCGGCACCAACCCCGGCCTCCACGTCATGCTCAGCGTCGCCGCCGCCATTGAAACCGTCCATGTCCACGACGAACTATCCACCGACTCCGTCACCCCCACCACCCTCATCACCCGCGCCGACATCGATCAAACCCCCGGCGCCAGCCGCACCCTCGGCATGCAGATGATCACCGACTACGTCCCCGGCGCATACATGACCCACGACATGCTCCACATGCGCGGTGGCCATCAGACCAGTTGGCTCATCGATGGCGTCGCCATTCCCAACACCAAAATCGCCTCCAACGTAGGCCCGCAGATCGACCCCAAAGACATAGACGCGCTCGAAACCCAGCGCGGCAGCTATGGCGCCGACGTAGGCGACCGTACCTACGGTGTATTCAACGTCGTGCCCCGAAATGGCTTCGAGCGCACCCGCGACGCCGAACTGCTCCTCTCATTCGGCAACTTCTACTCCGGCGAAGCCCAGCTCTCCGCCGGCGACCACTCCGACAAATCCGCCTGGTACGCCAGCCTCACCGGCTCCCGCTCCAACTACGGCCTCGCCACACCTGTCGCACAGGTCCTCCACGACGCCACAAACTCGCAGAGCGGCTTCGTCTCTTTCCTGCGCAACCAAACTCCGCAGGACCAGCTCCGCCTCAACGCGCAATACCGCCAGGACCACTTCCAGATCCCTTACGATCCAGACCCCAACGACTGGGAACAGGCCAGCCAATACTACGAGTCCTATGGCCTGCGCGATGCCCAATCCGAGCGCGACTCCTTCATCCTCTTCAACTGGGTCCACACATTCTCGCCCAAGGCAACCCTCTCAGCCGCGCCCTTCTACCACTACAACCAGGCCAACTACGATTCGCTTGCCTCCGATCAACCCGCCTCCACAACCTGGCATCAGGGCTCAAACTATGCCGGCGGCCAGTTCGACGCCCACTTCGATGCCGGCCCCAACACCTTCTCTGCCGGCGCGTACTCCTTTTACCAGGGCGAGTCCGACCTCTTCGGAGTCCAGGTCAATGATGGCTCAGCGACCTCCCAGCCCAACACCCCCGCAAGCGCCGGCGCCACGCTCGTTGAGTTCTACGTCTCCGATCACCTGCGTCTCGGCCGTTATGTCACCCTCCTCGGCGGCGAGCGCTTCTCCGTCTACCACGGGGGCTATCAGGGTGGAACCACTGAATCCGCCATCTATCCCCGCATAGGAGCTACTGTTGAAATTCCCCGCCTCCACTGGGTACTCCGCGGCTTCTACGGACACTTCTTCCAGCCCGCGCCTCTGCTCACCGTCTCCAGCTCCGTCCTCAACTACGCTGCCAGTCTCGGGGGCGGAGAAAACACCTTCACCCCCATCCCCTCAGAGCGCGACGAAGAGCACCAGTTCGGCATTGCCATTCCCTGGAAGGGCTGGAACCTCGACATCGCCAACGTGAAAAACCGCGTCAACAACTTCCTTGACCACTCCAACCTCGGCGAGTCCAACATGTACTTCCCCATCGCCGTCGATGGAGCGCTTGTCCGCGCCTGGGAGCTCACACTCCGCTCGCCGCAACTCGCCCACCTCGGCCAGTTCCACCTCACCTACTCCAACCAGATCGCCGAGCAGCGCGGCGCAATCGTCGGCGGATTCACGTGCAGCATTCAAGGCGACGCCGCCTGCAACCCCGGCGACTTCTCTTACTCTCCCGTTGACCACGACCAGCGCAACACCCTCAACACGGGCTTCACTGCCGCGCTGCCGTTGCACACCTGGTTCTCCGCCAACGTCTACTACGGTTCTGGCTTCTCCAATGGCCTCGCCTGCTCCGACCCATCTTCGTGCCCCAACAACCCCAGCCCCTACTACGGCCCCTATCTCCCCGTGCACACCACCTTCGACGTCTCGGCAGGCCACTCCCTCGGCGAGCGCTGGCGCATCTCGGCCTCCGCAATCAACGTCACCAACCACCGCGTCCTCCTCGACAACTCCATCACCATCGGCGGATTCCACTTCAACGATCCCCGCCTCATCAGCGGCGAACTGCGATATCGCTTCAAGTTCTAACGCTTCCCGCCCTTACCCCGCCACTGCTTTGGCTCTGCGCGAAAGCCACACCAGCATCACCCCAAGCAGGATGCAGGCGAGAATACCGGTAATGGCATCGACGGCCAGGCTGCCCGCGATTCCCCCACGGGCGAAGCCGAATGCGTCAACGTAGAGCATGTAAGAGATAGGAAGGCAATAGGCCGAGGTGACGAAGCAGAAGGTGGTGGAGGCCAGGGGATTGTCGCGCCCAACGGTCTCAAAAACGATTGCGAAGCTGATGGTGATGGCCAGGGATTGGAAGAGGTTTTCCGCAATCAAAGTGAGTGCAAACGACGCCGGCGTGCGCGGCACAAAAATGAGCACCAATGTGCACAATCCGCCGGCCAATGCCACTGCGAGATAGAGATACCGGAGAGGCATGAGACGGCTAATGGCGGGAAAAACCAGGCACCCGACGATGCCGCCTGTAGCCACACCTATGCCTCCGACCAGGCCGACAAACCCGGGCGAGGCGTGAAAGTCGCCGCCACGCGCACCAAGGAAGTTGGTAAGCGAGAAAGTACCGGCCGGAGCGGCAAAAAGGATGATCGCGATGAGCACTTCCCGCCGCTTGACCAGCGAGACAAGATCGCCAAAAAACTGCGGGAACGACTCGCTGGCGAGCCGGCGATCCGGGCCAGGCGCCTGCATGAAAGGAAAGACAAAGATCGGCAGAAGGATCGACGCTCCAAGCACCAGCGCAACGGCAACCGGCGACAGGTGGCGCACAAGCTGGTTGCAGCCAACAGCCATCACCCCAAATCCCCCGACGTTGGCTATGGTCATCCAAACGCTGACGGTCTTCTCCTCCTCAAAGGACGTGATAGTGCTAATCCAACCACCGATAGCGCTCTGATAGAGGTAGGCAGCGAACTCGCCCGCAGTCAGAACGGTTTCAAGCAATGCGATGTGATCGAGGTTCAAAAAAGCCACAACAAGAGTAGACGCGGCGAAGACTGCCAACATGACTGCGTACCACCGCCTACTGAATCGGACATCAAGCGTAGGGCTGAACAAAAAAGACCAGAATCCAGGCGAGAATGCAACGGCGGTCAGGCCGGCGATCACGCCTTCGGGCACCTGGCGGTCACCCAGCAGTTGTGGGACCGCGAAGGCGATTACTCCTCCGTAGAGACCGAACGTCAAGTTGGTTAGCCCCATCAGCCAGACAGGGACTCGATGACGGCTTGGCATGCTGCAAAGCTCCGTTGCAATCAATTCGATGAAGCTACAACTGGTCTGCTGATCTTTCGATACCTGGGGAAGCGTCGAGAATGCTCACCGTACAAGGGCGGACGGCAAATTCCGTTCGAGAAGAATACCATCAGAACTGATATTCCTTCTGATTATGCAAGCGTACGATGCGGCTTGTTCGACCGCAAAAATCGCCCTCGTAGACTCTCGAACAGCTCTCTCGGTGCCAGGCTGGCAGCCATCCCATTCCCCAGGAGGTCAAGTTGACGCGTCTTTCCTCCGTCTTCCCATCGCGAACGGTTCGCGCCGCAACCGCAGGACCGCGTCGCTGAGCAGCCCGGTTGCCCTCCACTCATTTTTGAGGGTATTATCGTGCCCTATCTATTTCAAAGGTTCGCGCGTATCGCGCTTGAAGCTGTGTCAGGAGGCACTCATGCGCAGACTGGTTCTGGGATCGTTGCTTGCTTTCGCGTGCTTCGCCTACGCGCAGCAGGCTCCCGTCGGTGACATCTATCAGAGCGGCAGCGGCGGCGCGGGAACTCCGGCGCAAGCGGTGCAGAAGCTTTACGAGATCTCGGCAACAATCACCGACGATCCCAGTTCCGGCTACGACGCGAAAACCGATCATTGGCCCGAGGCCGACGCGGCCTGGGCGCAATGGGATAACAGCATGGCGCAAAACGGCAACACTCTCACGCAACAGCAGCGTGGGGTGTTGGTTCCGTGCGCCGCGCATTTGGGCGCCGCGATCGATGACGCGGAGCGTAGCTATCGGATTCAGATCTCGCAGGTAGGCAACGCGCCAGCGCAGGCAGACGCGCAGCAACTTAAAGCCACGGCCCAAAAGGAGTTCGCGCTATGCAACCCGGCCGACGCCTTGAATGGCTCGAACGGGAACCCTGCGATTGGAGGGACTAACCCCGGAGGTCAGCCGGGCGCGCCCATCCAGGGAGGCGTGAACGACGGCCCCAACGGCACACCAGGGTCAGGCGCCCCGGGGACGCCCGGGGGCCCGCCGCTAAAAACCGGCATCAGCAATACAGGTCCTGGGTCAGGCACTCCGGGTTCGGGCACACCCGGGAAGACCAGCGGAGGAGGTCCGGGAACACCACCGGGAATCGGCACTCAGCCTGGATCACCGTCGTCGTCATCCGGCCCGGGCTCTGGTTCGCCGCCGCCTTCCGGCTCGCCTCCAGCCACGCAACCTTCCAATCCCGTCGCCAATGCGGCCGACTACTTGCATGGCGTCATCGATGGCTTCGGCAACTGCTTCAAGGGCATGGGCAGTCTCCTCGCCGGGGCGGGCTACTTCGCGCAAGGCGATTTTCAAAACGCAGCTACAGCCTGGGGACTCGAGCCCGGTCAGTCCGTGGTCCTCAAGACGATGTACTCCGAGCTCACCACGCCCTCGGTCGGCTCAAACGTTTCGCCTTACGACGCCGGCGTCACCGCAGGGCGAAGGCTCTGCGCCTATGCGGTCGTACCAGGAGTCACCAAAGCCGCAGGCACACTCATCAAGGGAGGCATCTCTCCCGGCTCCACCTTCACCAATCCCATCAAAGGCGGCGCTCTGCAGGAGGCCATCGACGGCGAAGTGCCGCAGAACGCCATCAATAACGAACTGCCGAACCCGCAGACGATCGCGAACAAATGGGTTCAGACCGGCAATGGGCCGGTGCAGTTGGGCAAGGTCGCAGGCCAGGGAAGCTTCGCCACTGTCTTCAGATACGGCAAATCCAGTGTCATCAAGTTCAGCCGCTCCATTCCAAGAATCAAGGGCTACGGTCCTGAATCCATCGAAGGGCAAGAAATCGGTGCAAGCCGTCTTGAGAAGGCCGGTGTCGAGACACCGAGTACCTCAAACTACAGCCCGGGCGGCCCGGACAGTCCCGCGTCTATCATGGCCGATGACGTCACCCAGAAATATCCCAACTCCGACCCGCTTTCAACCACTGAGTTCAAGACGCTCCCTGCGGGGGAACAGACCCAGGTTCTCAACGCTATAAAAAATGCGACCAACCAGATCGCTAAAAGCGGCAACGTCCTCATCGACACCAATCCAGGCAACTTCACCATTCAGGATTTGGGCAATACGATCAAAGCCATCATCCACGACCCCGACATGGTGATGACCGTGCCTGAGATTCAGAACCTCCCATTTGATTCGATACGGCGTGCCGTCCTCAACTCTGCGCTCGGCGTTGCCGGCGAGCCCAACTTCCTCAGCCAGGCATTTACGGCGCAATCGCTCACGGACGTCCTCAACATCGCGCGCGAGCGGCTGCTCACTGGCATCAATGAGGCTGACATCAGGAACGTTCCCTCTGGCACGGTGCCAGTTGCCAAATGATGCCGGCGGCCGCTGTCCTACTTTCCTCCTGCCCGCCGGTACAATCGGGAAGAAAGTTCAAAGAGCCTCCATGCCCGGCCTCCATCGCGTTCCCTTCGACGTCGTCGAGAAAACCCTGACCGCATCCCTCATCCGGCATGGTTTCTCGCCCGAGCGCGCTGCCCGCTGCGCTTTCCTCTTTGCCGACACAACTGCCGACGGCGTTTACACCCACGGCGTGGCCCGCTTCCCGCGCCTGATCAAGATGATTAGCCTCGACGAAGTCCGCCCCGAGGCCGAACCCAAAGTCGTCGCTGCTTTCAACGCCATCGAGCGCTGGGATGGCCAGCGCGGCGTCGGCAACCTGGCCGCCTGGGCAGCCATGCAGCGCGCCATCGACCTCAGCACTCAGTTCGGCATCGGCTTTGTCGCGCTTGGCAACACTACCCACTGGTTGCGCGCCGGCACCTATGGCCGCCAGGCCGCCGAACAAGGCCGCATTGGCATCTGCTGGACAAACACCCTGCCCAACATGCCATTCTGGGGCGCATCCGATCCAGTAATCGGCAACAACCCACTCGTCATCGCGGTTCCCCGCAAGGCTGGCCCGGTCGTGCTGGATATGGCCATGTCGCAGTTCTCCTACGGCACCATCGAGGCCTACAAGCTACGCGGCGAGCAACTCCCCGTCGACGGCGGCTTCGACACCGAAGGCAATCTCACTCGCGATCCCGCCGCCATCGAAGCTTCCCTACGCCCGCTCCCCATCGGCTACTGGAAAGGCTCTGGCCTGGCCATGCTCATGGACATGGTGGCCAGCATGACCGCCCTCGGCCTGGCCACCCACCAGCTCTCGCTCGACTTCCTCCATGAGAGCGGCATCTCCCAGGTCTTTCTCGCCATCCACCCGCAGGCCTTCGGTCCCGATCCCCGCGTCAACCAGCTCGCCGACGACATCGTCGCCTCCGTCCACAACGCCCGGCCCACAAAACCGGGAACAAAGATGCGCTACCCCGGCGAAAAAACCATCGCCATCCGCGCTGAAAACATGCGGCTCGGCATCCCCATCGACAAGGCCCTCTGGGACGAGATTCTCGCGCTCTAAACGGAGGGAGCAGAGGCCTTCAGGCCTCTGAGTATTCGCCCAACCGGCCGGTGGCTTTAGCCACGGGCCTTTTTGCCTTACGGGGAGCCGGGTGCCCCATCCTTGCGACGTTCTTGCTTTTGTCGCAAGGGTGGAAGAGCTAAAAGCTAACAGCCAATGGCTAAGAGCTGACGTCAAACAGCCCCGGCAACACTTATCCAGCCTTCCCCTCCACCACATGCGTGAACGCGCTCGCATTCAGCGGCCGCTCCGGCCCAACATACACCGTCCGCGCCCCCGCCTGCCGCGCCCAATGCACAAAGCTCGCCGCCGGATACACCGACCCCGACGTCCCCACCACCACCATCAGCGTTGCTTTCTCAATCTCTTGCTGAATCCGCCCCATCTCCAGCGGCACCTCGCCGAAGAACACAATGTGCGGCCGCATCCGCGCTCCGCAAGTGCACCGTCCCACCGCACTCAGGTCCTTGTAGACCATCCGGTCCACTACCGGCGCCGTGCCGCACTCCGCACTACACCTCGACTTCAACAGCTCCCCGTGCATGTGTACCAGCCGCACACTCCCCGCACGCTCATGCAGGTCGTCCACATTCTGCGTGCAGAGAAAGAACCGCTTCCCCAGCTTCTCTTCAAGCTCCGCCAGCGCAAAGTGCGCCGGGTTCGGCTTGGCATTCTTCAGTGCCGCCCGCCGCGCCGAGTAGAACTCCCACACCATCCCCGGATTCCGCTCCAGCGCCTCCGGCGTGCAAACATCCTCGATGCGGTGCCCTTCCCACAATCCATCCGATGCACGAAACGTCGCCAGCCCGCTCTCCGCGCTGATCCCCGCCCCGGTCAGCACAAACACCCGATCCTCCGCCCCAACCCGAATCGTCTCCATCACCCCGCCTGACAACCACGAGTTTGTAAATTCCAGACCCGCTAACCTGGGTCATTAGCCCCATTTCAATCCACTTTTACCTCGGGGCTCAAGCCGTGTTCTTCGGGAATGAACCCGCGCGGAAAAATTGTTAGTTCGTCATAGATTGCGCCGGTAAAATCGGCCCCGGCGAGATCTGCCCCAGCAAAGTTCACGTTCCAAATATTTAGTCCCATGTTCATGTTATCCCGCGAGAATCTTGCTCCGCGAAGATCTGCATTGCAGAAACTAACATTGTTCAGAAATGAGCTCCTCAGATCAGCCCCTGCAAGTATGCACAGGTCAAATCTACAATCTGAGAGGATCGCTCCGTACAAATCCGCGCCGCTAAAATCTGAACTCCTTAAATCTGATCCATCGAAAGATATCCCTTCCAGCTCTTTGCCTGCGAGGAAAGCGTTTCGAATAACCATGTCATCAAATATTCGAGACTCCGGGGGATTTGAGCTGGCCAACAGGTTGCCGCCTTTGTCATAGATTTGCACGGCTGATTCTCCTTCTTGCTCCCACTAGCCGCCCGACGATTGAATTCGCCCCAACTTCAAATTGTTCAAGAAAGCCATCAACCGATGATCAAATAGGCTCCACGATCCAAATCTTCCGGTTCCATTCACTCGATCAATCGCCCTTTTGTTCCCTGTTCCCTCTTCCCTTCTCCCTGCCTTTTCACGGTTCGAGAAGAATCTTCCCCGTAGTCTTCCTTGCCTCAAGATCCGTCTGCGCCTGCGCAGCTTCGTCCAGCGGATATAAGTACTCAGTACGCAGCTTCAGCTCGCCCTTCGCCACCGATCCCAGCACTTCGCCCGCGCGCCACTCCAGTTCAGCCCGCGTGGCCACGTAGTGCCACAGCGTCGGCCGAGTGATAAACAGCGACCCCTTGCCGCTCAGTTGAATCAGATCAAACGGCGGCACCGGCCCGCTCGATCCTCCAAACAGCGCCAGCAGACCCCTTGGCCGCAGGCTGTTCAAGCTGCCCTCGAAGGTCGTCTTGCCTACCGAGTCGTACACCACATCCACGCCCTTGCCGCCTGTCAGCTTCTTGACTTCCGGCTCAAACTCCTGCTCGGTGTAGAGAATCACGTCGCTCGCCCCGGCCTCGCGCGAAAGCTCCGCCTTCTCCTTGGTCGAGACAG
>Ga0182012_10006984_pt1 | contig 11373 bp, 10 predicted proteins | sample 612S2SmetaG_FD_120486 | JGI IMG/M metagenome (GOLD analysis project Ga0182012, IMG submission 120486) | Permafrost microbial communities from Stordalen Mire, Sweden - 612S2S metaG | ecosystem: Environmental > Terrestrial > Soil > Wetlands > Permafrost | place: Sweden: Stordalen | collected...
CACCTGCAGATCCAGGAAAACGTGCGCGGTGCGGACGTATTTGTGGTGCAGCCGACCAGCACTCCGGTGGACCATCACCTGATGGAATTACTGCTGATGATCGATGCTTTTAAGCGCGCTAGTGCGGAACGCATCACGGCAGTGTTACCCTATTATGGGTACGCGCGACAGGACCGAAAGGATCGGCCGCGTATGCCTATTTCCGCGAAATTGGTGGCCAGCCTGTTGGAAAGAGCGGGAGCGAGCCGGGTTTTGGCGCTCGATCTGCATGCCGCTCAGATACAAGGCTTTTTCGATATTCCAGTCGACCACTTGTTTTCAGCGCCAGTGATGGTCGAATATTTCGAGAATCGCTTTGCGCGCGGAGAGTTGATTATTGTCTCACCGGATGCGGGTGGTGTGGAGCGCGCGCGGTCGTTTGCGAAACGGTTGAATGCACCGTTGGCGATTATCGATAAGCGCCGCACAGATGCGAATGTGGCCGAGGTGATGAACATCATCGGCGATGTAAACGGTAGGCACTGTTTGATGGTGGATGACTTGGTGGACACCGCTGGAACGCTGGTAAAAGGCGTGGAAGCGTTGTTGAGCCAGGGAGCGAAAAGCGTGCGGGCTTGTGCGACGCATGCGGTATTGTCGGGTCCGGCGGTGGAGCGAATTACGTCGTCGGGTCTTTTGGAATTGGTGGTAACGGACTCGATACCGTTGTCTGCGCACGGCGCGGAATGTCGAAAGATTAAGGTGCTTTCGGTGGCGAGTTTGCTGGCGAGAGCGATTCAATCGATTCACGAAGGTGGGTCGATTAGCACGTTGTTCATGTAAGGAAATTTAAGTCAGGGGCCGGATGCTCGGTGAGTGGTGGCAGGCAGCCGTCCTGGCGAATGAGGTGAAAAGGTGAGGAAAGATATTACGGTAGCCGCGGATGAAAGAGAATCGCGCGGCAAGAATGAAGCACGCCGCTTGCGTGTGAAGGGTTCAGTCCCGGCAGTTGTTTATGGCGGTGATGCGGGTCCGGCAGCGGTGGCGGTGAACCCAAAAGACCTGAATAAGATTTTGCACAGCAAAACTGGGCACAACACAATCTTCAATTTGAGCATTGGCGGGAAGCAGCAGGTTCCGGTAATGATTGTGGATTGGCAGCACGATCCGATTAAGGAGAACTTGCTTCACGTTGATTTGAAGCGGATCGACTTGGCCAAACGGATTATCGTAAAGGTTCCGGTGGTTACGCAGGGCGATCCGAAGGGTGTCAAGCTGCAGGGCGGTTTGCACGAAATCATTACGCGCGAAGTTGAAATTGAATGTCTGCCTGATGACATTCCAGAAGAGTTCGTGGTGAACGTGAGCGAACTGATGATGGGCCAGAGCGTGCGCGCCTCCGACATCGCGCTGACGGGCTCAATCAAGTTGGTGAGCCCAGGTGAATCCGTCATTTCGCACGTGGTTTCGATCAAGGCTGAAGAAGCTGCGCCTGCGGCTGAAGCGGGGGCGACGACTGCCGCTGAACCTGAAGTTATCAAGAAGGGCAAGAAGGACGAAGAAGGCGCCGCAGCTCCTGCTGCTCCGGCTGCGAAGAAGAAGTAAGGTTCATGAGAGGGGGACGGACAGCAGTCCGTCCGCTTCGCTAATGGCGATGAACGGATGGCGGAAGAGGAAGTTGTTAGTGACCAGGCATTTTGCATCGCCGGACTGGGCAACCCAGGACGCAAGTACGAGGCAACTCCTCACAACTTAGGGTTCCGGGTAGTGGATGAATTGGCGCGGCGTCACTCTGTGCACATAGGCAAAGAGGAAGGCGGGGCGCTAACGGGTAGCGGCCGGATTTTGGACAAGAAGGTAGTCCTGATTAAGTCGTTATCGTTCATGAATAACTCAGGCGTCAGCATTAGCGCTGTGCTAAGGCTGCATAACCTGACAAACCGCAATTTGATTGTGGTGTATGACGAACTGGCTCTGCCGATGTCCGCTGTGCGGATCAGGTTGAACGGTTCGGCGGCTGGGCACAATGGTGTCAAGTCGTTGATTGCCGCTCTAAAGACGGAAGTCTTCACACGCGTTCGGGTGGGTATACATCCGGGCGTAGAAATAGAGGCGGTTGAATACGTTCTCGCGCCTTTCCCGCGCGGAATGAAGGATGAGGTGGAGGAAACAGTGTCGTATACCGCCGATGCTGTGGAAGCCATCCTAGCTGAAGGCGCCCAAAAGGCCATGACGAAATTTAATCGTCGCGCCCGAGGCTCAGGTGAAGAGGAATAATGAGAATTTACGAAGAGTTGTTTATCGTTCGGCCGGATGCCACAGATGAAGAACTGGATCCGCTGGTTGAACAAATGAAAGGCGTTATCACAACAGCGGGCGGCACCATTGAGAAAGTTGAAAAATGGGGCATGCGCAAACTGGCTTATCGGGTGGCTAAACACTCCGAAGGCCAATACATTCTGATTGTGTTCAATGCCAAGGCCGACACCGTGAAAGAGCTGGAACGCCGGCTGCGCGTGTCTGACATGGTAATCAAGTTCCTGACGGTGCGCATTGACGAGAAGCTGAAGCGCATTGAGAAGCGGAAGAAGGCGCGGGAGAAGCGGGCAGCGCGTAAACCGGCTCCGCAACCGCAACAGGCGTCTATGAGTGCGGCATTTCTACCTGGTGAGCCACATAGTGCGGTTCCTGGCGCACCAGCTCCGGCGATGCCTGCGGCTCCAGCACCGGCCGTTCCTCCACCGGCCACCCCGGCTGAACCACCGACGGCTCCGCCGCCAGAGGGGACCGTTAGCTAGTAACCGGAGAGCAGGAGAATAACCATGCCAGAACCAAGAAGTGGCCGCCCGATAGCGGCATCCCAGCGCCCCACCGGTGGCGATAAAGCGATTGCAACCGGCAAGAAACAGTATTTCCGGCGGAAGAAAGTCTGCCGTTTTTGCGTAGACAAAGTTGACGATATCAACTACAAAGACGTGAAGATGCTGATGAGCTTCGTATCAGAGCGAGGCAAGATTACGCCGCGCCGCATTTCCGGCGTGTGCACGCCGCACCAGAAGCGTTTGAGTGAAGCGATCAAACAGGCGCGTAACATAGCGCTTGTGCCGTTCGCGTCGCGCATGTAAGAAAGCAGGAGATGAAAAATGGAAGTCATTCTTAGAGAAGACGTCGATAAAGTGGGCGCACGCGGCGCACTGGTGAAAGTGGCCGATGGCTACGCCCGCAATTTTCTCCTGCCAAAGAGGCTGGCGGTGCCGGCAACGGCCTCGAACAAGAAGATCGTTGAGCAGGAGCGTGAGGCTTACGTTCGCCGCGAAGCGAAGGCCAAGTCCGAATCAGAAGAGTTGGTGAAACTGCTCAGCGGCGTTACGCTGACATTTCGCCACAAGGTGGGCGAAAACGATCACCTTTTTGGATCGGTTACGGCGAAGGACATTGCGGAAGGTTTGGAAGCGCAGCGCTTCCACATTGAACGCCGCAAGGTTCAGCTTGAAGAGCCCATCCGCACGCTGGGTGAGCATTTGGTTACTTTGCGCTTGCACCGCGAGGTTTCCACACAAATTAAAGTGCTTGTTGAAGCCGAGTAAACTTTGTTTCTCGATCCGGACAAGTTGACGGAAGCTGATCCGGCTGAGGTGCTCGCGGAAGCAGCGCGCGCGCACCTCGGTTTGGATCATCGTTTCTTACATGCATTGGTTGACCGGCCGGCAGAGGCGTTGCCGGCTGTTTTAGCTTTCGGTGAGCGTGATCGGCGTGAAGATAAAGTCGATCTGGCGTTAGAACTGATCACCATCTTGCGCTATTGGAAAGCGCCTGAAGGCGTTCCTTTTCTGGTGCAGTTTATTCGGGAAGATCCAGAAGATGTGCCGGATGACGTCGTGTTTGCACTGGTTGATCAGGCGAGCTTAGCCTTAGAGCCACTGCTGAAGTTGTACGGTGAGTTGGAAGAAACGCAAAATGGCGAAGTCGCTTTCATTTTGGCAAACCTGGGTATTCGAGATGAACGGATACTGAACGTCTTAGTGGAGCGGATGGAATTTGATTTGTCGGACACACTCCTGTTGCTCGACATGTATGGTGATCCGGCAGCAGCGCCTGCAATTGAAAAGGCTGCGGCAGGACTGGAAGACTCCGATACTGAACTAAAGCAACAGGTTGCCAGCACGCTTGGCGTTCTTCAGGGACACCGAACCGCTGAGAACCAGTTGGACCGTGAGCCGTTCGATATTTGGGAGCTGTATCCGGAGAAGACCGATCCACCCTTGGACTTGCTGGACGAGGATGAGCGAGAAGAATTATTAGCGCATCCAGTGGCTTCGGTAAGGGCCGCGGTTGCAAATTCGTTTTTCAATCAACAGTTGAGTCCTGAGCAAGGCGCGAAGCTGTTGGAATTAGCGCAGAAGGATAGTTCGACCGAAGTACGCGCACGGGCCTGGGAAGCGCTGATTGATGCGACGGAAGAGCCTGAAGTTGTGGCGGCGATGTTAGAGGCCTTGCGGAATACGGCGCTGACCGTGGAAGAGCGCGGCGGATTAGTGGTTGGTCTAGCGCCGGAGACTGACCGCAATGAGGTGCGCAAGGCAATTACGGATCTCTATCAGGTGCCGGCGGGACGAGCGAAGGCGATGGAGGCGATGTGGCGCTCGATGCATAAGAGCTTCCGCGACTACTTTGCGCCACACTTGGCCGATGACGATATGGAAGTTCGCCGGGCAGCGCTTTGGGGTGTGGGATATTTCGGTCTCAAGAGCGAACTTGAAAAAGTGAGGAAGCTGTTCGACGACGAGGATCTGAGGACAGATGCGTTGTTTTCTTATGCCCTTGCTCTGCCGAGCGAAGTTTCGCGCGGTCGCATGAAAGGTTTGCTGGAGCGAATCGAAAAGGACGCGAAGGGACTCACTGAACTGGAAGAGGAACTGGTGAAGGCGGCGTTAGATGAACGATTGATGCTGGCCGGTAAAGAACCAGTGTTTCGGCAGTTGGAAGACTGAGCGGATAGCGCAGATTCCGGGCCCAGCGTAGTCGCACTAAGCCGCAATTTACAACTGGAACGCCTAGTTCCCAACCCCCTTCAAAAAAATCTTCTTGAACTGAAACGGTCCGCGAGGCAGCGTTCACTATAAGGTCGCGGGATACGAGATTCCGCAGTTAAAGGAGATCCATGGCTGAAGTTAAGCACGATGACTTTATCGCGAAAGTGGTAAGAGATCCGTCACAGCCCCAAGAAACTCTGCTGTTACAGGGCTTCATGGGTGCTTCGTCACAACCAGATTACACGCGCGTTTATTCCGACCTCTCTCTTAGTAGTTACGTAGACGTTGCGAACAATGACATCATTCACATAGAGCCGTTACCAAAAGAGCAATCGCCAATGGGCGGCGCTTACATTTGGGTTAAGAAAGAAACAGATGTTTTACCGGCTACGGGAACGGGCACACTCGGTGCAAAGGCCAAATTCTTAGAGGGGCCGATTGCGACTGAGACGACGAGTGCGCCGAAACCCGCTCCAGACTTACCAAAAACAATACCGATTGTGGCCTGTCATCCAACCATAGTAGTGGCGGCATGCGCGCCGTCGGCAGTGTTAGCGAATTGTCCAACGCGAATCATTGCCCAATGTCCGCCAGTGAGAACCGCAGTCGCTTGTGCACCCTCGGTGTTTGAACTTTGCGTCACCATGACGGGACCTTGCGTAGCCGGAACTGGATTAGCCTGCCGTTTGCCCGATCCGACGATAGGTCAACAGACGCAGCAAGTTCCGGAAGTTCAGCAGCAGTTCGGCGCTGCCGCAGTGGTTCTGCAGCCGCCGACTGGGAACTGTCCGCGAAGCTCTTTCCTGAGTTGCCAGCCGCAGAGCGCAACGTGCCCGACACAGCACTGTCCCACTGAGCGAATCTGTCCCGACGTGCAGGTTCAGCCTACTGTTGCTGCAGCTTGTAATGCAACAGTAGCTGCTTCAGTCTGCCAGTGCCCGTCTATACCGCTTTTAAGCTGCCCAACGAATGCAGTGGCCTGCCACCAGGCGGCGCAGCCCGTTGGTGGCGTGCAAGCTGCCGCTGCCGTGCCGGCGCTTTTGCCATCAACGCAGAATCTGACAGAATGCGGCCAGCCAGTGACCACGGCCCTTTGCCATCCATCGGCCCTTTGTCCGACCCCACATCATATGTGTCCCTCGGTCGCAGGCTTCCAATGCCCCTCGGTCGCAGGCTTCCAGTGTCCATCGGTCGCAGGCTTCCAATGCCCGTCCGTCGCAGGCTTCCACTGCGCGCCATCGGTGAATGGCTTCGAGTGCCCTTCAGTTGAGGGATTCCGGTGTCCGCCATCGCAACAACTGATTTGCCCGACCCCGAACCCGCTTCATTGCCCTAGGCCGACGGTCGATATTCGATGCTAGGCCGCTGTTAGTAATGAGGTCCCGACGTCGCTACGGATGCGCGGGACCTCATCTTTCTATCAATAAGAGAGCTCGTTATGTTCCTCACATCAGCCAATATTGTGCATTATCTTCTTGAGCGGGGCCTTGTGTCCGCTCATCAAATCGTCGACGGCGATTTCATCGTTGTAGAGGCTCCCCGGCGAAACCGCAACTTCAAGGTGATGAAGCGCGATCGTACAGGACTTTTTCTAAAACAGGTGCAACGTTGGGATCAACCATCTATCGCCACACTTCAATTGGAAGCTCATTGCTATCGGTTAACGAACGAGAACTCTCAATTCGCACCCTTGCGCGATTTGGTTCCGAGGTTTCGAGGCTACGATGAACGACGGGCCGTTTTAGTAACCGAATTGTTAGGCGGAGCCGAAACTTTGGCCGAGTATCACTATCGGACCGGTGGGTTCCCAAACGAGGTAGGCGAACAGCTTGGCCGCGCGTTCGGCAACTATCATCGTTTACGCAATACTTCCGATCAAGAGGCCAACGGTACACTTTTTCCGCGGCGTGTTCCTTGGATATTATCGTTTCAAAAAATGGCCCCAGAAGCTCTTCAGGATATTAGCGGGGGCAACCGGCAGCTTCTCGATTTGCTCAAGCGGTATCCAGATTTCGGTATTGCCCTCGACAGACTGGCGAGCGACTGGAAATTCGATTGTCTGATTCACGGTGATATTAAGTGGGACAATTGCGTTCTGACGCCGTCTATGAACGATACCGTCAAGCTGAAGTTAGTGGATTGGGAACTGGCCGATTGGGGAGACGCCTCGTGGGATGTGGCGGCCATTTTTAGCTCATTTATTGTGTTTTGGATTCAGTCATTGCCAATGAGGCCCGAGGGCAGTATCGCTCAAGCCATCTCCGAAACACGCTTTCCAATCGAGAGAATGCAACCCGCGATTCGATCTTTCTGGAACGCTTATGTGGCGGAGATGCAGCTAGATCGGGTTGCAGCCCGCGAAGTGTTGCGCCGCGCGGTGGCGATGTGCGGTGCGCGAACCATTCAGACCGCCTACGAATTTGGACAAGCCGCTCCGCAACTGAATCAACTGACTTACTTTATTTTGCAAGCTAGCCTAAATATCTTGGCCCGGCCAGAAGAAGCATCGAGTGAATTACTGGGGCTGACAATTCAATGAACGTGAATCTAGAAGAAAGTCTTCGCCGGATCATCGGAGCTGTTGAGTTTCATTCGCCGCAATCGTTTTCGTTCGCCGGGCGGCCAGCCAATTTGTGGAGTGCGTTGCAACCCCCGCTTGGCGGCACAGCGCCGCTTGGCGCCGAGCAGATCGTGCCGACACTCCAAAATATTTTCTACGCCACCTGTTATACGCGGACATTTATCGAATCCGTCAAAGAATCGCCAGTGGCCGCGGCAGCTGGCGATGATACCTGGTTGGCCAGCCTGTCAGCGGCCAACGCATCGAAAGACACCTGGGAGGAAGGTTGGACGGTGCGGCAGTTCTTGCCCAGTGGACAAATTTACGCGCAGAAAGGGAATACTACACGTGCGTTCTGGCCGGGCGAATTTATGAGCCGTGGGGCCTATGGGTTTCCTCCCCAGGCGGGTACTCCCATTGCTGCATTTTTCCCGCGGGAGTCGCGCAACAGCCAACCCGGTTTCTACTTCGCGTTTGGTGAAACTCCAGCCGCGACTGATGATGAGTTTCCCTGCGTGCGTTATTACTGGAATCTGAAGCGCGAAGGCGGCGCCCAGTTGATCCGCTCGCTGACTACCGCTCTGAATCGCTATCAAGCGCCCTTTCGCTTGAAGATTGTCAACAGCCTTGCGTTGCTAAACCGCACCGATTCCGCCGTGCTCTATGTTGGACGGCGCTACTATCGCATTGCAGCCGAAATCACCCTAGAAACGCAAGCTAAAGTCGCAGCAGCATTGGATGACGCAGTGCCGTTGTTTACTCTGCCGCTTGCTAAGGGATTGGCGTTCGCGGAGGATCCCGGCAATCAGGAGAGCTTTGGCATGTCTCGTTGCCGGCTGCTCGCTGAAGGATTGTGGCATGCATTTTGCGAAGGGCGGTCCAGTGTCGCCGACCGGTTGGAACGCGTTCGCCAGCACTTTTTGGCCAATGGGACCTCTCTAGAACGGCCTTACCTCAACTTAGCTTCTATCGATTCTTACGAGTTTCCACAATGAGCGAATTCTTTGAAACAGCACAAGCGATAGGCGCCCGGCTTTGCCGAGACGCGGTCTGGTCCGGCGGTCGCTGCAATTGGATCGGGGCGTCTATCGAAGCAATTGGCGGCTGGACAGTCGTGCAAAAATCGTTCGGTCCCGATCTTTATTCGGGCACCAGCGGCATCGGCATTGTGCTCGCCGAGTTGGCGGCACTCAATGGTGAACGAATCTTCCGGCGAGCGGCCGAAGGCGCTGCTGCGCAAGCGATCTCGCGCCTGGAGGACATCCCGTCCAATATGCGCGTTGGATTTTATAGCGGGCACTCCGGCATTGGTTATGCCTTAATTCGTATTGGCGAGCGACTTGCCAACCCGTCGCTGGTAGAGCGCGGCATTGCGCTTCTCGAGAGCTTGGCGGATATCGATATCGCTGAGCAAGGGACGGACGTGGTGAGCGGCCTCGCGGGCGCTGTGCCCGCTCTTTTGCTTATCCAAAACAAGTACGGGCGGATCGGGCTAATGGATCTTGCGGTGAGTTGCGCGAAGCGCCTAGAGCAGACTGCGAAGCGTAGCGATTATGGGTGTTCGTGGAGGACCATTGAGACAACCGGCCAAGATCAACGCGATCTAACTGGCTTTTCGCATGGAACGGCAGGTATTGGCTGGGCGATGCTTGAACTGGCGAACGCGGTTGGAGAGAAACGTTTTGCTGAGGTAGCTGAAGAAGCGTTTCGATATGAGCGCCGCTGGTTTGTGGCGGAGCAAGGTAACTGGCCGGATTTTCGGGAAAACATGGGAATGACATCTCAGTCTCAGGCCGGTCCAACTTGTGGAGTCGCTTGGTGTCATGGCGCTCCCGGCATTGCGCTCTCTCGCCTGCGAGCTTTCGAGTTGACTAAGGACGGCACGGCGGCGAACGAGGCTGCAATTGCCGGAAACACTACGATGCGGTATCTAAAGATGGTCCAATCCTCGCAGGCTGGATTTTCACTGTGTCATGGGTCAGCCGGCAATGCAGACATCTTGCTTGAAGCCGCCCGAGTTCTGCGGAATGATAGTTACCTCAAGACGGCAGAGGAAATCGGCAGACAGGGAATCGCCTGGTTCGAAGGGAATCGAACACCCTGGCCGTGTGGAGTCCTCGGAGGCAGTGAGACTCCTAATTTGCTTTTGGGAACTGCTGGGATTGCTTTGTTCTACCTTCGCCTAGAAAAGGACTTGAATGTGGCGCCTGTGTTGATGGTGGGGCCTGGGAATCGCTAAACGGGCTTTTATTTCACTGCCGTCACTTCGGGCACGTTTAGCTTGCTATGGCTGCGACTATAGCTGAAGTAAACTACCAAGCCGATTAGCATCCAAACGAAAGCAGTTAATTGTGTTTGGGTGTCGAGTGAAATGATCATAGCGCCGCAGACGACTACGCCGAGAATCGGCACCAGAGGAACAAGTGGCGTACGGAATGGGCGCACGCGTGTGGGATCTGCCTTGCGTAACATCCAGACGCCGATGCACACGAGAGTGAAGGCGAAGAGCGTTCCAATAGATGTCAAATCTCCTGCCAGCGAGCCGGGAATGAAGGCAGCAAATATTCCGACGAACACGAACAGCAGTGCGTTGGATTTGTAAGGCGTGCGGAATTTCGGGTGGATATCGGAGAACAGTTTGGGTAATAGCCCGTCTGTGGCCATGGAAAAGAACACACGGCTTTGGCCCAGCAACATGACCAAGATCACGGAAGAGAAGCCTGCCAAAATTGCGATTGTGACAGCTAAGGCCAACCAGCTATAGCCGGGCATGTAGTGTTGAATCGCATAGGCGACCGATGCTTCTTTGCCGGCGATTTTGAATTCCTGCCAGTTGCAAATGCCCGTCAACACGTGGCCGAACAGAATATAAAGGACGGTGCACACACCGAGCGAACCCAAGATCCCGATTGGCATATCGCGGGAGGGATCTTTCGCTTCTTGGGCAGCAGTAGAAACCGCGTCGAATCCGATGAAGGCGAAAAACACGATGCCAGCGCCCTTCAACACGCCACCCCAACCGTGGGCGAACATCCCTTCGTGACCTGGCACCGTTGGTGGAACGAGGAACGGAGTGTAGTTGGCGGGATGGATAAACTGCCAGCCGAAACCGATGAAGGCTAAAACGATCGTCACCTTGATTGCGACGATGATCGCATTGAGAGTAGCCGATTCCTGCGTACCTTTGATTAGAACTAGTGTGAGCAATCCGAGAATCAAGAGCGCGGGAAGATTAATGATGCCGTGCACCCCTGTCAATGAAGTTTCCATTGGAGAGTGGCACCACTGATAGGGGATTTGTCCACCGACGAGATTGTTTAGGTATTCGCTCCACGCGATAGCGACGGTGGCAGCACCAAGCGCATATTCGAGCACTAAAGCCCAGCCGATGATCCAGGCCACGAATTCACCCATTGTGGTGTATGCGTAGGTGTACGCGCTGCCGGCTATAGGCAGCATAGCGGCGAATTCGGCATAACAAAGGCCCGCGAAGGCGCAGCCGGTAGCCGCCACAATAAAGGAGAGGACAACGGATGGTCCGGCTGCCTCGGCCGAAGCAGCGGCGGTACGCACGAAGAGGCCCGCGCCGATGATGGCGCCCACCCCCAAGGCGATGAGGCTTGTTGCAGTAAGCGTTCGCTTGAGCTGGCTATCCGCCATTTGGTCGAGTAGCGCTTGGATGGGCTTCTTTCGTGTAAGGCTCATGAAATTAACCGTTACGTTACCATATCTTCGGCCATTGAGCCAATCCCATCTGATGGAATAGTAATAGAACCTAATGCGCAAACTCCTTTCGTTGTC
>Ga0182012_10006986_pt1 | contig 11371 bp, 9 predicted proteins | sample 612S2SmetaG_FD_120486 | JGI IMG/M metagenome (GOLD analysis project Ga0182012, IMG submission 120486) | Permafrost microbial communities from Stordalen Mire, Sweden - 612S2S metaG | ecosystem: Environmental > Terrestrial > Soil > Wetlands > Permafrost | place: Sweden: Stordalen | collected...
CTGAAGGCGGCGTCGACCTCCTCATGCTCGAAACCATGATGTCCGTCGACGAAGCCGAACAGGCCGTCCTCGCTGCCCGCGACGTCGCTCCGCAGCTCAAGATCGTCGTGCTCTTTACCGTCGACGAAGAATCCAACTGCCTCGACGGCACCAGCCCCGAAGTCGCCGCCCAGCGTATGACCGCCATCGGCGCCGACGCCGTCGGCTGCAACTGCAGCACCGGCCCGGCCGCCGTGCTCAGCGCCGTCGAGCGCATGCGCGCCGCCACCACCCTGCCCATCGTCGCCATGCCCAACGCCGGCATGCCCCGCAACGTCGAAGGCCGCAATATCTACATGACCTCGCCCGAGTACATGGGCAGCTTCGCGCGCAAATTCGTCCGCGCCGGCGCCACCTGGGTGGGCGGCTGTTGCGGCACCACGCCCGCGCACATTCGCGCCATGCGCAGCGCCCTCCGAGCCATGGAAGCCCAGGATGCCGGCGAGTCCGCCAGCTCGAACACCGTGGCTGCAACCGTGAGCGTCGTACGTGAGTCCGCCGCCGTCGAGCCCGCCGCCCTCAGCGAGCGCTCCCGCATCGGGAGAAAAATCGCCGAAGGCAACTTCGTCACGATGGTAGAAATCGTTCCCCCCAAAGGCTTCGACTGCGAGAAGGAGCTAGCCGGCGCCGCGTTAGTAGCGCGCTTTGGCGTCGACGCCATCAACGTGCCCGACTCCCCTCGCGCCAGCGCCCGCATGAGCGCGCAAAGCCTCTGCGTACAGATTCAGCAGAAGGTCGGCATCGAAACGATCCTCCACTACACCTGCCGCGATCGCAACGTGCTCAGCATCCAAAGTGACCTCCTCGGCGCGGCGTCCATCGGTCTCAAAAACATCCTCTGCCTCACCGGCGACCCTCCAAAAATGGGCAACTATCCCGACGCCACCGCGGTCTTCGACGTCGACGCTATCGGCCTCGTCAACATCGTGCGCGGCCTCAACCAGGGCCTCGACATCGGCCGCAACCCCATCGGCGGCTCGACCGGCTTCACCATCTCGGTCGCCGCCAATCCCGGCGTCCACGACATCGACCACGAGGTCCGCCGCTTCGCCTACAAAGTCGAGGCGGGCGCCGAGTTCTGCATCACTCAACCCGTCTTCGACCTCAAGCTGCTCGAGGATTTCCTCCGCCGCATCGAGGGCTTTCGCATCCCCGTCATCGCCGGCATCTGGCCCCTCACCAGCGTCCGCAACGCCGAGTTCATGAAGAACGACCTCCGCGTCTCCATGCCCGACGAGATCCTCGCCCGCATGGCCGCCGCGCCCGATAAAGACGCCGCGCTCGCAGAAGGCGTAGCCATCGCCCGCGAGATGCTCGAGAACGTTCGCGGAGCCGTCCAGGGCGTGCAGGTCAGCGCCCCCTTCGGCAAGTACGCGTTGACCACCGAGGTGCTCGGCTTGAAGGAGGAGACAAACTAATGGCGAAGTTTGAAGATCAATTGGCTGAACTGGAAAAGGTCGTCAACCTCCTCGAAAAGGGCGACCTGACGCTGGAAGAAAACGTCACCCTCTTCGAGCGCGGCGTAAAGCTCTCGGAGGCCTGCAAGGTGCAGCTAGCGACCGCAGAGAGTCGTATCCAGGTGCTGTTGGAGCCGCGAGCCGACGGGCCAGTGCAGGTGGAAGATCTCGCCATGGCCGTGGCCGACGAAGAACGGGACGACGAAGAGTTCAATGACGAAGATGACGACGGCCGCTTGTAGCTGAGCGATCGAACGAGTTACCGATCGCGGCTCGTGACGAATCCCGGCACCCACAGCAGCGCCCGCTTGTAGTCGCTCTCCGGAAGCTCCGCGATCGACTGCCGAGCCGCCTCCGCATACGCGCACGCCGTGTCCATCGCGTACGAAAGCGAGCCATGCCGCTGCAAAATCTCAAGGATGTCCGCATGCGCAACGCGCGTAAAACTGCGGTCCGCGAGCACCGTCCGAATGGCCTCGCGATCTGCTCCGGTCCCGCGTTCGAGCGCGTGAATCACGGCCAGCGTAGCCTTACCCTCGCGCAGGTCAGACGCAGCAGGCTTGCCTAGGACCTCATCGTTCGCAGTCAGGTCCAGCACGTCGTCCACGATCTGAAACGCCAGCCCAAGATTGCGCCCATACTCACCCAGCGTATCCTCAAACGGCCGCTCGCCGTCGCGCATCGAAGGGTTCGCCACCACCGCCCCAAGCTGCATCGAGACCTTGAACAGGCAAGCCGTCTTCCGATAGATCAGGTCGAAGTACTCTTCCTCGTTGATCAAATGGCCAAGCTTTTCCATCTGCAGCAGCTCGCCCTCGACCATCTCCTGCGTAAGCGAAATCAGCAGATCAAGAATCCGGAAGTTGCGCTCCGCCAGCGCCGTCTGAAACGCCTGCATATAAAGCCAGTCGCCCGCCAGAACGCATTTCGCGTTGCCCCAGGTAGTGTTCGAGGAAGGCCGCCCGCGCCGCGTATTGGCCTCGTCGATGATGTCGTCGTGCACCAGCGTCGCCGTATGCAGCATCTCGACCACCGCGCCCAGCCGGATCCGCGCCGCACTATCACAACCCAGCGACTTCGACGAAAGCAGCAGGAGCAGCGGCCGAATGCGCTTCCCGCCGCCCGCAATCAGGTAGTTTGCAATATCGGTGACGACAGCAACGGGGGAATCAGCCTGGCGCGCAAATTCGACCTCGATCGCAGCAAGATCGTCCTTCAGCAGGTCGAATACTTCAGCAGCGGTCGCGATGGAGATCGTGCTCATGCTTATTTTCAGAGTAGCAGGTGAACGCACGTACGGGTTGTGACCAGAATTACGTTGGGATTCCAATTGCGCCGCGTCGACTTAATTTGACCGGAAGTTCGTGAACTGGAGGTCGACGCCGATATCCTTGCCCCGCAGCAGCGCAATCACCTGCTGCAGCGTGTCCCGGTCCTTACTGGTAACCCGCACCGTGTCGCCCTGGATGCTGGCCTGCGCCTTCAGCTTCGAATCCTTGATCAGCCCAACAATCTTCTTCGCCGGCTCGGACGAAATCCCCTGCTTCAGCTTGATCTTCTGCCGCACCGACGAGTTCGAGGCCGGCTCAATCTTCTCGTACTCCAGGTTCTTCAGCGACACGCTGCGCTTCACAAACTTCTGCCCCAGGATCTCGATCACAGCCTTCAGCGTGTACTCGTCCTGCGACGCCAATTGCACCACATCGTCGCCCTCAAGGACGATCGTCGACTTCGAGTTCTTGAGATCGAAGCGCGCATGAACCTCTTTGCTCGCCTGGTCGATCGCGTTCTTTACTTCCTGGATATCGACTTTGCTCACGATATCGAAGCTGTTATCAGCTGCCATGTTTGGTCCTCTTACAAATTAGATGCCGTGCGGCGGGTAGTTACTTTTATTGTGTCAGATGTCCGCCGAATCCGACAGTGATATCGGGAACAGTGCGTTGAAATTCGATGTGGTTAAATCCGCCAGCGCCTCAGCCGAGATGCCGCGCAACCCGGCAACAAAGCGAGCCGTGTGCGCCACGTACGCAGGCTCATTCGTCTGCCCCCGCAGTGGAACAGGCGTAAGAAACGGAGCGTCGGTCTCAACCAGAATGCGATCCGCAGGAGCACTCGCGGCAACGGCCTGGATCGTCTTCGACTTCGGATACGTGACATTCCCCGCGAACGAAAGATAGAACCCCGCAGCCAGCGCGCGCGCCGCCTGGTCCTCGTTCCCCGAAAAGCAATGCATGATTCCCGGAAGGCCGGTCGGCGTCCAGTGCTCCGCGATAAGATCCAGCAGATCCTCCCACGCGTCAGCCGGTTCATACTTCGCCTTCGCGCACGCGTTGGCTAGCTCAGACGTCCGGCAGTGAATCGTAATCGGTTTGCCCACCGCCGCAGCGATCTTCATCTGCGCCACCAACGCCGCCTGCTGTGTGAGGACATCCGGATTATCCAGATGGTAGTAGTCGAGCCCGATCTCCCCAACCGCCAGGCACCGACGATCACCAGCCAACTCCTCCAGCTTGGCAAGATTTTCCGCCGTAGCCCGGTGCGCCTCCTGCGGATGAATACCGGCGGTCGCCCAAATCTCCTCATGCGCGCGCGCCAGCTCCAGCGCGCGCTGCATCGTCTCCGGCCCATCGCCGATCCCAATCGCCAGCAGCCTGCCAACACCCGCCGCGCGCGCGTTCGCAAGAATCTGCGGAAGATCCTCGTAGTCGTCGAGATGGCAGTGCGAGTCGATCAGCATACGGTCCGTGGCCAGTAATTCGTGGTGGGGCTACTTGAGCCGAGTCCCCGCAGGAACACCCTCGGGGATCGTCGCGAGGAACGGCTTGCCGCCTTCCTCGCTCGCCGCCAGCAGCATCCCATGAGACTCCAGACCGCGCATCTTCCGTGGCGCAAGTTTCGTAATCACAACAATGCGCCGACCAACCAGCTCCTCCGGTGCATACCACTCCGCAATCCCCGAAAGAATCTGCCGCGTCCCAAATTCGCCGAGACTCACCTCCAGCCGCAGCAGCTTGTCAGCCTTCGGAATTCGCTCCGCAACCAGGATCTCCGCAACCCGCAGCTCAACCTTGACGAAATCATCGATCGTAATCGGCGCAGCTGCCTCCCCGTTCTCAGGAGTCAGCGCCGCAGGCGGCTGCTGCGCAAAGATCCCGCTTGCCTGCGCCTGCGTGTGCGAGACGATGTCGCTAGGCCCCGACGTAAGCGCCGTGCTGCCGCCAACAGGGAGCACCGGCACAGGGTCGAGCGTAGTAGTCCGCGGCGGCGCCCCCGGGTCAGTGCTGGGCGGTACAGCGGCAGGGTCAGTATTGTTGTTGTCGACGGGTGTGGGATTTTCCATGTCACTCATAATCTGTGCAAGTCCTTTATCGGCGCGGGGAAAGATGGGGCCAAGCGCGCCAAGCCTGGTGCCAGGCTTCAGCCCGCCCCATTCGAGGTTAGTAAGTTCGCCATTGCGCGCGGCGGCTTCAATGTCGCCCAGCCCCAGCTGCGCCCAAACCCTGGCTGCGGCATACGGCAGAATCGGGTACAGCAGCGCCGTAACGATGCGAATAGATTCGGCAGCCGTCCCCAGAATATCCCGCAGCTCCGTCGAGTCCGGCTCCAATGCCGCAATCTTCCACGGCGAAGAACGCGAAATGAATTGATCCACCGCAGACACAACGGTCTGAAGAAAGCCAATCGCCTGCGAGAAAGCATGGTTCTCAAGAAACTGAGAAACAATCAGCTCAACGTCCCCCAAAGACCTCGCAGTAGGAAACAAAGCATTGTCCGCCAGAATCGCGGGCTCGCGCCAAGGCACGTCCGGAACAGCACCCTCGAAATATTTCCCGATCATGCTAAGCGTCCGGCTAACAAGATTCCCGTAGCCGTTCGCAAGGTCGGCGTTGTATCGAGTGATCAGCGCGTCGAAGCTAAAGCTGCCATCCTGCCCAAACGGAATCTCGCGCAGCAGAAAATACCGCAGCACGTCGGACGCAAAGAGATCGCAATCGTGCTTCGACGCCACACCTATCTCCGGGATCGAAGCCGAGCCACCCTCCGCCGAAGGAGAAGGCCGCGGACACAGCGTCCCGAACGCCTCCAGAATCGTCTCCGTGCGAACAATATTTCCCTTGGACTTCGACATCTTCGAATCATCAAACAGCAGCCATCCATGCGCCGTTACAGCCTTCGGCAGCGGCAGCCCGGCAGCCAAAAGAAACGCCGGCCAGTACACGCAGTGAAACCGAATAATCTCTTTCCCCACCAGATGCAGCTCCGCCGGCCAGAACTTCTCGTACAGCGCCTCATCGTCGCTGCCATAGCCAAGCGCGGTCATATAATTCGCCAGCGCATCCAGCCACACATAGATCACATGCTTCTGCGCCGCGGTGTTGGCGGCGGGCTCGGGAACGGGGATGCCCCAGGTGAAGGAGCTGCGTGAGATCGAGAGATCTTTGAGTGCGTCGCGGACTAAGAACTTGCCTGGTGCGTATTCCTCCGCGCGACCCAACCCAACAGCCGTTCTAGCCATTTCTTCAAAAGAAACAGGATTATCTGCCCAAGACTTTCGGAGCTCGCCTGGGCCGAAGACCGATGCGATATTTCCACGGATAAAGCTTAGGACTTCATTTCGACGCGACTCAGGCGTGATCGAAAGTTGGTCGGATTCGATGATGTCGATGAGGGGTCGTTGAAACTCCGACAGCTTGAAGAAGAAGTTTTCTTCCGACAGGGTTTCCGTGATGCGGCCGCAGTCGGGGCAGGGCTCACCGGGAGCTACGTCAACGAAGGCTTCGTCGGATACGCAATATTGTCCGGTGTAGGTTCGGAGTTCGATAAACCCGCGCTCATACAGCCTCGAAAACAGCTTCTGCACGCCACGTTTATGCTTCTCGCTGGTGGTCCGAATGTAATCGTCGTTGGTGATCCCCATCCGCTTCCACAGGTCTTCAAACGACTTCGACACCTGGTCCGCAAACTGCTGAGGCGGAATCCCTGCCGCCGCCGCCGAGCGCTCAATCTTCTGCCCATGCTCATCGGTGCCAGTAAGAAAAAAAGTCTCTTCCCCCAGCAAGCGGTGCCGCCGCGCCAGCACGTCGGCGACGATCGTCGTATACGCATGCCCAATATGCGGCCGCGCATTAACGTAATAAATCGGTGTAGTGACGTAGAACTTTTTATCTGACATCCAGCAGTCAGTTTACAGGGTGAGCGCCCCCACGCGCCCGGCAGCTCACGCCTCGCCCAGCCACACCAGGTACGGATACACCAGGAAAAACAGCACCAGCATAATCGCCATCAGGTCCATATAGAGGCAGAACATCACGCCCCCATGGTAAAGATTCCACCGCTTCTGGATGCAGCGCAGCGTGTCCGCCATCCCCGCCAGGCAGCCGAAGAACGGCACGATCAGCCACGGCGTTGCACGAATATGAGGGAAGCGCGAAATCAGCGTCGCCAACGCCACGCTCGCGAACACCACCACGTTGCCGCGAAGCAGTGAGCGCGCACGCGGATTGAAGACGGCAGGGGTCATGGACGGGGAGATCCGGCGTCGCCGCCAAGGCTTTTGCCTCAGGGTGCGGAACGTCACTGGGTCCGATTCTATTCTCACGGACAGGCGCGGCGTCCACTGCCGGAGCCGCTTCCTCACTGGCCGCAGGCAGCGAACTTCAGCTCGACGCCAGGAACTTCGATCCCACCAAATCCATCAGTGTTCAAGCGAACTTCGCTACACCGCAGCAAGGGCTCGTTCAGCCTCCAGCGCCATCGCGCGGATCGACTCCCCAAACGGCGCCCGCAGCACCCCTCGCTCCGTAATGATCGCAGCAATGTACTTCGCAGGAGTCACGTCGAACGCCGGATTCTCAATGCCCACCCCGTCCGGAGTCATCTGCTTCCCATTCGTGTGCGTCACCTCGCGAGCATCCCGCTGCTCAATCGGAATCCCCTCGCCCGTAGCCGTCGCCAGGTCAATCGTATTGAACGGCGCCGCCACATAAAACGGAATCCCATGCTCCTTCGCAAGGATCGAAACGCTGTACGTCCCAATCTTGTTCGCCGTATCCCCATTCGCCGCAATCCGATCTGCCCCCACGATCACCGCTTGAATCCGCCCCTTGCTCATCAGGTGCCCGGCCATGTTGTCGCACAGCACCGTCGTAGGAATGTTGTCCTTCATCAGCTCCCAGGCAGTCAACCGAGCGCCCTGCAGATACGGCCGCGTCTCATCCGCCAGCACATCAATCTTGTGCCCCCGCTCAATTGCCGCGCGAATCACGCCCAGCGCCGACCCATACCCGCAAGCCGCCAGCGCACCGGCGTTGCAGTGCGTCAGCACCGTGCCTTCCTTCGGCAACAGCTCCGCACCAAACGCCCCCAACTGCCGGCAGTTCGCAATGTCTTCGTCATAAAGCCGCAGCGCCAGCGCCACCACAGCCGCCTTGATCTCAGCGATCGGCGCGTTCTTCGCAGCCAGCTCGTTATACGAATCCCGGACCTGCCCAATCCCCCAAAACAGATTCACCGCAGTAGGCCGCGTAGCCGCAAGGTGCTCGCAGATCACGCCAACCTCGGCCGTCAACTCCGGCAGCGTCGTCGCCGCAGAGTTCTGAATCCCCAGCGCAACACCCATCGCGCCCGAAACGCCAATCGCCATCGCCCCGCGCACAATCATGTCGCGGATAACGGTCGCAACCTCCCGGTAGTCGGTTGCGAGAACGTAGATCTCTTCGTGGGGAAGCTTAGTCTGATCGAGGAAGTTGACGCCCGCAGGCGTCCATTCAAGCGTAGGAATCATGTCCCTACCAGTTTAGAGGAACATCGCCCTCAAGCGAAGCTACGAAGCCGACCGCCGCTGCAGCAGCTTCCCGGCGTTGAACTGCAGATACCGGCTGTTGCAACCCATGCAACGGAAAGCTCGGTAGCCCAGCCTCAAATGTTCAGCAAGCTTGCGATGGACGCGGAGTGTGTCCTTACACCCGCAGTGAGGGCAATCGTGGGAGCGTGCCATGTGCCTATCCTCCGGACAACTCAGAATGGAGGGCCGAGCGTACCTCTTGGCTTACGTTCTTAGTTCTGGAGACCCAGCCTCGAATTGTAAGATGATCGCCCGCAGCTGGAAGTTGTCCGCGGAGGCCATACATGGCCGAACATTAGCGGATGCGGCAGCCGCCGATGATACGAAGCGGTCTGCCAATGCAAAAGCTTGCCCAGATCGAACCGTAGAAATCGGCGCCTGCAATGCAAACAGCAGAAAGCTCTCCATCCGAGCAGAAAATATTCCTTTGGCTTGCGATGGACGCGAAACGTCGCGGGGCAACTGCATCGGGGGCAATCTTGGGAGCGCGGCATTGCTGTTTCTCCGTAAATCTCAGTAGGGTTCGGAGCAAAAAATTTTAGTGACTCAATCTTTCCAGATGTTTGAACCAATCCGTAGTGACCATGATCACAACGAAGATGGAAAAGTTATACATAGCATGCATCACGACCGAGCAAGCCAGCGAATGCGTCCGGATCCGCACGAAGCTGAGCACCAAGCTTACTCCATACAACACCCCCAGCGCCCCCCACGCGTGCGACAGCTGGTCAGCGTGCAGCAGCGCAAACGGCACGCTAGAAAAAATCGCCGCAAACGCCAGCGCCGACACCGAATGCATCGAGCTCCGCTGCCACCGCTCCACCCCCGCCGGCGTCCGCTCGAGCGCGAGCCAGTCATAAGCAGTCGCCAGCGCCGGCAGCAGAAACCCCCGAAACGCCAGCTCCTCCGTCAGCGGAGCCAGCAGCACCGCAAACCCCATCAGCAGCCACGCCGCATGCGGAGTCGTCAGCAAGCTATCAAACGGATCCGTCTTCGGCTCCGGAAACAGCTGCAACGCCCCCTGCGCCGCCACGCTCAGCAACACGCCGCCAGCCACAATCCAGTACCAATACCGCCGCAGCGCCAGAAAATTCCAATGAATCCCCTCAAAAAAGCTGCGCTCCCACAAATAAGGAAACAGCCACGCCGACACCGCCAGCGTCAGCACATACGCCAGCGCCTGCGACGCCAGCGCCAACCCCGGATGCTGCGCCGTGGCTTCCAGCCGCACATGCGCCCCGCTGAACACCCCCAACTGGCACAGCAAAATCATCAGGAACGCCAGCGAAAAAAACAAAATCGCGTGCCCCATATGCGGAATCCGCCGCGACGGCCCGTGGTCCTTCGCCGGGTCAGTATCGTGCTGGATGTCGAGCGCTTTCGGCTCCACTACCTCGGTTACGGGAAGATTGCTCATAGGCCAGAGTCCAGCTTACTTCGCCTTCCGCGCCGGCGTCTTCGCCTTCGCCTTCACAGCCTTCTTCGCAGCCGCCTTTACCGCCGTCGCCTCCGGCTTTTTCTTCGACGCCGTAGGCACCCCCGTCTTCTTTTCCGGCGCCACAAACTTCGGCTTCGGCGCCTTCTTCTCAAGATCCGGCAGCACCACCGGCGGCAGATGCCCATTCGAGTTCAGCGTCCCCGCATTCGCGTAATACCGCTCCAGAAAGTGTCCGGTATGCGATCCCGCCGTGTGCGCCACCGTCTCCGGAGGCCCCTGCGCCACAATCCGTCCACCGCCCTCGCCACCCTCCGGCCCCATGTCGATCAGGTAGTCCGCGTTGCGAATAATGTCCAGATTATGCTCAATAATAATCACCGTATTCCCAAGATCCGTCAGCCGATGCAGCACCTCCAGCAGCTTCCGCACATCATCAAAGTGCAGCCCCGTAGTCGGTTCGTCGAGCAGGTAAAGTGTCCGCCCCGTCTGCCTCTTCGAGAGCTCCCGCGCCAGCTTCATCCGCTGTGCCTCTCCGCCTGAAAGCGTAGTAGCCGACTGCCCCAGATGGATATACCCCAGCCCAACATCCACCAGCGTCTGCAGCTTCTGATTCACCGCGGGGATGTCTTTCAGCACCGGCAGCGCGTCCTCAATCGCCAGCTCCAGCAGGTCCGCAATCGAGTACCCGTTGTACTTTACGCTCAGCGTCTCCTGGTTATACCGCCGCCCGTTGCAGATCTCGCACAGCACATAAACGTCCGGCAGAAAGTTCATCTCGATCCGCCGCTGCCCCTCACCCTGGCACGCCTCGCACCGCCCGCCCTGCACGTTAAAACTGAACCGCCCCGGCTTATACCCGCGCTCCCTCGACTCCGGCAGCATCGCAAACAAATCCCGAATCGCCGTGAACACGCCCGTATACGTTGCAGGATTCGACCGCGGCGTCCGCCCAATCGGCGACTGGTCAATCTGGATCACCTTGTCCAGCTGCTCCGCCCCATGAATCGCCTTGTGCCGCCCCGGCTCCTCGCGCGACCCATACAGCTCCTTCGCCAGCGAGCGATACAGAATGTCGTTCACCAGCGTGCTCTTGCCCGACCCACTCACACCCGAAACCACCGTCATCACGCCCAGCGGAAAGTGCGCCGTAACATTCTGCAGATTATGCGACGTAGCATCCTGCACAGAAAGCCAGCGCCCCGTCACAGGCCGCGGAGCCTTGTCCGGAGTAGGCCGCGTCACGATGTCGATCAGCCCCGCCAGATACTGCCCCGTCACCGAATTCGGATTCGCCATGATCTCCGCCGGCGTGCCCGAAGCCATGATGTGGCCACCGTTTTTCCCCGCGCCCGGCCCAATGTCGAGTACGTAATCCGCCTTGCGAATCGTATCCTCATCATGCTCGACCACCAGCACCGTGTTGCCCAAATCGCGCAGATTTTCAAGCGCCGCAATCAGCCGCTGATTATCCCGCTGATGCAGCCCGATCGAAGGTTCGTCCAGCACATACAACACGCCGCGCAGCCGCGACCCAATCTGCGTAGCCAGCCGAATCCGCTGCCCCTCACCGCCTGAAAGCGTAGCCGCCGA
>Ga0182012_10006987_pt1 | contig 11368 bp, 9 predicted proteins | sample 612S2SmetaG_FD_120486 | JGI IMG/M metagenome (GOLD analysis project Ga0182012, IMG submission 120486) | Permafrost microbial communities from Stordalen Mire, Sweden - 612S2S metaG | ecosystem: Environmental > Terrestrial > Soil > Wetlands > Permafrost | place: Sweden: Stordalen | collected...
CAAAGGCGTAAGTAACACAACTCTTACCGGCCGCCAGTGGGGAATCGCGCCCCGCGTCGGTGTTGCTTGGCAGCCGGAATTCATGAAAAGCAAACTCGTAGTTCGTTCCGGCGCAGGTATGTACTACGATCGCGGCGAACTTTTCAGCTACTTCTCGCCCGGCTATGCCATTGGAACTGTCACGGGAGGCCCTTTCGGCGTCAACCAGCAGTTGCCCTTCGTTAACGCATCCACTTGCCCGATATCCACGGCCACCTACTACGAGGGTTACATCATCACCTGCGGTGGTGGCGGAGGAGGTCCGGACGCGGAAGGCAATCTTTCCAATCCCTACGGTACGTCCCTGCTGCCGCCTCCAACGAATCCGAAGGCTTCGGACTTAAGCAAGTATCTGCCGAATGCCTCAAGCATCCTGAACGGCGGCCAGCCCGTTTCACTTGGTGTTTACGATCGCTCCAACAAATTGCCTTACACTTTCAACTACACGCTTGACCTTCAATGGCAGCCGCGCAGCGACCTGGCCATCGAAGTCGGATATGTGGGCAATCTTGGCCGGCACCAGGTTATCCCCGTACCTTTCAATCAGCCCAACATTGCTTCTCCCACCAACCCGACGCTTAAGGGTAGTTCGCACCAGCAGAACTACACCTACGGCTATCAGGTCGGTGGCCCGGTGGGATGCGCCGCTACGTACTCCTGCACTCCGCTCTCGCTGCCGGACGGCACCAAGTATCTGTATAACTACGAGGGCGGCAACGTAGATCTCCGCGTTCCATACATCGGTTACGCGGCGGAATCCATCTCCTATAAGGCTGCCGGTGTCGACGAATACAACGCCCTGCAGGCTCACATGGAAAAACATCTGAGCCACGGCATCCAGGCCGGAGTTTCCTACACGTATTCCCACACCACGGACGAACAGAGCGGATTGGGCCTTTTCTACAACGGCAGCAACGCACTCAACCTGCGCAGCGGGTACGGTCTGGCGGACTTTGACCGCACCCATGTCGTCGACATCAATTATTCGTTGCAGGTGCCCGACCTGGTCCACAAGAACACCCTGGCCGGTAAATTCGCCGATGGCTGGGCTCTCATTGGTCTCACCGTACTCCAGAGCGGCCAGCCCTACAGCATCATCGATTTCTCGGGCGCGGTGGGCAGCATCTACTACTCCACCGCGGACGGAATCACCAACCCAATTGTTCCGCTCGCCAAAGGCTGCACGGCCAAGTCAGCCTCCACCGGCCACTCCGGAGCGTACGGAGCCACTGATGCGGCGCTCAACCCGGCGTGTTTCACTCTCCCATTGCTACCCGCAGGCGGATTGGGCGGCGCTATCCCTGTAAGCGATCCGTTTGAAACCGGATTCACGACAGGCCAGCGCAACATCTTCCGCCAATCGTTCCAGAAACGCGCCGATGCCTCCCTGGTCAAGGAGACTAAATTCTCGGATCGCTATGACCTGAAATTCACCTTTGACGTGTTCAACCTGACTAACACAACCAGTCTCGACATCCCGGGCAACGAAGTTTCCCAGAATCAGGGTTACAACGCGGCGCCGGCCACTGGAACGACCCCTCTGCCTACGGGTTGCTCCGCGAACGGCACTCAGACCAACAGCAGCTTCTACAACTGCCCTAGCGGCCTGGGCATCGTCACCCACACCATCGGAAGTCCCCGGCAGATTCAAATGTCGCTGCACTTCGACTTCTGATCCAACCAAGCCCCAAACAATCAAGGGCGGCCCGATCCGGGTCGCCCTTTTCACTGCTCCAGAGTGCCTTCCAATCTAAGAACTTAGAACTACCGTAAGCTCTTCAGCCCTTGCAGCGTGGAATGCAACTTCCAGCGCAGCTGAAGTATCAAATGACTCCCCTGCAACATGCCGCGCGGGAAAATGAAACGTCAGCTCCGGCTCCGAAAAGGGCCATGGAGCCAGCCGGAAATGCCGCGGACCCAGCGGCTCTACCTGCACTTCCGCCGTACCGCCGTCAATGAGCGGCAAAGGATGCAGCAGGTTCGCCGGCTTGTCGAATGCAACGCACGTCAACAGCGATAGGTTGTCACAAGCCTGCAGGAGACGGAAGTGTTCTTCGATCGTCTCTGCGGTCTTCTCTTGCGAATGAAGCGAGGCATCCGCTTCGATGCGAGCCACTAACACACGCTGATATAAACGCTGTCCTTCGAGGAACGTATCCAGCAGCGGCAACTGTTCCGCCGCAATCGTGGAGCGGTCGGCGTGCGAGGTCAGCAGATTGTAGGTGTGCTTCGCGATCAGCAACCCTGCGTAAGGATCCTGCTCAGCGATCATCCGCACTGCACGCTCGCGCACCGCGAGATACTCTGCGAGGTCAATCTCTTCAAAGGCCGAGTACTTGCCCACCAGTTCCGTTGAAAAAGCCGACGGCTTCCCCTCCCGAGTGATGCTCGGATGCGCATCGCGCGCAGCCCATCCATCGTCATGCGTCGCAATGCCGTAGAGCACGCGCTCACGTGGTTCCGGCCTGCGAAACTGCTCATTTCCCCAGGCACTCGCAAAGGCTCCTGCGAGTCGCGCATGGTCGGGGTGCGTGATCAACCACCAGCCGGTTTCAGACTTCATGCGCAGCATTGCGGTTCCTCTCGAACGATTGTATCTATTCCGGAATATCGGAGCGGTTCGACTCATGCCAGTTATGCAGAAAGTACCACTCCAGAAACATTCCGATAAAGAAGAAAGCAAATCCCAGCACCGTCGCCGCCAGGACCAGCGCGAACAAATAGTCCGTCTCCAGTTGCGCGCTCGCATAGGTGATGGCGTAACCCAGCCCGCCCACACCGACGCGGCTGGAACTCGCAAACAATTCGCCGACAATGGCTCCCACAACGGCGATGCCGGATGATATGCGAATGCCTACAAAGAGATTGGGCATTGCGTTGGGCAGGCGTAGCTTGAAGAGCACCTGCATCCGCGTTGCGTTGTGCATCAAGAACAGATGCAGCAGATTCTCCTCGACGCTGATCAGCCCCTGCGTCGTATTGGCGATTATGGGCGCGAGGCAGATGATGAAAGCGATCAGCGCTACCGGATAGATTCCCGATCCAGCCCACATGATGATCAGAGGCGCAATGGCAACTATCGGGACGGTCTGCAAGAGGATCGTATAAGGAAAGAGGAGTTGGCGAAGCGCACGCCATTGGGCAAAGATCAGAGCAACTGCAACCCCAGCAACGACACTGCCGGCAAGACCCATCGCTGCAGCTTCGGTCGTCAGCAAAAGCGAGTTCAGCAGGTCCGGGAGCCGGTCCTTCACTGCCATCGCCACAGGGTATGGTCCGGGCAGGATGTATTTGGGTATGTTGAGCGCGATCACCGCGAAATGCCAGAGCGTAAGCAGGCAGGCGAGCACGATGAGACTCTTCAACGCGAACCAGAATTGTCGCTTCATGCAATACCACCTTCCGATGCCTCAGACTGCGCCGTTTGCACGCTGCGCAACAAGCGTGAGATGCGGGCAACCTCGTGCTCATAGGCTGGCGTCAATCGCAATTCCGCGGTGCGCGGCCACGGCAGCTCGACCGGAACCACATGCGCGATACGACCGGGATGCGGCGCAAGGATCACTATGCGCTTGGACAGGAAGACCGCCTCCGCGACGGAGTGCGTGACAAAGAGAACCGTCCAATGATGTTCCGTGTAGAGCCTGAGCAATTCTTCATTCAGCCGGTCGCGGCTCATCTCATCCAGCGCGGCAAAGGGCTCATCCAGAAGCAGAATACGCGGCCGGCTCACGAGAGCGCGCGCGATCGAGACCCGCATCTTCATGCCGCCGGAAAGTTGCCGGGGAAAGCGTGTGGCCACGTGCGTCAATCCAACAAGTTCCAACATCCTGGCCACTTTTTCTTTACGGATTTGACGCGCCGTATGCTCGAGTTCCAGCCCGAGCCCGACATTCTGCTCCACAGTCCGCCAAGGCAACAGCGTCGCATCCTGAAAGATGAAGCTCATCAGCTCCCGAGCTTGCACCGGTGTAATGCCTTTGACTTTGATCGCTCCGGACGTAGGCTGAGTCAGTCCAGAAACCAGCTTAAGCAGCGTTGACTTGCCGCATCCTGAAGGGCCAAGCAGCGAAACAAATTCGCCCTTCTCCACATGCATTGAGATGTTGCGCAGGGCCAGAGCTCCGCTGCGAAACTGCTTGCTCACCCCGTCAATCGCCACTTCAGCAACAGCATTCTGGGCCTTTGGACTCACCATGCGGATGCTCCTCTGACAGGAAGATGAATGGCCGAAGGGTATTCAGGCGTGTGAACGATCTGCTGCGTTGATCGCTGCCAGTTCCAATTATCTGCGTCCTGCGGAGCAACTTCAGCGGAAGGATTGCGGTCGTACAGAGGAAACGCCGAACTCGCCACTTCGAGCCGCAGCGATTCGCCTGCGGCAATCACAATCGATGTCGGCTCCAGCGTGAATTGCCAACACTGCACCGTGTCGGCCGCGTAGCCGGTCTCGCGAAACAGGAAGGAAGAGCGCGCGATACCGATCGAGATGAACTCCGCGCGCCCCGATGGAGTCACGCGCACAAGCTTCGCTGTAAGGTCCGCAAATGCAGCCGACGTTGCGGCAAAAAGCGTAAGACTCGGCTGGCCAAAGATATGTGTCGCAACAGTAGCCGGAGCCGTGGTGTAAACAAGCAGATTGTTGCCCATCTCCAGCGCTGCCTGATCGAGCGGCCCGCTCAACGCGAAGGGGCCGCCCGGCGCCTGCACCGGCACCTCCGGGTCGTAAACAAAGACATCGCGAGGCTCCTCATCTGTGGGAGCGAAAGCAGCGAGTACCCCATCGCCTTTGCGCGAATTCGCATTGCCCTTACCATGCAGATAGAGCGTAAGCGGAGCATCCGTCGGCCACTCGTCCGCCTCGCGCCATTGGTTTTCACCAAGCGCAAAATGGCGCACCCGCTGCTCATTTTCAAACTCACCGGAATCCTTGAGCCAATGATTGAACCAACGCAATAGATTGGAATCCGTATCGAAATTCGCCGCAGGTCCAAGGTTCGCATCGCCAATTCGATCGCCCCACGGAATGTGCACCCACGGCCCGGCGAGAAGATATTGGCTCTCGCGAGCAAAGGCCGTCCCCGCGTGTTCGCGCAGAGCAATATACCCGGCAATCGAGCCTTCCAGATACGTGTCATACCACCCCGAGATATGCAGCGCCGGAATCTCGACCTTACTTAGCCGCGTGCTGATGTCCAACTCGCTCCAGTAAGCACCGGGATCGCGGTGCGCCATCCAATCACGCACATAACCCGGTAACTCCGCATCGGCAATCGCCGGATGCTCGCCGTACGGCGCAGACAACGACTGCGCGCGAACGTTGGTCCAAGCCGCTTCCAGCCTGCCGCTGGCTTCACGCAGTCCACGCCTGCGCGCATCTTCCCGCAGCATCTGGATCCCCCAGCCCAGCGTCGAAGCAAGCCGTAATGCACCCTGATGGTAAAACCAGCCTTGATACAAATCGGCAGCCGTCATGTGCGGCGCAATGCAAACCAGTCCCTCTGGATTCTCAACCGCCGCCAAGAGCTGCGTCGAACCCTGATAGGAGAAGCCATACATCCCAATGCGGCCATTGCACGCCGGATGCCTCATCAGCCAGGCAATCGTTTCAGCGCCGTCGCTTCCTTCATGTCGAAAGGGATAAAAGTCTCCCTCGGAATCGCCGCGCCCGCGCACATCCTGAATCACGACGTGATACCCGTGCCGCGCGAACCATACCGGATGCGCATAGACCACAGTCGAAGCAATATCGCGCCCGTACGGCTGGCGCATCAATAGCGTCGGCCATCCGCCAGAACCGTGTAACGCAACAGATGGATAGTAATGATCCGAGACAAGCACGACTCCGTCCGACAGCGCACATCGCACGCCCCGCTCCAGCCGCACTCCGCTGCCGCAATCGATCAAATCTCTTCGAGCCTCCCTATTCAGGCGTCGTGACGCGGCATAAAGTGATACATGGCAACAAGAATCTCAGCGATCTTTGCAGCAGCCTCGTTCACCCACTTTTCGCCGTTCTCCGCAGTGGCATTGGCCGGGTCGCCCATCACGCCACTGGGCGCGATATCCCGGGTGAGCCACGCAAAGTTAGCGCTTGAGCCCTCCGGCTTCAACAACTCCGCCTGATCCACACGCGCAATGTAATTCGACGTGTACTGATCCGTGTGTACCAGTTCCGGCGTGCCGTAAAGCAGAAAGGCCGTTTCGATCTCTCCGGCGTGAAATCCGTAGGTCCGCTCCTGGTTGCTCACCGTATCGAAGTTCACTCCGGGTGAACCGAAAAGTGAGAAAGTGCGCAGCCCAAACTCGGCCCTCAGATCGCGAGCCATCACATCCACCAGCGATGTGTTGCCACCATGCGTATTAAACAAACAAAGCTTCTGAAATCCACCTGCTGTAAGGCTCGCGCCCAGATCGCGTATCACCGCCATGAACGTACTCGAAGAGACAGAAAGCGTCCCAGGATAGCCGATATGTTCATTGCTCTTGCCATAGCAAATTGGAGGCAATGCATAAATCGGAAGATCGGCGGGAACCAACTCCAGCGCCTTGCCCAGCAGCAGGTTGTTGATCAAAGTATCAGTCGCAAGAGGAAGATGGTGCCCGTGCTGTTCTACCGCCGCCGTCGGCAATATCAGCAGTGTCGATTCGCGTGGGAGCGCATCGACCTGCTTCCAGGTAAGATAGGTAAAATTGCGGGAATCGGGAATCCAGGTTTTCATTGCGCTTCGGCCTCGGGGTGAAAGCTGATCATCTTTCCAGGATTGAGCAAGCCGCGCGGATCGTACTTCTCCTTGGCCTTGAGTTGAATGTTGTCGGTGCGAAATCTGCCGCCATCTTCAAGATAGTTTACGTGAGGATTGGCGATGAATACGCCGATCTCCCGGCAGTAGGCGATCAACTCGTTGAGCCGCTCTTCGCCCGTGTAATAGACAAGCGGAATGCCGCCAGGATTGATGACGCCCTCGCCGTTCTTCATGAATTCGATATGGAAAAGAATCTCATTGCCATATCGCTCCTTGAGCAAACGAAATTGGTCCATACAATTTGCCGGCGAAAAGCCAGCCTGAATATAAGTCCAGGTCGGATCGGCCTTCATCGCCCATAGCGTCGTGTGGTTCCACGTGTAGTCGCTCAAGAGGGGCTGCGTCCTCGGTCCAACGTATGCGCCAGAGAAAGTCACTTCGCCGCCAGCCGTCGCCGCCGCGATTCGCAGCGAGTCCAACTGTCCAGTCGCAATCATGATCAGGACCAGCGTCTTATCCTGCGCCACCACCTGCTTTACAGGCGTAAAGAACGAAGGAATTGGCCACTCAAAAACCGTCACCAATCGCTTGGTCCAGGCGCTATCTTCCGCGAAGGATTTGGCAAAGAGAAACGCCTCATCGAATGTAGGGAAGGCTACTGTGAACTGGCTCCAGTCCACAGCCGGAGTGAGCGCGAACCAGATCCTTGTAAGAATGCCGTTAGTACCCCAGCAATGCAGAATCTCATGCACCGCGGGTCCCTCATGCAACACCACGCGCGGCTCTTTCTCCATGGTCACCACTTCAAATGCGCGCACCGTATCGAAGTCCCGCAGGCCGCCGTGCGCCACGGATCCGATGCCTCCCGATCCGCCGCCGAGGAAGCCTCCGACGGAAGCCTTCGCAAGGGTCGAAGGGTACATGCGCAACTCCCAGCCCTGCTTGCGCGCCTCCGTTTCAAGAGCGCCAAGACGCAAACCCGGCTGGCACACGGCCACACCATCGGCAGTGATCTCTTCGAGCTTGTCCATCAATTGGAGATCGAGCACGATGCCGCCATGCAATGGTATGCATTGGCCGTAGTTGCCCGTTCCTGCGCCGCGCACCGTTAGCGGAACACCGTGCTCACCCGCGTATCGCGCAATCGCCAGTATCTCTTCCACATTCACCGGCTGAACGACTATCTCGCCGACCTTCAAAGCCAGATCCCGCTTCAGAATCGGCGAATACCAATAGAAATCCTTCGAAAGCCGCTCGACGATAGAAGGCGCGGTAATCACACGAGCCGGTTCGGCAACCAGGGAAACTAAGTCTGCGGCTAGTGTTTCTGACATCCGGCAATCCCCTCAACTTACTTTTGTGACTTAGTCTTGAACTTCGTCTTGCGCGTTGTCCATGTGCTGAAAGCCCGCAGCATATTGGGATGGGTAAACAGCGCGTAGCACTGCGCGCGCAGCACCGGGCCCACCACCTTGCATGCCATGTCGCTGCGCTCCGCAACTTCTACGGCGTGGATATGAATCTGGTTGCAATGATTGCTGGCGTCTTCAATCGTAGCGCCATAAACGACGCGATCCAGACCAGCCCAGAGCACGGTGCTCATGCACATCGGGCAAGGTTCGCAGGTGGTGTAAAGGGTGTAACCTGCGAGCGACGGGCTCTTGCGTTTTTTTGTCGCGAGGCGAATCGCCTTTACTTCGGCGTGCGAGCTAGGGTCATTCTCTTTGGCCACGGCATTGAGCGTCTGCAAAAGCATCTCGCCTGTCTTCGTATGATAAATCGAAGAGCCGAATGGTACGGGGCGCTCGGTCTTCATCGAGCGCGCCGTAAACGCGGCCAACGCGGCCATGCGCACTTCGTCCAGGGCAAGTTGCGCCTTGGCCGATACGCGGCGGCTGGTTGCGGGAGTGACGTCCATACTCGAACTTAGCATGCCGCGATGGGCTTGCGTATCAGCAATCTCGGAAGCGCAAGGCGCGATTGTCACACCGTTGAAATCAGCCGGATCGGACTCGATAGAATGCAAGTATGACCGTCGTCATTCCTTCCATTGCCGAGCTTCACGCAAGGTTGAGGTCGGACGCCGATTCCGGATCGACCGTGGTCGCGCTGGCCCAATCGGCTCTGGCGCAAGCCAACGGCAACGCGAGCCGCAATACCTACCTTTGGCGCGACGAGCCGTGGACACTGGCAGAGGCAAGCCGCATCGCCGCAGCGCATGCGCCCCAAAAAGCAAATGCCTCGATTTGGGGTATCCCGATATCCGTGAAAGACTGCTTCGACCTCGCCGGTTCGCCCACCAGTTGCGGCACCATCTTCTATCGCGATCTCAACGGCATTGCGGTTCACGATTCCTGGTTGGTCGAATGCCTCCGCGCGGCTGGCGCAGTGATTACCGGCAAAACGCACCTCCATCCCCTCGCCTACGGCATTACCGGAGAAAACCCCGACTTTGGCGACTGCCTGCAGCCCGGCGATCCAACCGCACTCACCGGCGGCTCTTCAAGCGGAGCAGCGGCCAGCGTGATGGAAGGCTCAGCCATGGCTGCGATCGGCACCGACACCGGCGGCTCGGTTCGCGTACCCGCCGCTCTCTGCGGCCTGGCCGGCTACCGCGCATCTCTCGGACGCGGCGACTGGCGTGGGGGCGCGCATCTGGCCGAGTCCTTCGACACCTTCGGCTGGCTTTTTCGCAATCTCGAAGACGGCCCTTTGCTCGGCTCCATCTTCGGCCCCACCGACGCATCCGGCCTGAAACTGCCCACCCGCTTCGCAGTCATCGACGAGGCATTTCTGGAGGACTGCGAGCCTGAAATCTTCGCGAATCTCCAGAGATGCGTGGTCGAGTTGGAAGCGCTCGGACTCGAATCCACCACGGTCTCGGTAGACTGGTGGTCGGACTCGCGCGAAATCTTTGCGCCCATCCAGGCCAGCGAAGCGGCGCGCTACCATCGCGGCCATTTCGCGCACTTTGAATCGTCGATCCGCGAGCGGCTGGAATGGGGCGCGAGCTTCAGCCACGATGTAGTAGCAGCTCTGCGCCAGCGTCACGCAGCTTTTCGCGACCGCATGGACGCACTGCTCGCCGGCCACGAACTTCTGCTCATGCCTGCTGCTCCAGTGGTGAAGCTACTCGCCGGTGCGGATCACAGCCAGACCCGCGCGCGCCTGCTCCGATACACGACACCCGTAAGCCTCGCGGGAATGCCGGCAATCACGATTCCCTTCCTTGACCATGGACGGCCATTCGGAGGTATGCAACTGGTCGCTGCGCGCGAAGACGACGCCCGTCTGCTGGCCATCGCCGCGCAACTGGGCCAGCGCCGCAAATCCGGCGGTTGAGTCTGCTCTGGATCGCGATAGCGTCGAAACAAACTCAGTTCTCCCTCAGCTATTCCAATTTCTTACGCCGGAGGTCCCTTTGCAACGACGCACATTCCTCAAGACAGCAGGCGCTCTTGCCGGGCTTCCAATGGTCCAGGCATTGACTGCCTGCCGCGGCAAACGCGCGCTGGTCATCAAGAATGGCCTGATCCAGATCTATCTGCAGGCCGACTGGTACCCGCAGCCGGAGCAGGGCGGCTTTTTCAATGCCGTCGTCAAAGGCTTTTACAAAGAGGAGGGGCTCGAAGTCACTATTCTGCCTCTTCCCGCCTACGGTAGCGGCCTGCCATCGATCGCCCACGGCGACGTCGAATTTGGGCTCGCTTCGACGGATAAAATCCTCGAAACCGTAGCAAACGGCGTGCCGCTCGTCGCGGTCGGCGCCACCATGCAGCACGACCCCCAAGCTCTCATGATGCACCGGGATTCGCCAGTCCACACTTTTGCCGACCTCGAAGGGCACACCATCGCGGCACAGCCGGCCGCCACTTGGCTGCGCTACGTCGTGAGCAAATTTCACCTCAACAACGTTCACGAAACGCCGGCCACGCATTCCATCGCCAACTTCCTCGCTGACCCCAGCTACATCCAGCAAATCTTCATTACCAGCGAGCCATTTTTCGTCACGAAAGCCGGCGGAACCTTCCGCACGTTGCTCATCAGCAGCGCCGGCTACGACCCTTATCGTGTCTTCTTCACGCGCCAGCAACTCATCGACGATCACCCGGAGATTGTTGGGAAATTCGTCCGCGCCAGCGTCCGAGGTTGGAAGGATTACATGCAGGACCCGAGCACGGCCAATGCGCTCATCCTCAAGCTCAACCCCGCTCAACACCCGGACCAGATGCAGTACACCTTCCGCGCGCTTAAGGAAGGAAACTTCATCACGGGCGCCGATACCTCCGGCGCGGACATCGGACGCATGACAGCGGATAGATGGGCCACCATCAACGATCAACTCAGTTCATTGGGCATTGTCAAGCACCGCGTCGACCCCACGACCGCTTACACGCTGAAATTTTTGCCGTAGGATCGACGCGTGATCTGGATTAGTAACGCCAGCTCGTGAGGTCTGCCCCAGTCGGCGCCGTCTTCGCAATCCGTTCCAGTATCTTGGGCAGATACTGCGTGTTGTAATGCAGGCGCGAATAGGCATTCGGCAACGCGGGATCGCCATTCCAGCAGTGCTCCGCGCGCGG
>Ga0182012_10006988_pt1 | contig 11368 bp, 13 predicted proteins | sample 612S2SmetaG_FD_120486 | JGI IMG/M metagenome (GOLD analysis project Ga0182012, IMG submission 120486) | Permafrost microbial communities from Stordalen Mire, Sweden - 612S2S metaG | ecosystem: Environmental > Terrestrial > Soil > Wetlands > Permafrost | place: Sweden: Stordalen | collected...
AAGGGCCGGCCGGTGGCCAGGGGCCACAGCAGGTGGAAGGTGAGGCCGAAGACGTGCCGGTGCGGCACCGTCGCCAGCACCGGCAGCCCGCCGGGGCGGGTAGCCCATCGCGTCTCCAGCGTGGCGATCTCGCGGTTGAGCATGTCGAGCGGCTTATCGATCCGCTTGGCTGTGCCGGTCGAACCGGACGTGAAAAAGGCCAGCCTGGCGGTTGCGGGGTCGAGCGGGGCAGGGATCGCCGCGTCACCCGCAAGGGGGTCTGCCAGACGAATCACCGGTCCGGGGGTCGGCGACGCTTCGTCGCATAGCAAGACATCGAAGGCGCCGGACAGGGCCGCGATCGTCGCGGGCAGGCCGTCGGGCGGCACGATCGCCGCCGCACCGGCGTGCAGCAGGCCGAACAGGCCAACGAGGAACCAGTAAGGGTCAGCCGAGACAACCGCGCCCCGCAGTGCACCCACCGCTCGGACGGCGCCGGCGACGCGCGCGACATCCGCGGCGAAACCGGCGAAGCGCAAGGGCGTCCCGTCGCGGACGGCGACCAGCGACTCGGGATCGCGGCCGGAGACGAACAGGCGGTCGAGCGGGACCGCGGTCACGGCGCCGCCCGCTGGGTGCGCCAGCGGCGCACCGCCACCTCGCCCACGATCAGCAGGCCGATGCACAGATAAGAGACGAGGCCGGTCCACAGGGTCCAGATCGCGACCGGGAACCACACGGCGCAGACGCAGGCGATGCTGGCATTGGCCAGGAAGAATACGGTCCACACCTTGGTGACGGTTCGCGTGTAGGCGACGCCGTCCGGCGGCAGATCGGGGATGGTGAGGCGGGCCAGGCGCTCGATCGCGGTTGGCGGGTGGCTCAGCGACCAGGCGAAGGTTGCCGCCAGACACAGGCTGACGAGCGGCGGATAGGCCTGCGCCGCCAGAACCGGCCGCAAGACGAGCAGAGCCAGCAGCACAGAGGGGATCGCCAGGATGCTCCAGCGCGGCATCAGGCCGCCGCCGCGCTGGCGCAGCAGATGCAAGGCGCCGAGCCCGACCGCGAGGGCCACCAGCGGCCCGGGCGGCAGATAGGGCAGGCCGAAATACACCACGAAGGGGTACAGCACGCTCCCGGCACCCGCGAGAAGCGGCAGAAGATCAGGCCGACGAACCAGGTACGGCATCGCCGCCATCCGCCAGAGTCGCTTCCACGCACACCACGACGTCGCCGACGGTACGGACCGCCTTGAAGGCCTCGGGTTTGATCTTCCGCCCCGTCAGCTCACCCAGTTTCACGATCAGATCGACCGCGTCGATGCTGTCGAGGTCGAGATCCTCGTACAGGCGCGCATCCAACGTGATGCGCTCCGGTGCGATTTCAAACATTTCCGCGAGATCGGTGCGCAGGCGCGCGAGGATATCGGCCTGGGACAGGATCATGGCCGAGCCGCCTGCTGGCTGCGGATGAAACGCGCCAGGCTGCGGACATTGGCGAAATGGGCCTTGACCTCGTCGTTGACGGATTCGATCCGAATGCCATAGCGTTTCCGCAGCGCAACACCGAGTTCCAACGCGTCGATCGAATCCAGCCCCAGGCCCTCGACGAACAACGGCTCGTCGCTGGCGATCGTCGCGGGGTCCAGGTCCTCCAGCTTGAGGGCTTCGACAATCAGGTCTTTGAGCTCGGCTTCGAGTTCATCCATGCGCCAGTCTCCGGGTATAAAATTCCAGCAGTTCCTGCATCAGCCGGCGGGCGCCGAGACCCCGGTGCGGATACGCCTGGAAGCGGGCGATGTCCATTGGCGGCGCGGTTTCCAGCCGGAACCGCGGACGCCGGGGCGGGATGCGGTACCAGGGTTCGCCCTTGGTCAAGGTGAGCGGGTTGCAGGTGATGACCACAAGCTGGATCGCGGTGCCGGTCAGCAGGGCGATGTTGGCGACGCCGCGCTGGAAGTGCAACGGCTGGCCGATGCGCGAGCGGGTTCCTTCCGGGAAAATGATCAGGTTGTTGCCTTGCTCCAACGCCGCTTGGCAGGCGGCGATCATCGCCTCCGGCGCGAGGTCGTTACGGATGTATCCGGCCGCTCGGACCACGTGCTTCAAATAGCGGTTGTCCCACAATTCGTGCTTGACGATGCAGCGCACATTCGGCGTCAGCGCCATCAGGAACACGACGTCGAGCAAGGTCGGGTGATTGGCGACGATGATCTTGCCACGGCAGGCGGCCAGCCGGTCGCCGCCGGCAACCTCCAGCCGGATCAGGCCGATGCCGCGCAGCATCGTCAGGTAGAAGCGGAACACGTGGTGGATCAGGCGCTGCGCCTGGTCCTGCCGGCCGGTGCGGCCACGAGCCAGCACGGGGAAGACGACGCCGGCCAGGACCGCGCCACCGAGGAAGAAGCAGGCGAAGGCGAAGCCAGTCGCGAGGACGCGCCAGCCGCGCTGGATCGGGTCAAACATGGCGCCAATCCCAGCGCATGCGTTCCCCGGCCGCGCTCGCCGCCGGCGCACCGGATAGCAGGAATCGCAGGAACACCGTGGCCGCCGTGTCGGTGGGTTCCGGGGCGGGAAGCGGCGTTGCGGTCATCACCACGCGGCGCGGTGCCAGCGGCGGCGGGACCAGCAGAAGCGCCAGGGCCAGCGGCGCTTGCGGCGGCCCCTGTGTCGTGTCGGGATAGCCCGGTGGCAGCGCAGCATCGTAATACACCAGCATGACCGGTTCGTCCGGCTGCTCGATCAGGGTCGCGGCGGCCTCCATCAGGCCGAAGCCGAAGCTGTCGATGCCGGCGGCCAGAGCGGTGTGCCCGCCGCGGTTGCGGGTGGCAACCGACAGCAGGCCGGCGAGCGCGTTATGCACCCCCAGGCTGAAATCGGCCGGTGACGGGCCATCGCCCTTGGCCACTTGCTGGAGCATGGTCAGGGTACGGTCGAACTCGCCGTGCCGCGATGCGAAGACGAGCCTGGGGTTGCGGTCGAACGGCAGGGCCCAGGCGGCGCGCAAGGCCGCCTGCCCGATCGGGCTGACCCGGCGCCGCAGCATCACAGGCACCGCCGGGCGGTCGGCCGCGGGCGCCGGACCGTCGATCGTGCCGGGTTCGAGACCGGTCGCCGCACAGGCGGCAATGCCGAAGGCCAGGTCCGCCATGCCGGATGCTTTCCTTGCCGAACCCGCTTAGTGGTCCGCGAGCCGCACAACGTCGCCGCGCAGTGCCACGCCGGCGATCAGGAAGCCCTTGTGGCATTCGTAGGCGGTCTGGCTGGAGACGATGTGCTTCTTGTAATAGCTCACGATATCGACCACGGCGTTGGCACCGACCGACTCGGCCTGTTCCTGCAGGCTGCGCAAGGCGGAGAGGAAGACCCATTCGCAGGCCGTTCCCGTGCCCTTGGCAAAGGCGTTCGTCTTGGGATTGACAACGAAAGGCCCGAAGGACCGGATGATCCGGGCGGTTGGCCGGGTGGCGAAATAAAATTTCACCGCGCCCCCGAGTTTTTGTTGTGCCTCCGGCATCGACAGCACGTTGGCCAGGGGCATCATAACGACCTCGTCCGCAGCCAGCGCCGGAACTGCCATGAGCGACAAGACCAGCCCGTACCGGATGTACCGCAAAACCGTTCCTCCCTTCCTGGCGATCCCGTACTGTTTCGGCGACGGGTATTGTTGCTGATTCCGATAGCACACGACGGCGCCAACGCCTAGCGGGATTCCGGTGCAGATGCTACATATATCCTATATCGGCTGCCGCTTGTTCTGCAATACGCGGGTGGCTGGCCCGGGCGACCCTGGACCAGGCGGGACGCGGCGGATCTGGAAAGTGGCATGATGTCCCGGTTGCACACCATCGCCGTCCCGGTGGTTGACCTCGCCTTGGTCGTCGCGATCGACGTCTCGGGCAGCGTCAGCCAGGATCGTATGATGCTGCAGCGGCAGGGAACCATCGGCGCGCTGCGAGATCCCCGCCTGATCGCGGCGATCCGTGCCGGGCCATCCAGGCGGATTGCCCTGACCTTCGTCGAATGGTCGGAGGCCCGGCGGCAAACGCAGATCGTGGACTGGCAGATGGTGGACGGCCCAGGCGCGGCAGAGCGGTTTGCCGTGGCAATCGAAACGGCCCCGCATTCGCCGGTCGGCTGGACCTCGATCAGCGCCGCGATCGATTTCGCGGCGCGGCTGTTCACCACCAGCGGGTTCGCGCCCGCCCGGCGGGTGATCGACATCTCCGGCGACGGCGCGAACAACGATGGGCGCGACGTCATGGCGGCGCGCGACGATGCGGTGGCGGCGGGCATCGTCATCAACGGGCTGCCGATCCTGGAGGTGGAGCCGACCCTGGACGCCTATTTCCGCCAGCAGGTGATCGGCGGTCCGGGCGCCTTCGTGATGGTGGCGCGGTCGCGGACCGACTTCGCCGCGGCGATGCTGCGCAAACTGTTGACCGAAATTGCCGGCCTCGGCCATGCCGGGTCGGCAGTCTGATCTGGACCGGCGGCCCCGATCGGCGTTTGATGGCCGCCACGATCGCCGGCAACGGCGCAAGACCGAAACCACACCCAGGAGAACGCCCATGTCCGACACCGCCATCGCGCTCGACTTCCTCGCCGGCGTCCGCGTCGTCGATTTCACCCAGTTCGAAGCCGGCCCGTCCTGCACCGAGGCCCTCGCCTGGCTCGGCGCCGAGGTGGTGAAGATCGAGAACCCCCGCACCGGCGATCCCGGCCGCCGCCTGCGCCCCGGCCACCCCGACGACGACCCGTATTACTTCCACATGTTCAATGCGAACAAGAAATCGATCACCCTCAACCTGAAATCGCCGAAGGGCCTGGCGCTGGTCAAGGACCTGCTGCGCAAGGCCGATATCTGCGTCGAGAACATGGCACCCGGCACGATCGAACGGCTCGGCCTGGGCTATGAGGATGTGAAAGCCTTCAATCCCGGCATCATCTATTGCCAGATCAAGGGATTCGGCACGGGCAGTCCGTACGAGAAGAACCTGGCCTTCGACATGATCGCGCAGGCGACCGGCGGCACCATCAGCGTCACCGGCGAGCGTGGCCGCCAGCCCGTCAAACCCGGCCTGTCACTGGGCGATACTGGCACCGGAATGACCATGGCGATCAGCATCCTGGGTGCGTTGCGCAAACGCGACAAGACCGGCGAGGGCCACCGGCTGCAGGTGGCGATGCAGGATGCGATGTTGCATTACATGCGCACCAACTTCTCCACCCAGGCGCGGTCGGGCAAGGCGGTGGAGCGTGACGGCACGCGGTCAGGTGGCGGCAGCAATGCGCCGTCCGGGCTGTACCCCTGCGCGCCGGGCGGGGCGAACGATTACGTCTGGATCATGACCAGCAGAGCGAACCCGGAACATTGGTCGCGGCTGTGCAAGGTGATGGGGCGGGAGGAGCTGATCGACGATCCGCGTTTCGCCACGCCAGCTTTGCGGGTCAAGAACGATGCCGAGCTGGATCCGATCATCCGGGAATGGACCCGTACGCGCACGAAGCATGAAGCGATGGCGCAGGTCGGCGGCGCCGGCATCCCGGCGGGCGCGGTGCTGGACACGATGGAGTTGCAGAACGACCCCAGTTTCGTTGCGCGCGGGATCATGCAGACGATGCAGCATCCCGTGCATGCGCCGTTCAAGATGCCGGCCTGGCCGGTGCGGGTGGATGGCAAGCCGCCGCGGGTGGAGGCCTCACCGGTGCTGGGCCAGCACACGGCGGACGTGCTGACGGGGTGGCTGGGGTTGAGCGCGGCTGAGGTGGAGGGGTTGAAGGGCGAGGGGGTGGTTTAGCGCGGAGGGCTCAGGGACAGTGGGCGGCTGTTTCGTGCCGTCCCTGCTGCGGCATGCGGTCGGCAGAGTGGGCGCATTGCTCTTGCTCTGACGTTCCCTGTCCCGGCATACTTGATCCCATGCAGTCATCCCGCCGCACCGTAAACGACATACTGCCCGCCCGCCCCGCCCGCCGGTTGCGGGCGTTTCGTCGCTCTGTCGAACGCGCGCTGCCTGGATGCGTTGACAACGTGCTGCTGTTCGGCTCGCGGGCCCGAGGTGACGCCAAACGCGGCAGCGACTACGACGTGGCCGTGCTGGTGCGCGATCTGTCCGACCGGCTGGAGGCCAGGCGCATGGTGTCGGATGCCGCCTGCCCGCACGTGGTGGCAGGCTTTCATCTGCGGCGGTTGTTGCTACCGGCGGACTATCTCCTGTCGGACAGCGAACTCGCCAGTGACATCACGCGTGATGGCGTGGAAGTGCCCTGAGTAAAGCCCGCCGGCCTTGCGGGTCAAGAATGATGCGGAAATGGATCTGATCAGCCGAAGGGTCACGGCCAATCGGAGCCGGCGGCCCCGATTGGCGGTGACTCAAGCCAGAAGCGGGGGCTTGGAGGGCGTCCTCTTCGGCTTCGCGTTGCCTGACACGGGTTTGCCGGCACTCGACCTTATCCGAGGCGATCGGGGCTGCTTGCGGGGCCGGGGTGAAGCGGTGCCACCTGCCAGCCGCTTGCGCGCGATCAGGGTGGAGCCGGCCGGGATGATCCGTTGCACGTCCAGGCTGAGGTTCTGGCAGTAACCGGCGGCGGCCAGTTGGTCCAGCGGCGTCGCCAGCAGTCCGCCGATCGTCAGCTTTTCGAATGCGTCGCGGTCGCCGGGCTGCAGGCCGTGCCGCCAGGCCTGCAGGATCCACCAGATCGCGCGGATCGGATGATTGTTGGGCTCGATCGTCGTGGAAACAATATCGCACTGCTCCTCGAACAGGCTGATCGCGCCTTGTGGTGTCGCATTGAAATAATGATGTGGGTAGCCGTGCACGCCCTGCAGGAAGGGATAGTCAACCAGCACCTTGCCGCCAGGTTTCAGCACGCGGCAGATCTCGCGGGCCACGTCCCACGGCCGGCGGGTATGTTCCAGCACCGCGGCGCAGATCACGTAATCGAACTGATCGCTCTCGAACGGCAGGTCTTCGCCGACGCAGAGCACATCGGTGCTGACCGACGGGTAAATCTCGGTGTTGACCACGTTGCTGAAGCAACTGTGGCGCAGCCCAGCGCCGATATCCAGGCACAGGCGCCGCGGATCGCTGCGCACCTCCTCAATGAACGGACCGCCGTATTGGTTGGCGGACACCGGGGGGGCATCGGAAATCCCGAATTCGGCGATCAGCGCCGCGGTGAGGAAATTCGCCGGCTCGCCGTGGGCTCGGGGCACCGTCGGCGGCCGGCGAAACCGCAAGCGCGCCAGCTTTACCTCCCGCATCGCGGCGACCTGGCGGTTGTTTACGGATTGCAGCCGCCCCTCTTGCCGGCCCGTCAACGCGAAATGGGCTCGGGCCGTCATGCCGGTTTTGCGAACATCCGGGTTGACCGAGAGATAGGCCAGCTCGTTCACGGCGCCGGCGTTCAAGGGCCGTTCGACACAGGCGATCTCATGCGGGATTTTGCGGCTCCGGCGGATCGTCATGTCGCACTCCTCCTCGGCCCCGGTGTGGCGCATTTTGCCCAGGATTGGACCCTGCGGGCAGGACGGCCGGCGGGTCAATCCCGTTCAGCGCACCCTATACGGCAGGAAGCGGGGGCCGTTCGGCCGCAGCATCCAGGGCGCGATCCGAGAACCGGTAATCGTGCCGGCCATGCAAGCCGTCTTGGCGTGTCTTGACATACGGGTCGATCGCGGACGCGGCGCGATCCCGCTGGCCCGGGACTTCATCGCCACCTGTTCTACAGAATTCGGGTTTGTGCCACCCGTCAGGCCGGAGCACTCACGGACGGTATCCACGATGGCCCTCCGCCCGCGCGCCCGCTACGCTGTCCGCAACCAACAGGAGAGAGTCCCATGTCCGACCCCACCCGCGTCCTGCTTTGGACCGACGGCCCCGGCCCCTATATCGACGCCATCGCCGCCGCCGGCCTGTCCGGCCGCGTCGCCGTCGAATCCCTGCCCCGCAAGGACGCCCCCACGCAAGCCCAACGCGCCGACACCGAGGCGTTGCTCGCCTGGGGCGCCCCGCCGGGCCTGCTGCCGGCCATGCACACGCTGCGCTGGGCGCAGGCGCTGACCGCGGGGGTGGAAACCTGGCTGGCGCTCCCCGATCTGCCCGCGTCCCTGACCCTGACCTGCGCCCGCGGCACCCATCGCGAGTCGATGCCGGAAAACATTCTCGGCGCCCTGTTCCACATCACCAAGCCCTATGCCGCCATCGTGCAGGACCAGGCGCAGCACCGCTGGACCCGCCGGGTCTGCACGCCGCTGAACGGGGCCACCCTGGGCATTCTCGGTCTCGGCGCGGTGGGGCAGGAGGTCGCGCGCCTGGCGACCGCGCTGGGCATGCGGGTCATCGGCACCAAGCGCCGTCCGGAGCCGCTGCCCGGGCTCGCCGAGGTCTATCCCGCCGACCGCACCCATGCGGTTTTGGCGCAATCGGATTACGTGCTGCTGCTGTTGCCGGCCACGCCGGAGACCGACAGTTGCGTCAACGCGGCATTCCTGTCGCACATGAAGCCCTCCGCCTGGCTGATCAATTTCGGCCGCGGCCACCTGATCGCCGATGCGGACCTGATCGCCGCCGTGCAAGGCAAGCGTATCGCCGGCGCGATCCTGGACGTGTTCCGCCAGGAGCCGTTGCCGCCCGACCATCCGTTCTGGGGCACAGCGGGCATCACCGTCCTGCCGCATATCGGTGGCGGCCATCCGCAGCGCGACCGGGTCGTCGCGCGCCTGTTCGTCGAGAACCTGCGCCGCTTCCTGGATGGGCAACCGTTGAAAGAAGTCGTGGACCGAGCGGCTGGCTATTGAGCCGCTGTCAGCGATGCCACACCGCAGGGACTGCGCTGAGGCGCGATTGCCGGGGAGGCGACCGTGAAGACCGCGCCAGTGGCGTCCGTCGCCGGCCGCGGCACGACGATGTCCGCGCCGCGATCACTGCGTGACCGGGACGGTCCGGCGGGCACCGCGGCTTGAGACCATGAAGACGGGTTAACGGCGCAGACAGCGGAATCCCGCCACACCGGTTCGGGTCAAGCGGCAGACCGGTCTGCGCCAGCCGGAATATCCGGTGGTTGAGGCGCCACGGAACCGCGTGCGCCCATCGAGATTCCGGTCATGCAAACCCGGTTCCGGCCGTCCCGCTTGGCCTGATACAAGGCCTGGTCCGCCGCAATCACCAGATCCACCGGTTCCCGCCCCGGTCCGACCGGCAGCAGCGCGGTGGCGCCGGCACTGACCGTGGCGACGCCATAGGGGCTGCGCCGGTGCTCGATCGCCAGCGACGCAACCGCCTCCCGCATCCGGTCGGCCAACGCCGCCGTGCCGTTCAGGTCGGTCCAAGGCAGCAGCGCGACGATTTCCTCACCGCCATAGCGGGCGATCAGGTCGCCGGGACGGCAGGCGGCGCCGGCGATCGCTGCGCCGATACGGCACAGACATGTGTCGCCCGCGATATGGCCATACGAATCATTGTACAGCTTGAAGTGGTCCACATCCAGCAGCACCAGGCCCAGCGGCAATTCATGCCGGCGCGCGCGGCGGAACTCCATGTCCAGTACCTCGTCGAAGCGCCGGCGGTTCGCGAGGCCGGTCAGGCCGTCCTGATGGGCGTGTTGTCGCAGCGCGAGATTGGCCGCCTCCAGACGATGGTTGGCCTCGGCCAGCGCGTCCTCGGCCTGTTTCTGCGCGGTGATGTCGCGCAGCACCGCCAGGGCACCGCCATCCATCGGCAAGGAACGATAACGCCCCTCGACCCAGATATAGTTCCCATCCTTTCGGCGCATCCGGAACACCAGATTCAGGCACGGCAAGGCGGCGGTGATTTGTCCGGTCACTGCCCGCACCATCGCGCGGTCTTCGGGATGGATCAGCGCGTAGGCATTGCCATGCAGCAGTTCCTCCGGTTCATAACCCAGTACCTCACGCGACGACGGCGACACGTAGGTCCGATTGTGCGCGGTATCGACCCTGACGATCAGGTCGAGTGCGTTGTCGAGAATGCAGCGGTACATCGCCGCATCCGTGTCGGTTGGGGGATCGCCCTCGGTCATGTCAGAAGCATGCTGTCCTTGCGGCGCCAGGATGGAACGGCACCGCAGCATGACCCGTTCGGGTGAATATCCGGTTAACACAGGGCACCTTCCGCACGGGATCGGCGGCCAAAATCGGATAAATCTTCCGGCCGAGGCGCCTGCCCGCCAATCCCTGCGTCATCTCTTCCAGCGCTGAGCCAGATACGGACCAACTGCCGGCTTCATAGATCAACTCCATCGCGCCGCAACGCCGACATCAGACCCGTTTGCGCCCGATCGGCACCCGCGTGAAACGGCAGCAGGTTGATGACGGCGCCCGTTTCGTAAAGGACGTCCGTCTCGATCGCGGCCAGCCTTTCTGACAGCGATCTTCCGAAAGCGCATCGGAACGGGATCACCAATCCGTGGTGCCGGCAGGCCTGCTCCGATTGACGGATGGCACAAGGGGGAGGCGCTACACGATCGACCTGCCATCCCGCACCCGCCACCACCGGCCGATCACCGCGACGGACACGAATCCAACGAACGCGATCGCGTCGATCGCGGCCATCGGCCCCAGTGCGTCCGCCGCGAACCCGAACAGCAAAATCCCCAGCGGCCCCATGCCGATGCACACCGTCAGCAACCCCATCAGCCGCGACCGGATCGGCGCCGGCGCATGCAGCACGATCAGCGCGGTCTGCATGTTGGCGAAGGCCGAGGATCCGAACCCGCCCACCGCCAGCATCAGGCAGGCCAGCGGAAACACCGGCATGACCGGCATCAGCATGACGCAAACCAGGAACAGCAGCGACCCGCCGACCATCAGCACGCGCCCGCTCAGCCGGGGCTCGCCGCTGGCCAACCAGAGCCCGCCCAGGAAAGCGCCGGCCGACTCCGACGCCGCCAGCACGCCGACCAGCACGGGCGAGACCTGGAAGATCAGCCGCCCGATCGGGGCAACCAGCGCCGAATAGGGAAAGCCCAGCAGATTCATCGCGATCGTCACCGCCAGCACGCCCGCGATGGTGACGTGGCCGCGGGCGAAGCGGATGCCCTCGGCCAGGTCGCGCGGCACCTGGCTGAGCACCAGACGGCGGGTTTCCTGCCGGTAGCGCAGGCCGGTGACCAGGCTCGCCGCCACGCCGTACACCGCCGCCGACACGGCGAAGGCGCCGGCGATGCCCACCGCCTGGTAGATCGCGCCCGCCGCCATCGGCCCGATCAGCCGGGTGAAGGAGTTGGTCATCGTGTCCAGTGCCAGGGCGCGCGAGACCAGCGGCCCCTCGACGCATTCGCCGACCATACGCCGGCGTGTGGCCATCTCGGTTGACCAGACGACGCCAGCCACCAGCGCGGCGACGGCGATATGCCAGGGCCGAGCGATG
>Ga0182012_10006991_pt1 | contig 11366 bp, 11 predicted proteins | sample 612S2SmetaG_FD_120486 | JGI IMG/M metagenome (GOLD analysis project Ga0182012, IMG submission 120486) | Permafrost microbial communities from Stordalen Mire, Sweden - 612S2S metaG | ecosystem: Environmental > Terrestrial > Soil > Wetlands > Permafrost | place: Sweden: Stordalen | collected...
CCCATGCTGAACTACGGCGTCTATGCAAGCCGCTGGCCGCTTGGGCAACAGACCGTGTGGACTATCGTGAACCGCACCGCGTCCGATATCAGCGGCAAACAGATGGACGTGACGGCTGAGGCGGGAATGCGCTATTTCGACCTCTACCACGGCAAGGAGTTAACGCCCACTCCAGGCGATTCGCTCGCAGGACAAAATGCTGCGTTGAGCTTCGACATCGAGGGCTATGGGTACGGCGCAATCCTGGCCACGCCCGGCGAGCCGAGCGTCGAATTCATGACGCTTATGCAGCGCATGGCCGCGATGACCGAGACGCCGCTGGTTTCTTACTCTCACACGCCGGCCATCTTGTCGCAAACGATGCTTCCGATCGCGGTCACACAGCTGGTCGTTGAAACTCCGGAGGGAATGATTCGCATTCCCGGCGGGACGTTCGATTTCAAAGTGCAAGGCACGGAGATTGAAGGCAGCAGTAACCTCGGCGTTGACGTGCAGTATCCGTGGGAAGACACGCCGCGCCGGTACCACGACAAGTCCATGGAAGTCGCGTCGTTTTTCATCGACAAATATCCCGTTACGAATGCGCAATTCAAGAGATTCTTAGATGCGACCCACTACGCGCCGAATGATTCGTATGACTTTCTTCGCGACTGGAAGAACGGAACCTTCCCCGCCATCTGGGCCAACCGGCCTGTGACCTGGGTTTCGCTTGAAGACGCGCGCGCCTACGCCGCCTGGGCCGGCAAGCGGCTGCCCCACGAGTGGGAATGGCAGCTTGCCGCGCAGGGCACGGACGGACGTGTTTACCCTTGGGGCGATCAATGGGTCGCGGCGAACGTACCCGTGCCAGACACAGCAAGAATCATGACGGAGCCGGACGAGGTTGACGCGCACCCTGGAGGCGCAAGCCCCTTCGGCGTGATGGATATGGTGGGCAACGTGTGGCAGTGGACTGATGAGTTCGACGACGAACACACAAGAGCAGCGGTCGTGCGCGGAGGCGAGTACTACCAGCCGCAAGGCTCGCACTGGTACTTCCCCCAGGCCTACCGCAACGACGAGCACGGCAAGCTGCTCTTGATGTCTCCGGGATACGATCGCTCAGGCGGCGTGGGGTTTCGCTGCGTTCAGGACGCGCAATGATTGTTTCTTGGATTAACGAAGTGACCTTTGAATTATGTATTCCTACCTGGAACTCCGGGTGCCGGGTGCCCCCGGTCTCGATTTTGAGACCGGGGACTCAACGAATCCTCGTTATCGAAACCGCAGCAATGTCACTTCAACTTCGGCCGCCACGGCTTACTGTTCAGATCGCGAGACAGCATCCACTTGATCGTCCATTTGTCCGATTCCGCCGTCAGACCATAGCCGACTCCGCTTTCAACACTGATGCCCAGGAATTTTTTGCCGGAGTAATCCATCGTTGCCCAGGCTTCGTGAAACTGTTGGCGGAGAGGGAGAAAACCGTTCAGGGGTCCGAATCCGTCATACTCTTCGGCGGCAACGGCCCAACTGTCGTTCACGTTATAAGCAACGCGGCCTGCCGGGTTGTACTGCAGGTTGCCAACGCCGCCCTTCCAGTCGGTGTCCACAATCGGGTTGTAGATAACATCCCACGGATGCAAGTGTAGCCCGACGATCGGCCTGACCTCGGCACTGTGCTTTGTGGGCTCCCAATAGCTCTGATTGAAGCTGAACTCAAAATTCACCGCGTAGACCAACGTATGGTCGTGCGCATTGGGCCGGACAAACAGCTCGCGAATTTTGAAGCCGTTGAACGTCGTCCCGTGGTTCGTCGAATAGAGCGAGGTCACCGGCATATACAGACCCTGCTCCATCCACGGCTTCACGCCATAGGCCCATTCGCCGGTCACCTGATACGAGTCATTGGCAATAATCGCGCCCGGGTAGTCAGGGGTCTTCCGCCCCTTGGGCGTGAAGTTGTTGTGAATCATCAGATTGAAGATGCCGGGCGCGGCGATCTCACCGTCGTAGACCTGGATCTCGTCGGTTTGGGAAAAAGCAAAGGCGGGAAAGAAACAAAAACCTGCAATCCATATCGCGGGGGGAGCGAGCACACGGATTGTGAGTGCACGAATCGTGCCCCTTCGAATGAATTGAAACAGGGATTTCCACGTCGTCATGAAGGCGATCTCCGCTTGCGGGAAATCACCTTTCTGCTTCCCGGCAATGTCAGTATATAGTCCGCGAAAGCCGCGCTATCCCACCAGTTCCATGGCGCGAATCGTTTCTTTGCGCACCGTCAATTGCTCGATCAGATCGCGGCGCACCTCGTACCCGCGCCCCGGCGTGTCGGGAATGGCAATCTCGCCCTGTGCGGAAACCGTGACCTCGGGCTCGATGATGTCTTCGGCCCAGTAGCGCGCCGAGGCCGACACATCGCCGGGGAGGGAGAAGTTTTCAAGCGAGGAGAGCGCAATGTTATGCGCGCGGCCGATGCCCGACTCCAGCATCCCGCCGCACCAGACGGGCACGCCGCGCTCCAGCGCCGCGTTATGCACCGCAATGGCCTCGGAGAACCCGCCCACGCGGCCCAACTTCACGTTGATGATCTTGCAAGACTCCATCTCGATGGCCGCCAGCGCGTCGCGGCGGTTATGAATCGATTCGTCGAGGCAGATCGGGGTCTCCAGACGCCGTTGCAGCATGGCGTGGAAGAAGAAATCGTCGTGCCACAGCGGCTGCTCAATCATGAGCAGGTCAAAGGCATCGAAGGTCGCGATGTGATCCGCGTCGTGCAGCCGGTAGGCCGAGTTCGCGTCGCAACTGAGCATGATATCCGGCCAGCGGTCTCGCACCCGCTCAAAGACCGCCGTATCCCAGCCCGGCTTGCACTTCAGTTTGATGCGCTGGTAGCCGGCGGCAAGCTCGCGTTCGATGGTGGCCATGAGTTCGGGAATCGATGAGTGAATTCCAATCGATACGCCGCAGGGAATCGTCTCTCGCACGCCGCCCAGCAGTTGCGAAAGGGAGATCCCTTCCCGCTGCGCTTCCAGATCCCAGATGGCGTTTTCGAGCGCGGCCTTTGCCATGCGGTTGCCGCGAATCTTGTGAAAGATTTTCTGGCACTCGCCTCCATGCTCAGGCGACTGCGTGGCCAGCATCGGACCGAGTTCCTGCACGATCACCGACCAAGCGGTGTCTGTCGATTCGGCGGAGAAGGTTGGATGTTCACCCGCTGTACATTCGCCCCAGCCGGTTAAACCTTCAGATAATACTTCGACCAGAATAATTCTCCGGTTGCGGGTTACGCCAAAGCTGGTCTCAAAGGGGTGCACCAGCCGCATATTCACTTCGCGAAGAACGATTCCGTCGATTCTCATACGTGAGAGCAGTCCTTGGGGTAATGGTTAAGAGCCTGGCGTTGCTACAGGCCTTGTTTCGGATTTGTTACGGGCCAGCCGAGTTCGTAGACTCCGTTGCCTTCCGCATCCAAAGTGAAGCCGATCACTGCCAGCCCTCTTTGAAATGCCGCTTGAAACTTTTGCCGATTCTCCGATTGAACTTCGAGCGCTTGTTTGCGCCCCTCGTCGCTTGCCTTCCACTGGTAGATGGAGGCCGGAACCAGAATTTGTTCTTCGATAACCCCTGCTTCTGTTGCGTTTGCGGAATTTCCTTTGAGAACTGCTTCCACTCTTGGCGAATCGAGCTCCCACTCCGCCACAAGCCGGTCGGTCGGGAGCCCAGCCTGTAGACGAGATGAGGATACACCATAGAAATTCACACGATAGGCGCGGGCAATCACGCCGAGCCTGTGGATATTGAGGTACGCATTTTTGATTTCCAGCGGATCGAAGGTCCACTCCATGTGCCGAATGCCGCGGGAAAGCGCCTCACAGCGTTGAGCCCGCTTGAGTTCCGCGCCAATGCCCCGGTTGCGATACGGCTCCCGCACCGCCAGCATGTGGGAGTGGAGATAGGGCTGCGGACTTCCGTTAAAAATTTTTAAGCCCGGCATAGAGAAGGCGAAACCTACCAGACTTTTTGCGCTGCTGTTCCCTATTCCCTGTTCCCTATTCCCTGCTGTTTCAAACGCTCCCAGCAACTGGCCGCCGATAGCCTGCGAAACCAGAAACGACTTCCGAGGAACCACATCGCTGGCGTCGTAGCCCCAGGTAGCAATCTGAAGTTCGACGCAAGCCTCAAGCTCGTCGAGTCCCTCGCAAGTGCGAATCTCAATCATGGTTCGCTCTTCGTAGCGGTTGACGGAAAAATGGACGGATGGGCGAGGCTTCGTTTTGCCTCGGCCCAAAGCGCCTCAAGCTGCGCAGGAGCAAGCTCTTCGAGCGGCTTCGATGATGCGGTCTCCATCTGGCGAAACCGCTGCCGAAATCGCAGGTTGCATCCGCGCAAAGCCATCTCCGCATCCACGCCCAGATGCCGGCCAAGATTCACAACGGTAAAAAGCAAGTCGCCAAGTTCGGCCTCGACGGCTGGCTTGCGCGCTGGATCGCCGCTTGCCGCCTCTGCTTCCAACTCCGCTGTCTCTTCGGCAAGCTTGGGCAGCAGTTCCCGCCAGCTCGTCCAGTCGAAGCCTGCCTTTTGCGCCTTGCCGCCCAGCTTGGCTGCCTCGGCCAGCGCAGGCATGGCGCGCTGCACGCTGTCGAGCCGCGATGCAGGCTCTGCCGATGCTTGACTCTTGTCTGCCTTCTCAGCTGATTTGATCTCTTCCCAGTTGCGCAGCACCGCGGCTGACGAGCCATCCACATTCGCGTCCACTTCGGCGCGGTTGCCTGCGTTACGAGAGGCCTCGTCGCCAAAGACATGCGGGTGCCTGCGAATCAATTTCCTGTTTAAGTGATCCAGCACATCGGAAATGGTAAAGTGACCCTCGTTGGCCGCCATCTCCCCATAAAACAACACCTGAAGCAGCAAGTCGCCGAGTTCTTCTGCCAAGTGAGGAAAGTCGCGCCTCTCGATGGCGTCGAATACCTCGTAGGCCTCTTCCAGCGTGTATTTGCGGATGGAATCGAAGGTCTGCTCGCGATCCCACGGGCAACCGCCGGGAGCGCGAAGCCGCGCCATAATGCTTACCGACTGCTCAAAAAGCTGCGCCGCGTGAGCCGGATCGGTGACAGATGGATCGGAGGTTGCCGTGGAATTTTGCTCGGGGTCCATGCCCCTCCAGTCTATCCCGATCCACTCAACAGACTCGCCTGGGGTGCCCCACCTTCGGCGCGTTCTTTGCGGCTAAGGTGGGATACAGATAGCTATGGTCCTTTATAGTTCTTTATAGTCTTGCTGACACTTCTCATCCTCGGCACAGTCTTCGCCGGTCTGCTCGGCCTGGCCTTCGGCAGCTTTTTGAACGTTTGCCTGAGCCGATGGCCGCAGGGCGGCAACGTAACCACGCCGCGCTCCTACTGCCCAGCCTGCCTGCGAACTCTCAGTTGGTGGGAAAATATTCCTGTGCTCAGTTGGCTGCTGCTCAAGGGCCGCTGCCGCACCTGCAAGGCTGCCATCGGCCTGCGCCACCCAATTGTGGAACTGGCGGTGGGCGGCATCTGGGCATTCGTCGTCTGGCGGCTGCTCGTCCAGTGGATTGCCCAGCAGTCAGGCCCTGCGCTCCCGTACGACCCGCTTTACCTGCAGTCGGAGACGGCCGCGGCGAACATGATCTTGTGCTGGTTTCTGGTCGGCCTCGCGGTGCTGGATGCCGAGCACTTCTGGCTGCCCGATGTCATCACGCTACCCGGCATCGTAGTCGGCGTGCTGTTCTACGCGCTCATCTTCCTCCAAACAGCGCGGGTCTACAACCTTATTACCGATCCTGCATTTGCTTTTGGCATGAGAATCCTGGCGGCATTCGCGGGCGCTGGAATCATCCTGCTCATTCGCTGGGTCTACTTCTTGTTTCGCCACCGCGAAGGCATCGGCATGGGCGATGCAAAGCTGATGGCCATGCTCGCAGGATGGCTCGGATTCGAGGGCGCGGTGCTCAGCTTCGCGCTCGGCGTTCTGCTGGCCACGATTGCCGGATTTGTCGTTTTGTCTCTCGAATCACGCGAGAAAAAAGCCGAAGACTGGGCGCTGATCAAGCTCCCGCTGGGTACTTTTCTATGCGTGGGAGCGATCATCGCCAGCCTGTGGGGAGATCAAATTATCGGCACGTATCGGGAGTGGATGGGATTTTAGATGACAGCCCATCTGTCCCCGCAGCTGTGTCAGGCTTTGTCAGCCGTTGGCTATCGTAAGTCCGTCGTACGCAATGTCCAGGGCTTCGAGGGCGACATCATTCCCATCTGATTTGAGATCGGTGCTCGTGATTCTTGTGGGCCACGCATTGGCCAACGTCCAAGTCATCGTTGGATCGCCATCTTGATCCATCAGTTTGATGGTGATCGTATCGCGCGCCGGACTTTTCCATGCCGATTTCGCCTGCTTCAACCAGCCCATGAACTTGCCATTCGCCAGAACTATTCCCTTTTTCAAAGTCACATTGCCGAACTTCTTGATGCCGGGCATTTTGATGGTGGAAGACGCTGAGCTGTTGCTGTGGCGATATTCGATGGACTGCGCGTCAGGGTCCAGCCCGGTGGCCTCCTGAAATGAAATGAGTTCGCCGTCCAAATTCACCTGAAAATAGAATTTGGGAAGAGGCCAGGTACTTTCCTGCTGTGCGGATCCGTCGTCTGCCAAAGTATCTCTCCTTGAATCGAGTTTGGACTGGGTCTATGCGTGGATTTAGAAACAGCGTGCTTCAATGGGCAGCATCCGTAGCAGCCTTGGCATTCGCAAGCGCCGGATCTTTCAGCGCCTTGGCCGCGTCCCGGCCGTGACGGCTGTCGGGGTCGTACTCGACAACCTTCAAGTAGTGCGCCCGGGCGTTGGCAACGTCGCCCATGTGCCGCTCCGCCTCGGCCAGACCCCAGAACACATCGGGATTTTCCGGATCAAGCACCAGCGCCGACTCATAGCGCGACATGGCTGCCTTCCAGTTCTTGTTGTCCAGATAGTATTGACCCACGGAGAGGTCTTCTTTGGATGTCTCCTGGTGTTCGGGCACAACGGTTTCTTCCTTTTTGCGATGCTTGCCCAGTGGAGTATCGTCGGCATCGGGCTCAAGAGAATCGATGCCGCTGCGGCTGGAGCTGAAGCCCACGGCCGGACCATTGTCATCCATTGCATCGTCCGGGCTGCGTACCGGGTCTTTATCCACGGCCGGCACCAGCGCTGCTTTGTCAAAAGTGTCGGCAGGAATATCCGGCGTGTTGCGTGCCGGGATTACTGGAATCGAATTCTCATCCTCAGGGAAGGGATTGCCGCTAACGGGCGCAGGCGCTGATTGCGCACCTGCAGGCGGATTTTGAGTCGAGCCCGATGCAGGAGCCTGGGCATACAACCCCGGCGCAGCGGCCAGAAGGCCTGCAACCAGCACCGCGAAAAATAAAATCTGTCTCACTACCATTCCCAATCGTCTGACACGGCAACCGCTTGATTTCCTAATCGTGACAATGAGCCAATGTGCCCCTGGTCTCTCGCATTTGGGGACCAGGGAAAGCATGAATCCTGACGCCCACGCTATTTTGTAACCGCTCTCAAATGGTACGATGCGGCATAGGCTCCACTCCGCAAATTTCACCTTAGGAAAGCATCGCATATTTCAATGGGCTTGATCATTCGTTCTTCCGCCATTCATGCTGCCGGCTGCTACACCACCACCGCCATTCGCAAAGGCGCGCACCTGGACGAGTACGACGGCCATCGCATCGGCAAAGACAAGGCCGACAAAACCTACGAGGACTGCCCGGTGACCTACCTCTTTGGACTGGGCAAGGGCGAAGTGGTTATCGACGGCCACTGCATGGCCATGTTCATCAACCACAGTTGCGATGCCAACAGCGAGACTGAGGAGAAGAAGGGCCGCGTGTGGATCACCGCGCTGCGCAATATCAAGCCCGGCGAAGAGATTACCTACGACTACTGCCTCTACGACGGCGACGACAGCGATGAAGCCATCTGCAACTGCGGCGCAAAAAACTGCCGCGGCACCATGTACGCGCCGGAAGAGGTGAAGAAGCGCAAGGCCGCGAAAAGGAAAGCCGAGCAAGAGGCCAGACAGAGGCTTCTCAAAGCCAAAGGGAAAAAGAAGAAGCGGTAATTCAGCCTGCGCTCCGGTGATTGCCATCGATAGCCGGTCGACAGGTGCAACACTTTCCGCGCGCATATTTTCCTTGCAATAGGCCGCAACCGGCAGGCACAATCAGCACGGATTGCAATCAGCCCGTGCCCAGGAGGCGTAGATGACCACACCAGCATTTACCACTTACATTCAGACATTCACCGCACCGAACAACGGCATCATTCCGCTTACCGGCGCTCTGAATGTCGAGTCCTTCAATACCATAAACTTCATGGTCCGCCAGTTGCCAAATATAAACGTCAAAATGACGGTACTCTGCATTATCGGCAAGATCTCCGGGCAAACCATTGCCCAGACGGTTGCGTCCTACCCGCTCCCGAACGAAGACACGATCCACACCGTCCCTGTGACCGGCCCCGAGTTCAGCATTACACTAACCGGCGCGCCTCCCAACACCGCAGTACCCATTGAAGCCTGGGTCTTCCTGCACTAAGTTCAAGGCGATTGGACGCAAATCCGCCACACCCCTGAGACGATACAATCAGCAGCAGACCGCTTTACAACTTGCAGCGGCTTCTGGGAGCGTATCGACCTATGGGTTACCAGGTTCTGGCCAGAAAATATCGTCCGCAGCGTTTTGCCGACGTGGCCGGCCAGGACCACGTGACCACTACGCTGAGGAACGCGCTCACCCAGAACCGCGTGGCCCACGGCTATATATTTAGCGGCCATCGCGGCATCGGCAAGACCACCATTGCGCGCATCCTGGCCCAGGCGCTGAACTGCCGGACGGAGATTGGCTCGCCCCAACGCCCGACGCCGGAGCCTTGCGGCATTTGCGATTCCTGCATCGAGATCAAGCAGGGCAACGCGGTTGACGTAATCGAGATCGACGCAGCCACCAACCGCGGCATCGACGAGATTCGCGAGCTGAGAGACGCAGCTCGCTACGCGCCTTCCCGCGACCGCTACAAAATCTACATCCTCGACGAAGCCCACCAGATTACCGATGCAGCTTTCAATGCGCTGCTGAAGACTCTGGAAGAGCCGCCAGCGCATGTCATCTTCATGATGGCCACCACCGAGCCCGAGAACATACCGCAGACCATCCGCTCCCGCTGCCAGCACTTCAGCTTTCACGCGGTCAAGTTCGACGACATTTTGGCGCAGCTCAAGATGATCTCTGAGCAGGAGAACGTGACTGCCGAAGACGCCGCGCTGGCTCTGCTCTCTGAAGCCGGTGACGGGTCCATGCGCGATGCTTTGTCCATCATGGACCAGGCCATCGCCTCGGCTCCGCATGAATCAGGCCGCGCCGTGCTCTCCGCCGATTTGATTCGGGACCTGATGGGCGCGGTTCCCAATGCCGTGTTCGAGCGGCTGCTTGAGGCCGTCGCCGCAGGGCAAACCAGCGAACTGATGGAGCAGTTGAACGTGCTGCTCAACCATGGGCATAGTCCATCGTCGCTGGCGCGGCAGATGGTGCGCTACCTGCGCAACACGCTGATGGCCAAGATCGGCGGCGAGCAGACAGAGCTGCTGCAAATCTCCACCGACGAACGCTCCCGCGCCACGCGGACTGCACTGCTGTTCAGCGAAGAAGAGATCACCCGCAATCTGCAAATCGTGCTGCGCACCTTCGACGACTTGAACTATCGCCAGGAGCAGCGCTTCCACCTTGAGCTTGGCCTGCTGAAGCTGATCCACGCCCAGCGGCTGCTGCCGATGGAAGAGCTGCTCAGCGCGGTGGCTTCGGGCGCGCGTGCGCCTGCTGCAGCAGCACCTCGTACCGCTGCGCCAACTCCGTCGCGGCCCAATTCACCGGCTCCGCGCGCCGCCAGCACGGATGCAGTATCCTCCGCTTCGCCCTTCGGTCCCTCGGGCGGCAGTTGGACCACAGGTCCCGTCATCAAGCAATCTGCAACAACGGCGCCGACGCCCATCGCGCTCGTGCCCGCGCTGGAAAAGCATGGCAGCGCAGCTCAAGAGAGCTCGCCCTTCCCTGCCACGTCAGCCTCGCCAGAATACGGCACGGCAACGGTCACCGAAGGGGCGCTGGCCGTTGCAACGGAGATCTCTTCTGCGCCAACCTCGGCTTCAGTCACCGCGCTCAGCGTGGAAGCAATCCAAACCGCGATCGTCAACGCTCTATCAAACTCCGGCCACGGCTCTGCAGCGCAACTGCTGGGTACAAGCACATTCGCGCTTGATGGAGCCAGCCTGCGCATCGAAGTTCCCGGCGTAGGCAAGAAGATGATCTCGCTTACCATCAATGCCGCCGCTGAAAAACTCATGCGCCAGGAGATGCAGAAGCTTGGCGGCCCGACGCGCTTCACCGTCGTTCCAGGCACAGGCTCGGCAGCCACAGCTTCCGTAGTTGCAGCCCCGGCAGCCGGAAGCGTCAATGAAGCCGCGCTCGCGCATCCGATGGTAGAGAAGGCGCGCGAGATTTTCAAGGCAGAAGTCCGGAGCGTGGTCGATCTCAGACAAAAGTGAAGAGACCGAAAGTGATCTCGCTTCATGCACGCTAATTTCAAAATCAACGATGTGTACTAATTTCTAAATCAGCGATGGGTGCCCCCGGTCCCTCGCGTTTGGGGACCGGGGATAGCAAGATTCAGGAGTACCAACCATGTTTAACCCACTCAAGATGGCCGAGATGCTTTCCAAAGCCAACCAGATGCAGGAAGAGGTGCAGCGCAAGCTGGCTGACACGATCGTCGAGGCATCGAGCGGTGCTGGCGCCATAACCGCAACCATGAACGGCAAGAAGGAACTGCTCAAATTGCAAATCGATCCCGCGGCAGCCTTCGCGCTGATGGGCGGTCAGGCCGATGTGGAGATGCTGCAGGACCTCATCGTCGGCGCAATCAATCAAGCCGGCCACAAAGCCGATGAGGCCATCAAGTCCAACGTTCAGGGGCTGTTGGGTGGGCTGAATATTCCCGGGCTTGGATCGTGAAGCGGTAGACAGGAAACAGGACAATATTCCTGCTCTCCCATGTCTCAAAATCGAGAGATGGGGCGCCCATAATGTTCTATGCCAAGAGGTTCGCAACGAGCGCACTAACGGAGGCATCAAACAGTGTCACGCTACGCCGAGCCCATGGCCCGGCTCATTGAAGAGCTGAAGAAGCTACCCGGAGTGGGCACCAAGAGCGCGCAGCGTTACGCGTTCCATCTGCTGCGCTCGAGCGATGAAGACGCCGCCGCGCTGGCCGAAGCCGTGCGCGGCCTCAAGGCCAGCCTCAGGCTCTGCTCC